>OFRL01000125.1_pt1 | contig 42255 bp, 43 predicted proteins | sample 1543121 | NCBI WGS metagenome assembly OFRL01 (sample SAMN07774228, study PRJEB24372) | wastewater metagenome | isolation source: Lake Maggiore Cannobio | place: Italy: Cannobio | collected 2016-01
GGTCTTGCCGTGGTCAATGTGACCGATTGTGCCGATATTTAAATGCGGCTTGTTCCGCTCGAACTTAGCCTTGGCCATGGTGTTCCCTTTCGGTGTCGATTCTGACGTCGTTTACTAGAACTAGAGATTGTAGAACATCGCGCGCCCTCGCTCCCAAGAGAACCCGGCGGCCAATACCGGAGTACAAAATCTGGTAGCGGGGGCGGGACTCGAACCCGCGACATCACGATTATGAGCCGTGTGCTCTGACCGACTGAGCTACCCCGCCGTTTTCGTCCGAACACCGTTACCAGCGCTCGGGTTGAGCCCCCTTACGGACTTGAACCGTAGACCCCTTCCTTACCATGGAAGTGCTCTGCCAACTGAGCTAAGGGGGCGAACGGCCAAGCGTAGCAAAGCATCTCGGTTTCCCCCTAGGAGAATCGCCAATGCGCCCATTGGAGTGGAGCGTTCCGGTAGCGTCGGAAATCATGAATCCCACTAACAACGAAACCGCACAACAGATCACGACTCGGCTAGTTGAGCCCCGCGATGCCTTGGCTCTAATGGGCATCTACAACGCTGAGGTGCTTGAATCGACCGTCACCTTTGACCTAGTTCCCCGCACCCTTGAGGAACAAACGGTGTGGATTAAAGATCACTCGGGCAGTTATCCCGCCTTAGTCGCGGTTGACGCCCAAGACTTGGTTATTGGCTTTGGCTCGCTTTCGCCTTATCGAGACCGTCCCGCCTACACCACCACGGTTGAAGATTCGATTTACGTAGCCAACGAACACCGGCAGAAAAAAGTGGGGACTTTGCTCATGGGGGAACTAATAGACCTCGGGCGAGACCACGGTTTTCATAGCGTTATGGCCCGTATCGTGGGTGGCCACGAAGCCAGTATTGCCTTACACCGCCACTACGGATTTACTGTGGTGGGCACCGAGCGCGAAGTTGGGCGAAAATTCAACACTTGGCTCGATGTTGTACTCATGCAACTCTTGATCTAATGCGGCTCCCCGTCCGAGGACGGGAAACCGCATCGATACGAGCAGTGGGCCGGGCTGGGTTCGAACCAGCGAAGCTTACGCGACGGTTTTACAGACCGTTCCCTTTGGCCACTCGGGCACCGACCCAAGGTGCGTACGATAGCAGTCGAACCAAGATACTCCGTACGAAATACTGAACCGAGGGGGAAGTAAATGCCCAGTTTTGACGTGGTCTCACAGCTCGACCATCAAGAGATCAAAAACGGCGTCGATCAAGCCAGCCGTGAGATATCGACCCGCTACGACTTCAAAGGGACTCAATCCTCGATTGAGTTGACCGAAAAGACCATCGAACTCAAAACCGAGAGTGACGCCAAGCTCAAAGCGCTCACCCAGATATTGGAAGAAAAGTTGGTCAAGCGCAAAGTTTCACTCAAGGCGCTTACCTACGGAAAAGTTGAAGAAGCCACCAAAGGGACTGTGCGTCAAGTGGTGACCCTCAACTCGGGCGTCAACCAAGAAAAGGCCAAAGCCATCGCTAAATTTTTGAAAGACCTAAACCCCAAAGGCTTGTCGCACCAGATTCAGGGTGAACAACTAAGAGTAACCAGCAAAAAACGCGATGACCTGCAAGCAGCCATCGAAGCGCTCGGCGGGCACGACTTTGGTATTCCGCTACAGTTCGAAAACTTTCGCGACTAAAGAGTTACTCGTAATATCCCGAGTGCTTGTACAGACACGGGATACCTTCGCGACGAAACATCTCGACATTTCTTAAATCGTCTTCGATAGCGATAACTAAATCAAAACCGAAACTGCGCAGATCTTCGGTAGCAGACTGTTTGAAATCGCGAGCATCTTGACTCGAATCGGTTGGCCGCATAACCAGTAAATCCCAACGAATGGAGTAGCGCGCCAACCACGCCTCGGTAAGGGGGTGCACTCGCAGTGGTCGAGCAGTGAGTAGAACGATTCGCAGAGTTGGATCGAGTAAGTCGAGCAGCACTCGCACCTCGTCAATGACAAGATCTTCCCCGCAAGCATCGAAAAACCCCGACCAATCTTGGGTTTCGTTTTCAAGATAGTGCTGACGACTCGTAGCCTCTGATAGCACGCCGTCAATATCAATTACCGCGGCCCGTATCGGCGAGACCGCCGAGATTGACTCGGCGCGCCAAGTCCAATGGTCGAAAGTGGGGTGCGAATTAGTCAACGAATACTCGGTCAGTCTTCGTCGGTGCGGTCGGGGGAAGCGAGGAAACTCTGCTTAATCGACTCCACGATTCCGGGGTCGGCCAGGGTGGTGGTGTCGCCCAGCGTGTGGTGTTCGCTTACGTCACGCAAAAGTCGACGCATTATTTTGCCCGAGCGGGTTTTGGGTAAGTCATCGGTGAAAAGAACCGTCTTGGGTTTGGCAATCGGGCCGATAGTTACTGCGACATGATTACGAATTTCTTCACCTAGTTCGATGCTGGGTTCGAAACCGGCGCGCAGAATTACGAAAGCGGCGATAGCCTGACCGGTTATGGCGTCAGTACGCCCCACTACCGCGGCTTCAGCCACCGCGGGGTGACCCACAATGGCGTGCTCGACCTCCGCAGTAGAAATGTTATGACCTGAGATCAACATCACATCGTCGACGCGGCCCAACAACCAGTAGCAACCGTCTTCGTCGCGCTTAGCGCCATCGCCAGCAAAATAAACTCCAGGGAAGCGGCTCCAGTAAGTTTCTTGGTAACGCTCAGAGTCGCCCCAAATGCCGCGCAGCATTGAGGGCCAGGGCTGGGTTAACACCAAATAACCGCCGCCTACGCCTACGCTTTTACCCGCTTCGTCAAAAATATCAACCCCAATTCCGGGCAGGGCAAAGGTGGCCGAGCCCGGCTTTAGTTCAGTAATGCCCGGTAGCGGACTGATCATGGCCGCCCCGGTTTCGGTCTGCCACCAAGTATCGACAATCGGGCACCGACTCGCACCGATATGAGTGAAATACCAAATCCAGGCTTCGGGGTTGATTGGTTCACCCACCGAACCGATAAGCCGCAGTGAAGAAAGGTCGTGGTCGGCGGGGAATTCACTTCCCCACTTCATAAATGAGCGAATAGCGGTAGGGGCGGTATAGAAAATAGTTACTCCGTAGCGAGCAATTATTTGCCAAAGTCGGTCTTTGTTGGGGAAGTCGGGTGTGCCCTCATACATCACACTGGTGGTGCGATTCATCAGTGGTCCGTAAACCACATAAGAATGACCAGTGACCCAACCGATATCAGCCGCACACCAATAAACGTCGGTATCAGGTTTGATATCAAAAATGTTTTTGTGGGTGTACGCCACTTGAGTGAGGTAACCACCAGTGGAATGCATGATCCCTTTGGGGCTCGCGGTAGTACCCGAGGTGTAAAGCAAGAATAATAAATCTTCGGCGTTCATTGATTCGGGGGCGCACTCTTTGGACTGATTAGGCACAAGATCGTGCCACCAGACATCTCGCCCAGTAGTCCACGGAACTTCTTGTTCGGTGCGGCGTAAAACTAGAACCCGCTCAATGGTTGGACATTGTTCTACCGCGGCGTCGGCAGTTTCTTTTAGGGGGAACGTCGCTCCTCGTCGCCAAGAGCCATCGGCAGTGATTAAGACTTTGGCTCCCGCGTCATTGATGCGATCTCTTAATGCGTCGGAAGAAAAGCCTCCGAACACCACGGAGTGAGTAGCCCCTAAGCGCGAACAGGCCAACAAGGAAACGGCCAGCTCGGGAACCATCCCCATATAAATATTGACTCGATCGCCCGGCACCACGCCCAACTCTTTAAGCCCATTGGCTAGTTGGCTGACATCATCGAGTAACTCGGCGTAAGTAATGGTGCGAGTATCACCCGGCTCGCCTTCCCAGTAGTACGCGACTTGGTGGCCGTGGCCGGCTTCTACGTGCCGGTCAAGACAGTTGTACGAAGCATTGAGTTTTCCGCCGTCGAACCACTTTGCGAACGGAAGTTCCCAGTCGCACACCGTATGCCAGGGCTCAAACCAATCAAGTGTGTCGGTGGCTACTTGAGCCCAAAACTTTTCTGGGTCAGCCGCGGCGCGAGCGTAAATCTCTGGGTCGTTAATTGTGGCCGCGCGGCGAAACTCCTCGGGCGGAGCGAAAGTTCGCCCCTCGATTAATAGAGACTCGATGGCTTCGGACATATCAACAAACAATCTAGCGAGGCTTCAGGATTACTACCCGATGGCCCCCTAATCCGCTCAAATCGGTGAGGGCTTCGGCCTCATTTACTCGGCTTCTTCCGGCTAAGGCCTCGAGGTCGCCGATAGAGGAGCGTTCGTTCCACACCGCTTTCCCTTCAGCCACCAAGTCGGCCAGACCGAGTTCACCTAGCCACTCGGCCTGCGAAGTTTCTTGAGTAATGACCAAACCGGCCCGATTGGCTAATAAAGCCAAGTATTCAAGAGGAACATCGCAAGTGATGTCGCGCGTCCCGGGTAAATCGTACGGATCCGAGCCGCGGGTATGACCGCTATAGGTGCGCAACCAAGAGAATCCTCGTGCCAATAGTTGCTGGGCGGTAGCGCCATAATCGATCAGGACTACTTCGCCACCGATTAACAGTTCGCTCACCTGGGCCAAAAACTCCTCGGTTGCTTCGGGCACTGGTAATCGGTCGCCCAGTTTGACCGGTGCGTCGCTCGCGACCAAATCTGCTTCGCGCTCAAGATCGGCCGGTGCCGGAACTAAAACTTCCACTAATTCCGAGTGTTGGTCGAGACCGACGCGTACCTCAAGCCAACTTTTGTCACTACGCTCAACTACCCGTACGGGTAAATTGTCCAGCAGTTCGTTAGCGAGAACTACTCCGGTTATTGCTCCCGCCGGTAGATCGGCCAAAGCGGTAACTAGCGGGCCGGCACCGGTTAAAAACTCGGGCGGGTCGTCGAGATCTTGACCCGGCACTACCGGACCTAAAACTTCGTCGGTGGGTTCGATGCTAAGGAGGCGGCGTTGTTCGTTGATCTGACGCTCGGAGGTTTCGACCAACACATAACGCAACGCCGAGGCGCAACTAGGTTCACTCTTGATAATGGTTTGGGCTAACCGTCCGTTACCGGCGCCAACTTCCACAACAAAAAACGGGTCGGGCGAACCCAAGCGCACCCAAGCCTCGTCCAGAAAGCGGGCCAATAAAACGCCAAACAGTGAACCGACTTCAGGGCTGGTAATGAAGTCGCGATTGAAGTAGAGGCCGCGCCCGAAAAAAATCCGTCCTCGGGGTCGTACAGCGCTACCGATTGAAACTCAGCAAACGTAATAGGACCGTTACGACGAATCAACTCATCGAGTTGGCTTTTAACCCCCAGGGCCACGATTCCTCCAGTTCTTGACTCGCGTCACACCTTGCGCGACGCGGGCAAAGAACCCTAGCCCGAGGCGAAAGCGAGTTGCCCGAGGCGAGCAAACACTTCGGGGTAAACCCCCACTACCACTACCACTACCACCGTGATCCCGATCGCCAAAGTCAGTGCGACCGATGCCGGGCGCGGCGAACTGACAACTTCAGGTGCTTCGTCGAACCACATTCGCCGGACAACATTGGAATAGTAGAAAAACGCCACTACGGCGTTAAGGGCAGCAATAACGCCTAGCACTACTGCGGCAGTGGTTCCTGCGTCGAATACCGCACGGAAAATAACAAACTTGGCGAACCAACCGGCCAACGGAGGAATACCGGCCAAAGAAAACATAAACAGCGAAAGCATCACTGCGTTAACCGAATCAACCCGCCCGAGGCCAGCAAAACTTGAGATTTCGGTTGAGTGGGTGCGACGAGAAACGGCCATAACGACCGCAAACGCACCTAAGTTCATAGCCGCGTAAATCATTAAGTAGACCAACACGGCTTCCCACGCTGACGGACCCGTAATATCCCCCGCCACGGCCAGAGGAACCAAGATGAATCCCCCTTGGGCGATCGACGAATAGGCCAACATGCGCACGATGTTGGTTTGGCGCAAAGCGGCCAAGTTCCCGAAAGTCATTGATGCGGCTGCTAACACCCAAATCAACGGTTGCCACGAATCAGATGAATTGAAAAATCCGAACCGAATAATCGTCAGCAGGGCAACGAAACCCGCGGCTTTTGACGCCACCGAAAGAAAAGCGGTGACGGGTAAAGGTGCACCTTCGTAAGTGTCGGGGGCCCAGAAGTGAAACGGCACCGCACTTACCTTGAACGCAAAGCCAACAATGGTAAGGAAAATAGCCACCGCGAATAGAGCGGGAGGAGAGCCGGCGGAATACTCAGATATCACCGAGAGTTTGGTTCCGTTGGCGAAACCAAAGATCAACGACATTCCGTAGAGCATTACCGCCGACGACAAGACTCCGATAAGGAAATATTTGATCGCGGCCTCGTTGGATTTAGTGTCGTGCTTGCGCCAGCCCGCCAATACGAAAGTTGGGATCGAAATGGTTTCTAGAGCAATGAATATAGAAACTAAGTCTCGTGATGACGCCATCATCACCATTCCGAGCACCGAAGTGAGGAGGAGTACGTAGTACTCACCGCCGTAATAATCGCCGTCAGCAATCTCATCGAAAGAGACCAGCAGGGTTATGTAAGCCACGACTAAAAACAGGCCGTCAAAAGCGAGGGCGTAGTTGTCTACGACAAATGCCCCGCCAAACATTGATACGTCGGTACCAGAGACCGCCAAGGTCAAAACCGGAATAATGGCGGCCAGTACACCCAAACTCGCGAGCTGCGGAACTAAGCGAGGGCGATCGGGGATAAATAAATCAACTAACAAACACAAAATTATCGTTACCGAAAGAACGATTTCGGGCGCGAGCGCGTGGTAGTCGATAACTGGATTCACGGCGTGACTAACCCCCGAATACCTTCGTTAACGAACTGGCCGCTCCGTCGGTGATCGAAAACAGGAGACCGGGGAAAATACCGAGAACCACAATCAGCACCAAGATCGGAGTCCAAGCAATCCATTCCGAAGCGTGAACATCGTGAATGTGGGTCGCCTCAAACTCGGGCTTAGGTTTGCCGAAAGCCACTCGCTGCAACATCCACAACAGATAGCCGGCGGCCAAAACCGTTCCGATGGCGGCCACGATCATGAACGAACGGAAGGTTACGAGATTGCTGGTACCGAACAAACCGTTAGCCAAATTCGCGGGTTCGTAGGCGGCCAAAATGGCGGGGAACTCACCCCAGAAACCGGCCAGACCGGGCAAGCCCAACGAAGCCATGGCCGAAAAGCCCAGTATCCAGCCCAACTTGGGGGCTTGAGTAAGCAGACCGCCTAGTCGACTCATCTCGCGCGTGTGGTAGCGCTCGCCCACCGAGCCAGCGACGAAGAAGAGCATTCCGGTGATGAGTCCGTGAGCCACCATTCCGAATACGGCGGCGTTGATTCCAAAACTGGTCAGCGTGGCGATGCCGAGCATCACAAATCCCATATGCGACACCGACGAAAACGCGATCAATCGTTTCATATCGCGCTGAGCCAAACAACAGAGCGCGCCATAAATAATTCCGATGACCGCAAGCAAGCCAATCCACGGCGCCCACGCCTCGGCCGCGTCGGGCAAAATCGGCAACGCGATGCGAATAAAACCGTAGGTACCAAGTTTCAGCAACACCGCGGCCAGTAGAACCGAACCAACGGTTGGGGCCTCGGTATGGGCATCGGGTAACCACGTATGGAACGGGAACATCGGCACTTTGATGGCAAACCCAAGGAACAATCCCGCAAAAATAAGCAGCTGGGTGGTGTGGTCAATTCCGCTACCACCGAATTGGGCCAGTTTGACCATATCGAAGGTTGCTTCTTTCGAGGTAAAGAACAGCGCTAAGAACGCCACCAACATAAGCGCCGAACCAAACAAAGTGAACAAGAAGAACTTGATTGAAGCGTATTCACGATTGGGGCCGCCCCACACACCGATCATGAAGAACATCGGTAGCAATACGACCTCGAAGAAGATGAAGAACAAGATGAGGTCTTGCGACACGAATGTCCCGTTCATTCCGACTTCAAGCAACAAGATCAGAGCCAAGAACGCTTTGGGGTTATGGGGCTCGGGGAAATGGTTCCACGAATAAATGATGCAAAGCGGAACAATAAGCATCGACAAAATCAACAACGGCAACGAAATGCCGTCAATACCTAAGTGGAACCGGCTGTTGATGACATCAATCCACGACTCATTAACCGAGAACTGCAGCGCACTGGCTTTGCCGTAGTTGAACTGAGTAAGAATGCCCACCCCTACTCCTAGAGTGACCAGTGATGTGATTAGCGCTACCGCCTTGACCGCAGTCTCTTGCCCACGCGGTATCAGCAAAACGAGCGCCATTCCTACTAACGGCAAAAAGACCGCCAGCGTTAAGGCCCATTCGTCAAATAATGTCATCGCTATCGTGTCCCTCCCATTTGATCAAACCTCACTTTGGTAAAGATTCTGTTCACGGTTACGCCACACTCAAAACAAACAACGCCACACTTATTGCCCCGACCGCGGCAAAGATGTACAAGGCGTAGCGCTGCACCGAACCCGACTGAATTCGTTGCAACTCTCCCCCCGCCACACCAAACTCGGCTGCGCTGGCATTAATGGCTCGGTCAATGCCTTTTTGGTCGATATTTTCGTAGGCGAAACGCCCCACTCGAACGGCTGAGCGTCCTACTAAGTTCACTAATGCATCGATGACATTTTGATTCACCCAGTACATAGCCCGAGCAATGGGCTCACGGATTCCTTCGACGATGATGTTTTCGTAGAGGTAGTCGATGTAGTACTTACGCTCAAGCAAGGTGTACCCGGTGCGAGCCAAGCGATTGCGTTGTGTGAGCCCTTTTAACGCCGAAGACTCTTCCCGTCGGAATAAGAAGTACGACATGACACCAATGGCAAATAACGCAATAGAAACCGAAATAATAGCCAGGGGCGCATCAAACTCGGCGTGCACGAGGTCGGGGAAATTAGTGGTGGGCTCAACCCATTCGGTGAACTTCTCGATGCCGAGGGGGGCGGCATTGATCAAACCAGCCACGATGGTGAGGCCGGCGAGAATTACGAGCGGAGTAGTAATGCTGCGCTCCGACTCGTGGGGGTGGTGGTGGCCTCGATATTCACCGAAGAAAGTTAAATATACGCAGCGAGTCATGTAGGCCGCAGTCAAAAACGCTCCCGCCAAGCCCACGACCAAGAACAGCTCGAACCCATTACTGCCGGCGTTAACCAAAATCTCATCTTTCGACCAGAATCCGGCCAACGGGAAAATACCCGCTAAAGCCAACGAGCCGATTATGAATGTCCAAAAAGTGATGGGCATTTTTTTGCGCAGGCCGCCCATTTCGCGCATGTCGAAACTGTGGTGGGTGCCACCGTGACTTACCGATCCCGCGCCGAGGAATAACAGCGCCTTGAATATGGCATGAGTAAACAAGTGAAATACTGCCGCGACCCACGCACCTACGCCTAAGGCCAAAATCATGTAACCGAGTTGGCTAATAGTTGAATAGGCCAAAACTTTCTTGATGTCGCGTTGAACAAACGCCAACGATGCCCCCACCAAGATAGTTATTCCCCCCACTAAGGCCATCATGTTGATGCCACCGTTGAAGATTGAGAAACCTTCGTAAAACACGGGGTAAAGCCGCGCCCCTAAATAAACTCCCGCCACCACCATGGTGGCGGCGTGAATCAAAGCTGACACTGGGGTGGGACCGGCCATTGCGTCGGGCAGCCAGGTGTGGAGTGGGAATTGTCCGCTCTTGCCCATAATCCCGATGAGCAGACACACCGACGCCACTAACAAGATGTCGTGGTGGCTGGCGCCGTTAAGCGCGTAAGCGTTGGTTTTAGCAATATCGAACGAACCCACGGCAAAGAACAAAACGATGATACCGATCATCAAGCCGATGTCCCCCGTGCGAGTCATGAGAAACGCCTTGATCGCGGCCCGAGAGTTTTCCCGCTCTTCCCACCAAAAGCCGATCAACATAAACGAACACAGCCCGACGAGCTCCCAGCCGACAAGCATTTGCAGAGTGCCCGCCGATACCACCAGCGTGAGCATTGACGCGGTAAAAAGCGACAAACCGGCGTAGTACCAGGTGTAGCGACGATCGTCGTGCATGTAACCGGTTGAATAGATGTGCACCAATAAAGAAATCAGCGTGACGACGAACATCATCATCACCGTTAAACCGTCGACGTAAGTTCCGACGCCAAAATCAATGCCGCCGTTTTGCCACCAAGTCACCGAATTAACAACCGGCGCCACCGCCGCGCCACCTTCGCCGCTGAACATCACCGACTTGCCGAAAAATGCGCCGATGCTTGCCCCGTGTTCGGCGGCGTTAACTCGATCTATCCACTCCACCGCCGCCCAGCACGAGGCGATGAACGAAGCGGCGACCGCAGTAATCGCAATCTCGGCTCCTCGTTTAGGCAGGCGCTTGCCAAAAAATAGAACGAGTACAAACGAAAGCGCGGGCAAGGCGGGAATAATCCAAACGGAATTCAGCATCACGTCAGCCCTTCAACTGTTCGACTTGGTCGAGGTCGGGACTGCGGAGATTTCGGTAGATCAGCAAGATGATGGCCAGCCCCACGCCCACTTCGGCTGCAGCGACCGCAATGATGAATAGGGCGAAAATCTGGCCGTTGATATTTTGGTTAAAGGCCGAAAAGGCGATGAGATTTAGGTTTACCGCGTTGAGCATGAGTTCTACGCTCATCAGCACCAAGACTCCGTTGCGGCGAGCGAGCACACCGTAAACCCCCACGGCAAAAATAAATGCGCTCAGAATGAGAAACTGATTAAGTTCCACCGACTAATCCTTTCGCGCCATAACAACCGCACCGACTAATGCCGCCAGCAAGAGCATCGAAACCACTTCGAAAGGCACAATAAAAGTGCGAAACAGATCGCTGCCGATGGCTTGGGGACTACCCTGGGCGACTAGTTCGGGGCCGAAATTAATCTGCTGGCCGCCAAAAGCATCGACCAACAGCGCGGTCAAAACTCCAAAGATCAACAACGCGACGACTCCGGCGGCCCAGCGTTGATCGTTGTCGAGTCGATTTGAATCGTGCCCCATAGGTGAACGCGTGAGCATTACTCCGAACAAGAACAGCACCACTACCGCACCGATATAAATCAATACCTGCACCCAGGCGACGAACTCGGCGGCCAGCAATATGTACTGCGCGGCCGCTCCGGCTAGCACCACCACCAAAAATAAAACCGAATGCACCACATCGCGACTGCGCACTACGCCAATCGCGGCTGCTCCCATGGCGATGGCCAGCAGCCAAAACACCACCTGCTGCTCCCACATCAGCGCCGCCCACCTTTGCGATTAAACGTCATTTCTTGGCCGCCTTGCCCGGCTCGGCGCCAATTTCGAGCGGCTCACGCGGCGGCACCGTAGCCATCCATTCGCCGAGTTTTTGCTTATCGTGCAACAACTCTCCGATGCGGTTCTCGGAGTATTCGTACTCGGGCGACCAGAACAAGGCATCGAACGGACATACTTCAACGCAAATTCCGCAGTACATGCAAAGGGAGTAGTCGATATCGAAACGATCGAGCACACTAACCGAACGCTCTCGCCCCCCTTCGCGCCGAGGTGGACGCTTTTCTTTATGCCCTTCAATGTAAATGCACCAGTCGGGGCACTGGCGAGCGCACAACATACAAACCGTGCAGTTTTCTTCTTTGAGGGCAATAACTCCTCGAGCGCGCGGGGCGGGAATTTCTTTTTCGTGCGGATACTGCACCGTTACCGCCGGTTTGAGCATGGTCTTAAAGGTGATGCCAAGACCGACTAAAAGACCCGGGATCTTAGGTTTAGCCATTAGATCGCCACCTTAAGAATTCCGGTAATTAAAATATTTATTAAGCCAATCGGAATCAGAACTTTCCAGGCCAACGATTGGAGTTGATCTTCTCGCAACCGAGGATAAGTAAAGCGCACCCAAAACATCAAGAAGGCCACCGCCATAAGTTTGGCAAAGAGTACAAACGGGCCGAGGATGTTGGCCATATCGCCCGTCACCCCCGGTATCGACCAACCGCCCAAGAATAAGGTGGCTGCGATGGCGGCAAAGGCGAAAGCGGTTCCGAACTCGCCAATGAAAAAGAACAGGAACCGAAAACCGGTGTATTCGACCATGTAGCCCGATACCAGTTCGCTTTCCGCCACCGGCATGTCGAAGGGAGTTTGCGACAATTCGGCTTGCGCCGCGACCAAGAAAAGAGTGAAACCGACAAATTGCGTGAGGATGAACGGGTCACCAATCCCGCTCCAGCCGAAAATGGCGCCATTTTGCTGAGCCAAAACAATCTCTTGCAAGTTGAGTGTTCCCGCCTGAATGATCACTCCAACCGTGGCCAACAACAACGGCAACTCGTAAGCGATTAACTGAGCGGCCGAACGCAGAGCGCTAAGGAGGGCAAACTTATTAGCGCTCGACCAGCCGGCCATTAATACGCCCACGACCGAAAGACTCGATACCGCTAACGCATAAAAAATACCAACATCAAGATTTTCAACTACTAAATCTGGACCCATCGGTATGACGGCAAAAATGAGAAAGGTTGAAAGCACCACCACCGCGGGGGCCATAGCGAAAACTTTTCGGTCGGCTTGGGCGGGCATGATGTCTTCTTTTTGTAAAAACTTAAGCCCGTCACCCACCAACTGGAACCAGCCGTGAAAGCCGCCCGGATCCATCGGCCCCAACCGACTCTGCATGTGGCTCATCATCTTGAGCAAGAACGTGTAACCCAAAATCAGCGCGCCCAAAGGAATAATGGTGAGCACCACCAAGGTCTTAATCGCTAGCGTTGTGCCCCAACCGATTTCTAAGGCCAACATCATTGAGGAGTCCATCTAGCCCACCATCATCGGTCGATGTCGCCCAAAATAAAGTACAGCCCGGCCAAAATAGTTACGACGTCAGGGACATAAACCCCCTGCAATAACCACGGCAAGATCGAAATATTGCTAAAGGACGCCGAGCGAATCTTGACTCGGAACGGGCCGGTTCCCCCCTTAGATACCACGTAGTAGCCCATTTGGCCTAGCGGGTTTTCGTTCTCGACCCAAACCTCACCTTCGGGGACCTTGATGATGAGGGGCACCTTGGTCATTACCGGTCCGGCGGGAATCGCGTCAAGACACTGCAGCACCATGCGCGCCGACTCGCGCGTTTCTTGTAGCCGCACGAAGTAGCGAGAAAACGAATCGCCGTCGGGGTGGGTCCAGACTTTGAAATCAAGTTCGGGATAGACGAGGTAGGGGTCGCCGTCTCGGCGTAGGTCCCAGTCGACACCCGACGCGCGCAAGTTAGAACCCGACACGCCGTAAGCGACGCCGAGTTTGGCCGGGATAATTCCGATGCCCTTACAGCGCGCGGCGAAGATTTCGTTTCCGAGCACAAGATTTTCGAAGGTGTCGCACGCGTCGAACACGACCTGCATGGCCGAACGAGCCTCGGCCAACCAACCCCAGGGTAAATCATCTTTGAGCCCACCGATGCGGTTGAAGTTGGGATGAAAACGCCCACCCGTGGCTGATTCGATGAGATTAAGGATGTGCTCGCGGTCGCGGAAACCGTAAAACGCGGGCGTGAGGGCGCCGACCTGCAAACCCATCTCGCCTAAGAACAACAAGAAAGTAGCGATACGAGACAACTCGGTCAGGACCGTCCGGATGTATTGCGCTCGGGGTGGTGCCTCGATGTCCATAAGTTTTTCGGCCGCCGAAACAAACGGAACTTCGTTGGCGAAACTAGAAAGCCAGTCAATGCGGTTAATCAGCGTGGTGACCTGCGGGTAGGTACGAAACTCGGTGATCTTTTCGTAGCCCCGATGCATGTAGCCAATGATGGGGTCAGCGGAAATAACCCGTTCGCCGTCAAGGCGCACCACTAGCCGCAAAGTTCCGTGCGTCGCGGGGTGTTGGGGGCCAAGGTTCAAGATCATGTCGCCGGTGTCGAGCTCGACGTTCACTTGCGCTTGGGCTAAGTGGCGCATAGAGCCTGGGTCGATAGTGAAGTCGGGAGGAGTTGAACCCGTTGTCGGGGTACCGGTTGTGCTCATGCGCCGGGGTTTTCAGTAGTGGCCGCCGCGGGCGAATCAGGCTCGGGACTATCGGACTCGGGCATTCCCTCTACGTTGACGATTCCGGGCCACGGCTTTACCACGCGGGCTAAAAGGGGGAAATCTTTGCGCAGCGGATGCCCTTCGAAAGCAGCGGGAAGATAGAGCAGGCGCAAGTTGGGATGGCCATCGAACTTAAAGCCAAACATTTCCGCACACTCTCGCTCGTGCCAGTCGGCGCCGGGATACACACTCACCCACGATTCGATGTGGGGATCGTTTTCGTCTAGGTCGGCCTTGAAGGTGATTCCCCAATGTCGAGTGGTTGACTGCACGTGAGCGAAAACTTGGAACCGCCCCGCCGCTCCGGCCGCCCCCGGAGTCATTTCGGTGGGTTGAGCCGGAGTTGAAGTGTCGCCGTCGGCTTCGGCCCCTTCTTCTTTAGGCGCGGGCATCCAATCGATCCCGGAAACAAAAGTTATGTAATCGCACGCCAGTTTGTCGCGCGCGACTTCGGCGGCTTGACGCCACGCTTCGGGGCGCACCCGCACTACTACGTCAGAAAATAGCGGGAGCGCTTCTATTACTCCAGCGCCGAGTTCGGAGTTGATCAGGTTGAGAATCTCTTGGGCGTTAGCCGACACCGGAACCGCCGCCACTTCTTCAACGCCGGGGGTCTCGGTCGGGGTAGTGGTCTCGTCAGGCAACGGTGATCTTCTCCCCCCGCCAGCGTTGGGCCAACTCATCGTTGCCAATGCCTTCGTTCTGAATTCTTTCTTGCAGCATTACTACTGCTTGCAATAGAGCTTCGGGGCGGGGCGGGCAACCCGGAATGTAGATATCAACGGGAATGATCTGGTCGACCCCTTTGGTAACCGAATACGAATCCCAATACGGACCGCCGCAGTTAGCGCACGCACCCATAGAGATTACGTATTTAGGGTCAGGCATTTGTTCGTAGAGCCGACGGATAGCGGGCGCCATCTTGTCCGTTACCGTGCCCGAAATCACTACTAAGTCAGACTGACGAGGACTGGCCGGAAAAGGAATCACCCCTAGTCGCATCATGTCGTAACGCGGACTCGCGAGCGCCGCGCCCATTTCGATAGCGCAACACGCCAATCCCCACTGAAACATCCACAACGAATACTTACGGCTGTAATTAAGTAACTGCGTAAGCGGTTTGGGCATTAACCCTTTTTCGATTAAGCCCATCGCAAAACTCCCTTGCGCCACGCGTAAACTAGCCCTAAGGCCAAAATCAAAATAAAGATCACCATCTCAACTAAACCAAACATCCCGAGTGACCCAAGTCCTACCGCCCACGGAAAAATAAATACTGCTTCAACGTCAAAGATCACAAACAACAACGCGTAAACGTAATAACGAACATTTGACTGGCCCCAGCCGCCTACTGGGTCAGAACCGGCTTCGTAAGTGATGTACTTATCGGCTTGCGGACGCACCGGACGAACCAGTTTTCCGACTCCGAGCATGAGACCAACTAGAGCCAGCGCGGCGCCAATAAGAACGGCCACGGCTAGGTATTCGCGGTAAAACTCAGTCACGATTCTGAACGCATCCTTTTCGATTTTCGACTCGCCTATGGGCTCATAACTAGCGTTAGCAATGACTTAACTGCGGTTCGGGGCTTATTTCTCAACCTGTGTCAGCATACCGATAGGAATACGCCACGGGGCGAACCGGCGAGAGGCAAAATTTGCTGGCCCGCCTCGGCCAAGGAGGCCATTATCAAGGACATGGAGACCGCCAAGACCAAGACCGCTTTTGTGCTTTCGGGTGGGGGGAACCGCGGAGTGGCTCAAGTGGGCATGTTGCGAGCGTTACTAGAGAGAGGCATCGTGCCCGATGTGATTATTGGCACCTCAGTTGGGGCGCTCAACGGAGCAGTAATCGCTCATAATCCGACGGTGGAAGCCATCGACCATCTCGAATCGGTCTGGCTCAACCTCGAGCGTGAGCAGGTATTCCCGGGAACAGTGGTGAGCCGGATGTGGAACATCTTGCGCCGCGACGACCACCTCGTAGCCAGCACCGGCCTAGCCGAGTTAATCGCGGCCGCTTCACCGGCGGAAACCTTTGCCGACCTGAAGATCCCGTTGCGGGTCGTTACCGCCGATCTCGAAACCGGCGAAGAATGCGTGCTCGTCCGGGGCCCACTAGCGCCAAGTTTGTTAGCTAGCAGCGCGCTGCCGGGGATATTTCCCCCCGTCGATCTCCACCAGCGCACTCTCGTCGACGGCGGCGTAGTCAATCTCGTTCCCATTTCTCACGCGCTGGCGGGACCAATCAATCGCGTCTACGTGCTCGATATTTCTGACCCCATTAGTGACCGCTTGATTAGGTCCCCGCTTGATGTGGCCATGCGCGCGTTCGCGATTTCCCGAGACCAGCGCTTTGATCTTGAACGGCAATGGGTGCCGGCCGAAGTTGACTTAATAGTCTTACCCGCCCCCGTCGACGACCGAAACTTTTATGATTTCGATGGTGCAAAAGCAATCATTGCCGACGCGTACGAAAGAGCCAAAAAAACTTTGGCTGCGCACCAAAGCCGCCGACCGGTCCAGACGTCAGATTCAACTCCGCGCCGCTGGCGCCGATGGTGGGGTCGGAGCAATCGCACCCCTACGCGCTAGTTGTTGTCGCGCTGACGCCGATAGCGTCGCAATAAAGTATTAGTTGACGAGTCGTGGGCGAGTTCGGGTTCGGCGACAGAATCAAGTTCGGGTACTATTTCCATCGCTAATTTTTTACCTAGTTCAACACCCCACTGGTCAAAACTATTTATATTCCAAATTGCACCTTGGGTGAATACTTTGTGTTCGTAAAGTGCAACTAATTGACCTAATGTGTAGGGCGACAACTCGGGCACCAAGATGGAGTTAGTCGGGTGATTGCCGGCGAAAGTTCGGTGCGGTACTTGTTCGGGCGGCACTCCTTCGGCCGCCACTTCTTCGGACGATCGACCAAACGCCAACGCTTGGGTTTGGGCGAGATAGTTAGCCAACAAGAGATTTTGATGATCACCAACTTTGTGCCGCGACCGAGAAAAGCCAATGAAATCACACGGAATGAGCTTGGTGCCCTGATGAATGAGTTGGTAATAAGCGTGCTGGCCGTTGGTGCCGGGCTGACCCCAAACAATCGGTCCGGTCTGACAATCAATGGGACGGCCCTGACGGTCTACCGATTTACCGTCGCTCTCCATATCGAGTTGCTGGAGATAAGTCGGAAAATCAGCAAGATAATCGCTGTAAGGCAATACCGCTACGGTTTGCGCGCCAAAAAAATTGTTATACCAAATGCCGATCAAACCTAACAACATGGGCAAGTTGGATTCGATGGGGGCGGTGCGGAAATGTTCGTCGATGGCGTGAAAACCTTCGAGCAGGGAAGAAAACGCCGCCGGACCAATGGCCACCATCAACGACAGCCCTACCGCGGAATCAAACGAATACCGCCCGCCGACCCAATCCCAAAAACCAAACATGTTGTCGGGGTTAATTCCGAACTCAGCCACCGCGGCCGCATTAGTTGACACCGCGACAAAATGTTTTGCTACTGACGATTTATCGCCGAGTTTGGCCAACGACCATTCGCGCGCGCTTTGCGCGTTAGTCATAGTTTCGAGCGTGGTGAAAGTTTTCGAGACGACAATAAATAGAGTCTCCTCGGGATCAAGGTCTTGGGTTGCTTCCCAAAAATCATTGCCGTCGACATTAGAAACAAAGCGGAAAGTCATAGACCGATCGGTAAAATCTCGCAACGCTTCGTTGGCCATGCGTGGACCTAAGTCGCTACCGCCGATTCCGATATTAATTACGTTGCGAATCCGTTTGCCGGTATGCCCCACCCATTCGCCCGAACGAACTCGGTTAGAAAAATCACCCATTCGATCGAGCACCGCGTGTACTTCAGGGACTACATCAACGCCATCAACGAAAATCTTTTCTCCGCGGGGGGCGCGTAACGCCACGTGGAGAACCGCCCGATTTTCGGTGACGTTGATCTTTTCGCCGGCAAACATGGAGTCGCGCAGCTCTTCGACGCCGGCTCGGCGAGCGAGCGCGATCAACTTGGTCATAGTTTCAGCCGTCAGTCGATTTTTGGAGTAATCGAGGTAAAGATCTCCCCCCTCGACGGTTAAGTCTTCGCCGCGATTGGGGTCGGCGGCAAATAGATCTCGCAAGGTAACGTCTTGCATCTTTTTGTAGTGCTTACTCAGCGCCTTCCACTCGGGAGTAGAAGTAATCGGCGCCAAATCTTCTTTAGACAAAATAAACCGCCTGGCGCGCCCAATCGATAAATGGTCCGGGGGTGACCCCAGTCGCTAACACCGCCAGCGCGGCGGTGGCGACCACTACCCCGCTCCAGCGGTCGACGCGACGATCGCTGAAATATTCGCCTCCGGTGGCCGGTGACGCTAAAGCCAACGCAATGCGCAAATAGAAGAACATCGCTACCACTGCGGCCAACACTCCAATTACTAAAAGTGAATAGTCATGCGATTGAGCGGCGGCAGAAAAAACTTCTAGTTTGGCGATGAAGCCTCCCGTAAGCGGGATTCCGGCTTGGGCTAAAAGAAAAAATATTAAAATCCCGCCGAGAACCGGCCGCTGCAAAGCAAAGCCCCGATAATCATCGAGCGAATGGCGATCGTCACCAGTCATTGACGCCAACATGATCACGGCAAAAGTACCAATGGCCATGAAAGTGTAAATAAGGAGATACAACAGTGCCGCTTGCCGGCCGGCGATGGTGCCGGTTTGGAAACCGATCAGGATGTAACCCGAGTGCGCGATGGCCGAATAAGCCAATATTCGCTTCACATCGGTTTGGACTAAGGCGGCCACGCTTCCCACCACCAAAGTCAGCACCGCCAACACCCAGAGTGCGGGCTTCCAGTCGGTGCGATAGAGCGGGAAGGCGATAGAGAACACTCGAATCAATACCGCAAAAGCGGCCGCCTTGGTAGCCGCAGCCATAAAGGCCGTCACCGGAGTAGGCGCACCTTCATAAACATCGGGAGTCCAAAAGTGAAACGGCACCGCGGCAACTTTGAACCCCAACCCCGCGAGCAATAGCGCCCCACCGGCGAGCAGCGTCCCTTGTTCGTAGAGCGTGTTGTTGGCTAAGAAGTCGCCAATCGCGGTGAGCGAAGTAGAACCGGTAGCGCCGTAAGTTAGCGCCACGCCGTAAAGAAATACGGCCGAAGAAAATGCGCCGAGGACAAAGTACTTCAGTCCCGCTTCTTGTGACGCCATGCGGCGACGATCGAAAGCAGCCAAAACGTAAAGCGGGATCGACAATACTTCGAGCGCAACGAATATCGCGATTAGATCGTTAGCGGTAATTATGGCGACCATTCCTGCGGCGGACAACATAACCAGTGCTAAGTATTCAGGCGCGTCAAGCGATTCGCGTTTTAAGTACGCCACCGAAATAAACAACGCGTAAATAGTGCCAATCAAAACTACAACGCTAAGAAATACACCAAACGGATCGACGCGCACCATTCCCGCCATGGTGGTAATCGCTCCGTCGGCGCGCACCAAATGCCACAGGCGATATTCGAAGATAGCGGCCAAGACAACGCCCAGTATTCCCAGCGCAACACACACCGGCGTGGTTACCGCGCTACGGCGCAACAACGCACGCGCTAACACGATTGCGACCCCGGCGCCGCCGAGGGCGATTACCGGCGCGACGCCGAGCCAATCAACCGACGGGGTGGTTATAGGGGCGATGGCGGCCAAAATAAAGCCCGTCATTGTTGTTCCTTAAGTGCTTTTTTCGCTAAATCTTTATAAGACCCGCCGCCAAATTTGTTCGAACCAAAGCCGTCCGGGCGCTTTTGCCGGTAATCGGTCTTTTGTTCGAGGAAGGCAATCTTTTGCCTCACGGTTGGCTCAATGCGCTCTAGTACCGGCTTGGGGTAGAGCCCCAAAAACAAACTCAATGCCAAAAGTGGAGCCACTAACAGAATTTCTCGTTTAGTGGCGTCAGTCATCTTGGCGTTTTCACCCGTAGGTTTACCGGTGAACACCCGTTGAAAAGCCCACAACATGTAGACCGCGGCCAAAACTACCCCCACGGCCGCGATGACCGCGTAGGGGCGCTGAGAGATAAACGTTCCCGCCAACGCGAGGAACTCGCCGACAAAACCCGAGAAACCGGGCAGACCGATACCGGCAAACATCGCCATAATAAACAGCGCGGTTAGCACTGGAGCGGGCTTCCAGATTCCGCCCAGCTCGTCGATCTGGCGAGTGTGGCGCCGTTCATAAATGAAACCGATGATCAAAAATAACGCGCCGGTGGTTAGCGGGTGACTAACCATGATGAAAGTGGCCCCGTTGAGACCAATAACGGTTAGCGAGGCCAAACCTAAAATCACAAACCCCATGTGGGCGACCGACGAATAAGCCACTAACCGTTTTAAGTCTCGCTGCATCGCGGCCACAATCGATCCGTACAAAATACCGATGACTGCGGTTATTAAAAGCAGCGGGGCGAGGTCGACCGTGGCTCGGGGGAATAGCTCAAAAGAAAATCGAATAAATCCGTACGCCCCCATCTTGATAATTACGCCGGCCAGTACCACCGAACCCGCGGTGGGGGCCTCAGTGTGAACGTCGGGAAGCCAGGTGTGAAAAGGGAATAATGGCGCCTTGATGGCGAAGGCGGCCATAAAGCCGAGGAACAAAATTGTTTCGGTGGTAATAGAAAGCCCGCCAAAACCCCAGGCGGCCAAAATGCGAAAGTCGAAGGTCAATAACCCGGTAGACGCTTCGTGCAAGAAACCCAACACCAAAGTGCAGGCCAACATCAACGCCGAGCCCACTGCGGTGTAGAGGAAGAACTTCGTGGCCGCGTAACGCCGGTTGTCGTGGCCCCAACCTTGAATCAAGAAATACATCGGTACGAGCATGAACTCCCAAAAAACAAAGAAACCGATGAGGTCGAGCGACAAAAAGATGCCCATGATCGCGGTCTCTAAAACTAAGAACCAGCCGAAGAACGCTTTGACGCGGTGGTCGACGTGATTAGCCGAAGCCAATAAACCGATGGGCATAAGTAAAGCGGTAATTACCACCATGAAAATACTGATTCCGTCAACGCCCAAAATAAATCTTGCGCCGAGACCCGGTATCCACTCGTAGTTCTCTACGTACTGAAAATTAGGATCGCCAACTTTGAAGTTCCAGAGCAACCAGATCGATAAGCCGAGGGTGGCCACGGTAAACAACAACGCCACGATGCGAGTGATTTCGGGCCGCCGGGCCGGAATCAAAGTCATCAGGGCGGCGCCAATGATCGGAGTAACGACAATGGCGGTGAGTATGGGGAAGTCAGGCACGATCAACGCACCGCGTAGGCGAGAATAAAGAGCAGCAGTGAAGCAACTCCTACGGTTATTCCGAGCGCGTAACGACGGATGTAACCGTCTTGAATGTGACGCAGACCGTTTCCGGCGACGATAAACAACTTGCCGATTCCGTTAACTGTTCCGTCGATTATTTTCTTATCGACTTGCTGGTCAAGGAAGTTTGCCGTCGCTCGGCCCGGCTTATCGACCGCCGCCGACACGCCGGCGTCTAGGTAGTAGCCCGACCCAGCCACCGTGGCCGCAGGCCCGAGCCGGGCGGTTAGAGGATCACGATCAGCTTTAGCTAAACCATGGCGATAAATGAAGTAAGAAATCGTTATACCCGTTACCGCCATTACCACCGAGATGGTTATCAAGGTCAACATCTCGGAAGTGGAAGAGGCTGCGGGTTCGGCGACATCTTTGAATACCGGTGCTAACCACTCAGAAAGAAACTCCCACCCACTGATGGGCAAGTTAATGAAGCCCGCCACTGCGGCCAAAACCGCCAACACCAAAATCGGGAACAACATTATCTTGGGGCTTTCGTGGGGATCGTGCCCGTCAAGGCGAGCGGCGCGTGGTAATTCACCGAAGGCCACTGTGGGCTCGAAGTCGGGGTCGTAACCCAGTTCGGCTTCGACTGCGTGAGTGTCGGTCGCAGCATCATCAGATGCCCCCGCGACAACGGGTAGCGGAGTTTCCCGGAAGCGTTCGTTACCAAAAAAGGTTAAGTAAATAAGTCGGGTCATGTAGATGCCGGTGATGATCGCGGCCAGCAGCCCAATAATCCACGGAGCGTAATTGTGGGTTTCGAAAACAGCTTCTAGTAGTCCGTCTTTAGCCCAAAAACCCGAGAACGGAGGAATACCGGCAATAGAAAGCCAGCCGATCATCATGGCAATAGCGGTGACGGGTAAAAACTTTCGGAAGCCACCCATTATTCGCAGGTCTTGATTTTCGGCGTCGCCGTGAATTACTGATCCCGCACCGAGGAACAAGCAGCCCTTGAAAAACGCGTGCATGAGCATCATGAATATGGCCGCCACGTACGCCCCTACGCCGAGGGCCAAGAACATGTACCCCAACTGACTAATAGTCGAATAGGCCAATACCCGCTTTAAGTCGGGCTGGAATACCGCGATGGTTCCGGCGATTAGAGCGGTAGCCGCCCCTACCCACATGACTACCGTCATGGCCGAACTACTCGCCTCAAAGATCGGGTGGGCCCGGGCAATTAAGAAAACGCCTGCGGTAACCATGGTGGCCGCGTGCATTAACGCCGATACCGGAGTTGGTCCCTCCATCGCGTCGGCCAGCCACGGGAACAACGGCATCTGGGCACTCTTGCCCATTGCCCCGAGGAATAACAGAAGGGCAATAGCGGTGGCAACGCCGGAGCCATCGACTACGGAATTATTAACAATGCCGTAGTCGACCGAACCGTATTCACTAATCATTAAAAACATGGCGATAAGAAAACCCACGTCACCGACGCGGTTGTAGATAAATGCTTTCTTGCCGGCTTTGGCCGCGCCCGGGCGTTGATGCCAAAACGCAATCAAGAGATACGAACACAAGCCCACGCCTTCCCAACCGAGGAAGGTGAACAAGAAGTTATTAGCTAAAACCAAAATAAGCATTGAAGCGGCAAACAGGTTGAAAAACCCAAAGAACCTTGAAGCCAACGGATCGTTGCGCATGTAGCCAATGGCGTAAAGGTGGATAAGCGAACCCACTCCGGTAACGAGTAGCGCCCAAGTTATCGAAAGCGGATCAACCAAAAAGCCAATGTCAACGCTCAGTTGGTCAACCCGCATCCAAGTAAAGAGCGTGCTGACCTGAGAGCGATCGCTAGCCGGCAAACTCAACATGGCGAAAAACATCACTAAAGAAACGCCGAAGGCGAGAAACATCAGCGTGGTCGCTAAGCGAGCCGAGCGAGCGTTACCCAAACGACGCCCAGCCAACAAAGTGATGGCTGCTCCGAGTAACGGCAGCGCGGGGACTAGCGCGATCCAATCAAGAATTTGTGAAGCACTCATGACTTATCCATCACCCTTGTAGTACTCGCATATCGTCCGCGGTCATGCCTCGCCGGCGACGGAAGATAGCCACAATGATGGCCAGACCAACGGCGACTTCGGCCGCCGCTACTACCAAGGTAAAGAAAACAATTACTTGACCACTAGTGTCGTTAAGAGTTTTGGCAAAAGCAACAAAAGTTAAGTTGACCGCGTTGAGCATCAACTCAACGCTCATGAACATAACCAATACATTGCGGCGCACCAACACGCCCACGGCTCCGATCGAAAACAGCGCCGCGGCTAACACTAAGTAGTAGGTATCGGTGATTTGAATTACCGCCATCATGAGGCCGACTCCGAATCAGCAGTCGAGCTCGGTTCCTCGATGCTTCGTTCGCTGCGGTCACCACTACCGCGCGCCAAGACCACGCTGCCGACTACTGCTACTACTAACAACAAAGCGGTAAGTTCGAAGGGCCAAAGAAAATCGGTGAACAAAACCCGCGCGACGCGCTGGATGTTGTTGCCCAAATCGCCGCTACTGGTTGAGCCGGTAATGGGAACTCCACTTTGCGTGGCCGCGCCCGTGGCCCAGGTGTGGCCAGTCAAGAAAATTATCTCCGCCAAAACAATGGCCCCTAGCGCCACTGCGATCGGGCGCTGAAACCGCAATGTTTCGGTTAAGGCTTCGCGACGGTCGACTCCGATCAACATAATCACGAATAAGAACAACACCACGATGGCTCCGGCGTAGACAATCACCTGCACTGCGGCCAACAATTCGGCGTCTTGGAGCAAAAACAACACCGCCACGCTCAAGAGGGTTTGCACCAAAAACAACGCTGAGTGCACGGGGTTTCGGGCCAAAACCACTCCGCCCGCCCCCACTAATGTGCTGGCGGCAAAAATAAAGAAAATCACCGCGTTCATCCGAGAGCCACCTCTTCGGGCTCACTTGTTGGGGAAATAGCGGTACGGGTTTTATCTTGGCTGGGTTCAGCGGCGCGCACACCCACACCGAGTTCACCTGACCAACCCACTTTTCCTTCAAATTCGGCTTGCCCGGCCGATGCCGTTGCTCGCATCCAGCCGCTGGTTTGATCGTCTTCGTCGCCTAGCCACAACTCCCACGGCTGGCGCTGGGCGCGACCCTGATCGTCGACCACTAATTCACTCTTGGTGTAAATCGCGTCTTGACGATTAGTGAAAGAAAACTCAAACAATTTGGTTTCGGTGATCGCCTCGGTCGGGCACGCCTCTACGCACAGATCGCAATGAATGCAGCGCAGATAGTTAATTTCGTAAACGAACCCGTAACGCTCACCGGGTGAGACTGGGGAGTCGGGTGGATTGTCAGCGCCGCGCACGTAGATGCAGTTGGCCGGGCACACGCCCGCGCAAAGTTCGCAACCAATGCACTTCTCCATGCCGTCTTCGTAACGATTGAGAACATGACGGCCGTGAAATCTTTCGGGCTTTGGTCGTTTAGAGTTGGGATAGTCGCCGGTTACTTTAGGCTTAAAAACCTGGGCGATAGTTATTCGGAACCCGCTGAATTTACCCATTAGCGAATCTCCTCGAGTTCTTTATCACTAGGCACACAGGCCATCAGTACAAAATAAATCAAGAACGCACCCAGAGCCACTGCGGGGGTGAGTATCCAAAGATTCCAGCCCTCATTGCGCCCGACCACGATGGCCCCGGTCGCCATAGCCCATAAGAACGCACTTTCAATGAGCACTTTCCAACTGAAATCCATCAAGCGGTCGTAACGCATGCGCGGCAGAGAGGCGCGCACCCAGACCGTGGCGTAGAGCAAGACCATAAGTTTGAGGAAGAACCAAAAGATGGGCATAAACCAAGTGTTGATCCAGCTATCACTGGCCACAAAGCCTAAACCTGGTCCGTTAGGGCCACCCAGAAACAAAGTTACTGCGATGGCGCTCATGGTAATTACGTTCATGAATTCGGCGAGATAGAAAAGCGCGAATCGGATGCCGGTGTATTCGGTATTAAACCCGCCGGTCAGTTCTTGCTCGGCTTCTACGAGGTCAAACGGTGGGTGATTGGTTTCGGCCAAAGCGGAAATGAGGAAGATTACGAACGCTCCGATGGCGGGCAACCAATACCAGTCGGTGAATATTGAACCTGCTCCCGTCCACGCCTGCTGGTTAACAATGGCCCGAGTCGAGAGTGTCCCTGAATGCACCAACACACCGACTATGGCCAATCCGAGCGCCGCTTCGTACGACAACATTTGTGCCGAAGCGCGCACCGAGCCGATAAGCGGATACTTAGAACCCGACGACCAACCGGCCAGCATCATTCCGTAAAGACCGATACCCGACATGGCCAATAAAAACAAAACCCCGATGGCCGGATCGGCAAGTTGGAGTTCGGTCATGCGGCCGGCGATGGAAACCGTGCCCCCGATGGGCACGATGGCGAAGGCTAAAAACGCCGGAATTATTGATAAATAGGGCGCCAACAAATAAACCCGATGGTCAGAACCGGCGGGCTCAGATTGTTCCTTGAAGAATAATTTGACGCCGTCGGCCAGCGACTGCAAGATGCCGAACGGCCCCGCTTTTTGTGGACCAATGCGGTTTTGCATGTCAGCAATAACCTTGCGCATCGCCCAGATGTAGAGCATCACGCCAACCAACAACATGACGAAAATAATTAGGGTTTTTACGATAACGATTAGTAAAACCGTGAGATCGATGTCCCCCGTTAACAGCGGGTCGGCGGCGAATAGGCGAATCATGATTCTTTAATCACGGGCTTAGACAATGTTTCAATCCGTAAATCGGTAACCGATTCGTTTATATCAACTAAATCAGAAGCACCGGGAGCGTCGCGGTTAGTGGCCACCAACGCCACTCGCTCAGGGACATTCGGGTCAACTACGAGCGGTAACTCAATCGATGAACGGCTTGATATCACTCGCACTACTTCTCCATCGGCCACGCCAAGTCGGTCGCGCTCGCGCTCATTAACTCGAAGTTGCGCGGTAACGGTGGCCAAACGGGCCAACGATGGCGATTGGGTGGTAATTAAATCGTTGCCGTAAAGAGTGCGGCTCGCCACTAAGCGCAATGAATACGAGTCGGCTAGCGCGGCGGTGCGTTCGGGCGCTTGCTTAGCCCACGAATACAACGCCTGGGCAGGGCGAGGGGGAGAAATGACCGCCGGAGGCACTGCACCGTTGTCGGGCGTGTCTTCCCCGCTCGTCGGGATCGGCTCCCACGAAACTCCGGCTGATCGCTTGTTCTGATCAAGGCTAGAGAGAGCCAAAGTTATTTCCGCGGCGTGGTCGGCCACGGGCAATACTGCCCCGTCGCGCGCCCAACTGATGAGTTTCGAATCAACGCCCACGAAAGCCGGCGCTACTTGAGCGATTTCGTCTTGTACTTCGGTAAACGATTCAAGATCAATCTCGTGTCCGAGGCGCGCCGCGAGTTCGGTAGCAATGCGCCACGGTTCCATCGTCGATCCATCGGGCGTTATCTTGCGGCCGAGACGCGACACTCGACCTTCGATGTTGCTAATGCTGCCGCGTTGTTCACCCCATACCGTTATTGGGAACACCACATCGGCGTGGCGCATACTTTCGTTAGTAAACGAGTTGAGACTAATTACATGCTCAACATTTTTAAGCGCGTCTTTCGCTAATTGACCGTCGGGGAAATCGGAAATGGGGTCGCAATTCAACAACACCAGCAGTTTGATTTCTCCACTGGCGGCGCTGGCCAAAATTTCGGCCGCACCCAGACCTTGTTCTTCTGGAACTCTTGCCCAGGTTTTGGCTAACTCGTCGCGCCCCGCAGCAAGAGTTACTCGGCCAGGCAAAAACCCGGGGGCAAGACCCAAGTCAAGGGCACCGTGAACATTGGCGGTTGGTAAAGCGGAAAGGAATTTGGCGGAAATACCCGCCTGAGCCAAAATCGCCGCCGCTCGCACCGTGGCGTCAGCCGCTTCGGCCACTGAGGAACGGCCTAAAACCACAACTACGGGGCCCTCTTTTTGGATTAACGCCCGCTTATCAATGGCTTCGAGCAGTGGACGCAACTCGTCGGGCCGGGTGGGTTGGCCGGCTAAGGCCGCAGCCAACTTTTCGGTCACCGCTTCGGGGTCGCCGGGCAAGTGCCTCAGCACTGCTTGGGCGTAAGGAGTAAGGCCGGTGTTAGAAGCGCCAATGTCGACTAGCGGCACACCTAGGTCGACAACGGCGCGGCGCACCCGCAAATAAAGTACTGGGAGTTCTTCTTTTAGATCTGGTCCCAACAAAACAATCGCGCGGGCACTATCAAGATCGGCAATAGTCGCACGCTCCATGCCGATAACCACTTCGGCGGGCAAGCCGTCCCCTAGTTGAGCGTCAACATTGTCGGTGCCAATGACCCCTTTGGCCAAACGAGCCCACGCGTACGCGTCTTCGTTCGTTCCTTGAGCGCCGCCCAACACGCCGACGGCCTTCGCACCGTGCTTATCGAACACATCTCGGATTACTGAAGTTGCTAACTCAAGAGCTTGCGGCCACGACTCGGGGACTAGACCGCCCCCGCGGGCGACCAAAGGAATATTTAAACGATCTTTTGCGTGCACCCATTCGTAGCCGTAACGCCCTTTGTCGCACAGCCAGCCGTGGTTAACCGGCTCGGAATCGACCCCCAAGAACCGCACCAAACGGTTTGACGCCGAATCGAGCACCCCGCGACAACCCACCGAACAGGACTGACACGAAGTTTCTACCGCGCTTAAGTCCCACGGGCGCGCCTTAAATCGGTACGAGCGGGCGGTCAGCGCGCCGACAGGACAAATCTGCACCACATTGCCGGAAAAGTGCGACGAAAACGGTGCGCCCGGATAAGTGATGACCTCAGTCGATGAGCCTCGCCCCCCGAAATCGATTAGGGGGTCGCCGGCCACTTCGGCGGCGAAACGGGTACAACGCCCGCACTGGATGCAGCGCTCGCGGTCGAGTAACACTAAATCGCTAATCGGAATGGGCTTTTCGAAATGACGCTTCTCTTCAACGAAGCGAGATTCGCCCGGACCAAAAGCCAAAGTCTGATCTTGGAGGGGGCACTCCCCGCCGCGGTCACATACCGGGCAGTCGAGAGGGTGGTTGATGAGCAAAAACTCCAACACACCGTCTTGGGCTTCTTTTACATCGGGCGATTGAGTAGTTACCACCATTCCTTCGACAACTGGTGTCGCACAACTGATTTGTAGGCCGCGCATTCCTTCGACTTCGACCAAACACATCCGGCACATACCGACCGGCTTCATGCGCTCGTGGTAACAAAACCTTGGAATGTAAGTGCCGTAATCCTGCGCGACCTTGATAAGTAGTTCGCCCCGGGGGGCTTGGACTTCAACTCCGTCAATGGTGACGTTCACCATTTCCGTGTCGCCCGCTACGGGAGCGGAATACTTGTACTCCGACGGCCACTGGCTAATAGGTATCGAACTCACGCGGGAGTCACCTCCAGTGTGCGACGCTTATCGAAGTCTTTTTGTAACCGAGCCCGAATTTCGGCGCCAAAGCAGCGGTCCAGACTCACTACGTGGCTCATCGTCGACGGACCCAAAGCGCAAATAGTGGTTTGGGCAAAGGGTGCGTTGAGACCAGGCACGATGTTGCTACCAAAATCAAGCAGCAGGTCGAGATCATCGGGGCGCCCGAGGCCGTTGGTCATGCGGTAAAGAACTTTTTCTATCCAACTCGAACCCTCGCGACACGGCGTGCACTTGCCGCACGACTCGTGAGCAAAAAAACGAGCCAGTCGCCACGAAACCAACAACGGGTCAACGGTGTCGTCGAACACCATGATTGCGCCCGAACCCAACATCGTGCGCAATTCGCTAGCCCGATCCATATCGAGCGGTTCGTCTAGGTGTTCCGGTAGTAACCACGGGGCCGACGCGCCGCCGGGAATAAAGAACTGCAGTGGTCGGCCGCCGCGCACTCCGCCCGCTAAACCTTCGATTAGATCGCGAAAACTCATACCTAATTCGATTTCGTAATTACCCGGACGCTCGACCATGCCCGACACCGAAAAGATACGCGTACCGGTTGATTTGTTGACTCCCATGCTGGCGTACCACTCGCCGCCCTTGCGCACAATGTGCGGAATATTCGAAATAGTTTCGACATTGTTGACTACCGTCGGCGCGGCGAACAGCCCTTGGATAGCCGGAAACGGCGGCTTAATGCGTGGCATTGCGCGTTCACCTTCGAGGCTCGAAAGCAAGCCCGTTTCGTCACCGGCGATGTAACAACCCGCGCCGCGGTGCACGATGAGTTCGAGATCGAAACCCGAACCAAGAATGTCTTTGCCGAGGTAACCGTTTTTGTACGCTTCCGCTACCGCAGCTTCTAAACGCTCGGTACCTAAGGCAAACTCACCCCGGATGTAGATAAACGCGTGGTGGGCGCCAATCGCGAAGGCCGAGATTATGGTCCCTTCGATGAGTTGATGCGGGTCGCCTTCAATGAGCATGTGGTCTTTAAACGTTGACGGCTCACCCTCGTCGGCGTTAATCGCCAAGTACCGCGGGAAGACTCCGGCAGGCAAAAACGACCACTTTTGCCCAGTGCTAAAGCCCGCTCCGCCTCGGCCCCGCAAGCCCGAGGTTTTGACTTCTTCAATAAGTTCAGCCGGATCGCGTTTTAGGGCGGCCTCGAGCGCGCTGTAGGCCTGATTATGTTCACGCGCGACTGCGTATTCCCACGAGTCTTGCGGGCGGTCGCGCAAAAACTTAGTGACTATTCGAGTTTCTTCAATCGCCATTATTTTTCTCCTCGTGATGATCCCGAAATAGTGCGCGCTCGTAGTTCGCCCCTTCGATACTGCTCGATAATGTCTACCGCGGCCGTAGTGTCGACCGGCCCGTGGTATTCGTAATTGATCTGAATTGCTGGTGCCCGGTCGCACGCCGCGATGCATTCAACTTCTTCGACCATGATGGCGGTGTCGTCTTCGTAACGACTGCGTAAACCGTCTAGCAACTCAGGGCCTCGATTGACTAAGCACGAAACATTGGTGCACACCGACACCACTAAGTCACCCACCGGTTCGCGTTTGAGCATGGTGTAAAACGAACAGGTGCCGAGCACCAAAGCGGGCGTGGTGTCGAGCCAACCCGCAATTTCTTCCATCGCTTCGGGCGTTACCCAACCGTCACGATCTTGGGCCAAAAGAAGAAGGGGCAACATCGCCGACTTGGCGTGAGGGTAACGATCGATAATGGCGCGCGCGCTCACCCGGTCGTCGTCGGTGAAGCCCACTAGCGATCCACCTCCCCCAAGATGGGGTCGATACTGGAGATGACGGCCACGGTGTCGGCTACTAGCGAACCTTCGGCCATAGTCGAAAGCGACTGCAAGTTGTAAAACGACGGACCCCGAATATGCATCCGTGCCGGCTTGGCCGTGCCGTCGGCGGTTAGATAACAACCGATCTCGCCTCGGGGTGACTCAATCGCGACATAGGTTTCGCCGGCCGGAACCCGGAAGCCTTCGGTGAACAACTTGAAGTGATGGATAAGGGCTTCCATCGACTCATTGATACGCGTACGCGGCGGCGGAGTGATCTTGGGGTCTTGGGTGCGGTAATCGCCGGTCGGCATTTTCTCAACGCACTGGCGCACAATTTTAATCGATTCAAGAATTTCGTACAGCCGGATAGAAAACCGGTCGTAGCAGTCGCCGTTTTGCGTGTAGATAACATCAAAATCAACTTCGTCGTAGGCAAGATACGGTTGAGCCTTGCGCAAGTCCCACGCAAACCCGGTAGAGCGCAAAATCGGTCCGGTAATTCCGAGACCCAAGGCCTGTTCGGTATTAATAACTCCCACTCCGCTTAAGCGCTCGATCCAAATTGGGTTTTCGTTGAGCAAGGTCGAATACTCTTGCACTCCGGCTTCGACCAAATCACAAACTTTAAGAGTTTCGCTATCCCAGCCGGCCGGAAGATCGGCCGCGACTCCGCTCGGACGAATGAAGTTGTTGTTCATGCGCAAGCCGGTGATCATTTCGATCAGCCGTAAAACTTCTTCCCGTTCGCGCCAGCCGTAAATCATCATCGACAGAGCGGCCATGTCCATTCCGTTAGTAGCCTGAAACAAAAGGTGCGATGCCATGCGGTTTAGTTCGACCAGCATCATGCGCATCCACACTGCCCGAGGAGGAACTTCTACGCCGAGCAATTTTTCCACCGCTAATGACCACACCAACTCGTTAGAAAGAGGCGACACGTAGTCCATGCGAGTGACGTTGGTCGCGCCCTGCACATAAGTGAGTTCTTCGCCAGTTTTTTCCATTCCCGTGTGCAAATAACCCACCACGGGCTTGACCCGCAGTACGGTTTCACCGTCGAGTTCGAGCATGATGCGTAAAACCCCGTGGGTAGAAGGGTGTTGGGGGCCCATGTTGATGATCGTGGTGGCATCGTCTTCGGGCCAAAGCCCGCCGGTGAGTACCACGTCGCGGGCTTGGGGTTTGAGTTCTTGCGCGCCTTCGCCGGTTTGATGGGCGAGACGAATCTGCTCGGGGTCGGTGGTGAGAATCTCTTCGCTCATTGCGGCCCCGGGTCGCCTTTAAATGTGACCGGTATGCGCGCTATCGCATCGTCTTTACGCAGCGGGTAACCCACCCATTCGTCGGGCAAAAGAATTCGGGTGAGATCGGGGTGCGAGAGAAAAGTAATACCGAAAAGATCAAAAGTTTCACGCTCGGGGAAGTTGGTGCCCGGATACAAATCAGTGAGACTGGCAATTTCGGTATCGGTTTCGGGAACTTGGGCAATTATGCGCAGGCGACGATTGCGAGGGTGGGAGAGAAAATTAGCCACTACCTCAAAACGCTCAGGAGTTACTCCGGCAATCACTAGCCGAGTTTCGTCGACTAGATGATCAACCGCAGTTACATCCATGCATTGAGTGAAGCGCTGTTCGTTACGCAAAAACTCCGCTATTGCGTGCCAGTCCGACCGTTCGACATAAAGAACGGACTGACCGTGAGAATCGTTAAAAATCGCGGCGGGAAACTTTTCGACTACTGCGGCAGCTATTTCATCGGCAATAACCGGAGCGGCGGGCGCGGGCGCATCGGTGATTTCGTTATCAGCCATGGCTACGAACTCGTTATCGTTACCGGTCGAACCGAACCAGTTACGCCGTCGATGTTGTCGATCTGAATTCCCGCCCCTTTACCCGGTCCTCGACGCTTCATAATGGCGCCGGTGCGAATCTCTTCGTGCAAAGTAAGGATCCCGTGGAGCAAAGTTTCGGGGCCCGGCGGGCAGCCCGGGACATAAACATCGACCGGAACGATTTGGTCAACCCCTTGAACCAGGGCGTAGTTATTGAACATTCCTCCGCTACTGGCACACACGCCCATGGAGATGACCCATTTGGGTTCGACCATCTGGTCGTAGACCTGGCGTAATACCGGAGCCATTTTTTGACTTACTCGCCCCGCCACAATCATGAGGTCGGCTTGCCGCGGGCTGGCGCGAAAAACTTCCATACCAAAACGCGCTTGGTCGTAATGAGCAGCACCGGTGGCCATCATCTCAATCGCGCAGCAAGCCAAACCAAAAGTAGCCGGCCATACTGAGTTGCGACGCGCCCAGCGAACTAAATCTTCGAGGCGGCCGGTGAGGAAATTATGCGGTACTTGTTCGAGACCCATTTAGGCTGCTTCCTGAGTTACCTCGGGGTCGAGTCCGTCGCGACCAGTTTTGCCCGTAGCGCGCAAAACGCTCCCGCTAACGCGTTCCATAACTTGTTGCACCGAACCCCAGGCCAATGCTCCCGTAGACAAGAGATAACCGAAAGGAACCAACAACACAAGCAAAAAAGTTCCGGCGGCGAATAATCCGTACGCACCGAGGGGGCGCAAAATTGTAGTTAGCGGATACAAGAAAATAATTTCGACATCAAGAACAATGAACGCCATCGCGATTAAATAAAACTTCACCGGAAAACGCTCGACCGGTTCGACTTCAGGAACAATTCCACATTCGTAAGCCGCTTGCTTGGCCGAAGTAGGTCGGCGCGGGCCTAACAACTTAGAAGCGACGAAGGACAACCCGGCAAAAAGAATGACCAAGATGATCATCGCCAAGATTGGTAGGTATTGATTCACCCGATTCCTCCGTTATGACCAATTATTTTTTACCCCCCTAGGGGCACCCTTAGTCGTATTCGCCCCAAGGGTTTTGCGAGCATTGGCAGACTATCGGAACGCCCCCGACGATGAGCAAAGGTGACAACTTCGGCGGCGAGGCCTAGGATGAATTCATGACTAAACGCCGGTTTTCTCTTATCGTGCCCGCAGTGGTACTTTTTGCCGCGGTTGCCCTAAGCGCCGGTTCGGCGCTGGCCGATGGCCCCAATGCTCGCCCCCGAGCGCCGCTTAGCGCGGTGTCGTTTGTGATCACCGACACCAAAATCGCCCCCGCCGCCGTCACCTTCAAAAAGGGCAAATCTATTACCGTTACCGCGGCCAACCGGAGCGCTAGTCAGCAGACTTTCACCGTTAAAAAACTCGGGATCAACTTCGTTCTCGAGCCCGAAGAAACCGCAGAAAAAACTATTAAGCCCAAGAAGGCAGGAAAGTTCACCGCGACGAGCACAATTAATCCCAGCCTCAAGGCCGTTATCACCGTTAAGTAATTTTTTCGTTACTTCTTCGGCCCCAGCGCCACCACACCGGCAATCGCCCGATAAGCCAACTCCGCGGGGCCCATCTCATCGGGCCGCAACAAATTGGCCATAATTCGCAGCACCCACTCCATAAGCGAGCGGCTACGGAACCCGACTCGAGTCAGTTCGCGCATCACCGCGGGATTGCCGATCGCTTTTACGAACAGTCGAGCCACTTTAAAGTAAAGCCCGTAAGTTTCTTGTAGGCGCACTTCGTAGTCTTGTAACGCAAAACGGTTATCTGTGCGCAGAGCGACATCAAGAACTTCGGCCGCCATGCGCCCGGTTTCGTAAGCCACCGATATGCCCTCGCCGTTGAACGGATTGACTGTCCCGGCCGCGTCGCCCACGCTTAACCAATTCGAACCCACGGCGGGTTTAACCGACAAGCCGGTGGGCAATTTTCCCCCCGTTGGCGCGCCGCACGAAGTTTCGGGGGAGATTTCCCACGACGCGGGCGCGGTTTCACAAAACGCTTCCATTAAGTGCGAAGTGTTGATGTCTTTCCAACCCGAAAAAGTTGACAATAAACCCACACCAACATTTACCGTGCCGTCACCTACGGGGAATATCCATCCGTAGCCCGGCAAGTGATCACCGTGGCGATCACGGATGTCGAGATGACTTTCAATCCACGGTTCCGCGTGACGAGGGCTGCGAAAATATCCTCGCACGGCCATGCCGAGGGGATAAGTGCGGTCGCGATTAGTACCCAGGGCTCGACCAAAGCGCGAATTTGACCCGTCGGCCACCACTACGTAGCGAGCTCGCACTTGGGAAATCTCGTCGGTTTCGGTGTCGCGCACTTGGGCCCCGCAAACCAATCCTTCTTCAATGATCGGCTCTAGCGCTTCGACTCCCGTGCGCAAAGTGGCGCCCGCTTTTACCGCCATGTCGGCCACCATCTCGTCGAGGTCACGCCGGCGCACCACGTAGCCGTAAGCGGGAAAATCGGGGTGCTCGGGCCAAGCCAGTTCGAGCGTTACTCCGTGGGCAATCGAGCGCAGTCCGTCGTAGCGCAAACACTCGGCCGCCAATCGACCTCCGAGCCCCATGTCTTCGAGTTGACGCACCGCTCGAGGGGTGAGGCCGTCGCCACAGGTCTTTTCGCGGGGGAATTTCTTGCGCTCAACCACCAAAACCTTATGCCCCGCCTCGGCCAGCCAGTAGGCCGCGGACGCCCCCGAAGGCCCGCCGCCAATCACCAAAACGTCAAAAGCCGAGTCCATCTCACAATGGTGCCACTTTGGGCTAACCGGCACCGAACTCGGCCCGAGCCGACGCCAAGCCTTGAATCAGCACGATGCGCTTGTAGCGTGGTAGTAAATCAAGGCTCGGTAAACTAAAGCGCAGCCATTTAGGGCTGTCGACCACAAGAGAAAGGGCTACCGATCAGTGTCAAACCTGTTGCCTAACTGGTTTAACGATTGGTGGATTGACGGTCTGCGCGGCGCGGGTCGACTTTTTTGGTCGGTACTAATTCTTCTCCTCGTAACCGCCATCATCGTCATATTGATCAAACCTCCGATGCTTAAACGCCCCGTATCGACTCGGGTAGGCGTTGCGCTATTTGGTGTGATTATCGTCGGAACGCTCGTATTGGCCAAAATAATTACGCCGTGGCAAAACACCATCGTGTGGCTGGGTATCTTGGCGCTAATTGCTCATACTTTTTTTATGGTCGCCTCGCGCCCAGCGCGCGACCCCGACGTAGCGGCCACTTGGGCCGAAAGTTTTGCCGGTGCCGTGGGCGTATTCGCGTTTATGGCTTTGGCTTACGCCATTGTTCCGCACGAATGGATGACTTTCGCCAACGCCAACTTGGGTTGGGGTGACACCACCAAGTTTTTGTTTCAATCAAACCAAAACATCTTTTTTATTCCGATCAACTGGCCGTTTAATTTCGACTACCCCGCTTTGCGCGACATTATTGTTTCGGTTATCTACATCGTTATTCTCGGTGCCAACCTTAAACTTTGGGTTATGTGGCAACACCGCCTCGACCCGATCCCCGAAGCCGACCCCAACGCACCGGTTAAGCGTTCTCGATTTGGTCGGCCCCTGCGGGTAAGTAGCGCGAGCGGGGGGAACTAAACCATGGCTCGTAACGACGCCAACCCGCCTATGCCCGATTTCGCGACTGACTACGTGCTCCAAGAAGTAGACCCCGCGTACCTCACCGCGGCAGTTAAGCCCAAGCAGTTTTTGCACATCGACCAGTCTGAATGCATATTGTGCGAAGGCTGCGTTGACATTTGCCCGTGGAAGTGCATTCACATGGTTTCGGTGAGCGCCATCTCAGAAGCCATCGGCACCGAACAACCCGGTGAGGACCCGCGCGACGCGGTGGCCTTCATCGTCGACGAAGATATCTGTACTCGTTGTGCCCTATGCGTCGATCGGTGCCCCACCGGAGTGATCATCTTGGGCAAAATCAGCGCCGACATAACGGGTGGAGACCCTCACGATCGCACCCCGCGAAATGGTTATTCCTACGGAGTTCGGTTCTAGGCTCGGGCTAACCCGATACTAGAAATAACAAAGAAGACCAGGAGCATTAAGTGGCCAAGGGAAACGGAAACGGATCAAGCAACGGATCCGCTAACGGCAACGGCAACGGGTCGAAGTCGCGCGCACGCGTAGGGGCAGTGCTCGAAAAAACCGACGAAAAGATCCGCGGTTCGCAAGCCTGGCTAGCGATCTTTAGACCCGGATCGGTCTACCGGCGCGGTTACACCGACAGCCCGCGTAACCGCTCGTACGTAATTATGAACAACGTCCTCTATCACTTGCACCCAGTGAAGGTGAAACGCCACGCAGTCAAAGTTTCGTACACCCTTTGCCTTGGGGGCCTGAGTTTCTTCTTGTTTATGTTGCTCACCGTCACCGGTATTTTCTTGATGTTCTTCTACCGCCCAACCGCCACTTCGGCTTGGAGCGACATTCAAACCCTCGAGACCGCAGTGGCCTTTGGCTCGTTGGTGCGCAACATGCACCGTTGGGCCGCCCACCTAATGGTGCTGGCCGTGTTCTTACATATGTGTCGCGTGTTTTATCACGGTGCTTACAAATCACCGCGCGAATTTAACTGGGTGATCGGCGTAATTTTGTTAACCCTTACCTTGTTGCTTTCGTTCACCGGTTATTTGTTGCCCTGGGACCAACTCGCCCTCTGGGCGGTAACGGTGGGTACCAACATGATGGGTTATACGCCGGTATTTGGGGGCAGCGTTAAATACGTGCTGCTTGGTTCTAAAGAAATCGGAAACGACACCCTCTTGCGGTGGTATGTGCTGCACGTTTTGTTGTTCCCCTTTGTCATCGTCATATTCATGGCGATTCACTTCTGGCGCGTCCGCAAGGACGGCGGCATCTCCGGACCGCTATAGGTCAGAGAGGATTTACTAATGGCTGAAGTACCCGAACATCTGCTTAAGCGCTCGCAAGAGCGCCGCCAAGCTCTCGGTCTACCCACCGACGGTGACGCCGAAACTCCGGTCGCCGCTGATGGTGGCGGCGCCACTCCGCCTCCTCCCCCGCCTCCTCCCACTGGGGGTGGCGACACTCCGGCCGCCGATGACGCGGCGGAAGAACCGGGTGACTCGCGCATTCCCGCTCACCTTCTCGCTCGCTCGAAAAAACGCCGCACCACGTTGGCCGGCGGCGAAGACGCTCCCGAAGGCGGTGGCGGGACCGCAACTGCCGTTATTGCTCCGCCGGTCGCAGGGATAACGGGGCCGGGCGGACACACCCAGCGCCTGCTCACCGTGGTGAAGTCGGGCTCAATCCAACAAACCCGCGCCGAAGCCCAAGACAAAGTTCACACTTGGCCCCATCTAGTAGTGATCGAGTTCGCCTCGATGCTCATCATGACCGCAGCGCTAACTATTTTCTCCGCCCTGGTGCGGGCGCCTTTGCTCGGCCTTGCCGACTTCAACCGCACCCCTAACCCGTCGAAAGCGCCGTGGTATTTCTTGGGCCTCCAAGAACTTCTCACGATGTTCCACCCCATGGTGGCCGGAGTGACTATTCCTGGTGTTGCTCTCGGTTTGATTGCCCTCGCACCGTTCATCGACAAGAACGCGTCAGTCAAGCCCACCGATCGTAAATTTGCCATCGCGATCTTTACACTGTTCTTGATGATGTGGGCCGTGTTGGTAATTATCGGATCGTTCTTCCGTGGACCCGGATTCAACTTCGTGTTCCCGTGGAACGACGGCATCTTCTTCGAGCTCTAAGGGGTAGTTAGTGATTATCGTTATCGGGATTATCGTGCTGCTCGCCCTGGCGGGGGCGTTCTTGCTCGCCACCGCGCGCCAGCGCTCAAAAACCGATACCGGAAAACTAAGCCGCAGCACTCGTCGCGCCGACGCGTCGCAGCCGCCGGAAGGTTTCGTTGACGACTCGTCTTCAAAAGTCGTGGCCGTAAAGGACGAAGACGACGCTTCAGTGCCGATGGTTAGCGAAGACAAATCGCCGGTGCGCTACGAACCGGTTGACGAAGAAGAGCTCGGCGTAACTCGGCGCCAGTTTTTCAACCGCGGCATCTTGACCGGTCTTGCCCTCGGGGTGGGTGGTTTTGGCGCCGCCGCGTTGGCTTTCTTGTGGCCGTCGGGATCAAGCGGTTTCGGCGGAAAAATCACTGTCGGCAGCGTGGCCGATGTTGAAAAGGCCATCGAGGGAAAAATCCCGTTCTACAACGCTTCGGCCAAGGTTTACATCGTGGCCTACCCCAAACAAGACATCAGCAAAGCGGCCAAGGTCTACCCCTCCACTATTACTTCGGGTATGAGCCAGGGTTACGTTGCCCTCTACCAAAAGTGCCCTCACCTCGGTTGTCGAGTGCCGTGGTGCTCAACTTCGCAGTGGTTCGAATGCCCGTGTCACGGATCTAAATACAACCGGGTGGGAGAAAAGCGCGGCGGGCCGGCACCACGCGGTATGGACCGTTTCTCGCTTGCGGTGTCGGGTAGTTCAATCGTGGTTGACACCGGAGTAGTTATCCAAGGCCCGCCCATTGGTACCGACACCACCGGACAAGGCCAAGAAGGAGCGCCCTGTGTTTAATGCTCTCAGCGCTCTAGAGAGCCGCCCATGAATTTTCGCACCGTACTCATAGTCATCAACATCGCCGCTCTGGCGGTAATCGCGGGCGTGGTGCTTTATCGAGTGCTGAGTCTGCGCAAAAATGTTGAGCCCACTCCGGCCAACCTTGATCCCTATCTCAACGACAACGACCTCGAGAACCGTCGGCTTGAGCGTGCACTCGGATGGTCGCTCGTCTTCGTTTTAATTACCGCTTTAGCGCTGCCGTTATATTTTTTGGTTGAGCCCAGCCGACAAGTAAAAGCCGAGGACAGTTTTTTGGAGCGGTCGGTTGAACGCGGGGCGGTGCTCTTTGCTAATTCGCAGATGCCCACTTACGACTCAACCAAATCGTTGTTGTGCGCCAACTGCCACGGAGCCCAAGGTGAGGGGGGAGCGGCGCCGTTTGTTTTACAGCCCGAGTCTGACCTTTGTTTGGTAGAGCAAAACAAAGGCAACGCCGATGTCCCCCAGTGTCTACCCCAACAAGTTTCTTGGACGGCCCCTGCGGTTAACTCGGTGTTGCAGCGTTACAGTCGCGGCGAGATTAAACACATCTTGAATTACGGACGCCCCGGCAGCCCGATGCCCGCGTGGGGAATCAAGAGCGGCAAAGGTGTCCTCAACTCTCAGAGCATTGGCGACCTGGTGAACTATCTCGCCAGTATTCAAATCGCCGATTCAGAAATAAAAGCCATCTCAACCGAAGCAGTGGGTGAATACCGCGACGGTGCCGGCGAAGTAGTTACTAACGCACAAGACTCGTTAGCCAGCGCCAAACAAGATTTGGCCGAGGCACCGGCTTCGTCTAGTGCGTCGCAGTTGGCTTCACTGCAGGTTTCGGTTACCACCGCCACTGCCCAACTCGCTGCGGCCGAGGCGTACGCCGCCGAAGTGGGCGGGCTGTCCGAAGGGGCGATCCTCTTTCGACTCAACTGCGCCCGTTGTCACACCAAGGGTTGGGCTTATTACGACCCCACTAATCTAAAAGTTCCCGCTCCGTCACCCCAAGGCAGCGGCGCCTACGGTCCGAGTTTGCGCGACGGGTCCACCAAAATTCAATTCCCCGGTTTGGCGGGTGAACAAGGCCAGTTTGACTGGGTTGCCGTCGGAGTTCCGGCCAACGAGGCCTACGGAATTCGCGGTATATCGTCGGGACGGATGCCTCACTTCGCGGGAATGCTAAGTGAAGCGCAAATAAAAGCCATAGTCGCCTACGAGCGCAACCTCTAAACCGGGAGAATCAGACATCGTGTCGAACCTAATCCTGGCCAGCGAAACGTTTACCAAGACCATCTGGTACCCCACGATCCTTGGGGTTTTGGTGGTTATTTTTGCCGTGCTGTTGTTTGTAGGTTCGACCTATCTTCTGCTCGCCACCAACTTGGGCGCTCGCTTGGGTTTCTTAGTTGCCTTCACCGGCCTAATGGGATTCTTAGTGGTACTTAGTTCGCTGTGGATCCTCACCGCATCACCGCTCAACACTTTAAAAGGACGCATCCCTTCGTGGAAAGCAGTCGAGGTAACAACTAGCCCCGCCGACGCTAAAACCGAAGCCGTGCGTGACATCGTAAAAAATGGAGTGAAGGTTGACCCGATCGAAGCGGCCAACATCAAGGCCTCGGCCGACGCCAACTTGATTGCCGTTGAAGCACTCCCCGACGAAGCCCAAATCTCGGAACAAGCTTTTGCTCGCTTCCAGGCCGTTACCGAATACCAAGTAGTTAACACTTACGAAATCGGGGGCAGTAACCCCAATCCGTTTAACTTTGAGGTAACCCACTCCCCTAAGTACGCAGTGATTGAGTTTTGTAAAGTTTCCGAACCCGAAGTGCCTTTCGGAGTTGCTCCCCCACCCCCCGAGTGTGCGCCCGCTTCAGATGAAGACGGCTTTCTAGTACTCCAGCGTGACCTCGGCTCACTGCGGGTTCCCCCGTTTGTGGCCTTTATCGCCTTTACTTTGCTCTTCGGACTAGGCCTGTTGTTGTTGCACTGGCGAGAAAAAGATGAACGGGCGGCCAAGCAAGATAAAGAAACTAAGACCGTTGCTAAAACTCCCGAGCCTGAGCCGGTGCCAGCATGATGCGCCGACTAATCGCGTTCGTGGGTCTGGGGGTGGCGACGATCCTCACTCTGGCCAATCCGGCCGGTGCGCAACAGTTAGTTGACGCCGGTAATCAAGGTGACGGTTCGGGAGGTCTGGCCTTCGTGCTTATGGTGGTAATGGTGATGGGGATCTGGGCAGCACTGTTTTTCATGGACCGCATTCGCCGTCGGCGCAACGCCGAAGAAGACTCAGTTAATTAACTCGCACGCCCCGTGAGCGGCGGCGATAATCTGATCAATCTCATCGTCGGTGTGAGCCAAACTGACAAACATCGTTTCGAACGCACTAGGGGCAATGTAAATACCACTACTTAACATCGCGTGGAAGAATTGGGCGTAAGCCTCAGTGTCACCCGCTCGAGCTTGGTCGTAGTTAGTTACTTCGGTGGGCGAAAAGAAAATGCCGTCGAGAGTAAAGGCTTGGGCAACTTGACCGGCCACTCCGGTATCAGCAAAAGCAGAACGCAAACCGTTAGCCAAGCGAGTGGCCAAGCGTTCTAACTCGACGTAAGAGTCGGGAGTTAACTCGGCCAACACCGCCAGGCCGGCCGCGGTGGCCAACGGATTACCCGAAAGTGTGCCCGCTTGATAAACCGGTCCCAAAGGAGCGAGGTTGTCCATTACCGCCGCCGGCCCCCCGAGGGCCGCTAACGGTAAGCCGCCCCCCACGACTTTTCCGAAGATCGAGATGTCGGGGGCAACCCCTAAACGCCCCGAAGCGGAGTTAAAACCCACCCGAAAGCCAGTGATTACCTCGTCAAAAACTAACAACGCCCCGTGTTCGTCACAGCGTTTGCGCAAGTGCTCGAGGTAACCCGGGGCCGCGGGCA
>OFRL01000127.1_pt1 | contig 42154 bp, 34 predicted proteins | sample 1543121 | NCBI WGS metagenome assembly OFRL01 (sample SAMN07774228, study PRJEB24372) | wastewater metagenome | isolation source: Lake Maggiore Cannobio | place: Italy: Cannobio | collected 2016-01
CAAGGCTCGACTCTACAGAAAGCGAAAAGCAGTCGAGCAAGCTCGACTCTGCAAGGAGCGCGGGCGGCCATACGCCGCCGATGGGTGACGTGACGCCGCCGACCTGTTAACTTGCGCGCAAATTTTGTGGTTTACAGCATTTCCGCATGTCGCTCTCGTCGTACCGCCCCACCCCGTCGCTGTTGTTCCTGGCCGTTTCCCTCTGCCTCTCCTCCACCGCCGCTGCGGCCCCGCAGGCCACCACGCTGGATGCGGTGCAGGTCACCGCCGCCGATGTCAGCGCCCAGGCGCGCGAGGCGCTGAAGCGCGTACCCGGCGCCAGCAACGTCATCGACGTGGCCAAGGCCGACAGCCGACTGTCCAGCAGTGCCGATGTGCTGGCCTACCAGCCGGGCATCAGCGCACAGTCGCCGGGCAACGAGGGCACCAAGATCTCGATCCGTGGCTCGGGCATCAACCGTGGCCCGGGCGCGCATGCCTCGGGTATTGCGGTGTCGATCGACGGTCTGCCACTGACCGGCCCGGGCGGCACACCCTACGAGCTGCTGGAACCGCTGTGGCTGTCGCGCGTGGAAGTCCTGCGCGGCGCCAACGGCTTCGAGCGTGGCGCCTTGGCGCTGGGCGGTGCCATCGACTACGTCAGCCGCAGCGGTCGTGATTCGGCGGGCCTGCAGCTGCACTACGAAGCCGGCAGCCGCGGTTACCAGAAGCGCGGCATCAGCTGGGGCGGCGTCAGTGGCGATGTCGATTACTTCCTGGCCTACACCGATACCGAGTTCGACGGTTATCAGCGCCATGCGCGCGGCGATGGCAAAGGCGCGATGGCCAACATCGGCTGGCAGATCACGCCCGACCTGCAGACGCGCTTCTTCGTGCGCTACCGCGAAACCAATCATGAAACACCCGGGCGCCTGACCCGCGATCAGATCCGCAACGACCCACGTGCCGCGAATGCGGCCAACCTGGCCATCGACGCGCGCCGCCCGCAGCCGGGCAGCACGTGGGTGGGCAACGTCACCACGCTGCAGATTGATGAGGACTCCTCGCTGCAGGCCGGGCTGGTCTATCACAAGTACCCGATGGACTTGAACGAGAGCCTGTACCGCCAGCAGCTGGACTACGCCAACCTCAATGCCACGCTGGACTATCGCCGCCGCCACCGGCTGTTCGGCCTGGACAGCGAAACCACGGTCGGCCTGCGCGTCACCCACGATCTGGACGCCGATGTGCGCGAGTCGCTGCGTTTTGCCAGCAACGGCTATGCCGCCGGCACGCGCACACGTGACTTCCGCCACCACGGCACCGACAGCACCCTGCACGTCAGCAACACCCTCTCCTTCAATGACCGCCTGCGCATGCAGACCGGGCTGGCGCTGATCAACACCCGTCGCGATGTGCAGGTAACCTGGCCGAGCAGCGGCGGCCGCCTGCGCGACCACGACTGGGACTACGCGCCGCGTCTGGGCTTCACCTGGCAGCACAGCGCGCAGACCCAGTGGTTCGGCAACCTCAGCCACTCGGTGGAAGCACCGCATCCGTGGTCGATGATCTGGAGTTCCAACCAGTACTTCGGGCCGGGCAATGGCCCGTCCACCGGCCGCCAGCGCGCGCCGGTACCGATGCAGAACCAGACCGCCACCACGCTGGAACTGGGCGCGCGCGGTGACGCGGCGCTGGGCCGCTGGGAACTGACCGGTTACTACGCACACGTGAACCACGAACTGCTGAGCGTCGAGCTGCAGCCGGTGCCGAACCTGTTCATCGCCGAGAACAACGCCAGCCCCACCGTGCACCGCGGCATCGAAGCCGGATTGGACAGCACGCTGTGGCAGGCAGCGGCGGGCCGCCTGTCCTTGCGCCAGGCGTACACCTTCAGCGACTTCCGCTATCGCCACGATGCGCGTTTCGGCAGCAACCGCCTGCCCGGCCTGCCGCGCCACGCTTACCAGGCCGAGCTGCGCTTCGATCACGCATCCGGCCTGTACGCTGCGCTCAATACCGAATACGCCTCGCGCATCGCCGTCGACTACGCCAACAGCTACTGGGCCGACAGCCATGTGATCTTCGGCAGCCGCATCGGCTACGACGCACCCGGTGGCCGCTGGCAGGCCTGGGCGGAGATGCGCAACATCGGCAACCGCCACTACGCCGCCACGGTCACGCCGGGCTACAACGATGCCGGCAAGGATGTCGCCCGCTCGACGCCGGGCGAAGGCCGTGGCATCTACGCTGGTGTGCGTTTGCGCTTTGAATGATGACCGCGGGCGGCGCCGGGTGTGATCCAGCGCCGCCGTTTCAATGTCAGCTGATGCGCCACGCCGGCAGGCGCTCGCTGCGTTTCCAGATGGAAGGCGCGAAGCCGATCAGCACCATCGCCGCCAGCCACTTCGGTGAGGTAGTGAGCAGTGTCGATGTGAGCGAGCCATCGACGGGGGCGGCCATTTCCTGCCACGGGTTGTAGCCCAGGTAGACGACGCTGCCAGCCCACCACAGCAACGCCACACCGACACCCACCAGCAACAGGGCCAGCGTGCGGCAGGTCCATCGTTGCGAGGTGGTGCCCCATTCGCGGGATACCGCCACCAGCAGGCCCACCACCAGCAGCGAAATCAGGGCCACCAGGCCGATATCGACCTTGGGCCCAATGCGCTCATAAGCGCAGGCGCGGCATTGCGCCTCTTCCGTAGCGGTGGTGGCGGCTTCGGCGCCATCGGCCTGCCCGGCTGCAGGCTGTGCCAGTGCTGCAAACGGCAACAACACAGCCAGCAGCACCATCATGGTCCAACGAAACAACGTCCTGTTGCGGTGTGCAGCGACATCCATGCGCTCTTCCTCGTCAGTGGTGGTTGACAGCCGGCCACATACCTTGGCCTTGGCGCGGATCATAGCGCAGGGTAGGCCAGGAACGAAAAACTGGGCTCGGCCATCCACATGCGCCGCTACAGCTCGTGGAGCATGGGGGCTCAAGAGCCTGATGCAGCATGCGGACATCCTTGCCGGGCACGCGTAGGTGGTGATGGGCGGATTCTACCGCGGGCAGGTCCGCTGTCCAGACAGCGGACCTATGCCATCGATCCTCAGCTGCGGTCGATGATCCGCACGATGCGACCGTCCTCAAAAGCGAACTCGCTGCGTCCCTGCAGGGCCAGTTCCGTGCCCGCACTGGGACCATCGGGAATGTCCTGCGCGAACACGCCACGCCAGCCGATGCTGGCCAGCGCCATGCCATCCTCGAAGGTCAACTCGAGCAACCGCTGCTCGCGCTCGCGGAACAACGGCGCCGATTGCCGTGCCAGTTCGCCGAAGGCATCGATGCCTTCGGTGACCATCGTCAGCTGGCTGCCGCTGTGGTTCTCGAAACGCACGTTATGCGCCAGCACCGCCAGCATGGCGTCGATGTCGAAGCGGTTGTAGGCCTGCAGGTAGTGCTCAATCAGGTGGCGGCAGTGCGATTCGTCCATGGCGGCGTCCAGTCAGGGCCTGCGCCGAGTCTCCCGCGACCGTGCCGCCGGATCAAGGCCGCGCGGCGGCCTTCAACAACTGCGCGGCCACCTGGTCGAACGGGGCGATGTCCTGCAGAGCGCGGCACATCGCCACCGCACCTTCCACGCTGGCAATCACCAGACTGGCCAGCCCACCTGCGGCGGCCGGATCGTGTCCGTCGGCGACGAACGCTGCGGCCAGATGGCCCTGCCAGCGCGCGAATACCTCTGCAGCTGCCGCGCGCGGCTGGCTGTGCACCGCGTCAACCGGCTCCTCCACCGCAGCGGCCAGCACCGGGCAGCCGGCGCGGAACCCGGAGCGCAGCAGGCGCTCGCGCCACATCGTCAGGAACTGCTGCAGGCCCTGCACCGCCCCACCTTTCAGCAGCTCCACCAGCAACGCTTCGACCTTGTCGCCGGCCATATGGGTGGCACGCGCCAACAGCTCCTGCTTGCCGCCGGGAAAGTGGTGATAGGTGGAGCCCAGCGGCGCCTCGGCAAGCTTGGTGACCTCACGGATGCTGGTGGCATTGAGGCCCACACGCGCCAGCATCTGTGCCGCAGCATCAATCACGCGTTGTGGCGCATCAGATGGGCGCGGGCTCACGGCAGGCTCCTTGCCAGGACAGTCGTCATAGATTAGCGTACCGGCGATTATATAACAGTCGTCATAACCATGAATCTCTGGTTCCGCCTGCTCCATCTGCTGCTGTGCAGCCTGTTCCGGCCCAAGCTGGAGGCCCCATTCGGGGTCTCGCGGCTGCAGTTCCGGGTACTGCCCAATGACCTGGACAGCAACCTGCACATGACCAACGGCCGCTACTGGAACATCTTCGACCTGGGCCGGCTGGACCTGATCCTGCGCATGGGCCTGGGCCGGGTGGCGCTGCGCGAGAAGTGGGCACCGATCGTCGGCGCAGGCACCATCCAGTTCCGCCGCGAGCTGAAGCCGTTCCAGCGCTTCACCCTGGAAACGCGGCTGGTGGGCTGGGTCGGTTCGCGGGGCATCATGGAGCAGCGCGTGCTGATCGGTACCGAGCAGAAGATCGCCACCCGTGCACTGCTGGTCACCGGCATCTACGACCGCCGCGCACGGCAGTTCCTGGGTATGCCGAAGATGATGGAAGCGATCGGCGTGGTCGCCCCGCCGTCGCCGCCGCTCAGTGCGGCCGCCGAGGCGCTGCTGGCTGCCGATGCGGCGTTGAAGCAGGACGACGCCTGAGCGGGCTGGATGTGCGCGCCATGCAGGTGCTGCCGCCTCAGCCCGGCAGCCGCAAAACTCCGACCACACCACAGGCGACGCCTGCCAGCAGGATCGAGTAGATCAACCACACCGGCCCACCCTGCGAATAGCCGAAGATCACCCATGCCTCACGGATCGGACGGCGGGTCATCCAGGGAATCAGCAGCAGCGCCAACAGCGGCAGACCGCAACTCATGCCGGTAGCCAGCAGCAATGGAAGTGAATCCGTACTGGCGTAGTGACCCAACGGCCAGATCAACAGGCCGCTGATCAACCCGAGCAGGAAAAGCGCGTTTGCACTCCAGATGGAAGCGCGATGGCGGCGTCGCAGGTAGACCAGACTATGGCCGCGGTAGTGACTGGGAAGTCGACCGGCAGCTCGCCGTGCAATCATCGTGGCGATACTGCCGCCGACCAATCCACTCCATATACCCGTATCCAGATCCATCTGCTCCCCCGAGCATGTGTATCTGGAGCATCATGACATGACCTCCGGCGCGTCAACGCAACAGTGGACTACACCTTCGGCATGTTCTTGGTCACGCAATGGATGCCGCCACCGCCACCGGCGATGGCATCGATATCCACCTGCTCGATCACGCGGCCGGGATACATGTCTTCCAGTAGTTCGCGGCAGAATCCATCGGCTTCGTCGTCACCGAACTGCGGCGCGACCACCGCGCCGTTGATCGGCAGGTAGTTGATGTAGCCCATCGCAAGATCATCGTTGTCGCGGGTATGCACGTTATCGCGCCCGTCCAGCGGCGGCGGCAGCGTATGCACCTGCAGGCGACGGCCATCGGCATCGGTGGCCCCGCGCAGGATCCGCAGATGCTCGCGGGTCAGGTCGTAATCGTAGGACTCCGGATCGTTGTCCAGATTGGCGATCACTACGCCCGGGCGTACGAAGCGCGCATAGAAGTCCACGTGCGCATCGGTGATGTCCTTGCCGGCGATGCCGGGCAGCCAGATCACCTTGCGCAGGCCCAGGTGATGCTTCAGCTCGGCCTCGATATCCGCGCGCGACCAGTCCGGATTGCGGTTGCGGTTGACCCAGCAGCTTTCGGTGAGGATGGCCGTACCATGGCCATCGACTTCGATGCCACCGCCCTCGCCCACCAGATCGCTTTCCAGCAGCGTCGCGCCAGTCACCTGCGCCAGCCACGGCGCCACCGCGCCATCGTTGCGCGCGCTCTGCTTGCCACCCCAGCCGTTGAAGTTGAAGTCGACCAGGCCCAGGCCGCCCTTGTCATTGGTGACGAAGCAACCACCGTAATCGCGCACCCAGATGTCATCCAGCGGCACCTCGAGGAACTCGATGTTGTCGCGGCCACAGCGATCCTGCGCCTGCTTCAACTGCGCCGGGCGGCACAGCACGCTGACCGGCTGGTGGCGGGCGATGGTACGGGCCAGCCGCGCCACGGCGGTGTTCACCGCATCGGCCTGCGCGCCCCACACCCTCGGCTGCGCGGCGAAGGCAAGGAACACGCGTTCCTGTGGGCCGTGCTCGTCCGGCATGCGCCAAGTCCCCGCACCTGGCCCTGCTGCAGCCACGCGACCCGGCAGCCCGGCCAGGCCCAGAGCAGCCAGGCCGCCAAGGCCGGCGGCGCCCGCCAGCTGGGTGAGGAAGTGACGACGGTTGCTCATGACAGGCTCCATGGCCGGTGTGGGATGGGCGCTATGCTGCGCTTGCCGACACATAAGAACAAACGATAGATTCAGCCATCAATTGAACAGTTCTACTTATCTTAAATGCTCAAGCACTGGCCACCACTGAACGCCCTGCGGGGTTTCGAGGCTGCCGCCCGGCTCGGCAGTTTCCACCGTGCGGCGGAGGAACTGCACCTGACCCAGTCGGCCATCAGCCAGCAGATCCGGGGCCTGGAAGCGTCGCTGCAGCAGCCGTTGTTCTTCCGGCAGGGCCGCAGCGTCACCCTCACCGATGCCGGCATCGACCTGCTGGAAACAACGCAGGCGCTGCTGCGGCAGCTGGCCAGCGGCATCCGCCGGCTCGATCAGTACCGCAAGCCCAATCAACTGATCGTCAACGCCAGCCCGGCCTTTGCTCGGCATTGGCTGGTGCCACGCCTGGCCAGCTTTCACCGGCTGCATCCCGACGCCGATCTGTGGCTGCTGACCAGCGAGGAAGCGCCGGACATGACCACGCAGACGCTGGACGTAGCGGTACGTGATGACCTCGACTCACAGGCGCAGTGCCAGCATCGCGTGCTGCTGCAGGATCGTCTCTATCCGGCCTGCCATCCCAAGCTGCTGGCGACGCCCGTGCACGAACGTCTCACCCTGCATGGCGAGCGTGAGATGGACTGGAGCCAATGGCAGGTACAGGGTGGCGCCGATGTCGGCCAGCGCCGCGAGGGAATGAATTTCTCCGAGCCTGGGCAACTATTGGATGCCGCGTGCCAAGGGCTGGGTATCGCCTTGGTCAGCGAGCTGCTGGCAGCCCGAGCCTGCGAACAAGGCCTGCTGCAACCATTGGATGATGCACGCGTGCGCGGCCCACGCTGGAGTTGGCTGGTACATGAGGAGAGTGCAACCGATCCGCTGGTGATCAGTTTCTGCGAGTGGTTGTTGGCAAGCCTGCCCGGCGGAGCTACTTCTGCTGCAGCGCGCGCATGACCGCCGCCTCGGCCAACGGCGCCATCACCGCATAGCCCTTCGCCGTAGGATGCACGCCGTCCTCCGCCAACTGCGGGTCCAGTCCGCCGATTGCATTGGCCATCGGCGTGTAGTAGTCCAGATAGACCAGCTGCTGTGCATCGGCATAGCGCTTCAATGCCGTGTTCAATGCACGCACCTTGGGCGCAGGTGCTGTGCCCGGCAGCCACGGGTAATCGCTGACCGGCAGCACTGATGCCAGTACTACGGCGATGCCATGTGCACGGGCAAGGTCCACCATCGCGTGCAGGTTGTCTTCGATCATCGCCTGCGTGGATGGGCCGGTGTTGCCTGCAATGTCGTTGGTGCCGGCCAGGATCACCACCACCTGTGGCTTCAGTGCCAGTACGTCCTGCGGGAAACGCACCAGCATCTGCGCCGTGGTCTGGCCGCTGATGCCGCGGTTGAGCCAGCCCTTGCCGGGGAAGAAACCGGCACTGCCCTCCCTGCCCCAGCCCTCGGTGATGGAGTCACCGAAGAACACCACGCGCGGCTGGCCGGGCACCGCATCAGGTAGGCGCGCATTGGCATCACGATAGCGTTGCAGCTCCGGCCAATCGGCCAGGCGCTGCTGCATGAAGCGCACTTCGTCGGGGCGTAGCCGGTCGATGGGCGTCTGCAGAAGCGGGTTGACTGCGACGGCCTCAGCGGCGCCCAGCGGAGAAGCCAACGCGAGGCCCAACGTCACGACAGTGGCAGTGGCAAGCTCAACAGGTCCACGCATGCGGGTACTCCTGAAATCATCTTCAGCAGTCTAACGCCCCACCTTGTGCTCAGCGTGCAGCCGTACGCGCCGCCACACCCGTGACTTTCGCCGGCATCCACATACCCGGCGTCCAGCCGCTGGCGGCCAGGATCGCCTTCGGGTTGTCCTGCTGGATCAGCGCACGCACCGCGTCACGCTTGTCCTTGGCCTGCAGGTAATAGGCCTTGGCGATGCGGTATCCCACCCAGTACCCCAGGTCGTAAGGTTCCTGCGAGCCTGGCTTGTAGTTGTACAGCCACGGCGACAGATCGGTGCTGTCCAGATCCAGCGCGAACGCGCTTTCGATATGCACTTCCCGACCACGGGTCCAGGCCGCATGGCGCCCGTTGCCGACGTTGCCGGAAATCAGTTCGGCGATGAACTCAGCAATGCCCTCGCCCAACGAAACACGCAGCACGGTCGCATGCGGGTCGCCCGGCTCGAAGTCGGTCAGGCCGGTCTGCTGGATGTGCACGTACTCGTGCGCGATCACATGCACGAAGCGGTCCTGCACATTGGGATTCATGAAATCGGCTGCGCACAGCGCTTCCAGGCCGATGATCACGCCGCTTTTCGAGGTCAACCCTACCGGACGACCACGGCCGACGGCGATGGTCACCGGCGGAAACGCAGCCTGCGGATAGATGGCCTGCAGGTTGGAAAACACCTGCGTCAGACGTTGTTTCACCGCCGGCAGTTCGGCCAGGCAGCTTCGCCCCTGCACATACAGCTCCGGCTGGCTGGCGATGGACTCGGCAATGCGCTCGGGGGTGACCCGGCGCGCCTTGGCCAGCTCGGCCAGGCCCGCCGAACCCTCGGCCATGTAGCCACGCAACTGCGCAACGCTGGGTTTGCCACCTGCGTTGTCGTACAGCGCGTAGAAACGGCTGACATCGTCAGTGACAATCTGCGGCCCGGCCGGTGCCGCCGCCGTGGCCATGCCAACCACCCCGGCACAGGCCAGGGCCAACAGGCCGCGCAGGATCATGGACATCGCTCCGTCCTTGGTGGAGTGCATGCGAAGCGCGCAATCTATCACTCCGGCCCGGCCGCCGCAGCAAGCAGATGCGGGCACCCCGGCGCTGTGCCAGACTCGCGTTGGCACCTGCCACGGAAGATAGAGCACCCCGCGATGATGATCGTTCCCGCCTACTGGGCCGAAGCCCGCCTGCAGGCCCGTTTCCGTGGCCGGCCGGTGGTGGTGCGCCGCTTCGGCTGGTCCGACGAAGGCCCTGCCGAGGCGCAGGTGCACGCCGACCGCCGCGCCAATGAAGCCCTCAATGCCATCCTCGCCGGACAGGTGCTGCCGCGTCGCGAAGTGCGCAGCAACTACGGCGTGGAGGGCGTGCCGATCCGCGAGCAGATCGTGCTGCGCGACGGCGACGTCATCATCACCCGCAACAGCTATGGCGCACTGTGCCTCAACAGCCCGGACGTACTGTTCGCCGACATCGACCATGCGCAGCCGCCAGCCGGCTGCGTGATGCCAGCCATCGTTGCGGCGGTCGTGCTGCTTGCCGGCGCCGTCACCGGCACGCTGCTGTGGCATTGGCTGGTGGGACTGGTGCTGGGCGTGGCGGCGGTGGTTCTGGTCAATGCCGCATTGCTGATGCGCCGCAGGCAGCGGCTGGCCGCCGCCGGGGGCGCCGAGGGGTTGGCGCTGCGACGCGTGGAAGCCTTCAGCGAACAACACCCCCACTGGCATCTGCGCGCCTACCGGACGCCTGCGGGACTGCGTGTACTGGCGATGCATGCCACGTTCTCCCCGGAGGACGAGCAGCTGCAGGCATTCTTCAAGGCACTGGGCACCGATACCCTGTACACGCGCATGTGCCGGCTGCAGCATTGCTTCCGTGCGCGACTGACACCGAAGCCGTGGCGCGTCGGCCTGAAGTACCGCATCCGCCCGCCGGTGGCCGCGTGGTCATCCGAACAGGCCAACAATCCGGATCGACTGGCCTGGATTGCCGAGTACGAAAAGAAGAGCGCCGGCTTCGCAGCCTGCGCTTATCTACGCAGTTTCGGCGATACCACCCGGGTGCATGCCAAGACCGAGCACGTGCGCGACCTGCATGACAGGTTGTCCCACGCGCAGGACCGCCTACCGCTGGCGTGAGGGCGGGTGCTCAGTCAGCGCCCTGCACGAACGGCTGCCCTGCCAGGGTAGTGCCCAGCCGCACCGCGATCTGTTGACCGTCCTTTTCGAAGGTCGTCGCACACTGCTTTCCGTCCTTCTGGCATCCGACTTCCGGAAAGCCCTCCAGCGACTCCGGCGCGCCCTGCGCAGGTTTCGCCTGCCAGCCTGCAGCATCCAGCAGGCGCTTGGCCTTGGCGTAAGGCATGCCGGCGATGATGCCCAATTGCGTCAGCTCAGCGGGAAACGACTGAGCATATGCCGTTGAAACCTGGGCCAACGACAACGTTGCAGCAAGGAGAATGGCTTTCATTGCACCGACCTGGAACGAGCGATCAGGTTCAGCCTAGACCATTTGCGTGGCATGCGAATGTGCCGGTAACACGTCGTTACCGAGTCTCCACAGTTGATTGCAGAGCATCCATGGATGATCAATCTGCCGTTTCCTAGCGCAGGGTTCCACAACGCAGCGCCTCCAAGGCAAGGTCGCCGCGTAATCTGTTCTGAAACCAAGCGATCTTGAAGCGTTCGCGTGTGGGTTCTCCCCCAGGTAGCAGCCCCATCAATGCATCGCTCAACGCCGGACGCCACTCTTCCTGAGCACCTTCCAGAACCTGCTGATCGAAGTCCGCCGACGACAGGCGCTTCCAAGGCAGCATCATCGTGTGCTGGGAGGTGGACACCAAGACGGTATCCGGGTGGCCCAGCCGGGATACGACCACGGTCGTGATGGGATAGTCATCGGTCCGGAGACTGTTGAAGTGTTCTGCAACGCGCTCCTGCAAACCCTGCCCGGCCAGAGCTTGCCGTGCCCAGGCCTGCTGCTGGGCAAACGAACATCTGGCCGGCGGCATGCTGCGCAGCTCCGGATCCAGCTTGAGTATCGCGGGCCGGTCCAGCTGCGAAGTGATCAGATCCACCGTGGCGTCCCTGGTCAACGGTGCTGCCCGCAGCGCGGCCTCGAACGCTGACAGCGCGCCGAACGGCAGAAGCTCCGGCAAACGCGGCTGGACGTCGGGCGCATCAACCACCTGTACACGGGTGGTCAAGCCATAGGCATCGCGCCGGATGACCCAGCGCTCAGATACAGAACCCCAACCAGACCAGTCGTACGTCACGTGCACGCTCATCCGGGGCTGCACCGCCATTGCCACGGGAGAAACCAACAACGTGGCCAGTACCAACATCCATGCCTTCATGAGACTTTCCTATCTCTGTCGAACAGCAGCCGAGCATGGCGCGGCTCTACAGGATGCAGGAAGGCCGCCCGAAGGCGGCCTCGTGCAAAGCAGTCGAGCTCGCTCGACGCTACTTGGCGTTCTTCACGTAGGTGTCGAACCAGTTCAGCATCTCCGACACCAGCTGCTCGTTGGACTCCAGCGCGGTGTACCAGTGCGGTTCGTTCGGCAGCATCACCAGGCGGGTGGTACCGCCGTTGCCACGAATGGCCTGGTACAGCTTGCGCGACTGGAACGGTTCGGTGCCCGGGTTGGCATCGTCCTCACCGTGCACCAGCAGCAGCGGCAGCTTGATCTTGTCGGCATAGAAGAACGGCGAGGCCTTCAGGTACACGTCCTGCGCCTGCCATACCGAGCGACGCTCGTTCTGGAAGCCGAACGGGGTGAAGGTCTTGTTGTACGAACCGCTGGTCGCCACGCCGGCCTTGAACAGGTTGGTGTGCGCGATCAGGTTGGCGGTCATCAGGCCGCCGTGGCTGTGACCGGTCACGCCGATGCGGTTGCGGTCGACCACGCCCATGTCCACGGCCTTGTCCACCGCCGCCTTGGCGTCGGCTTCCAACTGCTCCAGGTAGGTGTCGTAAGCGTTCTTCGGGTCACCCACGATCGGGAACGAGGCATTGTCGATGATCGCGTAGCCGGCCAGCAGCATCAGGCGGTAGGGCTGCAGGCGGGTGAAGGTCTGCTGCGAACCAGACACCTGACCGGCCTGCGCGGCATTGGCGAAGTCGGCCGGGTACGCGTACAGGATCGCCGGCACGCGCTGGCCTTCCTTGTAGCCTGGCGGCGTATACAGGGTGAACGACAGGTCCACGCCGTCGGCACGCTTGTAGGTCACCAACTGCTTCTTGATCTGGCGCACTTCCGGGGTCGGGTCGACCAGTTTGGTCAGCGCGGTCGTGGTGGAGGCGAACTGCGCCTCGCCGGCCTTCGCATCGGCCACTGCCTCCCCCTGCTGGCGGATGAAGGCGTTCGGCGGATCGATCACCGACTGGTGCCAGGTCAGGTAGCGCCCCTGCGTGTTGCTGAAGCCGAGGAACTGTTCGTAGGCGTCGGCACTGCTACGGAACAGGCGCTCGCTCTTCAGCGTGCCCAGGTCCAGGCGGTCGAGGAACGGACGATCGCCCTGCGGCGAGGCGCCACGGCCGCTGAGGAACACGTGGTTGCCCTCACGGCGCACGACCTGCGCACCATTCGGCAGACGGGTGAACACCAGGTTGCCGGGATTGCCGTACAGCTCATCGCTGGACATGTCCCACAGCAGGCGGCCTTCCTTCTTCGGCTGGTCCACATCGACGATGCGGGTCTGCATCCAGTGGCGGTTCTCGTCGTTCTCGTACTGGAAGGCTACGGCCGGATCGGCGGTCCACGCAAACCCTTCAAAACGCTGCGCGGTACGGGTGATTTCGGTCGGCTTGCCGTTGAACGGGGCCTTCAGCATCAGCACGCGGTCACGGTGCGGCACGCTGACCTTCCAGTCGCCCTTGTCCAGCGCTTCGGCATAGACCAGGGTCGCCGGATCGGTGGCTCGCCAGTCAAAACCGCGCGGGCCTTCCGGTACGCCGTGCACCGGCACGCGATCCGCAAGCGGCAGGCTGGCGATCGGCGTGCTGCGGCCATTGCTCACGTCCAGCACCGCCACATCATTGGCGAAGCGCTGGTAGGTCACCGCATGTGAGTACGGCGCCTTGATCGATTCGGTCAGCACGTGCACGCCATCGGGCGCGGCGCTGACCTCGTTGAACAGCGCAGGCTGCCCGACCGGGCGCACGCTGCCCGCGGCGGTATCGACCACGGCCAGCTGCGAAGCGCCGTAGTAGGCGAACAGCTTCTCGTCATGCACGCTGGTCAGCGTGTCGCGAGCTTCATAGGTGCTGCTCTCGCCGCTGCTGCCCAGCGACTCCTGCGCATCCGGACCGGTCGGCACGCCGCCGTTGGACGGCGCCGGACCCTGATTGGCCGGCACCAGTTTCACCAGAAGGTTCTGGCTGCCACCCAGCCACTGCACGGTGTAGCCGAAGATCGGGTTCAGCTGTACGTTCGGCACCTGCTTCACCTGGCCGGTGGCCGCATCGCCCACCCACAGCTGCACGCTGGTATCGACCGCATTCTGGAAGGCGAAGTGGCTGCCATCGGCCGACCACAGCGCGCCGGTGGCGCAGCCCTGCGGCAGGTTGACCTTGGTCTCCTTGCTGCTGCCGATATCGACCAGGGTGAAGTCGGCCACGCAGGCCGGAATACCGTAGCCGCCGGGGGTGTCATGCCGACTGCGGTTCTTCGGCTCCAGCCGAACGCCGGCCAGCTTCAGGTACGGCTGGGCGACGCGGCTGATCGACGGATAGGTCTGCGCGGTGGTCAGCAGCAGGCGCTGGCCGCCCGGGGCCACGTTCGGTGCTGGCGGCGGCGGTGCCTTCAGCACCTTGAGCAGGTGCTCCGGCGGCTTCGCGTAATCGGCAAGCGCCGGGCCAGCGGCCAGCAGGCCGACGGTGGCAACGGCAACTGCCGCTGCCAGAGAGGTTCGACGGATCAGCATCCTTATCCCCTGGGGTGTGAATGGGTACCCGGAATCGGGCATGGCCCCGAATCTAGCACCGCAGGGGTTGTCGTGAATGGGCCGGAAGGGCTAGTGGCCGGATGGGGCAAAGTGCAGCTCCGGCAGGTGCCGGGGAGCTGCCGGCACCTGCCAGGCATGGCCTGGCACTACTGCTGGGCGTGCAGGTCCCAGGCGGTGAGATAGTCCGGGTCGACCACGATCATGCCGCTGTTGCTCATCCGGTACTCTCCCGGCTGGGCCGGCAGGTACTGGTCGAGCATCGGCGGCAGGTAACGCTCGTGGCCATCGTTCTCGTCGGCCAGCACCACACCTTCATCGGCACTGATGCGCAGCACCGTTCCCGCGTACTGCTCCAGTCCCTGCACCTGGCCGTCGCCGCCGTAGCGGGTCACCCCGACCAGCACCAGTTTTCCGATCATTTCCTCGACCTTGGCATCGTCCAGGGCCGGCAGCATTCGTTCGTATTGGTCGCTCATCGGTGCACCTCCAAAGCCTGCAGGATTTTCATGGACAAGCCAGCCTCCGCGCTGCGAAGGCCATCGGGCAACGCAGAGGACAATCTGGCGGGCGTATGTCTGTATTGCAGGGCCGGCAAGAGCATGCCGGGACCGCATCGGGTGAACAGTGGCGGATGCTGTGGGTGGCGGCCATCCGTGCCGGCAAAGTGGCCGTATCAGACCAGGGTCAACACCACGCGTTGCATTGCATGCAGGGTAAAGCGTGACAGCTGCGCAGTTGTTGCATGACGGCCTCCTGTTGAAGGTCACACGCGAAGTTGATGCTCCATGGACCCGATGCTGACATCGCGCGCGGAATGGTCAAGTGAAGAATGCGCACCCGTTCACCTTTTGTAACGAATTCGGGTGCCTCGATTACGCTTAACCTCTGCTTCATCCGGCTGGCCCTAGGGTCAGCCTTCAATCTGCAAGGAACGCACATGCCCCGGTACGCATTCATACGACCGTGGACGCTCGCACTTTCAGCGGCCACGCTCTGCGCCTGCGCACATGCCGCCGACCGCACGCCGACTTCTCAAGGAACCGACACCATGGCCCCCGCCGTATCCGAGACCACTTCGCCCTCCCCGCTCAATGCCGAGCAGTTGCTGCTGCGCCTGCTGGACCTGATCAAGGTCACGACCTCCACCCGCGAGCTCACCGCCGAGCGCCTGTCCGCGGCAATGCAGGCGCCGGCGCAGGTCTTCGGCCCCGGCCACTTCGGCTATGGCGGCACGCTGACACCGGAATGGGGCTATGGACTGGAAGTGCAGCGGGCCGGCACTGCCGACGCGCGGCTGGACCTGAACTTCATGGACACCAGCAGCGATCGCAAGGCCTCGGCTGCGGCGATCTGCCAGGTCGACTTCAACCACTTCGCTTCGGCACTGGATGCCGCCGGCTTCAAGCGCGAGACGGTGCGCGGCGAACACGGCCGGGTGATCTACGATCGCTTCGATCGACCGCAGCTGAGCATCAAGGTCGACACCATGCCCGAGAACCCTCACGCCCTCGGCGACGCCACGCATGCCTGCGTGCGTCTTGTCACCGTGCAGTAAGGGGAGCCATCAATGACGATCCTTTCCGCAGAAACGGAACGCCTGCTGGGCGAGTTCGCTGGCAAGACCGACGTCACCAGCGACCAGGTCGACAACCTGCGCAACGTCATCGCGGGCTCGCCCGTGCTGGCAAAGCAGGTGGACGCCGCCATCGCGGCAGGCTATCTGGAACGCTTCGAACTGTTGCCCGCCACAAGCAACGCGGGCGGCACCTACGAGACCGGCACGAAATCCATCAACCTGCCCGCCAACAGCTTGTCGACCCCGGCGGCCCCGGACAGGTTCGACGCGGCCGAGGTTGCCTTTGTGCTCGGTCACGAGATCCAGCACGGCTTCAACGATGCTGATGTCGAGCGCGCCTACGTGCAGTTCGAAGCCGACGTGGAGCAGGTCGCGGGCCGTACAACGAGCCATGATTACACCGAGGCCATCGGCACCCTGCTCGCGGCCAATCGCCGCGATGAGGCTTCTTCGAACATCGCAGGCTGGAATGCGCTGGTCAGCCAGGTACGTGCCAACAACCCGGACGCTACCCTGCGCGACCTGTATGAAGCCAGCACCCGCTCGACAGATGTCATCCAGTCGCGACCCGGCCCGCCGATCACCTATGCCCCGCACCCGGAGCTGACCCTCAATGCGGACCTGACCATCTCCCCCACCGCAGCCAACATCGAGGGAATGGCCAGGCACTATTACGATCAGGGCGTCAGCACCGGCCTGGGCCATCATAGGAATTCGGACTACCAGAATTTCTACGGCGCCCTGGCGATCGGACTGGCCAGCGAATTCGAGGCCGCGAATCCAGCGCCCGATGGCGTCAGCCGGATGGAAGTGAACATGAAGAAGCTGGGCCTGGACGAGCGCCTGCTGGAGCAGAACGGGCTCAACCTCGGCGAGGGCTCGCCCCCGCGCCAGCCCTACTTCGATACCAGTACCTCGCCGTCGACGCTGCGTTACTTCGACCACACTGAGGGCACGCATACGCATGTGCCGATCACCACACAGCATGCGGTGGAGGGCGATGGCTTACCGACGCTGCTTGCGGAAGGCCGTGACCGTTCGCTGCACGAGCAGATCCGCGGCAAGGTAGCTGAGCTGGATGCTGCCAACGGACGCAGTTTCGATGCGTCCAGCGAACGCCTGAGTGCCAGCCTGCTGGTGCTGGCCCGCGAAAACGGCCTGGACCGGGTCGACCATGTGGTGCTCAGCCGCCAGACCGAGGGTGCGGGCGCGGCGCAGAACATCTTTGTGGTGAAGGGGCCACTGGATGATCCGGCCTCGCTGCGCGCCTCATCACCCACTGCCGAGGCCGCCCAGCGTCCGGTGCAGGACAGCCTGGATACGCTTGCCGTGGTCAACCAGCGGCAGGCCGATCAGGCCACGCAGGAACAGGTCCGCGTGCAGGAGCAGCAGCGCGGCGCGCTGACGCACTGACGGGGAACGACCTGGAGCCGCCGGGACGCGCCCAGCGCTCCCTTGGCGGCACCCACGCTAGAATGCGCGCATGCGCACCGTACATGCCCTCCGCTACATCACCCCCTTGCGGGAAGGTGGCTCCCTGCCGGCCGTGGTTGAGACCGACGACGACGGCATGGCCGTACTGAAGTTCCGTGGCGCAGGCCAGGGCCCGAAGGCCTTGATCGCGGAGCTGATCGCCGGCGAAATGGCGCGCACGCTGGGCCTGCCGATTCCGGAGATCCTGTTCGTGGAGCTGGACCGCGAGTTCGCCCGCACCGAGCCCGACCCGGAGATCCAGGAACTGATACGCGCCAGTGAAGGTTTGAACCTGGGCCTGGACTACCTGCCCGGTGCGATCAACTACGACCCGGCGGCGATGCCGGTGGATGCCGACCTGGCCTCGCGCATCGTCTGGTTCGATGCGTTCACCAGCAATGTCGATCGCACCACGCGCAACCCCAACCTGATGGTGTGGCACCGCAAGCTATACCTGATCGACCACGGTGCGGCCATGTACTTCCATCACGACTGGGCCAACGCCGGCGATGCCTGCGAGAAGCCGTTCGTGCTGATCCGCGACCATGTGCTGCTGTCGTTCGCCAGCCGCATCGCCGAGGTGGATGCCGAACTGGCCGCGCGCCTGACCGATGCCGAGATCGAGCGCATCGTCGGCCTGGTGCCGGACAGCTGGCTGGTGGACGAACCGGCGTTCGACAGCCCGCAGGCCTACCGGCAGGGTTATATCAACTACCTCAAGCACCGCCTGAAGGTGCGTGCGGTGTTCGTGCAGGAGGCCATCCGTGCCCACGCTGCACACGTATGACTATGCGATCATCCGCGTGGTACCGCGGGTGGAGCGCGAGGAGTTCATCAACGTCGGGGTGATCGTCTCCTGTCCCGGCGCGCGCCATCTGGAAGCAGCCATCGAGATCGATCCGGCACGCCTGCACGCCTTCGCGCCAGCGCTGGACCAGGAGGCGCTGCAGCCATGGCTGGATGCGATCGTGGCGATCTGCCGCGGCGATGCCAGCGCCGGGCCGATCGCGCAGCTGCCGGCGCGTGCGCGCTTCCATTTCCTCACCGCCAAGCGTAGCTCGGTCGTGCAGATGTCGAGCACGCATGTGGGCCGCACGGCGGACCCGGCGGGTGTGGTGGAACACTTGATGACGAAGATGGTGCGGGTGCCGCGCTGACGCGCCCGTCTCTCACTTCCGGGCGCGCGCCCTGTGCCAGGCAATGAGCGCACAGGCTGCTGCAGCGGCAATCAACACCCACCCGGCTGCCGCTTGTCCATGCAGGTAGCCTTGTGCATACGCAGCACTGGCACCTTCGCTGGCCATGGCCGGAACACCCTTGAGTATCACGTGCACCCCACGCAGCAGCAGCACCATGCTGGCGACCAGACACACCACGGGAAGGAGTCGGCTCATGGCCCGATTCTGGTCCGCCACCTGCCCCAGCGTCAACATCGCTGTGGCATAGTCGCTCGGGACTACAGCGGCACTCTTCGCGCGATGTAGTTGACCACATTGCCGATCGCATCCGGATCGACATTGGCCAGCCCAACGATCACATAGCCCTGCGCGGGTAGCACCACGATGGCACTGTTCGATCCGGGCGCACCGCCTTCGTGGCCGTACTGATGCTCCCTGCCCTCGCCCTGCACCAGGAAGCCGAACCCGTACCAGCCCTTGTGGTTCTGCGCCGTGGTGGCCTGCTGCAGCAATGCAGGTGAGACCAGCTTTCCGCTGCGCAGCGCCTCGGCGAACTTCACCATGTCGCTCACCGTGCTGTAGCCACCACCGGCTGACATGCCGCGCCAGGGCAGCGACTTCGTTTCACGCACCCATTGCCCTTCCTGCTTCGTATAGGCGACCGCACGCTGTGGCACCGTCACTGTTTCCGGTTCGAAGCCGGTGCCGGTCATGCCTGCCGGGCGCAGGATGTGTTGCTCCACATAGGCGTAGTACGACTGACCGGAGACGGCCTCGATGATCCGCCCAAGCACGATGAAGCCATAGTTCGAGTAGCTGTCCTGGCTGCCGGGCGTGAACTGCGGTGCATCCTTGGCAAAGCGCTGCACATAGTCATCCAGCGTCTTCAGCGACGCGGAATACTGCTCGAAATCGTCGCCGAAGAAATCCCCCAGGCCACTGGTGTGTGACAGCAGCTCGCGCACGGTCACGCTGTTGGCGACGGCCTTGTTCGGATAGTCCGGCAGGTGCTTGCCGATCGTGTCGTCGAGACTGAGCCTGCCATCCTGCACCCGCTGCAGGATGGCCACGGCAGTGAACATCTTGTTGGAGGACGCAAGGCGGAACTGCGTATCCACGCCCACTGGAATGCCAGCGGTGCGATCGGCCTCGCCACCGCGCCAGTCCAGCAACACCTTTCCATTCTGTGCCACCTGCAACGCGCCCGACAGCGCGTCCTGCGCCCGCAGCGCCTCCAGCTTTGCCGTGGCTTCGGCCATCAGGGCAGGCAATGCAACCCGTGCCGGCTTGTACTTGTCCGGCGTTTCAGTGCCCTCGATCTGGAACTGCTTCAGGTGCGACGGATTGATCGGGTCCATGACCGCCGTCACCCACATCGCACGTTCGCTCAGCTGCCCCATCACCAGCAGCTTCGCTTGGCCGGGTGCACTCTCGATTGTTTCAAGTACGCGCAAGGGGCCTGTGCTTTCGCGGAATTCGAGATAGTCCCCGGGACCGCTGCCTTCCTTCTTCGCATACCTATCGGCGAAGGCCTGCAATGCCTCGAGGCTGGCAGCGTTGAAGGCCGCCAGCCAGTCATCGATGGCGTCCTGCGCACGTGGATGTGCACGCTCGGAAGATGTGGCGCCCATTGCTGGAAAAACCGGGGTAACCAGTAGAACCGAACAGGCCAGTGCACTGCAGAGAAACAGGCGTCCAACAACCCTCATGGCAGTTCCTTTGCGGGGATTCCTGGACGCATCCTAGACCAAGGATGCGGCCGCCGCATCGACACCAGGGACTCTGCTGCAACACCTCAACAGTGACGCTGAATGCATCGATGCGCTGCCATCCACTCCGCGTGCGTGGTGGAATGCGCACAGCCCCGGATGCAACGTGAGTGCGAGATCCTTCGCAGTTGATGGAAACCCTGCTACCCGATGGCCCCGCTATCGCCTTGCCATCGTCTGTTCGCTGAATCTCGCCACGCAGAAGTCCAGGAAGCTGCGCAGCTTGGGCGTCAGCTGGCGATCGCGCGGATACACCAGGTTGATCCAGGTCGACACCGGTACGTAGTCCGGCAGCACTTCCACCAGCTCACCACGCGCCAATGCTCCGGCCAGCATTTCGTGCGGTTGCAGGATCAGCCCCAGCCCTCCGATGGCGGCGGTCAGCAGCGGCTCGGCCTGGTTGACCATGAAGCGGCTGGACACTGGCACGGTCAGCACGCCGCCATCGGTATCGCGAAAGCTCCAGCGGGTGCGGATGATCGAATGCGCGAAGCCCAGGCACTCGTGGCGGCTCAGGTCATTGGGATGGGCAATGGCCGGGCGCGAAGCCAGATAGTCCGGCGAGGCACACAGGACCAGCGGATACGGCCCCAACCGCCGCGCCACCAGCCCACTGTCGGCCAGATCGCCAGTGCGGAACACCAGGTCGTAGCCGTCTTCAACGATGTCCACCAGACTGTTGGACAGGTTCAGATCGACCTGCACGTCCGGGTACTGCTGCAAGTAGGCCACCACCGCGGGACCCAGCGCGTGCACGCCGAAGGTGACCGGCGCACTGATGCGCAGGCGCCCCATCGGTCGCCCGCGCGCCACTTCGGCCAGCTGCTCGGCCCCCTCCACTTCCTCCAGGATCACCCGCGCCCGCGCCAGGTAGGCCTGGCCGAAGTCGGTCAGGCTCTGCTTGCGCGTGGTGCGGTTGAGCAGGCGCACCCCCAGATGCTGCTCCAGCGCCTGGATGTGCTTGCCGACCAGCTGCGGCGACAGGTCCAGTGCCTCGGCAGCGGCGGCGAAGGAGCCGACCTCGGCCACCTTGGCGAAGGTCCGCAGGGGAACGATCAGGTCCATTGCAAACAATTGTTTTTCAATGAAACGCCAGATTACCCCTTATTCTGGATGCAGACTACGCGCACAGTAGCGCTCACCCTTTCGCCGGCGCCCTCGCCGGCCCTTCCTCGGAGCCCTCCATGAGCCAGGTTGTCCGCATCCACGAGTATGGCAACGCCGATGTCCTGCGCATCGACGACATCGACGTTCCCGCCCCTGCCGCCGACGAGATCCAGATCCGGGTAAAGGCCATCGGCCTGAACCGCGCCGAGGTGATGTTCCGCAACGGCGCCTACCTGCAGGAAGCGCAGTTCCCCAGCCGCCTGGGCTACGAAGCGGCCGGCGTGGTCGAAGCCGTCGGCAGTGCGGTGAGCGGGTTCGCAGTCGGCGATGCCGTCAGCGTGGTTCCGCCGCTGGATATCGCGCGCTGGGGCACCTACGGCGAACTGGCCAACGTGCCGGCACGACTGGTAGTCAAGCATCCGCAGGCACTGGACTTTGAAACGGCCGCCGCGGTGTGGATGCAGTACGTCACCGCCTGGGGGGCGCTGTTGGAGCAGGCGCACTTGTCCGCCGGGGATTTCGTCATCATCACCGCCGCCAGCAGCAGCGTCGGCCTGGCCGCCATCCAGATCGCCAATGCAGTCGGCGCCACGCCGATCGCTGTGACCCGTGGCCCGGGCAAGCGCCAGGCCCTGCTCGACGCCGGTGCCGCCCATGTCATCGCCACCCAGGAACAGGATCTGGTGGCCGAAGTGGCGCGCATCACCGGCGGCGCAGGTGCCCGCGTGGTGTTCGATCCGATCAGTGGTCCGCAGTTCGTACCGCTGACCGAAGCCATGGCGCGTGGCGGCATCCTGCTGGAATACGGCGCGCTGAGCAGTGAACCCACGCCGTTCCCGTTGTTCAACGTGCTGGGCAAGTCACTGACGCTGAAGGGTTACCTGTACTCGGAAATCGTCTCCGACGATGCCGCGCTGGCACGTGCCAAGGCCTTCATCGTCAACGGCCTGGACCAGGGCACGCTGGCGCCAAAGATCGCCAAGGTATTCCCGTTCACGCAGATCCAGGACGCACACCGTTACCTGGAATCGAACGAGCAGATCGGCAAGGTGGTAGTGACGGTGTGATCCAGCGTCATGCAACGGGGGCGGCCCACCGCCCCCCTTGCGGTTACCTCGGCAACGCAAACGCCATCACGTAATCGCCGTTCGGGGTTTCCATGAAATGGTGGCCGCCGGCCATGATCACCACGTACTGGCGCCCGCCCTGCTCGTACACCATCGGGTTCGCCTGGCCACCGGCAGGCAGCTTGGCGTGCCACAACTCCTTGCCGGTCCTCAGGTCGATGGCACGCAGCAGATCATCGGTGGCGGCGGCGATGAAGATCAGGCCGCTGGCGGTCACCACCGAGCCGCCATTGTTCGGCGTGCCGATCTCGATCGGCAGGCCGGAGCGGATGCCGAAGGGTCCATTGCCACGTGCACTGCCGAACGGGCGGTCCCACAGCAGTTTGCCGGTGCGCAGGTCGATGGCACGGATGCCACCATAGGGCGGCTGCTTGCACAGCAGACCGGTGAACGGCAGGCGCCAACCGGCATTGACCTGGATGGCATAGGGCGTGCCCACCTGTGGGTCGCCCGCGCCCTCAGCGCCGCCCTTGTCGAACCGGATCTTTTCGCGCGGCAGCCAACCCAGGCGATCGGCCTCGGCACGCGGCACCAGCCGGTTGTAGTTGGGCATGTCGTTGTAGTTGGCCACGATCACGCCACGACGCGTATCGATGGACACGCTGCCCCAGTCCGAGCCGCCGTTGTAGCCGGGGTACTCGATGGAATGGCGGTCACTGCTCGGCGGCGTGTAGAAACCTTCGTAGTAGGCCTTGCGGAACTGGATGCGGCAGACCAGCTGGTCGATCGGGGTGATGCCCCACATGTCGCGCTCGGTCAGCTCATGCTCGCGGCGCAACGTGTGATACAGCGAGAACAGTTGCGTGGGCGAGCGCTGCTCGGGCTCAACACCACCGATGGGCACCTTGCGCTCTTCGGCCGCGGTCAGAAGCTGGCCGTTGCGGCGGTCGAGGATGTAGATGTCGCCCTGCTTGGTCGGCAACAGGATCGCCGGCACTTTGCCGGCACCGGTCGGGTAATCGATCAGGCTGGCCTGCGAACCCAGGTCGTAATCCCACACGTCCTTGCGCACCGCCTGGAAATGCCAGGCCGGCTTGCCGGTGGCCACGTCGATCGCCACCAGTGACGTCGCATAGCGGTTCTGGGTTTCCGTGCGTGAGCCGCTCCAGTAGTCACCCGCGGAATTGCCCAGCGGCAGGTAGACCAGGCCCAGCGCCTCATCACCAGTGGCGGTGGTCCACATGTTGGGCGTGCCGCGCGTATAGGTCTGCCCGCGCGGCGGCAGACCGCTGCGCTCGGGCTGGTCCATGTCCCACGCCCAGCGCAGCTTGCCGGTGATGGCATCGTAGGCCTGGATCACGCCCGACGGCGCGTCACGGCGCTGCCCGTCCAGCACCTGGTGACCGGTCACGATCACGCCACGCACGATGGCCGGCGGCGAGGTGATCGACACGTAACCCGGTGGCACCTCCCCCATGCCCAGGGTGATGTCGACCTGGCCGTTGTTGCCAAAGTTGGCGCAGGGACGGCCGCTGTCCGCGTCCACCGCGATGATGCGGCCGTCCAGCGTGCCTTCGATGATGCGTGCCCAGCACGCCGGACGGCTGCCCGGTGCAGCACTGCGGGTGACGCTGGGCGGCGGCTCCGGCAGCGCCAGATCGGCGGCGACATCGGCCAATGCCGCATCGGCAATGGTCGGCGTGCGGGGCTGCTCGTAGTAGCTCACCCCACGGCAGGCGGCGGTGTACGGAATCGAGGCGTCCTTCACCTTGGGGTCGAACCGCCACAGTTCCTTGCCGCTGGCGGCATCGAGTGCGATCAGGCGGTTGCGCGCGGTGCACAGGTAAAGGCGATCGCCGATCTTCAGCGGCGTGGTTTCCGCGCCCCAGCGATTCTTGGGCATATCGCCGGTACGGAACTGCCAGGCTGGCTGCAACGTGGCCACATTGGCCGGGGTGATCTGCTGCAGCGGCGAATAGCGGGTGGCGGCGTTGCTGCGGCCCCACGCCGGCCAGTCGCCCTCGGCGGGCTGGTCAGCCGGCTGCAGGCCCGTGGTATCACGCGTAGGTTCCAGTCCGGCGCTGACCGCGCCTTCCGGGAACGGCTGATGCCCATCCACTTCACCATGCGGCGCAAAGGCCAGGCCGAAGGCGGCCACGAACACCAGCATCAGCACACCCGCCACGCTGCGCGACAGGCGTTTGGAGACCGGCTCGTGCAGGGTGGGCGCCAGCAAGGCCAGCACGATGCCGAGTGCCGTCACCAGGCCCAGCCGTGGCACCCAGCGCCAGTAGTCGCTGCCTGACTCCCACCAGGTCCACAGCAGCGTGCCGATGAACACCAGCGCGTACAGCAATGCACCGCTGCGGCGGTTGCCGAACAACAGGATGCCGCTGGCCAGCAGACCGAGCCCGGCGATGGCGTAGTACGCCGAGCCGCCAAGGCTGAACAGCCACGCACCGAGCCCGCCGATGACCAGGCCGAGCACGACCAGCAGCAGCGACAGCACGGTGACAAGGGGATGCCGGGAGGCGCGAACGGGGGCAGGAGCAGACTGCGGCGTGGCGGACATCGTCGATCTCCGGGGGCAGCATGCGCCGTTATCCCACCGCCTGCGTGAAGCGCGCGCGTATGTGCGGCCCCCGGATACGACGACGCCGGCACAGGGCCGGCGTCGTCGGGTACCTCAACCTGATGGCAGGATCACTCCTGCGCGGCGTCCTCGCTGCTGGCAGCAGCCGGGGCGCCGTCGGTCGCGGCCGGGGCGGCGACGGCCACCTCGTCCTCGTCTTCGTCGATCGAGGCATCCATGCGCTCCACCGCCTGCAGCTTCTCGTCCTTGGACAGGCGGATCAGGGTCACGCCCTGGGTGTTGCGGCCGACGCGGCTGATTTCCGAGCCACGGGTACGCACCAGGGTGCCACCATCGGAGATCAGCAGCACTTCGTCGCTGGAGCCCATCAGCACCGCGGCGACCAGCTTGCCGTTGCGCTCGGTGGTCTGGATGCCGATCACGCCCTGCGTGCCACGGCCCTTGCGCGGGTAGTCGGGCAGCGGGGTGCGCTTGCCGTAGCCGTTCTCGGTGGCGGTGAGGATGTACTGCACGCTGGCGTCATCGGCGCCGTCGATCACCGCATCGCCATTGGCTGCGGTTTCCTCGACACCGTTGTCGTCCTCGTTCTCGTCCTCGCTGCCACCGGCACTTTCGGCCACGATCAGGCTGACCACTTCCTCGCCGGCCGGCATCTTGATGCCACGCACGCCGGTTGCGGTACGGCCCATCGAGCGGACCTTGTCTTCACCGAAGCGCACGGTCTTGCCGTTGGAGGCGAACAGCAGGATGTCGCGCTCGCCGTCGGTCAGGCCAACGCCGACCAGGGCATCGCCCTCGTCCAGATTGATTGCGATCTTGCCGCGCGCCAGACGGAAGGCGAACTCGCTCAGCGGGGTCTTCTTGACCGTACCGTTCTTCGTGGCGAAGAACACGAACTGGCCGTCGGCGTACTCACGCACCGGCAGCACGGCCTGCACGCGTTCGCCCGGCTCCAGCGGGATCCAGTTGATGATCGGACGGCCGCGGGCGTTGGAACCGGCTTCGGGCAGCTGGTAGACCGGCAGCCAGAACACCTTGCCCGAGCTGGTGAAGGTCAGCAGCGTATCGTGCGTGTTGACCAGCCACAGCTGTTCGATGAAATCCTCTTCCTTGGTCGCTGCCGCACTGCGGCCGCGGCCGCCACGGCGCTGTGCGCGGTACACGCTCACCGGCTGCCGCTTCACGTAACCAGCATGCGACACGGTGACCACCACGTCTTCCGGCGCGATCAGGTCGAGGATGTCCAGGTCTTCTTCGCTGTGGCGGATTTCGGTACGACGCTCGTCGCCGAACTCGGCCTTGACGTTGACCAGCTCCTCGCGGATCACCTGCAGCAGGCGGTCGGGATCTTCCAGGATGTGGATCAGCCCGGCGATCACTTCCAGCAGCTGCTTGTACTCGTCGGTCAGGCGGTCCTGCTCCAGCCCGGTCAGGCGGTGCAGGCGCATTTCCAGGATCTGGGTGGCCTGGATCTCGGTCAGCTGGTAGCCGCCCTCGATCAGGCCCACGCCCTTGGGCAGGTCTTCCGGACGCGAGGCTTCGGCACCGGCGGCACCCAGCATCGCACCGACCAGGCCCGGCTCCCACACGCGCGCCAGCATGCGCTCGCGTGCTTCATTCGGGTTCGGCGAGGTCTTGATCAGCTCGATCATCTCGTCGATGTTGGCCAGCGCAACGGTCAGGCCTTCCAGCACGTGGGCACGGGCGCGCGCCTTGCGCAGCTCGAACACGGTGCGACGGGTGACCACTTCGCGACGGTGGCGGACGAACGCCTCCAGCATCTGCTTGAGGTTCATCAACTGCGGGCGGCCATCGACCAGCGCCACCATGTTGATGCCGAACACCGATTCCATCTGCGTCTGCTGGTACAGGTTGTTCAGCACAACCTCGGCAGATTCACCGCGCTTGATCTCGATGTAGATGCGCATGCCGTCCTTGTCGGACTCATCGCGCAGCTCGCTGATGCCTTCGATCTTCTTTTCCTTGACCAGCTCGGCGATCTTCTCGATCAGACGCGCCTTGTTCACCTGGTAAGGAATTTCGGTGACGATGATCGATTCGCGGCCGTTGTCGGCCACTTCGATATCGGCCTTGGCACGGATGCGCACACGGCCGCGGCCGGTGCGATAGCCGGCGACGATGCCGGCAGTGCCATTGATGATGCCGGCAGTCGGGAAATCCGGGCCCGGGATGTACTCCATCAGGCCGTCGACATCGATTTCCGGATTATCAATCAGCGCGATGCAGGCGTTGATCGATTCGCTCAGGTTGTGCGGCGGGATGTTGGTCGCCATGCCCACCGCGATACCGGCCGAACCGTTGACCAGCAGGTTCGGGAACCGGGTCGGCATGACCGTCGGCTCCAGTTCCTTCTCGTCGTAGTTGGGCTGGAAATCGACGGTTTCCTTGTCGATATCCGCCATCAGCTCATGCGCGAGGCGCGACATGCGCGCTTCGGTGTATCGCATCGCCGCGGCGGAGTCGCCATCGATCGAGCCGAAGTTACCCTGGCCATCGACCAGCATGTAACGCAGCGAGAACGGCTGTGCCAGGCGCACCAGCGTGTCGTACACCGACTGATCGCCATGCGGGTGGTACTTACCGATGACGTCACCGACGATACGCGCCGACTTGAAGTAGGGCTTGTTGCTGTGCGCGTTGAGTTCGTTCATCGCGAACAGCACGCGGCGATGCACCGGCTTGAGGCCATCGCGCGCATCCGGGAGCGCGCGGCCCACGATCACGCTCATGGCGTAATCGAGGTAGCTCTTGCGCATCTCGTCTTCCAGGTTGACCTGGATGATTTCCTTGGCGTTTTCTGCCATTCGGGTTCCGTTGTCTGGTAGCGGTCCAGTCCGGCGCAGCCCTCTGCGGGAGGGGGTCGTGCCGGAACCTCGATTCAACCTGTGGATACTACCACAACAGGCCGCTCCCTGCCTCCATTTACGGGGATTTTACCGGCACAAATCAGGAACTTAGGGGGGTACCGGCCAGCGGCCGGCACTACCGGGGGCGGAGGTCACGCTGCCCCCTCCCCTGTGCCTCAGCCACCAAAGGCGGCGCGCATGTTCTCGATGGTCGGGTTCAGGATCACCCCGCGCTCGGTCACGATGGCATCGATCAGTTCACCCGGGGTGACGTCGAACACCGGGTTCCAGGCGGCGATGCCTTCGGCCACGGTGCGGGTACCGCCCACGCCGTACAGCTCGCCCGGGTCGCGCTGCTCGATCTCGATCTGGCTGCCGTCCACGGTCTCCATGTCCACGGTCGAGGACGGCGCCACCACCATGAACTTGACCCCGTGGTGGCGAGCGGCGATGGCCAGCTGATAGGTGCCGATCTTGTTGGCGGTATCGCCGTTGGCGCAGATGCGGTCTGCACCGACGATCACCCATTGCACCGCACCGGTCTTCATCAGGTGCGAGGCCGCCGAATCGGCGATCAGGGTGGCGTCGATGCCATCCTGCTGCAGTTCCCACACGGTCAGGCGTGCGCCCTGCAGCCACGGACGGGTCTCGCCGGCGAACACGCGGGCGATGCGGTGCTGGGCCATGCCGGCACGGATCACGCCCAGTGCCGTGCCGAAGCCGGCGGTGGCCAGCGAGCCGGTGTTGCAGTGGGTCAGCACGCCGCTGCCGGCCTCGATCAGGCCCGCGCCCAGCGCGCCCATGTGGCGGTTGGCGGCCAGGTCCTCCTCGGCAATGGCCTGCGCTTCGGCTTCCAGCAGGGCCTTCCAGTCGCCGCCGGCGACGTTCAGGCAGCGACGCATGCGCGCCAGCGCCCAGGCCAGATTGACGGCGGTCGGGCGCGATGCGTTCAGGCGCTGCAGCGCCGGCTCCAACTGCTGAAGCGCATGCGCGCCATCAGCGGCCTGCACGTCCCGCGCCGCCAGCACCACACCCCAGGCTGCGGCAATGCCGATCGCCGGCGCGCCACGCACGGTCAGCGCGTGGATGGCGCTGGCAACTTCGTCACTGTCATGGCAGACCACGTGCTCGACCACGAACGGCAGCTTGCGCTGGTCCAGCAGTTGCAGGGCATCGCCGGTCCAGAGGATCGGGCGGATGTGGTCATAACGGGCGTAGTCGATGTCGGAGGCAGTGTTCATGGGCCCATTGTAGGGCCACGCCCCGCGTGGTTGGAGCCTGCCCGGGCTCAATTCACAGAGAATTCGGCGCGGCAGCCGCCGTCCACCCAGATCCCGTTGCGGTTCCAGCCCCAGGTGTTGCCTTCCTCGCACGGGGTGCTGGACAACTGCTCGGTAACGACCGCGCCGACCGAAATGCTCGCCCCACAGAAGCGGCGCTTCTTCGACTTCGACTCGCAGGTCAGGCGGCGTGGCACGTCGACAAAACGGCCGTCCTCGTCAGCCACTTCGAAATCGCCCTGGCAACCACGGCTGGTCCAGACTTCATTGCGCTTGTAGCCCCAGCCCTGCCCTTCGCGGCACGGCAGCACCGACAGCTGGCGCAGCAGGCGCACCGGCGCCCCGTCCAGGCGCACCGGGCAACTCTGCGGGCGGCCATTGGATTCGCAGCGCACCACACGGCGGACCAGGCGCTTGCCTTCCGTTGCCGCAGGCGCTGCACCTTCCGCACGACGCGCACGGAACTCTGCGCGGCAGCCAAGGGTGACCCACACGCCACTGCGGTCGGTGCCCCACTCGCTGCCACGGATGCAACTGTTGCTGGACAACTGGCGCACAAGGTCGATGCCATTGCTGACGTCGATATCGCAATGCACCCAGCCCATGTCGCGCGATTCGCAGGTCACCACTTCGCCGTCATAGCCCGCCTGCTGGGCCGACGCCGATGACGGCAGCCAGGCACCCCAGAGCGCGATGGAGTACACCGGTGCAGCGACAACCGCAAACCACTTGACCAAAGCCTTCCCCAGCAGGAATGGATGAACTGCGTGCCAGTGTCCGGCATCTGCCGTGATAAGAGCATCATCCTGCTTACCGAAGCAAGCGTGGAAACGCGGAATTCCGTTCAGTCTTCGATGTTCAGGAACGTGCGCACCGCGCTCACGCGTGGGCGAAGTCGTAGGCCAGCACATCGGCGATACGCGGCGTGCGGTTCATCGCCATCAACAACCGATCGACACCCACCGCCACGCCAGCGCAGGCAGGCATCGATGGCAACGCCGACAGCAGCGCCTCATCCACGGACGGTTGCACCTGGCCCCGCTCATGGCGGCGCTGCAGGTCACGCTGGAATCGCGCACGCTGTTCTTGCGCGTCGTTCAGTTCGTGATAGCCGTTGGCAAGTTCCACGGCCCCCAGATAAAGCTCGAAACGCTCGGCCAGCGGCGGCGTGCCGGCTCGAATGCGCGCCAGTGCGGCCTGGCTGGCAGGCCAATCATGGACCACGGTCATCACCGCGTCATCGAAATGCGGCTGGATATGATGGGTCATCAGCAGATCCAGCCAGTCATCGCGGGTCAGCCCGACCGGGTCGATATGTACCTCGCCCAGCGCGGCACGCAGCGCGGCCTCGTCGGCATCGAACGGATCCACACCCACGTACTGCTGGAACAGCTCGCGGTAACTGAGCACACGCAGCGTCGCACTGCGCCCGACCAGGGCCAGCGCCTGGCCGACCAGCTCGGCGGTTTCCTGCACCAGGCGATGGTGGTCCCAACCGACCCGGTACCACTCCAGCATGGTGAATTCCGGATTGTGTCGGCCGCCCGCCTCGCCGTTGCGGAACACCCGGCCCAGTTCGTAACAGTCACCCACGCCCGCCGCCAGCAGGCGCTTGAGCGGATACTCCGGCGAGGTGCGCAGCCAGCGGCGGCGGCCACCGGCATCGACATGGCCGGTGAAATCGGTATGGAAGCTGTCGATGTTCGGCTCGGTGTTGCCGGCCACCGACAGGATCGGCGTCTCCACTTCCAGCACATCGCGATCGGCGAAGAAGCGGCGCACCAGCGCGTTGAGCGCGGCACGCTGCTGCAGCGCGCGCAGCAGGGCCTCGCTCACAGGATGCCCTCCGGGCGCGGATGATCCAGCGGCAGGGTCAGCAGATCGCGGGTGTCATCGATGTAGCCACTGGCCAGGTACAGGCGCCGGGCCAGTTCGTTGTGGTGGTTCACTTCCAGCCGCAGGCGGCTGACGCCACGCCCGCGAGCGCGCTGTTCGCAGATGGCCAGCGCCTGCTTGCCGCGGCCGCGGCCGCGCGCGCGGTGGCTCAGGTACAGCTCGTCCAGCAGCATGAAGTGGCCGCCCTGCTCCAGGCTGAAACCCATCGCGATCACTGCGTAGCCCACCACCTCGGCGGCCTCGTCCAGCCACAGCAGCACCTCGCCATTGCGCGGATCGGCCAGCAGCGCGTCCACGCCGCGACGCACGCGCGCGTCGTCGAAGTCGATCTTGTCTTCGGCATAGAACTCGCGCATCAACGCGATCAACAGTTCTTCGTCGGCACGGGTGGCCAGGCGGAAATCCAGCGGAGCAGTCTGCATCGGTGTTCCTTTGTGTTTCATGCCGGGCGCCAGGCACCCGGCGGGGTCATCATTCGTGTTCGGCGAGGTAGGCCAGCAGGCGGTCTTCGTCCCATACCGGCACGCCCAGCGACTGCGCCTTGTCCAGCTTGGAGCCGGCCTCGGTACCGGACACCACGAAGCTGGTCTTCTTCGACACGCTGCCGGAGACCTTGGCACCCAGCGCTTCCAGGCGTTCCTTGGCGGCATCGCGGGTGAGCTGGGCCAGGGTGCCGGTCAGCACCACGGTCTGCCCATCCAGCGGGCCGGCCACGATCTCGGCCAGCGCCGGCGCCTTGGCCAGGATCTGCTGCATCGCCTTCTCGGCCGCCAGCAACATCGCGCCATGGCCATCGGCATCGAGCCACGCAGCCAGGCCGCGTGCAGTGTCATCGGGCAGGCCGGCGTTGACGAACTGGCCATGCTCGGCGTCGAGCACTGCTTGCGCGCCGGAAAGCGCAGCGACCAGTTTTTCGGCGCGCAGGCGGGTGATGCCAGGGATCTCCGATTCGACCAGCAGCTGCGCCAGATCCAGCCCTTCGCGCAGCTTGGCACTGGGCGCATGCACATCGCTGATGCGCACCTGACCGACCTGCAGCAGGTCATCGATGGCCTGCTGGTTGCCCTGCTGCTCGAAGAAATGACCCAGCGAACGCGCCACTTCGCCGCCGATGTCCGGCACACGCTTGAACAGCGGCCACGGCAGGTGGCGGATAAGCTCCAGGTCACCGAACCACTGCGCCAGCGCCTTGGCCGTGCTCTCGCCCACGTGCTCGATGCCAAGCGCGAACAGCAGGCGCTCCAGCGTGGCCGCACGGCTGGCATCGATCGCCGCGATCAGGTTGTCGGCCCACTTGGTGGCGATCTTCTTCGTGTTCCATTCGAAGCTGGCCGGCTGTGCCAGCGCCTGTGCTCGCCAGCCCGGATCGTTGCCATCCAGCTTGAGCACCGCATTGAGCACCGCACCACTGCCTTCGGCGGGCAGGTGCAGCTTCAGCGCAGCCGCCAGTGCGGAAGGGTCCTCGGCATCCAGCACCAGCTTCAGATGCAGCAGCTGGTCACGGTTGAGCCGGTACAGATCGGCCACGCTTCTGACGATGCCGGCGTCGACCAGAGTTTCGATGTACTTGTCACCCAGGCCATCGATATCCATCGCGCGACGCGAGGCGAAATGGGCGATGGCTTCCTTGCGCTGCGCCGGGCAGGACAGTTCGCCCGAGCAGCGCCATGCGGCAGCACCTTCCTCGCGCACGATTTCCGAGCCGCACACCGGGCAGCGCGTCGGCATCTGCCACGGCGTGGTGCCCGGCGGGCGGCGATCAAGGATGACGCTGACCACTTCCGGAATCACATCACCGGCGCGGCGCACGATCACGCTGTCACCCACGCGCACATCCAGGCGTGCGATCTGGTCGGCGTTGTGCAACGTGGCGTTGGACACGATCACGCCGGCCACCGCCACCGGTGCCAGCCGCGCGACCGGTGTGGCAGCACCGGTGCGGCCGATCTGGATCTCGATCGCCTCTACCGTAGTGCTCTGTTCCTGCGCGGGGAACTTGTGCGCGATGGCCCAGCGCGGCGCACGCGAAACGAAGCCCATGGCCTGCTGGCCGGCGCGGTCATCCAGCTTGTAGACCACACCATCGATATCGAACGGCAGGCCATCGCGGCGCTCACCGATATCGCGGTAGTAGCCGAGCAGGCCATCGGTGCCTTCCACCACCTTGCACAACTCGCTGACCGGGAAGCCCCAGGCACCGAGCTGGGCCAGCGTGCCCGAATGGGTGTCGGGCAGCTCGCCGCCCTGCACTTCGCCGGTGCCGTAGGCGAAGAAACTCAGCCTGCGCTGCGCACTGATCTTCGGGTCGAGCTGGCGCAGCGAACCGGCCGCCGCGTTGCGCGGGTTGGCCAGCACCTTGCCGCCCTGCAGGCGCGCACGTTCGTTGTAGGACTCGAAGTCGGCGCGGGCCATGTAGACCTCGCCACGCACCTCCAGCACATCCGGCCAGTCCTTGCCGTGCAGCCGCTTGGGAACATCACCGATCTCGCGCAGGTTGGCGGTAACGTCCTCGCCGGTACTGCCATCGCCACGGGTCGCGCCGAGTACGAAATGACCGTCCTCGTAGCGCAGACTGATCGCCAGGCCGTCCATCTTCGGCTCGGCCGAGAACCGCAGGCTGCGGCGGCCCAGGCGCTCGTCGATGCGGCGCACGAAATCTGCCACTTCCTCGTCGCTGAAGGCATTGGACAGCGACAGCATCGGCACCGCGTGGCGCACTTCCGGGAAGCGGCCGGACGGGCGCGCACCGACCTGCTGGGTCGGGCTGTCGGCACGGACCAGCTCCGGATGCTCGCGCTCCAGCGCTTCCAGCTCGCGCACCATCCGATCGTAGTCGACGTCGGGGATCTCCGGCGCGTCCAGCTCATGGTAGGCGCGGTTGGCCTGGGCGATCTGCCGGCGAAGGTCTTCGGCGCGTTCGGCGGGGCTGGGGCTCATCGGGATCCGGTGATTCTGGGATGGCCGGGGATTCTACCGCGCCCGACCGTCAGGCCCTGTAACGCTCCCGCCTTTGTAGCGTCGAGCTTGCTCGACTGGTGCTCCCTCGCTCTGGCAGGTGCCAACCACTCCCCCATCCTGGTACGTGCCAACCACTCCCCAGCTCTGGTACGTGCCAACCACCCTCCCGCTCTGGTAGGTGCCAACCACCCTCCCGCTCTGGTAGGTGCCAACCACCCTCCCGCTCTGGTAGGTGCCAACCTTGGTTGGCACATCTGCAGTCAAGCATGGTTCGACTCCACAAAAAGCAGCTTGCCGCCCATCCCCACCGGCGCTAGCGTGCGACGGTCTTCCCTTCGGAATCCCGCCCGTGACCCTGCCCGCCTCCCGTCGACGCTTCCTGCAACTGGCCGGTGCTGGCCTCGCCGTCGCCGGCACCGGGCTGCCGCAGCTCGGCCATGCCCAACCCGCGACAGCCGCCGCCCCAGCCCCTGCCGAAGGCGCCGTACTACTGAACTTCAACGAATGCCCGTACGGCCCCTCGCCCGCCGCCCAGCAGGCGGCGCGCGACAGCATTGCCAGCTGCGGCCGCTACCGCTTCGAACTGGCGGGCCAGGTACGCGACGCCTTCATCGAACAGGCCGGCATTCCGGCTGATCACGTGCGGCTGTATCCGGGTTCCAGCGAGCCGCTGAACCGCGCCGCCGTGCTATGGACCGGCCCGCAGGCGGGGCTGGTAGTGGCCGACCCGACCTTCGAGACGCTGGGCGAGGTCGCCGCCGCACACGGTGCACACGTGCAGAAAGTGCCGCTGCGCGAGGACGGTGCACACGACCTGCGTGCGATGGTCGCCGCCGCACACGCACGCCCGACCGGGCTGCTGTATGTGTGCAACCCGAACAACCCGACCGGCTCGATCAGCCCACCGGATGAGCTCGCCTGGCTGCTGGCCCACAAGCCCGCTTCCACCCGCGTGCTGTTGGACGAGGCGTATCTGCAGTACAGCGAACAGCCGAGCCTGATCGCGCAGGTGGCGCAGCGCGATGACCTGATCGTGTTGCGCACGTTCTCCAAGCTATATGGCATGGCCGGCCTGCGCCTGGGCGTGGCGGCCGCACATCCCGACCGCCTGCGCGAACTGGCCAGCCTGGGCGACAACCCGCTGCCGGTGCCGGCGCTGGCGGCGGCACTGACCAGCCTGCGCGATCCGCAGTTGATTCCACAGCGCCGCCTGCAGAATGCCAAGGTGCGCGAGGCCACCATCGCGTGGCTGGGCAAGCGTGGTTTCAGCTGCGTGCCGTCGGAAGCGAACTGCTTCGTGGTCGACGTGCAACGCGATGGCAGCGCGTTCGCCAAGGCGATGGCGGACAACGGCGTGGTGATCGGACGCAGCTGGCCGATCTGGCCACAGCGCGTGCGCGTGACCGTCGGCACCGAAGAAGAAATGGCCGCGTTCCGCCATGCGTTCGCGAAGGTGGCCGGCGTGCCGGCCTGATCCTGTTGGTGGGGGCGAACCTTGGTTCGCCCCATCCACGCATGGCGTGGATCTACTGTTGTGGGTGCCGACCTGGGCCCCTGTAGAGTCGAGCCATGCTCGACTGGGGCTTTCCCTACAAGCCTTACCGCACTCAAGCGATATCCAAGCTGCCTCGGCCAGCCAATGCTGAGGCATGCCCAGTCCACGTCTCCTGAGAGGCCGTTGGTCGCAACTGCGGAACGTCTACGCGATCACCACTGTCACTCACCAGCGCCATCGGCACTTTGATGATCCACACCAGGCCGCCGTCGTTGTAGCGGGCCTGCAGTGGATTCAGCAGGAGGGTCGATGCCTTAACCTCGCATGGGCGGTCATGCCAGATCATGTGCATTGGTTGATGCAACTGCGCTCAGGAACCCTTGCCGCGTCGGTCCAGATGATGAAATCCCGCTGCAGCCGACTCATAGGCATCGACGGGCCGCTCTGGCAGCGTGGTTACCATGATCACGCTGTGCGATGTGATGAGTCCCTGAGAAACCAAGCTCTGTACATCGCAGCGAATCCTGTGCGCGCCGGGCTGGCGGCACAGCTCGGCGATCATCCGTTTGCCTGGTGCCGGTGGTTCGATCGATCGCCCTAGAGGCGAGTCAGGGATGGCCGACCCTGTAGAGTCGAGATGCTCGACTGGGGCTTACCCTGGGATCCGCAAGTCGAGCATGGCTCGACTCTACAGAAAGGCAGTCGAGCATGGCTCGACTCCACAGTTGGGGGCTTACCAGCGCGGGGTCTTGGTCAGCGGCGGGGCCTGGTGCTGGCGGTCGTAGGCGCGCAGCTCGTCACGGATGTGTGCGATGCGCTGGCGGCCCAGGGCATTGCGGCTGTCATCGAGCACCACGCCATCCAGCAGTTCAGCCATGCGCTGCACCGTCGGCAGCATCTTCTCCCAGGCGTCCAGCGCGGTCAGCGGCGCCGGCAGGGTCAGGAAGAAGGCGATGGCCGGGGTTTCCATGGCACGGATGTTGGCCATGTCGAAGCTGCCCGGCTTCATGATGCTGGCCATCGAGAAGATCGGGCCGCGCTCGGGGTGGCCTTCCACCAGACGGTGGAACACGTTCATGTGGCCGAACACCAGGCCGGTCTTCTCAGCCGCCACCACGATGTCCTCACCACGAAGCTGCTCGCCGGCCCGGGCAGCCACGAACAAGGAGACGATCTTGTCGAAATCCTGGGTGGCGCGCTTGCCGAGATCACTGGCGCCCGGGTCGGTTTCGCCCAGACCAAGTTCGGCCTGCTCGCCTTCCGTGCCCATGCCCGGTTCGACGCGGCCATCGGCCACGGCGACGCCGTCTTCGCCCAGTACCGGTTCGCGGCGCTCGCCGCTGGTCGGTTCCGCGCCTTCCACGCGGCGCCCCTGGGGCTTCTTTTTCGGACGGCCAAACAGGAAGATCGCGGCGATCAACAGCAGGCCGGCGGCCAGGATGCCGATGCGCAACAGTGCCGTGTCGGACATTCGATAGGTTCTCCGGCTAGTTCATTCAGGTAACTAGGATGGCACGTCAGGCCGCGCCCGCCAATCGCGCGGCTTCTTCCAGGTCCACGCTGACCAGGCGGCTGACGCCCGGCTCGCGCATGGTCACGCCCGACAGCTGGTGCGCGGCCTCCATCGTCGCTTTGTTGTGGCTGACGAACAGGAACTGCACCTTTTCGCTCATCTCCTTGACCATGTTGGCCAGGCGGCCGACGTTGGCTTCGTCCAGCGGCGCGTCCACCTCGTCCAGCAGGCAGAACGGCGCGGGGTTCAGCTGGAAGATGGCGAACACCAGCGCCACCGCGGTCATCGCCTTCTCGCCGCCGGACAGCAGCGAGATGCTGGACACGCGCTTGCCCGGCGGACGCGCCATGATGGTCACACCGGTGTCGAGCAGGTCTTCACCGGTCAGTTCCAGGTAGGCGTGGCCGCCACCGAACAGGCGCGGGTACAGCGCCTGCACGCCAGCGTTGACACGATCGAAGGTGTCCTTGAAACGACCGCGGGTCTCGCGGTCGATCTTGCGGATGGCATCCTCAAGGGTTTCCAGCGCCGTGGTCAGGTCGGTGTGCTGCGAATCCAGGTAGTCCGAGCGCTGCGAAGCCTCGCCGTACTCGTGGATGGCGGCCAGGTTGACCGGCTCCAGCCGGCGCATGCGGCCATCGATCTGGTGCACGGCCTGCTCCCAGTCACCCAGGCGGGCGTCCTCGGGCAGTGCGTTGAGCACGTCCTGCAGCACGAACCCGGCCTTCTCCACCGCGCCCTGCAGGGTATCCGCGCTGAGCACCAGCGCCTGCTGGTCCAGCTTGCGCTGCGAAATACGCTCGCGCTGGGCCAGCGCCTGTTCGTCACGCTGGTGACGGGTCTGCTCGTAATTGCGCAGCTCGGCGTCGATGCCGTCCAGCAGCGTGCGCGCCTCGGTCAGCACGCGATCGGCACGCACACGCTCTTCCAGTGCGTTCTGGTGCTCGGCCTGCAGCGACTCGACCGGCGAATCACCTTCGTCCAGCTGCGAATGCAGTTCGCCCAGTCGCGAATCCAACTGCCCGCGCTGGGTACCCATGCGTTCCAGCGCTTGGCTCAGTGAAGCCAGCTGCGCCCGCTGCGATTCCAGGGTCAGCGCCAACGAGTGCGAGCGCTCGCGCACCGCTCGCGCGGCGTCTCTGGCCAGGTCGCGGGCCTCGGTCAGCTGGCGGCGCTCACCCTCCAGCCGTTGCCGGGTCGATTCCAGGTCGCCCATGCTGCTGACCGCGTTTTCCAACCGCGACCGCGCTTCACGCGCCTGCTCGTTGTTGGCTTCCAGCGTTTCCTGCAGCTGCTTCAGTTCACCTTCGATGCGGTCGATGCGCGTTCGCGCCGCCTCCACCTTGCCCTGCTGTCCCTGCAATTGGCCAGCCAGTTCAGAGACCGCACGATGGGCCTGGTACAGCGCACGCTGCGCGTCTTCGCGCTGCTGCTCAGCGGCCTGCAACTGCTCGCGGAAACCACTCAGCTGTTCTTCCAGCTCGGCTTCGCGATCCTGCAGTTGCTCGATCTGCTCACGCAGCTCGTTGATCTCACGTTCGCGCAGCAGCGCGCCCTGCTGGGCCGCACCGGAGCGCGACACGCGCAGCCAGCCCTGGCCCAGGCGCTCGCCGCTCTGGGTGATGATCGAATCGCCTTCCGGAAGACTGCCCTGCAACACCTTCGCCTCGGACAGGTCCTTGGCTGCGTGCAGGTGCGCCAGCAGGCGACGGATCGCGGCCGGGCCACGCACGCGGGCCGCCAGCGAGGTTGGCGCGACCTTCAGGTCCGCGCCATCGTTGGCAACCAGCGCGATGTGGCCCTCGCCCAATTCGCCTAGGGCATCGACCAGGCTGGCCGGATCATCAACCAGCACGCCTTCGATCAATTGGCCGAGCGCGCTTTCCACCGCGTTCTCCCAGCCGGCATCAACGTCCAGGCGTTCGCCGACACGCGCCGCCGAATCCAGTCCACGCGCCTTCAACCAGGCCACGGCCGCGCCCTGCTCCTGGCCCAGCGCGGCCTGCTGCAGGGTTTCCAGCGAAGCCAGGCGACCGCGCAGGCCGTTGGCCTGCTTGCGCAGTTCGGCCAGTTCGTTCTGGCCATTGCGCTGCTGTTCCTGCACCGTCGCCACGCCCTGCTTGCGCAGCTCGACGTCTTCGCTCAATTCATCCAGCGCGGTCTTCTGCGTGTCGTGCTGCAGGTGCAGCTGCTCGAAGGCTTCTTCCAGCGCGTCCACGTCCAGCCCGGCGCGCTCGGCGGCCAGGGCCTCGCGACGCCGGTCAGCGTCGAGGATCTGCTTGTCCAGGTAGTCCACGCGCGTGCGCTCGACATCGCCGGCGCGCGACGCCTCCGAACTCTGCGAGGTGTGCTGCTCCCAGCGCTGCTGCCAGCTGGCCAGCCGGTCCTCGGCCTCGCGCAGGCTTTCCTGCTTGATCTCGTTCTCTTCCTGCAGTTCTTCCAGCTGCGGGGTGGCGGCCTCCACCGCCTCGCGCAGCACCATCAGCTTGGCTTCGTCGCCGCTGATGTGCTGGCCCAGTTCGGCCAACGCCTGACGGGTCTCGTCGCGCGCCTTGTGCAGGCGCTGCGACAGTTCGCGCTGGTGCTGGATCTGCTGCTCCAGGCGCGCCAGCGTGCTGCCGACCTGATAGACCGCAGCCTGCGCGGTGTTGAGCGCGTCGGCGGCCTCTTCGCGTCGAACGCGCGAGGTCTCGATGCGGGCCTCGGCATCACGCTGATCGGCGATCAGCTGCTGCAGCTTGGTCTCTTCCTGCGACAGCCCTTCGCGCAGCTTGGACAGGCGACCGTCCAACCCGCGGAATTCCAGGGCCTTCCACTCGGCATCCTTGACCCGGCGCTCTTCCTGCAGCGCCTGGTACTGCTCGGCCTGCCTGGCCTGGCGCTTGAGGTGTTCGAGCTGCTTGCTGATCTCGTCGCGCAGGTCGCCCAGCCGGTCCAGGTTCTCGCGGGTGTGGCGGATGCGGGTCTCGGTCTCCTTGCGGCGCTCCTTGTACTTGGAGATGCCGGCCGCCTCCTCCAGGTACACGCGCAGGTCTTCCGGGCGCGCCTCGATGATCTGGCTGATCATGCCCTGTTCGATGATCGAGTAGCTGCGCGGGCCCAGGCCGGTGCCGAGGAACAGGTCGGTGATGTCGCGGCGGCGGCACTTGGTGCCGTTGAGGTAATAGTTGCTGGTGCCGTCGCGGCTGACCGTGCGCTTGACCGAGATTTCGTTGAACGAGGCGTACTCGCCCGAGATCGTGTGGTCGGAGTTGTCGAAGATCAGCTCAACCGTGGCCTGCGACACCGGCTTGCGGGCGTTGGAGCCGGAGAAGATCACGTCGGTCAGCGAGTCGCCACGCAGGCGGCTGGCCGAGCTCTCGCCCATGACCCAGCGCACGGCGTCGATGATGTTCGACTTGCCGCAGCCATTGGGGCCCACCACGCCGGTCATGTTGGTCGGCAGGTGCAGGGTGGTCGGATCGACGAACGACTTGAAGCCGGACAGCTTGATCGTGGAAAGACGCATAGGGGTTCCGGACTGGGGCCGGCAAGCGGCCTGCGTTTACCCTCCAAGTCATTGATCCTGCTGGGATCGATGCCCGTGGAACGGGTGTGACGCCCTGAGTATACCGATGTGGCCGTGTTCTACGAATGGGCGTGGAACATTGTCCAGCCCCACCCCGCCGGCCGGACGTGGCCCGACGCCACGAAACGGAGCCATAAAACAAAACGGGCACCCTTGCGGGCGCCCGTTCTGCGGTGATTCCAGGCCTTGCGGCGTGGGATCAGGCTTCGGCGACGACGACGACCTTGACGGTGGTCTCGACGTCGGCGTGCAGGTGGACCAGCACGTCGTATTCGCCGATGTTGCGGAAGGCGCCTTCGCCCAGGATGACTTCGCTCTTGCTGACCGGCAGGCCGGCAGCGGTGAAGGCATCGGCGATTTCGCGGGCGCCGACCGAGCCGTACAGCTTGCCTTCGGTCGAAGCGTTGGCCGGGATGGTCACGCTCGCGCCTTCCAGCTTGGCCTTGCGGGCGTCAGCGTCGGCGTGGATGGCCTGGGCCTTGGCTTCGTATTCGGCGCGCTTGGCTTCGAACTCGGCCTTGTTGCTCTCGGTGGCCGGAACGGCCTTGCCCTGCGGCACGAGGAAGTTACGGCCGTAGCCCGGCTTCACGTCGACCAGGTCGCCCAGATTGCCGAGGTTGGTGACTTTCTGCAGGAGGATCAGCTGCATGGTATTGCTCCAGATAAGTTATTCGTTAGCGAGGCGATGCCCCGCAACAAAGGCTGTCCGAATAGCTGGCACAGCGGGGGCGGCACCGGGCCGCCCCGCCGGGCATCAGACGTCGTGGTTGTCGGTGTACGGGATCAGGGCCAGGAAGCGAGCGCGCTTGACGGCGGTCGCCAGCTGACGCTGGTACTTCGACTTGGTACCGGTGACGCGGCTCGGCACGATCTTGCCGTTCTCGGTCAGGTACTGGCGCAGGGTGTTGAGATCCTTGTAGTCGATCTCCTTCACACCTTCAGCCGTGAACTTGCAGAACTTGCGGCGACGGAAGAACTTGGACATGGGAAGGCTCCTTAGGCGGCGGAAGCGGCGTCGTCGCCGGCTTCGTTGTCAGCGGTGGTGGTGGACTCGCCTTCTTCGTCGTCACGACGACGGCGCTCACCGCGCTCCGGCTTGTCACCCTTCTCGTCCTTGCTCTTCATGATCAGCGACTGCTCGGTGTCAGCCTCGTCACGCTTGATGACCAGGTTGCGCAGCACGGCGTCGTTGAAGCGGAAGCTTTCGGTCAGTTCGTTCAGAACGGCCTGGTCGGCTTCGATGTTCATCAGCACGTAGTGGGCCTTCACCAGGTTCTGGATCGGGTACGCCAGCTGGCGGCGGCCCCAGTCTTCCAGACGGTGGATGGTGCCGTTGCCGTTCTCGACCAGCGACTTGTAGCGCTCGATCATGGCCGGGACCTGCTCGCTCTGGTCCGGGTGGACCATGAACACGATTTCGTAATGACGACTCATGTTTTTTCTACCTTTCGGATGTGGCCTCGCGGCCGGACAGCCCCCCGCCGTTGAGACCGCGGTGGGGCAAGGATTCCCGCCAGGAAGGCAGGAAGCCGCGCATTATGGCGCAGATGGGGTGGCTGGGCAACCGGCGGGTCACAGGGCAACCTGAACCGGGCTACCCCAGATCCACATGAAGGCGGTGCTGGCCGCATTCCAGGCACTGGAACAGGCAGCCAATCATCTCCCCGTCCCGGCTCAGGTGTTCCAGCACCCAGTCGGCGTCGCGCGGGTTGACCTCGATCACGACGGGCCGGACCTCGTCG
>OFRL01000133.1_pt1 | contig 41188 bp, 37 predicted proteins | sample 1543121 | NCBI WGS metagenome assembly OFRL01 (sample SAMN07774228, study PRJEB24372) | wastewater metagenome | isolation source: Lake Maggiore Cannobio | place: Italy: Cannobio | collected 2016-01
GCCGAACTTCTCATCAAATTTTTCAAGTAGGGATACCGAATCAATTTTTAAAATTCCAGCGATAACTTTGAGATGTCCTCGTGCATATGTATCTCCACCACACAAAGAGAAATCATCATTGTCAATTGCTTGCAGTACTGTAACTCTTAATTTCGCACGATCGGCAACTTCTGCAATTGTGAGGTCAGCACCTTTTCGCGCTGCGCGAATCTCTTCGCCGATGCTTCCAGACCTATCAGTACTCATGTGCCACCTCCTACTTCGGGGGTTACGAAGCTAAGAAATCTAGGTAGTAAATAGTAAGGTTTAGAGTCATGCAATTACAAGGTGCGATTTTCTTAACAAAAGGTTAATTTCTGAGTGAAGCCAAAACCTCAGCGATATCGTCCGCTTTTATTAGGACATCCCGTGCTTTAGATCCTTCAGATGGTCCAACAATTCCCCGAGACTCCATCAGATCCATCAGACGTCCAGCTTTAGCAAAACCAATGCGAAGTTTTCTTTGCAACATTGATGTTGAACCAAACTGGGTTCCAACAACTAATTCAACTGCTTGTAACAAAATATCTAAATCATCACCGATCTCTTTATCAACCATCTTGGGATGTGATTGAACGGCAGTAACATCATCGCGATAACGTGGTTTCAACTGCTTTTTCACATGTGTTGTAACCGCTTCAATTTCACGCTCTGAAACATATGCACCTTGAATACGAACTGCTCGGCTAGCTCCCATAGGAATAAAGAGAGCATCACCTTGTCCAACAAGTTTTTCAGCACCTGGGCTATCTAAAATAACTCGGCTATCTGCCAAAGAACTCGTGGCAAATGAGAGCCTGGAAGGAACGTTTGCCTTAATTAGGCCAGTAACAACATCCACCGAGGGGCGCTGGGTGGCAAGGACTAAGTGAATGCCAGCTGATCTAGCTAGCTGTGTAATGCGCACAACTGATTCTTCCACTTCCTTGGCTGCCACAATCATCAAATCTGCAAGCTCATCAATGATGACAAGTAGGTATGGATAAGGCTCAACTGTGCGATCACTCCCAGGAGGCACGATTACCTTGCCGGCACGAACGGCCTTATTAAAATCATCTATGTGTCTAAAACCAAAAGTTGAAAGATCTTCATAGCGCAAATCCATCTCGCGCACTACCCAAGTCAGCGCATCAGCAGCCTTTTTTGGATTAGTAATAATGGGTGTAATTAAATGTGGAATGCCCTCATAGGCAGTGAGTTCAACGCGCTTGGGATCGATGAGAACTAAGCGAACTTCATCCGGTGTGGCACGCACTAAAATCGAAGTAATCATGGCGTTAATCATTGAAGATTTACCAGCACCGGTCGCGCCCGCAACTAATAAATGAGGCATTTTTGCAAGGTTTGCACATACAAAGTTGCCTTCAACATCTTTTCCAAGTGCAACCAACATGGGGTGGTGATCTTGACCGGCAACAGATGAGCGCAAAACATCGCCTAGTGCAACGATTTCACGATCTGCATTTGGGATTTCAATTCCCACCGCTGATTTACCTGGAATTGGCGAAAGAATTCGCACATCACCACTGGCAACGGCATAAGAAATATTCTTAGAAAGGGCGGTAATGCGCTCGACTTTCACGGCATTTCCTAGCTCAACTTCATAGCGCGTAACCGTTGGCCCGCGCATAAAGCCAGTTACTAGCGCATCGATTTCAAACTGTGCAAAGACTTCTGTCAGTGCTGCAACTACTAATTCATTAGCTTTGCTCTTAGCTTTGGCGGCAGGTCCAGTGCGCAGCAAATCGGCGGGCGGTAGTTCATATGTTGAATCAGGGGTGAGTAAGAGTTGTTCAGGTCGCCTCGTAACTGTTTGTGCAGTTACTACCGGAGATATCGGAATCGGAACAGTGAACTCTTCATCAAAGCTCTCTTCATCTAGCTCCTCATCTTCTTCCACTGGTTCATTCCAGCCAGCAACAATCGGTGTTTCAAAAGGTGGAGTATCTGTGATTTCGAAACCTTCAACCTTGATGGGTCTTTCAGGTCGCTTGGACCATAACCAACTAATGCTGGATGTGAAACGATCTAGAAGTTGTGAAACCGGTGTTGCAGTTACAACAAGTAAACCAAAAATGAAAATGATGATTAATACTGGATAGGTCAGCACTGAAGTCATCAATGAAACCAACGGCGTGGTTACTGCATAACCAATCCAGCCGCCTCCTTCACGCATTGCCGTGGCACCTGTACCAACAGAACCGTTGAGCAAATGCGAAATACCAGTTGACGAAAGAAGTAGCGCCAAAGTACCAACTACTACGCGCCCTAAAGTAGCTTTGTCCTCAGGGCTTCTGAATAGTTTAAAAGCAAAATAAATCAAAACAATGGGTGTGGCAAAACCGATGCGACCAAAGCCACCATAAACAAATGCATAGACCGCACGACCCACAATATTGTCGGCATGAAACCATGTTCCGGCCGTTGCAACCAGTGCGAGAATAAGAATGAGAAAGGCCATTCCATCGCGTTGATGTGCTGGATCTAAATCACGAGCACCACGTGCAATGAAGCGAACTGAGTTACCAAGAATTTTTGCGATGAATCGCCAGATTCCAGCTAAGCCTCTTCCGAGCGCACCACCTACTGCGCCGCTTTTAGATTTAGATTTTTTCTTAGCCACACTCCTCATCGTAAAGGATGAGTAATTTCTTAGCGCCTAGGCGCGCCGTTCTTAAACTTCAATAACAACAGGGACAATCATCGGCTTTCGGCGATGTTCTCCCCCAACCCATCCACCAACGGTCTTTCGGACAATCTGCGAAAGCTGATGTGTTCCATTAATTCCTTCGGCAACAGCTGCAGCCAATGCCTTCTCAATCTTTAATTTCACATCATCAAAGAGCGCCATATCTTCATTGAAACCACGTGCATGGATATCAGGTCCGGCAACGATCTTTCCACTCTGTGAATCAATCACCACAATGACTGAAATGAATCCCTCTTCACCAAGAATGCGACGATCCTTCAGTGATGTCTCTGTGATGTCTCCAATACTTTGTCCATCAACATAAACAAATCCACATGGCACAGCGCCAACAACTTGTGCTTCATGATCAATTAAATCGACAACAACGCCATTTTCAATAATCAATGCATTTGATCGTGGTACTCCGGCTTGAATAGCAAGCTCTGCGTTTGCTTTCATGTGGCGCCATTCACCATGGATAGGCATGACATAGCGCGGCTTAACAATGTTGTAGCAATAAAGAAGCTCGCCTGCAGCTGCATGTCCTGAAACATGGACCATTGCATTAGCTTTGTGAACAACTTTGGCACCAAAACGAGTGAGCTCGTTAATGACTCTAAAGACGGAATTTTCATTTCCAGGAATCAATGAGGAAGCCAATATAATTGTGTCGCCTTCGCCCACACGGATCTGATGGTCACCATTTGCCATTCGAGATAGCGCGGCCATCGGTTCACCTTGAGAGCCTGTGCAAATCAAAACAACATTGTCATCGAAGGAGTCAAGATCCTTTGCATCCATAAGGATTCCAGGTGAAACTGTTAGGTAACCCATATCTTGCGCAATCTTCATATTGCGAACCATGGAGCGTCCAATAAAGATTACTTTTCTATTGTGTATTAACGCTGTGTCTATCACCTGCTGAACGCGGTGCACATGGGATGAAAATGAAGCAACAATTACCCGGCGCTTAGTTGAACCGATAACGCGATTGAGTGCGGGCATAATTTCGCGCTCAGATGGCGTAAAGCCTGGAATGTCAGCGTTCGTTGAATCAACCATAAATAGATCAACGCCTTCTTCACCCAAACGAGCAAAAGTGCGCAGATCTGTAATGCGACCATCGAGTGGAAGTTGATCCATCTTAAAATCACCCGTTGCCAGAACTCGGCCAGCATCAGTGTTGATAACAACTGCTAATGCATCTGGAATCGAGTGGTTTACGGCAACAAATTCAAGTTCAAACGGTCCAACATCTTCATGTCCACCTTCACGAACTTCGCGTGTGAGTGGAGAAATTCTGTGCTCCTTTAGCTTTGCTGTGACAAGGGCCAGCGTCAGTGCTGACCCGTAAATGGCAATGTCTCCACGTTCGCGAAGTAGATAAGGAAGCGCACCAATATGGTCTTCATGGCCGTGGGTTAAAAAGACTCCAACAACATCATCTAAACGATCACGGATATATGAGAAATCGGGAAGAATTAAATCGATTCCTGGCTGTGTATCTTCAGGAAATAAAACACCACAGTCAACAATGAGTAGCTTTCCTTTAGTTTCGAATACGGTCATATTTCGACCGATTTCACCTAAGCCGCCTAGAGCGACAATGCGCAATCCCCCCTTTACTAAAGGTGAGGGTAATCCGAGATCTGGGTGAGGATGATTCATTATTTAATTGCTACGCCACCTGCGCGTAGGTCGTCACGCAACTGCGCAACTTGCGCATCTGTTGCATCGACTAAAGGAAGACGGGTATATCCACCAGGCAGACCCATTAGTGTCAGTGCAGCTTTAGTCATGATGGCACCTTGTGTGCGGAACGTTCCAGTAAATACTGGGAGTAATTGCTGATGAATTTCTAGTGCACGAGCAGGATTGCCTGCAAACCAAGCGTTAAGCATCTCTTTTAGCTCAGATCCGACTGTATGACCACACACTGAAACAAAACCCACTGCTCCCACAGATAGAAGTGGCAAGTTAAGGATGTCATCACCTGAATACACAGGGATTCCACAGCGCTTGATTACCCAAGACGTTGCTGCAACGTTTCCTTTAGCATCTTTAAGGGCAACAATTGAAGGGTGTTCAAAGAGTTCAACGATTGTGTCAGATTCAATCTCTACTCCTGTGCGACCAGGAATGTCATAGAGCATCATTGGTAAACCAGTTGCATTAGCCATTGCCAAGAAGTGAGCCTTGATACCAGCCTGTGGTGGCTTGTTGTAATAAGGAGTAACTACCAAAATTCCATCAGCACCAGCTGCTTCGCTGCGCTTGGCTTGATTGATTGAATAATCAGTTTCATTATCGCCAGCACCTGAAACAACTTTGATATTGGAGCCAACTACACGCTTAACAACTTTAATAATCTCCTCTTTTTCAGAGGATTTAGTCGTAGGAGCTTCACCAGTTGTGCCATTAACGACAATGCCATCATGACCGGTTTTAACAAGATGTTCAGCGATCTTCTCAATGCCATCCCAATCAATGGAGCCATCTTTTTTAAATGGCGTGACCATTGCGGTCAACATGCGGCCAAATGGCGCTGGCGTGCTCATGCCGGTAACTCTACCCGTTTTATGGGGCGATGCGACCAGACTTTTCAAAGGCTGCGTATGTGAGCGGCATCAATTTCGCAAATTCGGCTTCCATTTTCTCGGCCACCATCTCAATTTCACGTTGTGGGTAGCTTGGAAAGTGTGAGCCTTCACGGGATGTGCGAAGGGATAAAAAGTTCATAAGTGCACGGGCATTCATAGAAACATACATGGATGAATATGTTGCCACAGGTAAAACAGCACGCGCAACTTCGCGAGCAACACCAGCATCCAACATCTTTTGGTAACTATCGTATGCAATTATGTAAGCAGCCTTCATTGAGCTCACAGTAATTTCAAACTGCTGCGTTGTGCCATCCTCAAATGTGTAGGCACCAGTTTTTCCAACTTGAATGAGTTTGCGCTCCTTAGATGGAATATAGAAAACAGGTTTTAATTCGCGGTAGCGACCACTTTCTTCATTGTATGAAGCGATGCGATGTCGCATGAATTCACGGAAAACAAAAATTGGTGCTGAGATAAAGAAAGTCATTGAGGTATGTTCAAAAGGTGATCCATGGCGCTCACGTGCGAGGTAGTTAATTAATCCGGCAGAGCGAGCTGGGTCTTCACCAATCTCTTCCATTGACTGTTCACCAGCAGTTGAAACACGTGCTGCCCAGATTACGTCGGCATCACTTGCACTGGATTTTACTAATTCAACGGTTACATCGTCTCTAAATATGATTTCCTCAGGCATGGCCACACCCTATAAGGGGCCGGGTTTGAGTCTTTGGATATCTACGGCAGAATGTCTGCGTGTCCAGAATTGAATCCACCACATTTCGTGATTCGCTGAGCGTTTCCATCACAGTTGGGGCCTATGGAACTGCTTTCGGAGCTGCTGCGGTAGCAAATGGCTTTTCAGTTCTACAAACGTGCTTGTTATCACTTCTAACATTTTCCGGTGCATCACAGTTCGCAGTTATCGGAGTTCTCGGTGCTGGGGGTAGTGCATTAAGTGGAATTGCAACTGCATCTCTGCTTGGAATTCGAAATGGTGTGTATGGCGTGATAATGGCGCCAAGGTTAAAAGTAAAAGGATTTAAAAGAGTCGTTGCTGCTCAAATCACAATTGATGAATCAACTGCCGTTGCATTAGGTCAGGAAGTTCGCGGAGAAAAAGCTATGCGCCAAGGTTTTTGGCTCACCGGTTTTGGTGTATTCCTATTCTGGAACTTATTCACATTAGCTGGGGCCCTTGGCGCGCAAGCCATGGGAGATATTCGCGCATGGGGTCTAGATTCGGCAGTTCCAGCCGCGTTCTTAGGTCTTGTATGGCCACGCCTAAAAACTAATCGTGATCGAGTGCTAGCCGTTGGCTGCATGATCTTTGCTCTAGCCATGACACCGATTTTGCCGGCGGGGCTGCCAATCATTGCAACTGCATTTATTGCCATAGCGGTTGGATTGCGCAAATGAACTCATTTTGGATAGCAACGATAGGCACGAGCGTTATTGCTTTTACCCTTAAATACGCTGGTCACAATGTGCCAGAGAGAATTTTTGCCCACCCTAAAGTGCAATCAATAAACGCTTTAATTCCTATTGCACTGCTGAGTGCTCTGGTTGCCGTGCAAACCTTTACCGAAAAATCACAGCTTATGATTGATCATCGCTTGGCAGGCGTATCGGCAGCGGTTTTGGCTCTTTGCCTCAAGGCACCATTTCCAGTTGTAGTAATAAGTGCAGCTTTCACATCAGCTGCTATCTATAACTGGTTCTAGATAATTTGAAGAGCTTGAAGCTTTGCCTTCAAGTCATTATCTGATGGCTCAGTTAAGTGAGTGCCATCAGAGAAAGTAATAACTGGGATAGAGCGCATTCCACCGTTAATTTTGAGAACTACCGCTTCTGCCGCAGAATCTGACTCAATATCAATAAGTGTGTATTCCACATTTAACTCTTCAAATAGACGCTTTGAACGGCGGCAATCTCCGCACCAGTCAGCGCTATACATTGTGATTTGATTTTTTGACATGTGAATCTCCCTCTACATGAACTTATCTAGGCCATGTGTCAGGCCTGGATGTGAAACTACATTTCTAATACCAAGGATTACTCCTGGCATAAATCCTGCTCGATCAAGTGAATCGTGACGAATCGTTAAGGTCTCCCCTAGTCCACCAAGGATTACTTCTTGGTGTGCAACTAATCCTCGTGCGCGCACTGAGTGCACTGGAATATCTCCCACTTTTGAACCGCGAGCACCATCAAGTGCAGTCGTCGTAGCATCAGGTTGAGCACCAAGACCTGCCTCTTTGCGTGCCTTGCTCATGAGCTCTGCGGTGCGAGATGCCGTGCCACTTGGCGCATCTACTTTAAGAGGATGATGAAGTTCAATAATTTCAGCCGATTCAAAATAACGTGCTGCTTTTTCAGCAAACTCCATCATCAGAACTGCGCCAATTGCAAAGTTAGGTGCAATCAAAACACCCACAGAGGGATTAGAAGCTAGCCAACCTTTAACTTTTGCAAGCTTGGCATTATCAAAGCCGGTTGTGCCCACAACAACATTTATTCCATTATTAATCAAAAATTCAAGGTTTGCCATGACGCTATCTGGTGTAGTGAAATCAACAACTACTTTTGCGCCAGAATCCTTTAACTGTTCAAGTGAATCACCCAGATCTAGCGCTGCGACAAGGCTCAAGCCCTCAGTGGATTCAACGGCCTTGACGACCTCTGAACCCATGCGACCTTTTGCGCCTAGGACTGCAACGTTAATCATTTCAACACCTTTTCAAATTTCGACGTGTTCTTAAATGGACCCACAAGTGCAAGCGTAGGCGTTTTAGTCAAAAAGGCGCTAGCAATTTCCTGTATGTCCTGCTCATTTACGCGTGAGATTGATTTCAAAATATCGTCAAAGCCCGTAACTTGGCCATAAACAATCTCATTCTTACCAATTCTAAACATGCGCGAGCCTGAGTCCTCTTGGCTCAAAACCAGAGAACCACGAACGGCGCCCTTAGCCCGCTCAATCTCTTCATGTGTCATTCCATTATCAACAACATCAGCTAGGACTTCGCGGATAATCTCCACAACTTCAATAGCTTTTGCTGGATTACAACCTGCATAGAAACCGATTTGGCCACTTCCTGCATATTGCTGGGCAAAGGCGTAGACCGAGTATGCAAGACCACGCTTTTCACGGATCTCTTGGAATAAGCGTGATGACATTCCACCACCGAGAGCTGATGCTAAAACACCCATTGCAAAGCGACGATCATCGTGGCGAGCAACACCTTCCATGCCATAAAACATGTGTGCTTGCTCAGTCTTGCGCGAAATTAAACCAACGCTCTGTTGCTTAACTTTCTTATCTTGTGCATTTGAGCGAAGAACTGGCGCACCCATGACATCTAGAAAACCATCAACTGAAAGGGCTGCTTCAACCATAGCAACAACTTTTTTGTGCTTAATGTTTCCAGCAACTGCAACTACCAAATCCTGTGGCAGGTAGCGCTTCTTGTAATAGTTATTGACTGTACTGCGAGACATGCCCTTAATAGAGGCAACGGTTCCCAAAATCGGACGCCCTAGTGGAGTGTCACCGTAGTAAGTCTCGGCATAGAGATCATGGACTAAATCACTTGGATCATCATCGCGCATTGCAATCTCTTCAAGGACAACCTTGCGCTCTGCATCAACATCGAGGGCTGAGACAACCGAGGATGTAATGAGATCTGAAATCACATCGATTGCCATTGGTAAATCTGTATCAATCACACGTGCATAGAAGCAGGTGTATTCCTTTGACGTGAAGGCATTCATCTCGCCACCGACTGATTCAATCGATGATGAGATTTCAAGTGCAGTGCGTCGCTCAGTACCTTTGAAGAGTAAATGCTCTAGAAAGTGAGAAGCCCCAGCAGTTGCCGGGGATTCATCACGAGATCCAATATTTACCCAGATACCAATTGCGGCACTGCGCACCGAAGAAACTTCTTCAGTAACGATGCGCAGACCGCTAGGTAAAACTGAACGACGTACGCTCATTTATTCTGCAGAACCAGTTGTTCCATCTTCAAGAACTGGAACCAAAGACAACTTGCCCTTTGGATCAATCTCGCCGATTTCAACTTGAACCTTGTCTCCAACCTTCATGACTTCTTCCAAGTTTTCAATGCGCTTTCCGCCATGCATCTTGCGAATCTGAGATACGTGGAGCAAGCCATCTTTACCTGGCATCAATGAGATGAAAGCACCAAATGCTGCAAGCTTTACAACGGTACCGAGGTAGCGCTCTCCAACTTCTGGCATTTGTGGGTTAGCAATTGCATTGATTTGAGCACGTGCAGCTTCAGCTGATGGACCATCAACTGCGCCGATATAGATCGTGCCGTCATCTTCAATTGAAATATCTGCGCCAGTTTCTTCTTGAATCTGGTTAATAATCTTGCCCTTAGGCCCAATTACTGCACCGATCTGATCAACTGGAATCTTCACAGAGATAATGCGTGGAGCAAATGGGCTCATCTCATCTGGGCCATCAATTGCTTCATTCATTACATCTAAAATCGCAAGACGCGCTTCCTTAGCTTGGTGCAGTGCACCAGCTAGAACTGAAGCAGGAATTCCATCTAGCTTTGTATCTAGCTGCAACGCTGTAACGAAGTCCTTTGTTCCAGCGACTTTAAAGTCCATATCGCCAAATGCATCTTCTGCACCAAGGATGTCTGTGAGTGCTACGTACTCGACCTTGCCATCGACAGTGTCAGAGATAAGACCCATTGCAATACCTGCAACTGGTGCGCGTAGTGGAACGCCTGCGTTATAGAGCGCAAGAGTTGATGCACAAACAGATCCCATAGATGTTGATCCATTTGAACCAAGTGCTTCAGAGACCTGACGGATTGCGTAAGGGAACTCTTCGCGTGTTGGAAGTACTGGAATCAAAGCACGCTCTGCAAGTGCACCGTGGCCGATTTCGCGACGCTTAGGTGTACCAACACGACCTGTTTCACCAGTTGAATATGGTGGGAAGTTGTAGTTGTGCATATAACGCTTATGGTTTTCAGGATTCAACGTATCTAGCTGTTGTTCCATCTTGAGCATGTTAAGAGTTGTGATTCCAAGAATCTGTGTCTCTCCACGTTCAAAGATTGCTGAACCGTGAACTCGAGGAATTACTTCAACCTCTGCAGATAGTGCACGGATATCGCGCAATCCACGTCCATCGATACGGATCTTGTCACGCAAAACGCGCTGGCGAACAAGCTTCTTAGTTAATGAACGAAACGCTGCAGGAACTTCCTTTTCGCGGCCTTCAAAGGCAGCAGAGACTGATTCCTTAGTTGATGCAGAAATCTCATCAATCTTTGTTTCGCGTTCTTGCTTTCCAGAAATTGTTAGTGCCTTAGCAAGATCTTTTCCGGCTGCTTTTTCAACAGCTGCGAATACATCATCTTGGTAATCAAGAAAGACTGGGAACTCAGCAGTTGGCTTTGCAGCCACCTTTGCAAGCTTTGACTGTGCTTGGCAGAGAATCTTGATAAATGGCTTTGCAGCATCGAGACCTTGTGCAACAACTTCCTCATTAGGAGTTGGTGCTCCGCCCTTGATGAGCTCAATTGTCTTTGTTGTGGCTTCTGCTTCAACCATCATGATTGCAACGTCGCCATCATCGCTAATGCGACCAGCAACAACCATGTCAAAGACTGCATTTGCAACCTGTGAGTGGTTAGGGAATGCAACCCACTGTCCATCAATCAAAGCAACGCGAACGCCACCGATTGGGCCAGAGAAAGGCAAACCTGCAAGTTGTGTTGACATTGAAGCAGCATTAATCGCGATCACGTCATACATGTGGTCTGGATCAAGTGCCATTACTGTCACAACGATTTGAACTTCATTACGAAGTCCCTTAACAAATGATGGACGCAATGGACGGTCGATTAAACGACAGGTGAGAATTGCATCTTCTGATGGACGGCCTTCACGGCGGAAGAACGATCCTGGAATACGACCAACTGCATACATCTTCTCTTCAACATCAACTGTTAAAGGAAAGAAATCAAATTGATCTTTAGGAGTCTTTGATGCAGTTGTAGCTGAGAAGATCATTGTTTGATCATCTAGGAATACTGCTGCTGCTCCTGCTGCTTGACGCGCTAGGCGTCCTGTTTCAAAACGAATCTCTCGTTTTCCAAATTTTCCGTTATCAATAACTGCAACGGCTGACTGAACCTCTTGACCCTCCATGGGTCCTCCTTTATTACTATGGACGCGACTCATTGCAAGTCACATCGTGGTTACTACCCACTTAAAGGAGAAATGAATCTTCGATCGAAGTTCACGCACATTAATTTGTGCGGAAACCACTACCGAGGACCATTTGCCGTGAAGTGGTGTAGGTATTACTCAATTAGCGGCGAATACCGAGCTTCTCGATAATCACGCGGTAACGGTTGATATCTGTCTTAGCAAGATATTGAAGAATGCGACGACGACGACCAACTAGCAACAACAGACCACGACGGTTGTGGTGATCATGTGGGTTGGTTTTTAAATGTAATGTGATTTCTTCAATACGCTTAGATAGCAAAGCGACCTGAGCTTCAGGACTTCCCGTGTCAGTAGGAGTAGATCCGAACTGCGCGACAATTTGCTGTGTTACTTCTGGTGTTAATGCCATTCTTTAGTACTCCTTGGTTTCTGATCACGAGGGCTTTCGGTTTGCCTCACGAAAGCTCGCTTTCTCGTTGGACTGGGCAAGATTACCAGCGGGGGCGAATAAGGTGAAATCCTGAGCCTAAAGCTCGGTTAATTCACGGGCTCTATTGCAGTCTTTCGCCATTTGATCAAGCAATGGAGCAAGTCCATCAAATTTTAATGTCTCACGAAGTCGCCAACCAAATTCAATTGTTGCCCGCAGCGAATAGAGTTCTAAACCAACTTGATCAATTGCATATGCCTCAACCTGACGGCCTCGAACACCATCAAAAGTTGGATTAGTGCCAATTGATATCGCCGCAGGCCATCTATCAATGCCAACGCTTAACCATCCTGCATACACGCCATCGGCTGGAATTGTTTGATTTTCAAGATCTCCCAGATTTGCAGTGGGGTAACCAATTTCACGACCACGCTTTTCGCCATGAACCACAATGCCATCTAAACGATGAGGTCTAGTTAAAAGTGCTCGAGCTTGCTCAACATTTCCTTCAACTATTAACTTACGGATCCGAGTGGATGAAACAACTTCTCCCTCAGAAGGCTCAAGATCTAGAACGATTGTTTCAAACTGGGAATGTGCCTTGAGCGAATCAACATTTCCTGCAGCCTTGGATCCATAGGTGAAATTCTTACCAACCACAACCTTGGTTGCACCAAGCTGGTCTACTAGAACCTTATTGACGAAATCCTCAGGTGACATGGCTGCAAACTCTGGCGTGAACTTCATTACAGCAACTTGGTCTGCATTATGGATCTTTAGGAGCTCAATCCGATCAGTTAAAATCGTAAGCAAAGTGGGAGCGTGATCAGGTGCAAAAACTGTTGTTGGATGTGGATCAAAAGTGAGTGCAATTATCTTTTCATCGCCAGCAATCTTTTTGGCACGATTGAGTACTTCTTGGTGGCCCTTATGGACACCATCAAAGACTCCAATAACTACAACGCTCATGTTTCTATTGTCTCAGACCTAGTTAGCGGCCGCGAATACAGCAATTGGCTTGGCTAAACCATCCTTATTACACAGCAATGCAATGAGATCTTGACCAGAAATTGCGGCATAAATCACTTCATCTGGATTTGGACTTAGTGGGCGGCCGAAGGAGAGTTCATTGACTTCATCAAGTGCAAGCTCGCGCGGGCTAAAAACTGTTCGTGCGACATCTACTAATCCAAGAGTTGAAAACTCCCCCGCCTTTAGGGATGTTAGCGAGATGGACTTGTCTAAACCAAAACCGGCAACTCGCGTGCGGCGCAGAGTGTTCAAGTGTCCGCCTACCCCGAGTGCATCCCCACAATCGCGGGCAATGGCGCGAATAAAGGTTCCTGCAGAGCATGTCACTTCAATATCTACTTCAATCGCATTTTCGATGCGGCGCACTTCTTTAATATCTAGTTGAGAGATAGTTACTTCACGGGCAGCAAGTTCAACGTTTTCTCCAGCTCGCACGCGATCATATGCTCGTTCACCATCAACTTTCACAGCCGATACCGAACTTGGACGTTGCATAATCGTGCCACGCATCTTGACCATTTCTGCTTCGATTTGTGCATCAGCAATTGCAGAAACATCACCACGTGAAATCACTTCACCCTCAACATCATCTGTGACTGTTGCAGCACCTAAAACAACAGTTGCCGCATAGGTCTTATCACCATTTGTAATGTATTGAAGCAAACGTGTACCGTTATTAAAACCTAAAACCAAAATACCTGTAGCCATAGGATCAAGAGTTCCTGCATGGCCAACTTTGCGTGTACCAAGTGCGCGCCGTGCAATAGCCACAACATCGTGGCTTGTCATACCTGGTTCTTTATCTACAACCAGAAAACCGTGCTCGATGATTAATCCTCGTCGATAACGCGCGGGGCTTTATATGGATCTTCTCCCCCGGCATATGTTGCATTAGCGCGAAGAGCAGCTACCTCAGCATCTAACTCATGTACCTTGGAAAGAAGAGAATCAAGTGCTTTAGCACTCTCTGGTAAACCATCTTCAAAGAAGGCAAGTGTTGGCGTGATACGCAAACCTAGTTCACGCCCAAGCGCTGATCTGATTGCACCATTAGCACTCTCTAGAGCTGCAGTTGTTGCTGCGCGTTGGTCGATATCACCCAGCACGGTATAGAAAACTGAGGCTTGTTGTAGATCTCCCGTTACGCGTGCATCAGTAACTGTTACGAAGCCAAGACGTGGATCTTTAATCTTTGTCTCAAGCAACTGCGCCACAATCACTTTGATTCGGTCTGCAACCTTTTGACTACGGTGTGATGCTGCCATTGTTATACCCGCTTTTTCTCGCGCATCTCAAAGACTTGAATGGTGTCGCCAATTTGAAGATCCTTCATATTGCCAAGACCAATTCCGCACTCGAAGCCCTCTTTGACTTCATTTGCATCATCTTTAAAGCGCTTAAGTGAATCGATTGTGAGGTCATCAAGGATCAGGGTTTCACCACGCAAAATACGTGCCTTTGCATTACGTCGGATAGTTCCATCCTTAACCAATGATCCGGCGATATTGCCAGCCTTGGAAGATTTGAAGATCTCACGAACTTCAGCGTTACCAACAATAACTTCTTCATAGATTGGCTTTAGCAGACCCTTAAGTGAAAGTTCAATCTCATCAATTGCTTGATAGATAACTGAATAGAAACGAACTTCAACACCTTCTTGATCAGCAAAGATTGCAGTCTGTGGCTCTGGCTTAACGTTAAAGCCAATCACTACTGCAGTAGATGCTGATGCCAAGGTAATATCACTCTTAGTAATTGCGCCAACACCACGGTGAATAACGCGAAGATCAACTTCAGCGCCAACATCTAGCTGCATTAATGCCTCTTCTAGAGCTTCCACAGATCCGCTTACGTCACCCTTAAGAATCAAATTAAGAGTAGTGATCTTGGATTGCTCCATAAAGTCTTCAAGTGAGACTTTCTTACGTGCCTTAGCAAGTTGGGCGTTGCGCTCTGCGGCTTGACGCTTTTCAGCGATCTGACGAGCGGTGCGATCTTCATCGGCAACTAGGAATGTATCTCCAGCACTTGGAACTGATGTGAAACCAAGTACTTGGACTGGACGTGATGGACCAGCTGTTTCAACTGCATCACCATTTTCGTCCAACATCGCACGAACACGACCAAATGCCCCGCCAGCAACAATTGGATCACCAATTCGCAGCGTTCCACGTTGAACAAGAACCGTTGTAACGGGTCCACGGCCACGATCGAGGTGAGCTTCAATGGCAACGCCGCGAGCAGAATCATCTGCAATAGCGCGTAGATCTATAGCAGCATCGGCGGTAAGAAGAATTGATTCAATCAAATCTTGAACGCCTTGACCTGATTTAGCAGAGACGTTTACGAAGATAGTTTCTCCACCATACTCTTCTGCGATCAAGTTGTACTCGGTTAACTGCTGACGGACCTTGTCTGGGTTCGCACCCTCTTTATCCATCTTGTTCACGGCCACAACGATTGGAACATCAGCTGCTTGAGCGTGGTTTAAGGCTTCAATTGTCTGAGGCATGATTCCATCATCGGCAGCCACAACAAGAACTGCAATGTCAGTCACCTTGGCACCACGAGCACGCATAGCTGTGAAAGCCTCGTGACCTGGTGTGTCAATAAATGTAATTGCACGATTAATTCCGTTATGGTCATGGTGAATCTGATAGGCACCAATGTGCTGAGTAATTCCGCCGGCTTCTGACTTCATTACTTCACTCTTACGGATTGCATCCAAAAGCGAAGTTTTACCGTGATCAACGTGACCCATAACTGTCACAACTGGAGGGCGTGCAACTAATAAATCGGCATCGATATCACTAAGTTCATCAGTTAAATCAATATCAAAGCCTTGTAGAAGTTCACGATCTTCATCTTCTGGGCTAACAATTTGAATGTCATATCCGAGTTGAACACCAAGAATTTCAAAAGTATCAGCATCAACAGATTGTGTTGCTGTGACCATCTCACCTAAGTGAAATAGAGCAGCAACTAATGCTGCTGGATCTGCATTGATCTTGTCAGCAAAATCTGCCAAGGAAGCACCGCGACGCATGCGAATGGGAGTCTTGCCATCACCGTGTGGAACAACTGCTCCACCAAGTTGTGGTGCCTGCATATTGTCGAATTCATCGCGCAATGCTTTTCTAGATTTAGATTTACGTCCTGATTTCTTGCTCGCATTCTTTCCAAATGCTCCACCTGCTCCGCCGCGTTGTGGTGGACGACCACCACCTGGACGCTGTGGACCACCCGCTGGTGCTCCACCTGGAGTTGATTTATATGGAGATACTGGTGCACCAGTTGATGGCGCTGCAGTACGTGGAGGAAAACCAGCACCTGCTGGTGGACGAGATCCTGGTGGACGTGCAGCAAATCCTGGACGAACTGAACCTGGACGTGGCCCAGACATTCCAGGTCGTTGCGGTGCACCTGTCGGACGTTGCGGTGCACCTGTTGGACGTTGCGGTGGACGTGGAGTGGTGCCACCAGTTGAAAATGGATTGTTACCTGGACGTGGTGGGCGCGGAACTACACCACCAGTTGAAAATGGATTATTACCTGGACGTGGTGCAGGTTTTGGAAGCGCAGATTTCTCTTGAGCAACTACTTCTGCTGCATGTGTCTTTGCAGATTCTGCCTTTGCTGCTTCAACGCGCTCTTGTTGTGCCTTAAGGGCATTGATATCAACACCAAGTTCTGCGGCTAACTCTGCGGCCTGCTCAGCACTGACTTCACTCTTAGGTTTTGCAGCGGCTTTTTTAGCTGCAGCCTTTTTGACAGGCTTTTTTTCCTCTGCAGGTTTTGCATCGGGAAACATCTCGATGAGCTTGCGCACAACTGGCGCCTCTACTGTCGATGATGCTGATCGGACGAATTCGCCCATTTCTTGGAGCTTTGCAAGGACGACCTTGCTCTCCATACCGAGTTGCTTTGCTAACTCGTGTACGCGGACCTTTGACACTTTTTCCCCTGTCTTGGCCCGCATGAAACTTCACATGCAAGCCCTAGTTGTACGACCTCATAGTTCTAACGAGCTCATTTGAGTTTCATATCTTTCTTATCCATTTCATCGGTTAAAGCAATGCCCCATGGTATCCAACCTTAGGCCTGAATACATAATGCCCTTATGGCTCAATCGGGTTGTCTGGGTGAATATCGATTCGCCAGCCAGTTAAGCGGGCCGCTAAGCGTGCATTTTGTCCATCTTTGCCGATGGCAAGTGAGAGTTGGTAATCAGGCACAACCACCTTGGCAGAGCGCCCAGCTAGGTCAGTAATTTGCACGGATGCAACTTTGGCAGGTGCAAGTGAATGTCCAACAAATGTTGCAGGATCCTCTGACCAATCCACAATATCGATTTTCTCTCCATGTAATTCATCCATCACTGCGCGAGCACGAGCACCCATTGGTCCGATTAATGAACCTTTAGGACTCACACCAGCACGGTGTGAGCGAACTGCAATCTTTGTGCGATGTCCAGCTTCGCGAGCAACTGCCATAATTTCAACGATGCGATCATTAATTTCTGGAACTTCTAGAGCAAATAACTGCTTAACAAGTGCTGGGTGGCTGCGAGATAACATAATCTCTGGTCCTTTTAATCCCTGTTTTACTTCAACAACAAAACACTTAATACGATCACCGTGGTTATAAAGCTCACCCGGTACTTGTTCTTGTGGCGGGATTCGTCCTTCAAATCGACCAAGATTGACAAGAATCATTTTTGGATCGCGGCCTTGCTGAACAACGCCAGAGATGACATCTCCAACATTGGCTGTGAACTCTGCAACGATTGATGCGTCATTTGTTTCACGCATCTTCATCTTGATTACTTGTCGGGCCGTTGAAGTGGCAACGCGTGAGAAACCTAGAGGCATGTCGTGCTCATCACCAATTTTCTCCCCAATTTCATTGAACTGAGGAATCAATATTTGAATCTCACCCGACTCACGATCAAGTACTGCATGGGCATGACGCTTGGCTTCATCGGTCTGGTTATAGGCAGTAAGAACGCCGACTTCAATGGCTTGAATCAACTGCTCTAGTGGAATGCCTTTTTCATTGGTGAGCTCAACTAAGGCTGACATCTCAACGTGCATTAGTTGTCATCCTTTCGATTAAATTCAATTTCAACTACTGCTCGCTTAATATCTGCAAAAGCAATCTCATGGTTTTTCATGCGCCCCTTGATGTTTTCGACTAATTGGGCATGAGTATCGTTAAATTCACCGAGTCTGGCAGTGACGACGGTTCCATCATTGAGCGTCATCTTGATCAGTCGAGTGAGGTTTTTAGTCCAGTGACGAGGCAATGTAAGTGGGCGATCAACGCCAGGTGAGGTGACCTCTAATGTGAAAGGGCTATCCCCCAATATCGCTTCATTGTCTAAAAGCTCTGAGATCACGCGCGAAACTGAAGTGACTTCATCCATGTTTAAAGGCTTTAATCCATCAACAACACAGATAAGCGTGCTGTGGTTACCAGTTTTTTGTATCTGAACTTCTTCTAAGAAAAATCCCGCGTTTTCAACAGCTGGGGTGAGAAGTTCGGTCAATGAATCCTTGAGCGCCATGGGTATTTCTGCTTTCTTATTAAGTTGTAGGAGCAATTGTAACTAGAAAGATGCGAAAGTATCAATTCCTACCTTGAGGATTAAGGCCAGCGTGACAATGAGGAAAACCTTGCGCACTAGGACTGATCCACCCTTAATGGCAAGGCGTGAACCAATAACAGCACCCGTCACATTTGCGGCTCCCAAGATTAATCCGAGCTGCCAAATAATTGCCCCATTTAAACCAAAAATCATAATGGCGCCAACATTTGTTGAGACATTTACTACCTTCGCAATTGCAGATGCAGTAATGAAGGCATATCCCAGAGATACCACCAATATCAACATTAGAAATGATCCTGTGCCTGGTCCAAAGATTCCATCATAAAAACCGATAATTAATCCAGCTGCAATTGATATCTGGATTCGCCGTTTTGAAGCATGGCGCAGTAATTCAATTTTTCCTAAATCTGGCTTTAACCATGTATATATGGCGACAACGATAAGAAGAACCAAAACAATCGGGCGCATGGATTGCGTAGGAATACGCGAAGCTAGAGATGCCCCGATAGCAGAACCGATAAATGCTGGAACTGCCATAGCTGCAAGAACTTTAAAATCTGGCTTTATTTGCCTGCGATAAAGGGCCGCAGCCGTTGTAGTTCCAAAGACAGATCCCAATTTATTAGTTCCAAGAACTGTGACCGTATCTGTTTTGGGCAATCCAATGAGAAGTGCTGGCAGTTGAATTAATCCCCCGCCGCCTGCAATTGAATCAACAAATCCTGCAAAAAACGAGGCAGAGATTAAAAAGAGACCAGTTGCAAGCGTTAAGTCGGCAAACACTTTTCTAGGCTAACAACTTGGCAATTGTTGAAACTGCATCAGCAACTACAACTTCGCTCTTATCCCCGCTCTTGCGAACACGAACCTCGACTTTGCCCTCAGCTAGCGCTTTACCAACCACAACAATTATTGGATTACCAATCAGCTCAGCGTCTTTAAACTTCACACCCGCACTTGCATCACGGCGATCATCGAGCATGACAGTGATGCCAGCAGCTTCTAGCTTTTGACCAATTTCAAGGGCGGTATCAAATGGAAGATCTTCTTTACCCGTGGCAACAATATGCACCTTGGCTGGAGCAATTTCTGCTGGCCAGTTAAGCCCAATTTCATCACTGGTTTGTTCGGCAATAGCTGCAACAGCACGTGAAACACCGATGCCGTAGGAACCCATTGTTACTACTTGGGATTTACCGTTGTGATCTAAGACCGTAAGACTCAATGCCTCTGCATACTTTCGACCAAGTTGGAAAATATGACCAATTTCAATTGCACGATCAATAATGATTTCAGTCTTGCACTCAGGACAGCTATCTCCGGCGCGAACTTCAGCTGCCTCAACGTATGCATCAGGGGTGAAGTCACGGCCATTAACAACATAGCGTGCGTGATGATCTTTCTTATTTGCTCCACTTATCCATGAAGTTCCTGGTGCTACGCGTGGATCCGCTAGAAGCTTAACTCCAGATTTAGCAACATCCTGTGGTCCGATATAGCCCTTAACAAGAGTTGGGTGTTTAGCAAAGTCAGCTTCTTCAAAAACTCGAAGTTCATGCACACCACCAAGATTTTCTTGCAAGCGCTTCAAATCCACTTCGCGATCACCCGGAACCAAAACTGCTAATGGTTTACCGTCGGCCATCAACATAATGTTTTTCAACGTATCAGCAGCGGTATATCCCCCACCAAATTGTGCGTTCATGAGATCAACAAGTGAATCAATAGTTGGAGTGTTTGGTGTGTTCAAAACTTCAAGTGCTGGTGTTGCAGAGGCGTCACCTGCTGGAACTTTAGTAACCATTGCTTCAACATTTGCAGCAAATCCACACTTTGGACACAGAACATATGTGTCTTCACCAGTTAAACATGGGGCCAAGAACTCCTCAGATTTAGAGCCGCCCATTGCGCCAGAGACGGCCTTAACAATGTTGTACTTCATTTCTAGGCGATTAAAGCAACTGACATAGGCATCACGATGCTTTTGATAGGAAAGCTCTAAACCTGCATCATCAATATCAAATGAGTAAGAGTCTTTCATCACAAACTCACGTCCGCGGATGATTCCACTGCGAGGGCGTGCCTCATCACGATACTTGGTTTGAATTTGATAAATAGAAAGCGGAAGATCTTTATAGGATGAATATTCACCTTTAACCATCAATGTAAACATCTCTTCATGTGTTGGGCCTAGTAAATAATCTGCGCCTTTACGATCTTGAAGGCGGAACAGGGATGGACCGTACTCTTCCCAACGATTTGTTGCTTCATATGCCTCACGTGGCAAGAGTGCTGGGAAATGAACTTCTTGAAATCCTGCTCGATCCATCTCTTGTCGAATAATATTTTCAACGTTGCGAAGTGTGATCACTCCAAGAGGTAACCAGGAGTAAATTCCAGCTGCAATTCGTCGAATATATCCCGCTCTTACTAATAAGCGATGGCTGGCAACCTCAGCATCTGCTGGGTCATCGCGCAATGTACGCAAAAAGAGCGTAGACATTTTTAGCATGTAGTGAGCCTACCGAACATCAACAGAGGGTTGCCCTGAAGCAACGCCCGCGGCTTCCATTTCTTCGGCTAATCGCATCGCTTCTTCAATTAAAGTTTCAACGATTTGAGCTTCCGGAACAGTTTTAATAACTTGGCCCTTAACAAATATCTGGCCCTTGCCATTTCCTGATGCAACCCCAAGATCTGCTTCGCGTGCCTCTCCTGGGCCATTAACAACACAGCCCATAACAGCAACGCGCAAAGGAACTGTCATTCCCTCCAATCCAGCTTGAACCTTTTCTGCCAGTGAATACACATCAACTTGGGCACGTCCACAAGAAGGACAAGAAACAATTTCTAGTTTGCGTTGACGAAGATTGAGCGATTCTAGAATTGAGATTCCGACCTTGACTTCTTCAACTGGTGGGGCTGAAAGGGAAACACGAATTGTGTCGCCGATGCCTTCTGCTAACAAAATTCCAAAAGCAGTTGCTGACTTAATTGTTCCTTGGAAAATTGGACCCGCTTCAGTCACACCTAAATGCAATGGATAGTCACACTTTGCAGCAAGGATTCGATAAGCATTGACCATAGTTACAGGGTCATGGTGCTTAACAGAGATTTTAATATCTGAAAAACCATGCTCTTCAAATAGTGAGGCTTCCCACAGAGCTGATTCAGCTAAAGCTTCTGGTGTTGCTTTGCCATACTTTGCAAGAAGGCGTGGATCTAATGAACCAGCATTAACACCAATACGAATTGGAATTCCAGCATCCCCTGCAGCTTTTGCAACTTCTTTTACTTTGTCATCAAATTGCTTGATGTTGCCAGGATTTACTCGAACTGCGGCGCAGCCGGCATCAATAGCCGCAAAAATATATTTAGGTTGAAAGTGAATATCTGCAATAACTGGAATCTGTGATTTCTTAGCAATCTGGGCCAACGCATCAGCATCATCTTGACTTGGCACGGCAACGCGCACGATCTGACATCCTGAAGCGGTTAACTCTGCAATCTGCTGCAAAGTTGCATTCACATCTGCTGTGAGAGTTGTGCACATTGATTGCACGCTGACCGGGAAATCACTTCCAACGCCAACTTTGCCCACCATCATCTGACGCGTCTTTCGGCGAGGTCTCAACGTTGGAGGTGGTGCGCTTGGAATTCCTAAATCAACCATGGCGCTATTGTGCCGTAAGAATGCACGTTGTGCTAAAGATTAAGTATGACTGGATTAACGATGTCTGCAATCAGGAGCAGAACCGTAAGGGCTGCCAGGATAACGAAGACAACCATGGTGATTGGGGTCAGCAAAGTCACATCAATTGCTGCCGGGCGTGCTCGGCCACGAAGGCGCGCAATAAATGCACGAATCTCATCGGCAATAGCAACTGCCATATGGCCACCATCAAGTGGCAATATAGGTAATAGATTAAACAGGCCAACGAAGATATTTAAACTAGCAATAATCAAAATAAATGTTGATAGACGCTCAGTTATCGAAAGCGCATCACTACCAACTGCCTGTCCAGATACTCGTGCAACACCAACAACACCAACTAAACCATTTGGATCGCGGGTTTCCCCGGATACGGCCTGTCCCCACAATGCAGGGATCTTTGAAGGAAGCTTTATAAGTGATTTAACGCTTTGAACTAAGAAATCCTTGGAAACAATCCCTGCGTTCTTTATGGAAGTAACAAGGTCAGAGCGCTTGATGCCGACATCATTAATGATTCCAAGCACATAGCGCTCTGTGCCATCAATAGTTTCAAGTTTGGCTGAGGTAGAAATAGTAATCTCTTCTGTGCCGCGCTTAATCAATAACGTTAAAGGTGCTCCTTTGGAGTTACGAATTATCTGCACATCCTTATACCAATTCTCAATTTGCTTGCCATTAATAGATAGGACTTCATCACCTGCAAGGATGCCTGCAGATTGCGCAGCTGATTCTTTTACTACTTGATTAATTGTTGGAAGGAGTTGATTAGTTCCCACTCCAGCAAATAGAACGAAGAGAAGAATGTAGCCAAGAACAAAATGAAGAAAAGAGCCAGCGCCAAGCACAATTAACTTCTGTGAAGATTTGGCTGTATAGAAAGCACGTGACTCTTCACCCTCAGGCATCACATCATTTGGCGTCATGCCTTCAATCTTGCAATAGCCACCTGCAGGAATCGCTTTAAGACCAAACTCAGTTTCACCCCGCTTAGTTGACCAAATCCGTGAACCAAAGCCTAAGAAGAATTCGCTGACCTTCATTCCATAGCGTTTAGCGGTGAGGTAATGGCCAAACTCATGAATCATGACAGAGAGAAGTAAGGCGGCAATAAAGCCAAGAATTCCGATGATCTGCATTATGGGGCCAATCGTAGTAGATGTGCTTGTGCACGTGTGCGAGCATCATCTTCTAGAGCACTGACATCAGCTAAATCTCTGAGAGTTTTCGGTGAATCTTTCTCAAGATCTTGCACAACGGCGGCAATAACTTCAATTATAGATTTAAACTCCAGCTTCTTTGATATAAATGCACCAACTGCCGCCTCATTAGCAGCATTAAATATCGCAGGCAATCCACCACCAATTTCACCGCAGTGGCGCGCTAAATCAATGCTTGGAAATTGTCTGGCATCAATAGGTGCAAAGCTCCATGAATGTTGCGTTGACCAATCAATCGGCGGAGTTGAATTACTCAATCGATCTGGCCAGTTCATTGCATATGCAATGGCACCTCTCATATTTGGTGGACTGGCCTGGGCAATAGTTGAGCCATCATTGAATTCAACAAGTGAGTGAACAACAGATTGTGGGTGAATCACAGCTTCAATGCTTGCATATGGCAAATCAAATAAGTAATGCGCCTCAATGATTTCAAGGCCCTTGTTAACAAGGGTTGCTGAGTTAACCGTAACAACAGCCCCCATTGACCATGTCGGATGCTTAAGTGCATCTTCGACTGTAATTCCATCAAGATTGGAGCGATCTCTAAATGCTCCCCCACTAGCTGTTAAAACAATCTTCTTGATTTCAGATTTCTTACCAGCTAATGCAGATTGAAAAATCGCACTATGCTCAGAGTCAACAGGAATAATCTGATGTTCTCTGGCTCTAGACATAACTAATTCTCCAGCAGCAACGAGTGATTCTTTATTGGCAAGAGCAAGCGTGTTACCGGCATCTAGGGCTGCAAGGGTTGGGCCAAGACCAATTGAACCTGTTATTGCATTGACTACAACATCACAGTTTATTGCCGCGATTTCCCTAGAAGCCTTCGCTCCGTCAATGACTGTGATTCCAGGCAATGCCTTGCTCACCACTTCTGCATTATTTACAACGCCAACATGTGAAACCTTAAATTGCTTAGCCTGGGCAATAACTAGTTCTGGGTTACTTCCTGCCGATGAAATTGCGACGACTCTAAATAGCTGCGGATTACTTGCAATGACTTCAAGGACCTGAACTCCAATTGAGCCTGTTGAGCCCAAAATAACTACATCACGCATTTATCGATCCAGAAGATTTTGTGTTGGGGAGTACTTAGTTCCTGAACGGCGTTTTGCAATCGCACTCAGCGCCTCTAAAACAACTCGGTTCGCCAAAATTGCTGTTATATCCGCACTATCAAAAGCAGGTGCAACTTCAACAACATCAATACCCACAATAGGTAGTTCAAGACAGATTCTGCGCACAGACTCTAAAAGTTCACGACTAGTCATTCCCCCTGGTTCGGGAGTTCCTGTTCCTGGAGCCATTCCTGGATCAACGACATCGATATCTACAGATAAGAAAACGCCATCACACTCATTGGTTAGAATCGAAAATGATTCATCTAGGACAGTATTGAGTCCGCGGTGGTGAATCTCAGTCATTTCATATGAGCGCATTCCTTGATCGCGCATCCAATCTAGGGTTTTTGCATCTGGCCAATAGCCGCGCAAACCTAACTGTAAGAAACGATCTCCGCGAACAGTGCCAGTGTCAATTAAACGACGCATAGGAGTTCCATGCCCAACTAATGCTCCCCATTGATCTTCGCCAGTATCGGCATGTGCATCAAAGTGAATCATTGAAATCTTGCCCATACCTCGATGACGTGTGATTCCTGCAACGTCGGCAGATGCAATTGAATGATCTCCACCAAGAATTACTGGAATTGCACCAGCTCGTGAAATCTTTTCTGTAGCTTGAGCTAATACTTCTAGCGAGGCAACTAAATCACTACCGGGCATTAATAGATCTCCCGCATCGACAACTTTCATCTCCTTTAATGCATCAATGCGCAAAGCTAAATGTGGACGCTCAGCATCATGGGGTAGATAGTCGCCTGCGCGTATTGCTTGAGGACCAAACTTTGCACCTGATCGATGTGATGTTCCGCTATCAATGGGTGCACCAACAATGACCACATCAGCATCGGCATAGGTCGAAGGAATTTCTAAATCACAGCGCTCGATTCCAAGAAATGTGAAATCGGGGCCATACATATTGCCGTGATTAACCATGGCTTAAGAATAGAGGTAAAGCTTAAGAATCAAAGCCCAAGCCCAAAACATCAAGCAATCTCAGCCATAAATTGCGCTTGCCTTGATTTTGATCGGCCCTGTTGATTGACCACTGCGTAAAGCGGATAAAAATAAACTTCAATGGCTCAGGGGGAAATGGCAACGGCTTCCTTCTAACCATCTTCAAACGAGTGCGTTCGTTATCAACCTTATCCAGAAGATCTAACATTACTTGTGCACCAAATCTAGTCGAGCCAACACCTAAGCCAGTAAAGCCCAATACATAGGCCACTCGCCCACCATAAGCCTTGCCCCAAAATGGTGAGAATCGTGAACATGTATCAATTGCTCCACCCCAACCATGGGTGAACTTAATTCCCTTCAATTGTGGAAAGGTTTCTAAAAATGCCTGCGCTAAATGCGCATAAGTTTCGGCATCTGTTTCATATTCTTGTCGCACTTTGCCGCGGAAGTTATATATGGCGTCATAGCCGCCCCACAAAATCTCATTATCTTTTGTTAAGCGATAGTAATGGAATTGGTTTCCAGCCTCTGTTAGACCTTCACGGCCATCCCAACCAATGGATTTCATCTGTTCTTTAGTTAAAGGTTCGGTGACTAATTGAAAATCATAAACCGGCACAACATATTTGTGAGCGTGTTTAACTAGGGATTTAAAGACATTGGTTGCAAGTGCAACTTTTTGTGCATAAACAGAACCATAAGGTGTGTGCACAATCATTGCGCCACTTGTGTGCTCTAGCCACTCAACATGGGTATTTTCAAATATCTTCACGCCCAATTTCAAACATGCTCTTTCTAATCCCCAGACCAATCTGGCTGGATCTACTAAAGCAGTTCCATCTGGATCCCACAGCGCCGCCTTAGATAACGGTGAGTTAACACGTGCCTGTATTTCATCTTGATTGAGAACTTCAACGTTGTCTCCAAAAGAGTTTCGAAGATTTGCCTCATCTACTAAGCCTTGAATCTGCCACTCTTCATTGGCAATGCGTAGCTCGCCGGTCCATTCAAATTGGCAGTCAATCCCATATCGTTTGATAGTTTCTTCAATGAGATCTAAATTCTCTCGACCCAGACGTTCAATAACAGCCATCTCATCTTTAAATCTGCTGTATCCATTCATAAAGCCGTGGGTCAATGAGTAACTACAAAATCCACCATTTCGCCCTGAGGCACCCGCACCAGTTTCGCGTTGCTCAACAATGATTACTTCGCGTTCTGGATTCTGTTCTTTTGCAATTAATGCAGTCCATAAACCGGTATAGCCAGCACCCACCACACACAAATCTGTGGTGACATCACCAATTAATGTTGGATTTGGTTGTGGTTCAAGGGGATCTTCATCTAGCCAATACAAAGCCGGCTGCATCTGTGAAAGGTGCTTGAGAACGAAAGGGTCGATGGTTGCCATCGCGCTATCCGGCCTTGGCCGGAATCACCCCTTCAATCACTACTCGTAGTTGGCCCGGGTCCTCCGGAACCTAACCCCACAGCGCAGATTTTCTTAAACAACCTGTAGTTCGTTGTGGACTAGCGAAATATTAGCGGGTTTTCTTACGTTTTGCTAGTTGACTCGCAATTACTATGGCTAATGCCAAGAAAAACATCGCAGAACCAATCACATTAGCTTGTGCGGGAATTCCGCGTGCGGCAGAAACATATACAAATTTAGGGAATGTAATCAGGGTTCCTGAGTTGAAATTAGTAATAATAAAATCATCAAAAGACAGGCTAAAGGCCAGTAGAGCAGCCCCTGCAATTCCTGGTGCTACTAATGGCAAAGTGACTCTGCGGAAAGTTTCAAGCTCATTGGCATAAAGATCCATAGCAGCCTGTTCAAGACGTGGATCAAGGGATGCAATACGGGCCTTTACTGTAACCACAACAAAGGAGATACAAAATACTACGTGTGCAACAACTGTTGGCCAGAAGCCCGGATTAATCTTGAACACTAAGAACAATGAAAGTAGTGAAGCACCGAGAACAATCTCAGGTGTTGCCATTGGCAGAAAAATAAGTAAGTTCGAACTTGAACGGCCCTTGAACTTATAGCGCCCAATTGCAAAGGCAATCATTGTGCCAAGAATTGTTGAAAAAATAGTTGCTAGTAAGCCAATCTTTATTGAATTACCAAGGGCGTTACAAACCTCCGGCGCTCCGCAAGGGTTTTGCCAGTTACTTAATGTGAAGCCCTTCCAGATCAAATTGCTCTTTCCTGAGTCATTAAATGAGAAGACAAATGTGTAAGCAACTGGAATAAAGAGATAAGTGAAACCAAAGATCATATAAATACGCAGCAAATTGCGCCCAAACCAACGGGAGAATCGAGCCTTAACTGGAATAGTTGGGATGGAGGCGTCCTTAATCTTTTGGCTCACACCAACTCCTCCGTTCCTGCTTTGCGAATATATAAAGTAACAAGAATCAAGATTGCTGCCATCAGCGTGAAGGAAAGCGCAGCTGCCGTTGGATAATCAACAATCTTGAAATAGCGTGACTCAATCACGTTACCAATCATTTTTGTGTTAGGACTTCCCAAAATCGCTGCGTTCACATAATCACCAGCAGCTGGAATAAAGGTAAGAAGGGTTCCAGCAACTACACCTGGCAAAGAAAGTGGAACAGTCACCCGACGAAATGCTGTTATTCCATTGGCATAGAGATCCCCAGCTGCCTCAATTGTGCGAGGGTCGATTCGCTCTAGTGATGCATATAGCGGCAGAGTCATAAAAGGTAAGAAGTTATAGGTCATACCCGCCACCACTGCTATTGAAGTCGAAGTCAGCGTGGTCTGCTCCCCAATGATGTTCAGACTGCGAAGTCCTGGAACGACAAAACCTTCTTCACCAAGAATCTGCTTCCAAGCAATAGTACGTAGCAGAAAGGAAGTAAAGAAAGGAGCAACGACTAATACAAGGAGAATATTTTTGAATTTTCCTGATTTAAAGGCGATTGCATAGGCCAATGGATATGCAATTGCTAGAGCAAATATCGTAGCCAAACTTGCATATAAAAATGATCGACCAAACTGTTCCTTGTTTTCGACAAATGCCTGAATGTAGTTGCCGAAGGCAAGAGTTTGTTCGTATTCACCCGTATCGCCACCTGCTACGGGCGTCTGTGTAGAAGTTTGGGCAAGGTTGATAATTGGAAGGATGAAAAAAGTAAAGAGAAAAGCAAAACCTGGAAGGAGAAGCAGGTAAGGAACACGTACCTTTGGAAAGGACACGTTATTCCTCCTCTAGTTCCTCAGGATTAACTTCTGTACCGGCGTCAACATCCTCATCGCCACGCAGACCAAATGTGAAGTTTGGTTCCCATGAAATATTGACTTCATCGCCCTTATCAAATGGTGCAACACCATCATCATTTTGCTCAAAGACCATTACTTCCTGGCCCCAAGGCATGGCAACCACATATTGCGTACTCACGCCAATATATGAAACATCTTCGATATGTCCGCCAGTGAGAGTATTGCCTCTAACTGCTGTACCAAGGCGCGAAATTCTAAACTTCTCTGGACGAATTCCTGCATAGAGTGAGTTATCAACTGCGTGGCTGCGCTTTTTTGGCATAGAAATCTTTTGGCCATAGAGATCAACAACTAAATTATCTCCATCATTGCCATCGATTTTGCCCTTGATTAAATTAGATTGACCCAGGAAGTTAGCAACAAAAGCGGTTTCAGGATCATCATAGAGATCTGCTGGTGATCCCATTTGTTCAATCTTGCCCTCATTCATAACTGCAATCGTGTCAGCCATAGTCATAGCTTCTTCTTGATCGTGTGTTACGTGAACGAAAGTTAAGCCAACTTCACGCTGAATCCACTTGAGTTCGATCTGCATCTGACGACGCAGCTTGAGATCAAGTGCACCTAGCGGTTCATCAAGAAGCAGCAGCGCAGGACGGTTAACAATTGCGCGAGCAAGTGCGATGCGCTGTTGTTGACCACCTGATAGTTGCGTTGGCTTGCGCTCCGCTAAATGTGGAAGCTCAACAAGATTAAGTACCTTATCGACCTGTTCCTTAACATCTTTGATTCCGCGACGGCGAAGACCGAAAGCGATATTTTCAAAGATAGTGAGGTGAGGAAATAGCGCATAGTTTTGAAAAACAGTATTAATCGGGCGTTGATACGGACGCGTTGTTGTAATGTCCGTATCACCCAAGTGAATACTTCCAACTGTTGGTTCTTCTAATCCTGCAACCATACGAAGCGTTGTAGTTTTTCCACAACCCGAAGGGCCAAGTAGTGCAAAGAAAGATCCTTTTGGAATCGTAAGAGTTAAATCATCCACCGCAGTGAAGTCACCATATGACTTTGTGATGCGAGTTAGACGTAGATCTCCCCTTGCAGTAATTGGGTCTTTCGACACTAGTTTCCTTGAGCTTGCTGGAAGGCTTCAGCCCACTTTGTCTCTTCATCTGGTGTGAGAGAGCGGAAAACATTGAGACGAGATGATGTCTTTTCAGTTGGGAAGATGTACTCACTTGTTGCAAGCTCTGGAGCAATCTTTTCCATCTCAGCTTGTGCACCCTTTACTGGACACACATAGTTCACATAAGCAGCAACTTCTGCCGCTACAGCTGGCTCGTAGTAGTAATTAATCATCTTCTCGCCATTTGCCTTACCAGCAGCAGATGCAGTCGAAGGAATAATCAAGTTATCACCTGAGATAGTTCCGCCTGACTCTGGAATTGCGAAGTCAAACTTTCCTTCATTTTCAGAGGCAAGAATGAACATATCGCCAGACCAGCCAATAACTGCAGTTGCATCACCTGAAGTGAGGTCTTCTGCGTATTCATTACCCTTAACGCCACGAATCCATCCATCAGAGATCTTCTTGGCCATGAAATCAACTGCATTCATAAACTCATCTTCAGTGACCTTAGTGATATCAACACCTTGACCTAACAAAATCACACCGATTGTGTCGCGCATTTCTGTCAGAACAACAATCTTCCCCTTGTTCTGAGGCGCAAAAAGATCATCAAGTGTGCGAATTCCCTTTGGATTCTTTTGAACATTCCAACCGAATCCACCCATGATGCCCTGCCATGTAAGAGTTGATTCACGATTTGGGTCATAGGAAGGTGAAGCAAGTGAATCAAGAATATTTACCTTGTTTGGAATATTTGCAGTGTCATACTTTTGTGTATATCCCAAACGGATCCAGCGAGCTGCCATCCAGTCAGTTGGTGTGACAACGTCATAGCCAATATCCTCGCCAAGCTTTAGCTGCGCTTGAACTTTTCCATAGAACTCATCATTATCGTTGTAATCCTCAAAATACTTAGCTTCAATTCCAGTTTGTTCTGAGAACTTAACAAGCGTTGGGTATGTCTTTGATTCTTCATCAAAATCTAGATACAAAGGCCAGTTACCCCAGCGCACAGTGTTTTCTGCAGACGCACCATCTCCACCACCACCGCATGCAGCTAATAACCCTGCTGCACCAATTCCGCCTGCTCCTGCTAAAACAGCACGACGTGAGACTTGCGTTCCAAGTATTGAACGTGCTTCAGGTGAAAGTGACCGCTCTTTTGCCATTGATATGCTCCTTATTGTGTGAGGTCCTTGGGCGAAATACTACGCCCCAAGGTTGGTCATGACGTGTTTGATTCGTGTGTAATCTTCAAATCCATATGAAGAAAGATCCTTGCCATAGCCCGAGCGCTTGAATCCGCCGTGTGGCATCTCGGCAACCACGGGGATATGGGTGTTGATCCAGACGCACCCAAAGTCAAAGGCCTTGGCCAATCTCATCGCACGGCCATGGTCCTTAGTCCAAATGCTCGAGGCCAAGCCATACTCAACCCCATTGGCCTTTGAAATTGCATCTGCTTCATCGCTAAATTTTTGAACAGTAATGACTGGACCAAAGATTTCACTCTGGATCATTTCGTCATCTTGCTTCAGGTCGGCGACAACAGTTGCTGGGAAGAAGAAACCTGGCTTATCCAGAGCCTTTCCGCCAGTCATCACTTTGGCGTGGGAAGGCAGGCGATCAAAAAAGGCGCTGACACGTGCTAACTGATTAGCATTATTAACTGGCCCCAAGAAGACATCTTCTGTGGGAGAGCCAATTGCAATGCCCTTAGCCTGCTCGGTCAAAAGAGCGACAAAATCATCATAAACACTGGCTTCAACGATCACTCGTGTTGCAGCAGTGCAGTCCTGGCCAGCGTTGAAATAACCAGCGATGGCAATACCTTCAGCTGCAGCAGCTAAATCTGCATCTGCAAAAACAACCACAGGAGCTTTGCCACCAAGTTCAAGGTGCACTCGCTTAAGTTGTGTGGCTGCAGATTGAGCAACTTGAATACCTGCACCAACTGAACCTGTAATTGAAACCATGTCAGGGCGTTTGTGTTCAACAAGCATGCGTCCAGTTTCACGTTCACCGCAAACAACATTGAAAACACCTGCTGGTAAAAACTCTGACATCACATTTGCCATCCACACTGTTGATGCAGGAGTTGTGTCACTTGGCTTTAACACAACAGTGTTACCTGCAGCAATTGCCGGAGCCCACTTCCACACAGCCATCATCATCGGATAGTTCCACGGTGTTACTTGTCCAATAACTCCGACTGGTTCGCGGCGAATCATTGAAGTCATACCAGGCATGTATTCGCCTGCAGACTTACCTTCTAGATTTCGTGCAGCACCTGCGAAGAATCGAATCTGATCAACCATAGGTGGTACTTCTTCAGAAGTAGTTAAAGAGATTGGCTTACCTGTGTTAGTCGTTTCAATGGCAATAATCTCAGCGGCGCGAGATTCGATAGCATCTGCGATTTTTAACAAAGCTTTTTGGCGCTGTGATGGAGTGGAATCGCGCCAACCTGGAAATGCATTACTTGCAGCTTTAAATGCTGAATCAACGTCTGCAGCATTAGATTTAGGTGCACGGGCATACTCTTTGCCAGTTGCTGGATTGATAAGTGGCGAAGTTTCACCGGAAGTTGAATCGACGGCCTTGCCATTAATGAAGTTAGTTAACTTTTCCATGGAATTGAGCCTACCAATTCCACCCTTGGCTAACCAGTAGGGCTATTACCTTTTTCACCAGCCGCTAACTGACCACAGGCCCCATCAATTTCACGGCCTCTGGTGTCGCGCACTGTGACTGGAACTCCGTAACTTTCCAATATTCGGACAAACTCAGCTTCATCTTCGCGGCGAGAAGCAGTCCACTTGGAACCTGGAGTGGGATTGAGGGGAATTAAATTAACGTGGGCATTACGGTTTTTCAGCAACCTGCCAAGCAAATCCGATCTCCAGGATTGATCATTGATATCTCGAATCATGGCATATTCAATTGAATAACGGCGGCCCGTCTTCTTCTCATAAGCATCGGCTGCGGCGAGTACTTCCTTAATTTTCCACCGCGAATTGATAGGAACTAATGTGTCACGAAGTTCATCATCTGGTGTGTGAAGTGAAACGGCCAAAGTGACTGAGAGGCCTTCCTCAGTGAGTTTTTCAATTCCATTAACAAGACCAACAGTTGAAACCACCACAGATCGTGCACTAATTCCGAGTCCATCGGGGTTTGGATCAGTGATATTTCTCAGTGTTCGGATTACTGCGTTGTAGTTAGCTAACGGCTCTCCCATACCCATAAAGACGATATTTGAAAGGCGGGCTTCTCCGCCAGGTAATTCACCGTTTGCACATGCCCGAGCTGCTGCAACGATTTGTTCTGTGATTTCACCAGCACTCAAATTTCGTGTAAGTCCTGCTTGCCCAGTTGCACAGAATGGACAATTCATTCCACATCCCGCTTGGGATGAAATACACACTGTTACACGATCGGTGTAACGCATTAAAACTGACTCTACTAAGACTCCATCATGGAGTTTCCAAAGATCTTTACGTGTCATTCCCCCATCACACTCAACAGAGCGCACAAGTTCAATAAGTTTGGGAGTGAACTGTTCTGCGATTGTCTTGCGCATCTCTGCAGGGATATCTGTCCAACTCTCTGGATCATTCGAGAGATGTGTGAAGTAGTGGGTTGCAACTTGGTTGGCACGAAAAGCTGGCAGGCCTAAAGACTTTGCGAGTTCGCCTCGCTCTTCGGGTGAATAGTCAGCTAAATGCTTAGGGGCGCTCTTGCGCTGAACTGGCTCATCGAAAACTAATTTTATTTCAGGAATCGTCATAACCAGCGCTTCACAAGCTCTAGTGCAAGCCATAGCGCTGGGGCTGAAATCAATACTGAATCTAGACGATCCAAGATCCCGCCATGGCCTGGAAGCAGAGTTCCCATATCTTTTAAGTGAAGGTCTCGCTTCATTGCACTCTCAATCAAATCACCGCAGGTAGCCGTGAAAACAATCATCAATCCAACAATGGCGCCAATCCACCAGTGCATTTCCATAATGAATTTAAAAGCAAGGGAGCCCCCAATTACTGTGAAGACGAGAGAGCCAATTAAGCCTTCCCAGCTCTTCTTTGGGCTAATAACTGGAACGAGCGGATGCTTTCCAAATAGAACTCCCACGATGTAACCAAAAGTGTCATTGCAGCCAACTAAGACAACAAAAGTCATCACACGCTCTAAACCAGTGCTGGGTTTGGCTAGAAGTATGAGGAAGCCACCTAGAAATGGCAGATAGAGAAGTGAAAACGTAGTTGCCGTTGCGCTTTGCACAAAGCCTTCTGGCCCCTTAGTTAAAAGTTGAATAAGCAAAAGCGGAATAGCGATAGCTGTAGCAATAGCAAGGCCTGCTGCGCCACCATTCCAGGTTGCATAGGTAAGAACGATGGCCCCCAGCGCAAGTGAAACAACTGAGATATAAATTCCGCGCACGCTAAAAGCTCGAACAATTTCACGAATACCTAAAAGCACTGCAACTGTGACTACAACTGCAAAAACTTCCCGACGATAAACAAGGGCAAACCAAATGAGAGCTACGAGGGATAGTGAGACAATAATTGAAGAGCCCAGCTTACGCCCGGCCCTTTTATTAATTGCCTCGTTTATTGATTGAAAGTCAGACATCAGTGACAAACTCCTTAGACTTCTAGGAGCTCGGCCTCCTTGTGCTTTAAGAGTTCATCAATTTTTGCAACGTGATCAGATGTTACTTTCTCTAACTCTTTTTCACCGCGTGCTAAATCATCTTTTCCGATATCTCCATCTTTTTCCATCTTCTCCATCGCCTCTTTTGCAGCCCGACGAATATTTCGCATAGATATCTTTGAATCTTCAGCCTTTCCCTTTGCGACCTTTATAAATTCCTTGCGTCGCTCTTCAGTTAATTGCGGGAAATTGATGCGAATTACCACGCCATCATTACCTGGGTTCACACCTAAATCTGATTCGCGAATAGCTTTTTCGATGCTGGCCATGGAGCCCTTATCGAAGGGTGCAATTGTGGCCATGCGGGCTTCAGGAACTTGAATGGAAGCTAGTTGTGAGAGCGCTGTGTAGGTGCCGTAGTAATCGACCATGATTTTATTAAACATGGATGGGTGTGCGCGACCTGTTCGAATAGAAGCAAAATCATCCTTTGCAACTTCAACAGCTTTGCTCATCTTCGTGTCAGCGTCCTTGAGGGCGCTTGCTACATCTGCCATGACTTCTCCCTTGGGGTTTTCCTTACTCTTTGATTCTATCGGCAATACCCGACCTGGTTCTATGAAATCTTGAACTAAGAAACTAGCGTTCCTATAGTTTCACCACGCACTGCACGAGCGATGTTGCCGTTTTTCATCAAGTCAAAGATGACTATTGGAAGTTGATTTTCACGACAAAGGGCAAAAGCGGCGGCATCAGCCACAGCGAGAGACTTACTTAATACCTCACTGTAGGAAATTGAATCGTATTTAGTTGCGCCTTTATCCTTCTTTGGATCTGCGCTATAAACGCCATCAACACCACTTTTTGCAAGAAGTAGAGCCTCAGCTCCGATTTCAAGTGCGCGCTGGGCTGAAACTGTGTCAGTTGTGAAGAATGGCATTCCTGCGCCTGCACCGAAAATTACTACACGGCCCTTTTCAAGGTGGCGAATTGCGCGAAGTGGAATGTATGGCTCTGCAACTTGTCCCATTGTGATTGCGGTTTGAACACGGGTCTGTACACCTTCTTTTTCCAGAAAATCTTGTAGTGCTAAACAGTTCATCACTGTTCCGAGCATTCCCATGTAGTCAGCGCGTGAGCGATCCATGCCACGCTGAGAAAGCTCTGCGCCACGGAAATAGTTACCGCCACCAACAACTATGGCTACTTGAACACCACTTCGGGCAACATCTGCGATTTGTTTAGCAATATCTTGAACTACATCAGGATCAACACCGATGCCTTTAGCTCCACCAAAAACTTCTCCAGAAAGTTTAAGGAGCACCCGACGATACGTTCCTCGTGTACCGGGCATGAGTGCTCCTTTTACTTCTAGTTGGAATATCTAAATTCTAAGCGATGTCGCCTTTGAACTTATTGACCCACGCGGAAGCGATTGAACGCCTTAACGGCTGTTCCCGCTTCATCGAGGATCTGCTTTACAGTCTTTTTCGCATCTTTAGCAAAAGATTGCTCAATCAAAGAAACTTCCTTGACGAAGCCTGTTACGCGACCTTCAATGATCTTGATGAGGGAAGCTTCTGGCTTTCCTTCTTCGCGTGCAGTCTCTTCTGCGATACGACGTTCGTTTTCAATGAGTTCTGCAGGAACATCTTCGCGATTGACAAACTGTGGTGCAAAAGCTGCGATGTGCTGTGCAATATCTTTGCCAACTTCAGCTGCATCCTTAGTTAATTGAACTAGGACGCCAACCTGTGGTGGCAAATCTGGGCTCGTGCGGTGCAAGTAAATCCCAACTGGAGAATCCTTTAGCACTGCAATTCGGCGAACCTCAATCTTTTCGCCCAAAGTTGCATTTGCCTCATCAACAGTTGCCTGAACAGATTTGCCGCTAGACATTGATGTTGAAAGAAATGCCTCTAGAGAATCTGATTGCGCATTTTGTAGGTGAGCAAGAAGCTCATCTGCAAGTGCCACAAAACGCTCACCCTTAGCCACGAAATCTGTTTCACAGTTAAGTTCAAGCATCACACCAAGATTTCCTTCAACCTTTGCAACTACTGCTCCGTTTGAAGTTAAACGACCTTCACGCTTTGTGACTCCCTTGAGTCCCTTAACGCGAATGATGTCTATCGCCTTGTTGTAATCGCCTTCTGCCTCATCCAAAGCTTTCTTGCAATCAAGCATTCCAGCAGCAGTTGCTTCACGAAGATTCTTAACGTCTTGCGCTGTATATGCAGCCATTTAATTAAGCTCCTTCTGTGACAGAGATTGCTTCTGGTGATTCTTCAGTTGTTCCAGCTATTTCTTTTTCCCAATCAGCTAAAGGCTCACCAGCTGCAACTGCAGGGGCTTCATCCTTAACTTCGCTCTTAGCCTGTGCTGAACGTGCAGCAAGACCAGCAGCGATTGCATCTGTGATAACTCGAGTTAGTAAACCGATTGAACGGATTGCATCATCGTTACCAGGAATCTTGTAATCAACCTCATCTGGATCACAGTTAGTGTCCAAGATTGCGATAACTGGAATACCAAGCTTCTTGGCTTCCTGCACAGCAAGGTGTTCCTTCTTAGTATCAACAACCCAAATTGCTGAAGGCAACTTAGTCATGTTACGGATACCATTAAGGTTCTTAAATAGTTTTTCGCGTTCGCGGCGAAGAACAAGAAGTTCCTTCTTTGTTAGAAGAAGATCGTTCTTCTCTTCTAGAGCTTCTAGCTCCTTCAGACGCTGAATACGCTTGTAGACAGTTGGAAAGTTTGTAAGCATTCCACCAAGCCAGCGCTCAGTCACAGTTGGCATGCCAACGCGTGCTGCTTGCTCAAGGATTGGTTCCTGTGCTTGCTTCTTTGTTCCAACGAACAAAACGTGACCGCCCTTTGCAACTGTGTCCTTAACGAACTCATATGCATTGTCGATTAACGTGAGTGATTGCTGGATATCGATGATGTAGATGCCATTGCGCTCTGTGAAAATAAAACGCTTCATCTTTGGGTTCCATCGACGAGTCTGGTGTCCGAAGTGGACTCCGCTGTCGAGAAGTTCTCGCATTGTTACTACTGCCATGACGGCATACTCCTTCTTAGGTTGATTTACGTGCGCAGCACAATAAAAAAACCCGCTCGGTTTTGGCCAAACAATTTGTTAGGCCCGTCGCACTGAAAGTCATCTACCGATTTAACGGACCGAGATGATTCACCCACTAAAAGTGAGGCAGTGCTGAGATGTCACCGGCTGAATTACTTCGACTGGTGCGGGGTAAATCTTACCTGAGCGGTGAGCGTGCTCATTACCGTCCCACTATGCGTAAAAGCCCCCAAGCGGTGATACGCAGCACCGCTTCTAGGGCAATATCAAAGCTCATCTTGCTGACCCCATGTTCGCGCTCGATAAAAGTAATGGGAACTTCAGCAATAGATCCGCCTCTGGCAAGGGCCCTTCGAGTCATCTCGATTTGAAAGCAATATCCCTCACTAGCAATAGTTTGGATTTCCATCTTCTTTAGTAATGAGGCTGAATAGATTCGAAAACCAGCAGTTGTATCAGCCACCCCAAGAGATAACACAGTATTTGCATATTTATTTGCAGCTTTTGAAAGTAGTTCTCGAAACTTGCTCCAATTACGAATCTGTCCATCGGCCACCCAGCGTGAACCAATGAGTAGGTCAGCTGAACCAATCCACTGCATCATCGCTACTAAATCACGCACTTGGTGGGAACCATCAGCATCCATCTCAATAATGTTTTCATAACCACGATCGAGTGCAATCTGGAAACCAACTCGATAAGCACTTCCCAAGCCTTGCTTTGAGCTCCGCTCAATTACTTCAACCCCATGGGCTTTGCAGATTTGAGCCGTGCCATCTGGAGAGCCATCATCAATTACTAAGATATCTATATCCAGTGTGGCTAACTCATCAAGTAGTGAGCCAATGCTTTCAACTTCGTTATATGTTGGAATAACTACAATTGATTTACTCATGCGCGTGGATGCGCCTGTTTGAAAGCTTTTTGCAAACGCTCAGTAGAGACATGTGTATAAATCTGAGTTGTGGCCAAAGATGCGTGACCCAATATTTCTTGGACGGTGCGCAAATCAGCGCCACCTTCTAACAAATGCGTTGCTGCAGAGTGGCGCAAGGCGTGTGGTCCCATGCGCTCAATTCCTTCAATTGCAGAGAGTGCTTCATAGACAACTGTGCGCACAGCACGTTGATCAATTCTCTTTCCGCGGGCCCCAAGAAAAACAGCCTTTTCAGATTTCTCATTCAGTAACTCTTGGCGTCCATCATCTAGCCACTTCTTAAGTGCCCGCATCGCTGGGTTGCCCAGTGGAATCACCCGCTCCTTATTTCCTTTGCCCAGCACTTGAATAGTCTGACGGTTGTAATCAATATCTCCTAGATCTAAACCACACAGTTCTGCCACGCGAGCACCTGTTGCATATAAGAGTTCCACCATCGCAACATCTCGCAATGTCATTGGGGTTTCATCCTCTGCTGCCCGCGTAGCCATTGAATCCATGGCTGTTTTTGCATCATCAATACCTAAGACTTCAGGCAATGTGCGATGGCCCTTAGGTGTTGCAAGAGATGCACCCACATCACTTGAAATGTATTTGTTCTTTAGGGCCCACTTAGTAAATAAGCGCACTGAGACTGCTCTGCGTGAAATAGTTGTGCGTGAAGCACCTTTAACTTGTTGATTAGCCAGCCATGAGCGCAGATGAACTAACTGCATCTGTGAAATATCTGCTAGGCCTATATTTTCTAGATGTTCTAGTAATGAGGTTAAGTCCCCCATATATGCACGAATGGTGTGGACAGAGAGGTTACGTTCGACTTCTAAATGGCGCGCAAAAGTAGTTAGTAACTTTTCAAAATCTTTGCTCACGCGCCAACTTTACTCGGGTTTGCGTCCCTGACGCATAAGGCCGAAGGTAACTGCGTCCTCAAGTGCCATTGCAGAGGCTGCAATAACGTTTTCATGAACACCGACGGTGTTCCATTCACCTTTGCCATCACTTGTTTCAACTAATACTCGAGTAACAGCGCCTGTACCCAGACGTCCTTCAAGGATGCGCACCTTGTAATCAGTGAGCTCTAGAATTTCCAACTCTGGATAAAGCTCCCTGAGCCCAGTACGCAAAGCATTATCAAATGCGTTAACAGGACCATTTCCAGTACCAGAACAAGAAATCTGCTTGCCCATTGCAGTTACTTTTACTTCAGCCTTTGTAAGAATGCTTTGATCTTCAGAGCGCTCAACAGTTGTTAGCCAATGATCGATTGTGAAGAAAGATGGACGCTTACCATTCATTTCTTCATGAACAAGAAGTTCAAAAGAGGCATCTGCTGCTTCAAAGGTAAATCCGCGTGATTCCATCTCTTTAACACGATCAACGATGCGTCCGATAAGTTCTTTATCCCCACCAAGGTCAACGCCTAGTTCTTGTGACTTCAATTCGATAGAGGCACGGCCTGCCATATCAGAGACCAACATGCGCATATCGTTTCCAACAGATTCAGGATCTTCATGTTGATAGAGAGATGGATCAACCTTGATTGCACTGGCGTGCAGTCCTGCTTTATGGGCAAAAGCTGAGACGCCAACATATGGCTGGCGCGCACTTGAAGAGACGTTTGTTACTTCTGCTACAGCGTGTGAAATTCTGAACGCTTCACTTAGTGCATTCTTTGGCAAAACCAATTGATGCTTCTTCAACTCAAGGTTTGCAATGATGGTCACTAGGTCGGCATTACCTGTGCGCTCACCATATCCATTCAGTGTTCCTTGAACATGTGTAGCACCGGCTGCAACTGCTGCCATTGAGTTAGCAACAGCGCATCCTGTGTCGTTGTGGCAGTGAATACCAAGACGGGCAGAGCTAGCAGTTAAAACATCGTGAACAACTTGTGAAAGCTCATCCGGCAGCATTCCACCATTGGTGTCGCACAACGCAATGACATCTGCCCCTGCTTCAGCGGCCACACGCACAACCTCTAGCGCATAAGCACGATTGCTGCGATAGCCATCAAAGAAGTGCTCAGCATCAAGAAATACGCGTTGTCCTTCGGCAATTAAATGGCTGACAGAGTCACGGATCATCTCTAGGTTTTCATCCAGAGATGTCTTGAGTGCTAAATCAACATGGCGATCAAAAGCCTTTGCTACCAAAGTAACAGCTGGTGCACCTGAATCACGTAGAGCACCAAGTAAAACATCATCAGCAGCTTTTACGTTTGGACGACGTGTGGCACCAAATGCAACAAAGGTTGCATTCTTTAGTTTTAACTCAGTTTGGGCTAACTTAAAAAACTCAGTGTCTTTTGGATTAGCACCTGGCCAGCCACCTTCAATAAAACCAACACCTAAATCATCAAGGTGGCGAGCAATAGTTAACTTATCGTGTACCGATAAATTCAAACCCTCTTGCTGGGCGCCATCACGAAGTGTGGTGTCATAGATATGAAATGAATCATTAATTGGCATTAGATAACCCGT
>OFRL01000138.1_pt1 | contig 40455 bp, 33 predicted proteins | sample 1543121 | NCBI WGS metagenome assembly OFRL01 (sample SAMN07774228, study PRJEB24372) | wastewater metagenome | isolation source: Lake Maggiore Cannobio | place: Italy: Cannobio | collected 2016-01
CCGCCCCGTCCGACCCAGCCCATGACACTGGCTCTGCCGGCCGCGAGGGGCCCTGCCGTTGGCTGCATGACCGCCCCGCATGACCGCAATGCCGTCACACGTTAAACTCCCGCCGTGAATACTCCCACCTACACCGCCCAGCAACTCGCCGAGCAGTTCGGCCTGCAGGTCCATGGCGACCCCGCCACCGCCATCCATGGCGTGGCCACCCTCGCCCATGCCGGTCCTGGCCAGCTGACCTTCCTCGCCAACCCGCGCTACCGCGCCCAGCTGGCCGACAGCCAGGCCTCGCTGGTGGTCCTGCGTGCCGACGACGCCGAGGCCGCCCCCGGCGCCGCGCTTGTGGCCAAGGACCCGTACACCACCTTCGCCAAGATCGCCGCGCTGTTCGACATCGCGCCGACGCGCCCGCCGGGCATCCACCCCAGCGCCGTCATCGATCCCAGCGCGCAGGTCGCCGCCAGCGCGCATATCGGCCCGTTCGTCTCCGTCGGCGCACGCAGCGTGGTCGGCGAAAACTGCATCATCGGCACCGGCAGCGTGATCGGCGAAGACTGCAGCCTGGACAACGGCTGCGAACTGATCGCGCGGGTCACCCTGGTCACCCGGGTCAAGCTCGGCAAGCGGGTTCGTGTGCATCCCGGTGCCGTGCTCGGCGCCGATGGCTTCGGCCTGGCCATGGACGCCGGCAAGTGGATCAAGGTGCCGCAGCTCGGCGGCGTGCGCATCGGCGATGACTGCGAGATCGGCGCCAACACCTGCGTCGACCGCGGTGCGCTGGAAGACACCGTGCTGGACGAAGACGTGCGCCTGGACAACCTGGTGCAGATCGCGCACAACGTGCAGATCGGTGCGCACTCGGCCATCGCCGGCTGCACCGGCATCGCCGGCAGCGCCAGGATCGGCCGCTACTGCCTGCTCGGCGGCCACGTTGGCGTGGTCGGCCACCTCGAGATCTGCGACAAGGTCGTGATCACCGGCAAGTCGGTGGTCCGCAATTCCATCCATGAGCCGGGCGAGTACTCGTCCGGCACCCCGTTGACCGACAACCGCACGTGGCGCAAGAACGCCGCGCGCTTCAAGCAGCTGGACGCATTGGCTCGCCGCGTCCTGGCTGCTGGCAAGGAGAAAGAATGAACGACACGCTGCAGCTTCCGATCGACGTCTGCCAGATCCAGGAACTGCTCCCGCACCGCTACCCGTTCCTGCTGGTGGACCGGGTGCTTGAGCTCGACATCGACGCCAAGCGCATCCTTGCGCAGAAGAACGTCAGCATCAACGAGCCGTTCTTCCAGGGCCACTTCCCGGGCCGCCCGATCATGCCCGGCGTACTGATCATCGAAGCGCTGGCGCAGGCCGGTGGCGTGATGACCCAGCTCACGCTCGGCCGTGACTCGCAGTCCAAGCTGTTCTACATGGTCAAGGTGGAAAACGCCCGCTTCAACAAGCAGGTCGTTCCCGGCGACGTGCTGATGCTGGATGTGCAGATGAAGCGCCTGATCCGCAACATGGGCTGGTACTACGGCGAAGCCAAGGTCAACGGTGAAGTCGTTGCCTCGGCCGAAGTCATGTGCGCCGGCGCCAAGGGCTGATCCACTGGAGGCAGGAATGACTGACAACGCACCGCGGATCCACCCGACCGCCGTCATCGACCCGGCCGCGCGCCTGGCCGATGACGTCCAGGTGGGCGCGTTCACCCTGATCGGTGCCGATGTGGAAATCGGTGCCGGCACGGTGATCGGCCCCCACTGCAGCATCCACGGCCCGACGAAGATCGGCCGCGACAACCGCTTCATCGGCCACGCAGCCGTCGGTGGCGAACCGCAGGACAAGAAGTATGCAGGGGAGCGCACCGAGCTGGTGATCGGCGACCGCAATGTGTTCCGCGAGTTCGTCACGCTGAACCGTGGCACCGGCGGCGGCGGCGGCATCACCACCATCGGCGACGACAACTGGATGCTGGCCTACACGCACGTGGCGCATGACTGCCATGTCGGCAACTTCTGCGTGTTCTCCAACAACACCACCCTGGCCGGCCACGTGACCGTGGGTGACTACGTGATCATCAGCGGCTTCGCCGGGGCCCACCAGTTCTGCCGGATCGGCGCGCATGCCTTCCTCGGCATGGGCGCGCTGACCAATGGCGATGTTCCGCCGTTCACCATGGTCGGCACCGATTCGTTGGGCCGCCCGCGCGGCATCAACAGCGAAGGGCTGAAGCGCCGCGGCTTCGACGCCGAGCGCATTTCCGCCATCAAGCGTGCCTACCGCACGCTGTACGTGGCGGGCCTGCCACTGGCCGAAGCCAAGGTGCAGCTGACCGAACAGGCGCGCGACAGCGATGACGTGAAGGCCATGCTGGACTTCATCGAGCACGCCGAGAGGCCCTTGCTGCGATGAGCAGCACGACCGGCCAGGCGCCGGCCGGCGCCGCCGTGATTCCGCTGGCCTCGATGGCCGGCAGCGTCCCCGCGCAGCGGGTGCTCAGCGAGCGCCCCTTGCGGATCGCGCTGGTGGCCGGTGAGGCCTCTGGTGATCTGCTGGGTGCGGGACTGGTGCGCGAACTGAAGGCACGCTTTCCGAATGCCGAATTCGCCGGCATCGGTGGCGATGCCATGCGCAGCGCCGGCTGCCTGACCTGGCACGATGCCAGCGAGCTGGCGGTGATGGGCCTGACCGAAGTACTGCGCCATCTGCCACGCCTGCTCAAACTGCGTTCCGCGTTCCGCCAGCGTGCGCTGGAATGGCAGCCGGACGTGTTCATCGGCATCGACGCGCCCGACTTCAACCTGGGCATCGAACGCTGGCTGAAGCAGCGCGGCGTGCGCACCGTGCATTACGTGAGCCCCTCGGTCTGGGCCTGGCGCGAGAAGCGCGCCGAGAAGATCGGCAGCAGCGCCGACCTGGTGCTGTGCCTGTTCCCGATGGAACCGCCCATCTATGCCAAGCACGGCATCGACGCGCGTTTCGTTGGCCATCCGATGGCCGATGACATCCCCCTGCAGGGCAACCGCGAGGAAGCGCGCGCCGCGCTTGGCCTGCCGACGTCGGCCAAGGTGCTGGCGGTGTTGCCAGGCAGCCGCCTGGGCGAAATCTCGCGCCTCGGTGAACCCTTCTTCGAAGCCGCCTGGCAGGTCTCCGAGCGCATCCCCGGCCTGCACGTGGTGGTGCCTGCCGCCAACCCCGCATGCAAGCGGCTGATCGAAGAGCAGCTGTCGCGCTCGGCGCTGCCGGTCGCGTACTCGCATGTGCTCGACGGCCAGGCGCGCAACGCCATGATCGCGGCCGACGTGGTGGTGTTGGCGTCCGGTACCGCGACCCTGGAGGCGATGCTGGTGAAGCGGCCGATGGTGGTCGGCTACCGTGTCAACGAGCTGACCTACCGTCTGGTCAAGGCATTCGGCCTGATCAAGGTCGACCGCTTTGCCCTGCCCAACATCCTGGCCGGCCAGGACCTGGCACCGGAGCTGATGCAGCATGACTGCACGCCGGACAAGCTGGCTGCGGCCATCCAGCAATGGTTCGACCACCCGCAGCGGGTGACCGACCTGCAGGACACCTATGCCCGCCTGCATGAGCGCCTGCGCCGCAATGCGTCGGCACGTGCCGCCGACGCCGTCGGCGAGCTGCTGATGCGCGACCAGGCCCAGGCATGAGCCGCCGCCACGCCGCAGCGGCCAGCCTGACCCTGTTCGATGGCGCGGCGGTGGTCGAGCCGGAGCGCCTGGTCGCCGGCGTCGACGAAGCCGGTCGTGGCCCGCTGGCCGGGCCGGTCGCGGTGGCGGCCGTGGTGTTCGACCCGGCACGGCCGCGCATCAACGGCCTGGACGATTCCAAGCAGCTGACCGCGGCGCGCCGCGAGCAGCTGCATGACCGCATCATCGAGCGCGCCCTGGCCTGGCATGTGGTGCTGGTGGACGTGGACACCATCGACCGTCTGAACATCTACCAGGCCACCCTGCAGGGCATGCGCGACGTGGTCGCAGCGGTCGCCCACGTGGCCGGCTTCGCGCGCATCGATGGCAACGTGGTGCCCAAGGGTCTGGTACTGCCGGCGCAGGCGCTGGTCGGCGGCGATGGCATCGACCGCGCGATCATGGCCGCCTCGATCCTGGCCAAGGTCTCGCGCGACCGCTACATGCAGGAGGTGCATGCCCGCCATCCGCAGTACGGCTTCGAGCAGCACAAGGGCTACGGCACCCCGGCCCACCTGGCCGCCCTGCGCGAGCACGGCCCCTGCGTGGAGCACCGGCGCAGCTTCGCCCCGGTGCGCGAGTGCCTGGAAACAGCGCCAGCCCCCGCGATCACAGCCATCGCTTGAACAACGGCTGCCGGGTATCGTCCGGCGCTTTCACGGCAATGTGAACGCCTCCGCTGGCGCCGGGCCATGCCCGGCGACATTCGCGCAATCGGCGCACCGTCAAGTCCTTGTCGCTTCCCCCTGCCCTCGCTACCCTGACCGGGCACTCCAGCGCATCCCGACCCCGGCGACGATCTTCCGTCAGCACCCGGGGCCCGCGCGCTCCAACCTGGTCCGGCATGTCCAACTCCCGCTTCGTACATCTCCACGTCCACACCGAGTTCTCGCTGGCGGACTCGACCATCCGCGTGCCGGCCAAGCCCGACCAGGCGGACCCGAAGAAGGCCAAGCAGGCCAACCTGCTGTCGCGCTCGGTCGAGCTCGGCCTGCCCGCGCTGGCGGTGACCGACCTCAACAACCTGTTCGCGCTGGTCAAGTTCTACAAGGCCGCCGAAGGCGTGGGCATCAAGCCGATCGCCGGCGCCGACGTGCTGATCGCCGAGGAAGGCCAGGACCCGTGGCGGATGACCCTGCTGTGCCGCGACCGTGAGGGCTACCTGAGCCTGTCGCGCCTGCTGACCCGCGCCTGGATGGAAGGCCATCGCCCGGAAGGCGGCGTGGCAATCCACCCGGACTGGCTGAAGGCCGGCAACGCCAACCTGTTCGCACTCGCTGGCCGGCAGAGCCTGGCCGGGCGCCTGGCGTTGGACGGCAAGCATGAACTGGCCGAGCAGCAGCTGGCCGACTGGCAACGCGTGTTCGGCGACGGCCTGCACCTGGAGCTGACCCGCACCGGCCGCGAGGGCGAAGAAACCTTCAACCAGTTCGCGCTGATGGCCGCCGGCCAGCGTGGCCTGCCGGTGGTGGCCAGCAACGACGTACGCTTCCTGTCGCCGACGGATTTCAGCGCGCACGAAGCGCGCGTATGCATTTCCACCGGCCGCGTGCTGGACGATCCCAAGCGCCCGCGCGAGTACAGCGACCAGCAGTACCTGAAGTCGGCCGAGGAGATGTGTGCGCTGTTCGCCGACATCCCCGATGCGATCGACAACACGCTGGCGCTGGCCGAACGCTGCAACATCGAGATGCGGCTGGGCACCTACTTCCTGCCCAACTACCCGGTGCCCGACGACGAGACCCTGGACACCTGGATCCAGAAGATGTCGCGCGATGGCCTGGAAGAGCGCCTGGAGAAGAATCCACTGGCGCCGGGCAAGACCCGCGAAGAGTATTTCGAGCGCCTGGAGTTCGAGCTCAACACCATCATCAAGATGGGCTTCCCGGGCTACTTCCTGATCGTGGCCGACTTCATCCAGTGGGGCAAGAACCAGGGCATTCCGATCGGCCCCGGCCGCGGTTCGGGTGCCGGTTCGCTGGTGGCCTGGGCGCTGAAGATCACCGATCTGGACCCGCTGCCGTACAACCTGCTGTTCGAGCGCTTCCTCAATCCGGAACGCGTGTCGATGCCCGACTTCGACATCGACTTCTGCATGGACCGCCGCGACGAGGTGATCGACTACGTCGCGCGCAAGTACGGGCGCGAGCGCGTCAGCCAGATCATCACCTACGGCACCATGGCCGCCAAGGCGGTGGTGCGCGACTCCGGCCGCGTGCTCGGTTTCCCGTACGGCCTGGTCGACGGTGTCTCCAAGCTGATCCCGAACATCCTCGGCATCCACCTGAAGGATGCGCTGGGCAAGGGCAAGGAAGGCCCGAGCTCGGAAATGGCGTCGGCCGAACTGATCCAGCGCTACGAGACCGAGGACGATGTCCGCGACCTGATCGATCTGGCGCTGCAGCTGGAAGACCTGACCCGCAACGCCGGCAAGCACGCCGGTGGCGTAGTGATCGGGCCCGAACCGCTGAGCGAGTTCTGCCCGCTGTACGCCGAACACGACGAGAACGGACTCGGCAAGAACCCGGTCACCCAGTTCGACAAGAACGACGTGGAAGAAGTGGGCCTGGTGAAGTTCGACTTCCTCGGCCTGCGCACGCTGACCATCATCGACTGGGCGGTGAAGGCGATCAACAAGCGCCATGAGCGCGCCGGCATTCCGCCGGTGGACATCGCCGCGATCCCGCTGGACGACACGCCCACCTACAAGGACATCTTTGCCAACGGCAATACCGGCGCGGTGTTCCAGTTCGAATCCTCGGGCATGCGCCGCCTGCTGAAGGACGCGCGCCCCGACCGTTTCGAAGACCTGATCGCGCTGGTGTCGCTGTACCGCCCCGGCCCGATGGACCTGATTCCCTCCTTCAATGCGCGTAAGCACGGCCAGGAAGAAATCATCTATCCCGATCCGCGCACCGAAGCGATCCTGAAGGACACCTACGGCATCATGGTGTACCAGGAGCAGGTGATGCAGATGGCGCAGATCGTCGGCGGCTACTCGCTGGGCGGCGCCGACCTGCTGCGCCGCGCGATGGGCAAGAAGGTGCCGGCCGAAATGGCCAAGCACCGTGAGATCTTCCGCGAAGGCGCGGCCAAGGACGGCGTGGACGAGGCCAAGGCCGACGCGATCTTCGACCTGATGGAGAAGTTCGCCGGCTACGGCTTCAACAAGTCGCACGCCGCTGCCTACGCGCTGGTCAGCTACCAGACCGCATGGCTGAAGCGCCATTACCCGGCCGAGTTCATGGCGGCCACGCTGTCCTCGGACCTGGACAACACCGAGAAGGTGGTCGGCTTCCTCGACGAGGTGCGCAACCTCGGCCTGACCGTGCTGCCGCCGAAGGTGAACCACTCGGCCTTCATGTTCGAAGCCGTCACCCCGGACACCATCCAGTACGGTCTGGGCGCGATCAAGGGCGTCGGCCAGGGTGCCTGCGAAGCGGTGGTGGACGAGCGCCTGAAGGGTGGCGACTACAAGGACCTGCTCGACTTCTGCACCCGCGTCGGATCGGCCAAGCTCAACCGGCGCACGCTGGAAGCGATGATCAACTGCGGCGCACTGGATGAGCTCGGGCATAACCGCGCCTCGCTGATGCTGCAGCTGCCGGAAGTGATCAAGGCCACCGACCAGATGGCGCGCGAACGTGCGTCCGGGCAGAACTCGCTGTTCGGCGGCCCCGACCCGAGCGCGACCACGATCCAGCTGGACCTGCCCGAAGCCGAGGAATGGCCGCTGCTGCAGCGCCTCAATGGCGAGCGCGACACGCTGGGTTTCTATCTCAGTGGCCACCCGTTCGATCCCTGGCGCGACGATGTGCGCGACCTGGTCGGCAACGACCTGGGCTCGGTGGAGAAGATCTGGAGCGCCAACAGTGGCGGCGGCGGCGGCGGCGAGAAGCGCTGGCGCCCGGAAGTACAGACCGTGCTGGCCGGCCAGGTGGTCGGCGTGCGCCGCAAGGGTGAGAGCCAGATCTTCATCCAGCTCGAGGACGGCCGTGGCCGCGTCGAGTGCAGCGCGTTCTCCGACGCGATGGCCGAGTTCGGCCACCTGATGACCAAGGACCGCATCCTGGTGGTCAAGGGTGGCCTGCGCGAGGACGAATTCAACGGTGGCTTCGCGCTGCGCATCCGCCAGTGCTGGGACTTCGACGAAGTCTGCGCCAACTACGCCACCCGGCTCTCGCTGCGCCTGGACCTGCGCCAGCAGCGCCCGGTCTGGGAACGCATTGATGCGCTGCTCGACCGCCATCGCCCTGGCCGCACGCCGCTGCGCCTGGACCTGCTGCTGAAGGGGCCGCACGGCGGCGTCGCCGGCATGCTCGATGTGTCCGGGCAGAGCGCGGTACGCATCGATTCCAAGCTGATGGAGGCGCTGCGCGCCGACCCCGCCGTGCGCACCCTGAAGGTGCGCTACAGCCCGCCGTGGGCCAGCTGAAGCTGGCTCCCTGGTTTTGCTGAAACCCCTGCTTTCCCGTTCCATGTATCAAGGACGATTGCCGATGAAGACCCTGCTGTTCCCGTTCGCCGCCGCGCTGGCCCTGGCCGCCTGTTCGCCCTCGAAGGTCGAGTTCCAGATCGACAACCCGACCGACACGCCGCTGGCACTGAGCATCGATGGCAAGGACCTGCCGGTGGCCGCACAGGGCTCGCGCCCGATTTCGCTGGCCGTCGGCGAGCATCGCCTGCATACCGACAAGCTCGGTGATGTGCGCTTCATCGTCTACGTCGACGGTCGTGGTGGCCTGATCAACCCGACCCTGAGCGAGTACGTGATCGCCCGCGAGATCTACGTCACCGACGAGAGCAAGCTGAAGAACTTCGGCACCGGCAAGGCCGGCATCGAGCTGGGCGGCGTCGACTTCGAAGGCCCGTTCGAGAAGCGCCACGACCTGTTCATCGACAAGACCTGGACCTACGGCGTGCGCGAGCCCTTCCCGAAGGAAAAGGTGGTGGCCCACGTCGACGCCAGTGGTGGCCAGATCGTGGCCAAGGTGTTCACCGCGCCGGACTTCATCGCTTACGTGGAAGAAGGCATGGGAGAGCCCGGTGCGTTCAAGCGCGAGCAGCCGGCCGGCTACGTGGCCCCGGCGTTCAGCCTGGAACCGGCGCCGGCCAGCCTGCCGGCGCTGGTGCCGGCCTTCGAGGCGCATGCCGCGCCGCTGCGTGAGGTCTATGCGCGCTGGCTGAAGGCCACCACCGCCGATGAACAGAAGGCCCTGCGCAAGCAGGACTTCGCCGCGCAGATGGCCTTCACCTCGGCCACCGCCACCCTGGGCAGCGGGCTGGGCCGGGAGGCCAACGAGGCCTACAACGACTTCGTTTCCCAGCGCAGCCAGCTGATGGGCCGCAGCGCCCTGGTGGTGCCCTGAGCTGACTGGCGCCCCCTGCCCGGCTGCGCTACCGTCGCCTTCCAGACGAAGGCGTACGGGTGGTTTGCACGCATTCGGCTAGAATTCCCCTCTTCTTTACACGACGGCTTCCGATGAATCCGAACTACCTCGACTTCGAGCAACCCATCGCCGACCTGGAAGCCAAGATCCAGGAACTGCGCAACGCCAGTGCCGGGCCGGCGGTCAATGTCGAGGCGGAAGTGCACGCGCTGCAGGACAAGCTGCGCATGCGCACCGCGCAGATCTTCCGCAACCTGACCTCGTGGCAGGTGCTGCAGCTGGCCCGTCATCCGTCGCGCCCGTACACCGCCGACTACCTCCGCGTCATGTTCGATGAGTTCCAGGAGCTGGCCGGCGACCGTGCCTTCGCCGACGACAAGGCGATCATGGGCGGCCTGGCACGCATCAACGGCCGTGCAGTGATGGTGATCGGCCACCAGAAGGGCCGTGACACCAAGGAAAAGATCAAGCGCAACTTCGGCATGCCCAAGCCGGAGGGCTACCGCAAGGCCCTGCGCCTGATGAAGATGGCCGAGCGCTTCGGCCTGCCGGTGCTGACCCTGATCGACACCGCCGGCGCCTGGCCGGGCATCGATGCCGAATCGCGTGGCCAGTCCGAAGCGATCGCACGCAACCTGATCGAGATGGCCGAACTGAAGGTGCCGATCATCTGCACCGTGATCGGTGAAGGTGGCTCCGGCGGCGCGCTGGCGCTGGGCGTGGGCGACCGCACCGTGATGCTGGAGTACTCGGTGTACTCGACCATCACCCCGGAAGGCTGCGCCTCGATCCTGTGGAAGGATGCCGGCAAGGCCAAGGATGCCGCCGAACAGCTGGGCCTGACCGCCCCGCGCCTGAAGAGCCTGGGCCTGGTCGACAAGGTCGTGCGCGAGCCGACCGGCGGCGCCCACCGCAACCCGACGCAGATGGCCAAGCGCCTGAAGGCGGTGCTGCTGAACGAGCTGGACGCGCTGGACAAGCTGTCCACCGAGCAGCTGCTGGAACAGCGCTACGCCCGCCTGCGCAGCTACGGCACGTACGAAGCGGCCTAAGCCCGGTAGTGCCGGCCGCTGGCCGGCAACACGCAGGTGATTGCAGAAACGAAAGAGCCGGGCAATCGCCCGGCTCTTTCGTTTGCGCCCTGGCGGCATCCACGCATGGCGTGGATCTACCGGGTGCAGATGACCCCGCGTCAGAACGGCTTGGCCAGCACCAGCCACACGATCGGAATGAACGCCAGCAGCGGGATCTCGTTGATCCAGCGCAGCGCGCGCGACGACGGCAGCGCCCTGCCCTTGGCCACGCCCTTGAGCAGGCGCCCGATCCAGCTGAAGTACACCAGCAGCAGCACCACCAGCCCCAGCTTGGCATGCAGCCAACCGGCGCCGCCCGAGGCAACCATCGTCGGGAAATCCGGAATGACCTTGTAGCCCAGCCACAGCACCAGGCCCAGCAGGAACGCCAGACCGAACATCGAGTGGCCGAAACGGTACAGGCGCAGGCCCATCAGCTGCAGGCGCTCGGTCACCGCCGGCTGGCCTGCGGTCTCGGCCAGGTTCACCAGGATGCGCGGCAGGTAGAACACCGTCGCCATCCACGCCACCACGAACACGATGTGGAAGGTCTTGACCCAGTAGTAGCTCTGCATGCGCTCGCTCCGGCGGCTGGCGTAGGTTGGCGGCCATTCTCGCATGCCGTGGCCGGGCCACCCCACGCCCCAGCGCCGCGACACATCGACGCATGGCACGCCGCAACGCCGTACGATAAGCGCCGTTTTCCCCGATCGTGCACCGCCCCATGGACAAGACCTACGACGCCGCCTACTTCCAACGCTGGTACCGACGTGCCGACATCGGTGGCAGCGCCCGCCTGGCACGCAAGGCGGCATTGGCTGTGGCCAGCGCCGAGTACTACCTGGAGCGACCGATCCGCAGCGTGCTGGATATCGGCTGCGGCGAAGGCGCCTGGCGCGCGCCGCTGCTGAAGCTGCGTCCGAAGGTCGAATACCTCGGCTTCGACAGCAGCGAGTACGCTGTGCGCCGCTACGGCCGCACCCGCAACCTGCACCTGGCCCGCTTCGGTGATTTCGCCTGGCTGCGGCCCTGCGCCCCGGTCGACCTGCTGATCTGCTCGGACGTGATGCACTACGTGCCCGACCGTGAGCTGCGTGCCGGACTGGCCGGCGTGGCGGAGCTGACCGGCGGCGTGGCCTTCCTGGAGACCTTCGCCGCCGAGGACGCGTTCGAGGGCGACCACGAGGGTTTCCAGGCCCGCCCGGCGCGCTGGTACCGGCGGACGCTGGCCCGGCACGGTCTGCAGCCGGTAGGGTCGCATTGCTGGCTCGGCCCCGCCCTGGCAGGCGATGCGGCCGCGCTGGAACGGATGTGAATCCGGATTCATTATTTTCAGCCAACTTAACCTGCGGGACACCCGGATGGGATATGCTGCGCGGCAACATATGACCATACATATTCGGTCGTCATGCTCTATCAACTGCACGAACTGACCCGCAACCTGCTCGCCCCCTGGGTGCACCAGGCCCAGGCCAACGCCAGGTTCTTCGCCAACCAGGGCCACTGGTGGTCGCAGATGCCCGGCGCTGATCGCCTGGCGGCGGTCAATGAACTCTTCCATCGCATCGGCAAGGATTACGAGAAGCCCGAGTGGGGCATCAACGAAATCGACGTCGATGGCGAGCGCGTGCCGATCGTCGTGCACGAGGAAGTGAGCAAGCCGTTCTGCAAGCTGCTGCGCTTCAAGCGCCACAGCAATGAAGCCGACCAGCTGCACACCATGCTCAACCAGCCGTTCGTGCTGGTGGTGGCGCCGCTGTCCGGCCACCACGCCACGCTGCTGCGCGACACCGTGCGCACGCTGCTGCGCGACCACCGCGTGTATGTGACCGACTGGGTCGACGCGCGCATGGTGCCGGCCAGCGAAGGCGAGTTCGGCCTGGACGACTACATCGCCTACATCCAGGAGTTCATCCGCCACCTCGGCGTGGAGCGCCTGCACGTGGTCAGCGTGTGCCAGCCGACCGTACCGGTGCTGGCGGCGGTTTCGCTGATGGCCAGCCGTGGCGAGCCGACGCCGCGCACGCTGGTGATGATGGGTGGCCCGATCGATGCACGCTGCAGCCCGACCGCAGTGAACAACCTGGCCACGCAGAACCCGCTGTCGTGGTTCGAGAACAACGTCATCCACACCGTGCCGGCCAGCTATCCCGGCGCCGGCCGCCGCGTGTACCCGGGCTTCCTGCAGCACGCCGGGTTCCTGTCGATGAACCCGAGCCGCCACTTCAGCTCGCACTGGGATTTCTACACCGACCTGGTCAAGGGCGACCTGGAAGACGCCGACGCGCACCGTCGTTTCTACGACGAGTACAACGCGGTGCTGGACATGCCGGCCAAGTACTACCTGGATACCATCCGCGTGGTGTTCCAGGACTTCCTGCTGCCGCGTGGCGAGTGGGTGGTCAACGGTGAGAAGGTCGATCCGTCGGCGATCCGCGACACCGCGCTGCTGAGCATCGAGGGTGAGCTGGACGACATCGCCGGCCTCGGCCAGACCGAAGCCGCGCAGGCGCTGTGCACCGGCATCGACGCTGGCCGCCGTGAGCATTTCATCGTCGAAGGTGCCGGCCACTACGGCATCTTCAGCGGCCGTCGCTGGCGCGAAGTCGTGTACCCGAAGGTGCGCGACTTCTTCGCCGCGCATGCCGAAGCACCGGCGGCGAAGGTCACGAAGAAGAAGAGCAACGTCACCCCGTTGCGGCGAAAGGCGGGGTAACTCGCCCAGGGTGGGTGCCGACCTTGGTCGGTACGCCCTGGTAGATGCCAACCTTGGTTGGCGCTCTACCCTGAATCCCGGTATCTGAAGGATTGTGCCAACCAAGGTTGGCACCTACCAAAGCGAATTCCGCCAAGCGCCTCTGCACTGATGGATCGTGCCAACCAAGGTTGGCACCTACCGGAGCGTCCGCACCCGCTTACAGCCGCACGAGCAGGTTCTTGGCGATCAGCCCATGCAGCTTGCCGATGCCGCGTGCCAGATGCATCGTCAGCAGCAGCAGCAGCGCCCCCGCCGCGGCAACCGCGATTGCCACCAGCGGCGAGGCCGCCATCGGCAGTACGTTCACGTCGTTGATGTACACGCCGGGGATGTCGCCACTGAAGATCGCCGCGACCGGCGCCCAGATCAGGCTCAGCGACAGCGACAGCAACGTCACCGCGAGGGTGAAGTAGATGACGCCCAGCGGCAGCATCAGCACGAAGTACAGCAGCGTCAGCCAGGTGCGGCCATCGGTGAACATGTCGCCGATGCGCTGCAGCCAGGTGCGGCTGCGGTCGGTGTAACGCGGACGACGTGGCATGCGCTCGCCCAGCAGCGCTTCCACCAGCCGCCCTTCCAGCAGCGCCAGCCCGCGCACCGAACCGAAGAACAGCACGGTCAGCGGGATGCCGATGATCAGGATCAGCAGGCCCAGCGACAGCGACAGGCCAGTCACCACCCAGGTGAAGAAGAAGATGCCGGTGGCCAGCGACAGCAGCATGTAGAACAGCGCACCGTAAGTGTGCGGATCGGCCACCACGCCGAAGAAGCGGGCCAGCAGCGAGCGCTGTACCGGCGCTGGTGGCGGCGCGGCCGGCTCGACACCACTGGCTTCCGCCGCCGCACGCAGCACCGGCGCGGTATCCGCACGCGGTGTACGCAGCGCGCGATTCACCGTCACTTCGGTCTCGCGGTAGATTTCGGCTACCTCGTCCGGCGCACCGTAGCTGCCGGCAACGTCGGCGATCACCTCGGCCTCGCTGCGGCCGGGCTGCGCCGCCAGCTCCGAGCGCAGGTATTCCTCGGCGTCGTACAGCGCGTCCTGCACCATCGCCGGGTCGGCGCCTTCCAATGACGCGCGCAGCTGCGCCAGGTACTGCGGGATGGTCGTGGGCAGGGCTCGGCCTGCCAGGCTCGGGTCGTTCATTGCGGTACCCCCTCCAACACGGAATCGACGGAATCGCGTGTGGCCTGCCAGGCCTGGCGCCATTGCGCCAGCACCTCGCGGCCACGTTCATTGATGCGGTAGTAGCGCCGCGGCGGCCCACTGCTGGACGGTTCCACATGGCTTTCCAGCAGGCCGGCGCCCTCCAGGTTGCGCAGCACCGGGTACAGCGCGCTCTGCTTGCCGCTCAGCACGCCCTCGCCCACCCGTTCCAGCTCCTTGGCAATGAGGTAGCCGTACAGCGGCTCCCCGGCCCGGGCCAGCACCGCCAGCAGGGCCAGCGACACCGTTCCGGCGCTGAGCTCCTTCTGGAACTTCTTCAGCTGGACATCGTCCTCGGACATGACCGGCCCTCCACTACGTTGAAGTCCACAGTAGTGCGAAGTTCGGTATAGCGAATGTGTCGTTAGTCATCGTGCCGGTTGGCGTGGCCGGGCCGCTCGCGCAGAATCGAGGCCTCGTTCATGTTCCGGGGTTCCCATGCCGCACCGTCGTCGCCTTGCCCTGACCGCCCTCGCCCTGTCCTGCCTGCTGCCCGTCCTGGCCGGCGCGGCCACGCCCTACCGCAGTCCACAGCAGATTCTTGATGCTTCGGCGGCCAGCGACTGGCGCACCCCGGACCCGGCCAACCTGCTGTACATGGACCTGCCGGCCGGGCGGGTGATCATCGAGCTGGCGCCGCAGTTCGCCCCGCGCCATGTCGCCAACATCCAGACCTTCGCCCGCGAGCACTTCTGGGACGGCACCAGCATCTACCGCTCGCAGGACAACTTCGTGGTGCAGTTCGGCGATGCCGACGCCGATGACGCCGCCAAGGCCAAGCCGTTCGGCAGCGCCGCGCGCAAGCTGCCGGCCGAATTCGAACGCGCCAGCGCCGGCCTGAAGGTCAGCGTGCTGCCGGATCGCGATGGCTGGGCCGCGCAGACCGGATTCGTCGACGGTTTCCCGGTCGGCCAGGACCCGCAGGCCGGCAAGGCCTGGCTGGCGCACTGCTACGGCATGCTCGGCGCCGGCCGCAGCAACGAGGAAGACAGCAGCATCGGCGCCGAACTCTATGTGGTGACCGGCCAGTCGCCGCGCCAGCTGGACCGCAACATCACCCTGGTCGGCCGCGTGTTGAAGGGCATGGAACTGCTCAGTGCAACGCCGCGCGGCCCGGCGCCGATGGGTTTCTATGCCGACCCGAAGCTGCGCACGCCGATCGTGTCTATCCGCCGTGCCAGCGATGTGCCGGTGGCCGAGCGCACGCCGATCCAGGTACTGCGTACCGACTCGAAGACCTTCGCCGATACGGTGGAAGCGCGGCGGAATCGCGTGGATGATTTCTACAAGCGCCCGGCGGGGCATATCGATCTTTGCAATGTTCCGGTGCCGGTGAAGTAACGCCGTCGCGGGTTCTGCGCGTGGCGCGTGCTGAAGGTGCTTCATCGTTCATGGGCGTCACTTTTCTTTTCGCGCGAAAAGAAAAGTAACCAAAAGAAACGCGCCGCCAGGTCGCGAGCCGCCGTGCTTCGCACGCCGGTCCCCTGCGCTTCTCGGTGAATCAGGGGGCGGTGCCGAACTCGCTGCGCTCAGACATCGGCACCTCTTCGCCCCTGATTCCCCTGCGATGCTCGGCTCGCTCAAGGCGGACTGGAAGGTCAAGATCAACCGCAAAAGCATCCACGCATGGCGTGGATCTACTGGGTGCAGCTGTGGCCTTTGATCTGGGTCCGCCTTGAGCGAGCAGAGCACCGCAGGTCCGGTGAGGGCGAAGAGGCGCGGGTGTCTGAGCGCAGCGAGTTCCCGCGCCGTCCCTCGACGGGCCGAGGAGCGCAGGGCACCGATGCGCAGCATCGGCTCGTGACCGGCGGAACGTTTCTTTTGGTTACTTTTCTTTGCGTACAAAGAAAAGTAACGCCCATGAACAATGAAGCGCCTTCAGCACGCGCCACGTGCAAAACACCTCAACCCTTCTGACTCACCGCCACGCTACCCAGAATCAACGCACCGGCAATCAGCATCTGCAGCGTCACCGGCTCGCCCAGGAACAACCACGCGAAGGCCGCACCAAACAGCGGAATCAGGTAGGTCACCGTGGATGCACGCGACGGGCCGATACGGCCGATCAAACGATAGAACATCAGGAACGCCAGCCCGGTGCAGGCCACGCCAAGCGCGATCGCTGCGCCCCAGGCCTTGGCCGGAATCGCCGCCTGCGGCCAATGGCTGACCGCCATCGGCAGCATCCACAGCGAAGCGCAGGACAGCGTTGCTGCCGCAGCGGCCGCCGACGGCAGCCCGGTCATGTGCCGCTTCACCAGGTTCACGCCCAGGCCGTACAGCAGCGAGGCCGCCGCACCGGCCAGCACCGCGGTGCCGATGCTCAGGCCAGAGACCTTGGCGGTGGCCAGCACCACCACGCCGGCGAAGCCGACCAGCAGCGCACCGGCACGGCGCATGCCGATCTTCTCACCGAAGAACAGGAAGGCGATCAGCGCGGCGAACAGCACCGTCATCGCATTGCAGATCGCGCCGATCGCGGCCGGTGCCTGTTCGGCGGCATAGGCGAACAGCACGAACGGCAGCGCCGAGTTGATCAGGCCGATCGGTGCCAGCCACAGCCAGCGCCGCGGCGGGAACTGCGCGCGGGCGCGCCACAGGAACGGCAGCAGCACCAGCGCGCCCAGCACCAGCCGCACCTCGACCAGCGCGAACGGGCCGAACGACGGCACCGCCACCCGCATGAACAGGAACGAGCAGCCCCAGATGGCGCCCAGCAGGGTCAATTCCAGCGGCGTGCGCCAGTCGCGCTCGGCCGCCTGTGGGACCGCATTCATGCCCTGCCTCCGTCCATCGTCTGTTCCTCGCCAAGGCAGAAAGGATCAGGCGCAGACGCCCGCCACACAAGCGCGTAGTATCGCTGCCAGCCACAAATATGGTTTGAGGCTGGACATGCAGCTACGCCCTTCCCTGCTCCCCGCACTGGCCGTGTTCGCGGTTGCAGCGCGCCACCAGAACTTCGCCCAGGCCGCCCAGGAGCTGCACCTGACCGCCAGCGCGGTCAGCCACCATGTGCGCCGGCTGGAGGAGGTGCTGGAAACCCGGCTGTTCCTGCGCCACGCCCGCGGCGTGCGCCTGACTGCCGAGGGCCGGCAGCTGGCCGACGCCGCCAGCGCCGCCTTCTCCGATGTCGCGGCCGTCGCCCATCACCTGCAGCCGGATGCCGACAGCGTGCCGCTGCGGATCACCACGCTGCGCTCGCTGTCCTACTGCTGGCTGTTGCCACGGCTGCCACGCTTCACCCAGGCCCATCCGCACATCCGCATCGAACTGCACACGGGCAGCGGTCTGGACCGCTACGACGACAACGGTCCGGAGGTCGGCATCCGCTATGGCCTGGGCCAGTGGCCAGGCCTGCGTGCACAGCACCTGATGGATGACTACCTGTTCCCGGTGGCCTCGCCGGCGCTGGCCGGGGTCGAAACGCTGGTCGATCCGGCGCGCATCGCCGACCTGCCGCTGCTGACCGATCTGTCGCCGCAGGGCTGGCGTGACTGGTTCCGCCATGCCGGCGTGCGCCCACCCTCGCCACTGCCGCCGATGCACACCTTCGCCGACAGTACCGATGCGATGCGTGCCGCGGTGTACGGCATGGGCACGGTGCTGGCACGTACCCATATCGCGCAGCCCTACCTGCAGCGCTACGAGGTGGTACGCCTGCCTGGCCCGGCGCTGAAGGCGCGCTACGCGTATCACGTGGTGCATGCCGAAGGGCAACCGCCGAGCCACGCCGCGCGCCTGTTCATCGACTGGTTGCTGGAGCAGGCGCAGGACGAACGCACGCCGATTCCCGCGTTGCCGGAAAGCCTGCTCGGGCGCCCGGCCACGCACGGCTGACTGCGCCCTCACCCGTTCTTTGCTTCACGCTGGCTAGGCTGCAGGCAACCCCACACCGTATCGACGCCATGGCCATGCTGCGACTGCGCATCACCGGAACCGAAGACGACGCCCGTGCCATCAGCGACCTGCTGCTCGGCCTGGACGGCATCGAACATGTCGAGGAAACCGACGACCTGATGCCGCACATGGACGACGACGATTCCAGTTCGGCCGGGCTGTCCGATGACATCGGCCCGGGCATCCACGAACTGGAAGTGGAAGTCGGCAATGAAAGCACCGCGCAGAAGGTGCGCGATGCCGTGCAGGAACTGGCACTGGAGCTGGACGTGTTCGTCGAGTACGAGACCGACGAGGGCTGATGCCGGCGGGTTGCCGGCATCAACCTTCACCTCAGAGGCTGGGCGGCAGCCTGCGGCGGCGGCGACGCCACCACGCCCGCACACCCCAGGCCGCGATCAGGGCCAGCACCGCCACCGGCAGCAGCGCGGCCGCGGCGCGGATCAGGAACGCAATACTGGTGCTGAGGATGCTGCCCGATTCGCTCAGCGCCTCACCGATCTCGCTGCGGCTGCGCTGGCCCGAGGTGGTGTCGAAGTGCATCGTGACCAGTTGTGTATCGATGCGCCGGCGCTGCTGCGCAGAATCCTTGTTGGCCTGCTCGACGCCCGCTTCGATCTCCGACAGGCGCGTGGTGATCGCCATCAGGTCCTCGATCTTCAGGTCCTTGCGGTCCTGGTAGGACAGCAGCCGCGCGTGTTCCTTCTCCAGCCGCGCCTTGGTCAGTGCGGTGTCTGCTACCTCCTGCGCCAGGTCCTCGGCGCGCGTATTGCGCGACTGCAGCGTGCCTCCCTCACCGGCCAGAGCGATCAACGGCTCGGTGCCCTTCGGCGCAATGCGCACCTTGACCTCGCCGCTGGGCTGCTCGCCACTGCGCTGGTCGACCTGCAGCACCGCGCAGTCACCGAACTTCGCGCTCTGGCAGGCCTGCGCCACCTGCTGGATGCGCGGTGCAATCTGCGCCGCTTCCAGCTGGATCTGCACGTCATGCTCGTAGGCCAGGAACGCACCTTCCGGCGAAGCGACAGCAGCATCGGCAGCGGCGGCACCCGCCTCCTGCGCCCTCTCGCCGTTCTTGGCACAGGCCGCCAGCGCCAGCAGCAGCACCGGCATCGCCACCACACGCGTCCACGCGCGCAGCGGCGTCACAGTGCCGCTCCGTCGTAGGACATCACCGCCAGCGTGGCCAGGTCCACCTGCGGTACGCAGCGCACGTTCACCGCCACCATCGGCGTACCGGTGCGCGGGTCCACCGCTTCGCTGTAGGGGGCAACACCGCACTCGCGGCAGTGGTGATGATCGATGTGGGCTTTGTTGAAGTGGTAGGTAGCCACGTCCGCGGGATTGGTGCTCAGCTGGAACGCCTCGCGCGGGGCAAACCACAGCAGGCTGCCGCGGCGACGGCACATCGAGCAGTTGCAGTCGATGACGTCGCTGATCGGCGCCTCGGCCTGTACGGTGAATGCGATCCTGCCGCAATGGCAGCTTCCCTGGTATTCCATGTCCTGCGCTCCGCTGGAGGGTCCTTGTCAGTGCCCATGGTAATCCTATGGCACGGGGACAAAGCAGCCCCGGAGGCCTATGCTCGGGAATTGACCCCAGTACAGGAACGCCGATGCGCCCGCATCTTCTTGCCCTCGCCCTGGTCGCCGCCCTTGCCGGTTGCCAGCCGGCCGACGCCCCGACCAACGGTTCCACCCCGGCCGCCAACCAGCAGGCCGGTGACGCGGCGGTTGATGCCGCCTTCGCCGACCTGTCCAAGCGCGCCCTGGACACCTGGATGCAGCTCTCGCCGGTCAGCGCCACCCAGATCGGTGACCACCGCTACGACAGCGAACTGGATGACCTCAGTGCCGCCGGCCAGCAGAAGACCCTGGCCGCCTACAAGGCGCTTCTGGGCGATCTGGACAAGATCGAGGTGGCCAAGCTGGGCCGCGAGAACCAGGTGGACGCAGCGATCCTGCGCAACCAGCTGCAGTCGGAAATCTGGAACGCCGAAGTGCTGCAGTCCGGCAAGTGGGACCCGCAGCTGTACAACGGCATTGCCGGCAGCGCGATCTACGGCCTGATGGCGCGCGAGTTCGCGCCGCTGCCGGAGCGCCTGAAGTCGGCCACCGCGCGCATGGAGAAGCTGCCGGCGATCTTCGCCCAGGCCCGCGAGAACCTGGATCCGGCCCGCGTGCCGAAGATCCACGCCGAGACGGTGGCCAAGCAGAGCAAGGGCATCCTCAGCATCGTCGATACCTTCATCACCCCGCACATCGGTGAACTGCCGCAGGCCGACCAGCAGCGCCTGCAGGCCGCCATCGATGGCCTGAAGAAGGCGGTGGACGAACAGCAGACCTGGCTGGACAAGACCCTGGTGCCGAACGCCAAGGGCGACTTCCGCATCGGTGCGGAAAAGTACGACCAGAAGCTGAAATTCGCGCTGAACTCGTCGCTGTCGCGCCAGGAGATCGGTGAGCGAGCACGCGCCGAACTCAAGCGCGTGCGCGAAGACATGTACGGCATCGCGCAGACCGTGCTGAAGGACAAGCCGGGCGCACCGGAGATGCCGGCACAGCCGACCGACGAGCAGCAGCAGAAGGCGATCGAGGCCGCGCTGGAGCTGGCCTACGCCGACAAGCCGGCACGCGACAAGGTCGTCGACGATGCCAAGGCCGCACTGGAGCAGTCCACCGCATTCGTGCGCGAGCACGATCTGATGACCCTGCCCGACGCGCCGGTGGACATCATCCTGATGCCGGAATTCCAGCGTGGCGTGGCCGTGGCCTACTGCGATTCGCCGGGCCCGCTGGACAAGAACCTGAAGACCTTCTACGCCGTGTCGCCGATTCCGGACGACTGGAACGACAAGCAGGTCGACTCGTTCCTGCGTGAGTACAACTCGCGCATGATCCACCTGCTGAGCATCCACGAAGGCACCCCGGGCCACTACCTGGAAGGCTGGCATTCGGCCAAGTTCCCCTCCACCCTGCGTGCGGTGCTGCGTTCGGGCCTGTTCGCCGAAGGCTGGGCGGTCTACACCGAGCGGATGATGCAGGAGCAGGGTTACCTCAACAACGACCCGCTGTTCCACCTGGTGCAGCTGAAGTTCTACCTGCGCACGATCTCCAACGCGATCCTCGACCAGGGCGTACACGTGGACAACTGGGATCGCGAGAAGGCGATGCACCTGATGACCCACGATGCCTTCCAGCAGGAAAGCGAAGCCTCGGGCAAGTGGGTGCGCGCGCAGCTGACCTCGGCACAGCTGCCGACCTACTTCGTCGGTGCGCAGGAACACTTCGACACCCGCAAGGCGATGCAGGACAAGCTGGGCGACAAGTTCAACCTCAAGGCCTATCACGACCAGATGCTGTCCTACGGCGCGCCGCCGGTGCGTTTCGCACGCCAGCTGATGCTGGACCAGCCGATCGAGTGATCGCGCAGGTGTGAGTTGGAAACGGAACGGCCCGGGGAAACCCGGGCCGTTTTCTGTTCGGCGTCCCGGGATGGACCCATCCACGCATGGCGTGGATCTACTACCCGCCTGCCAGTAGATCCACGCCATGCGTGGATGGCATTCAATTCACCGCGCGATGCAGCACGCGCTCGAACTGCACGTCACTGCATCCATTCTGCCCACACCCGGGAAGCGCGAGCTCCACCCGACCGGGTGGCTGTACATCGCTCAACGGCAGCGCATCTCGCAGTTGCGCGGTGGTCGGGTAGACGTAGGCCAGGCGGAAACGCACTTCGCCGGCCCCACGATCACGCCAGCGTTCAAACTGCAGAAGGCCGCCGATCGGTGTCTTCTCATACTGGCCCGGCAACGTGTAGTCCGTGATTCCCAGCGCCGCCAGCACGGAACCGATGTTGGAATCGTGGCCGACCAGCAGGCTCACCTTCGGTGACGCCGGATCTTCGAACAGCCCGTTTATTCTTGCCAAAAGCGGCGCGGCCACGTCCCGCGCCACCTCGGGTGTTCCGAACAGGATGTCCTGGTAGCGGTTGCGGATCTGCGCCAGCGCCTGCCATTGGGCCTCCGTGTTCAATCGGCCCCACCCTTCGCGGGGGATGCCACTTCCCTGGTAGTGCTCCATCAACAAGGCATCGACCAACCCGCTGGCCAGGGCCAGCGAACCGGAAGTACGCGGTTCTTTGCCCGGCTCTGCGCTGAAAATGGAATCGGCCGGCGTCAGGTGGCATTCGCTGCGGCCTGCGCACGCAGCCGACTGCGGGTAGCGGGTGATCGCCTCCACCGCCGCCAACGCCGGTGCCAGATCCGATGCGGCCTGCGCCTGTTGCATCGCCGACAGCGCACGCTCGCGGAAGAGCGTGTCTCTGTTGTGGATCACCGGATTGAACAATGGATCCATCGTGCCCAGCGGCATGCGCTGTTCCACCGTCACGTGGCAGCCCGGGAACGCACCGGCAACGAAAAACTGCGCGGTGGCCTGGGTGCGCTGCAGGCTGTTGGCGTGCGCGTGGAAGTCGCTCGGCTGCGGGCAGCCCGTTGCCGGCAGCAACTTTGCCTGCCGCAGCCACTGGCCGATGTAACGGCCCATGTAGACCTCCAGCACGCCGCCCTTGGTGGTCAGCTCGCCGGCGCCTACGTCCCAGCTCGGCCAGCGCTCCGGAGTCGCATTGGCCAACGCGCCCGATGCCACCACCGGTGCGCGCAGGTTGTGGCGGCTGAGAAGGATGACCTGCTCGAGGGCTTCGCCTTGCACTGATGGCGATGCAGCGGCTGCGGCTGTGGCGACCAGCACCAGCGCCAGCGCCAGCAGCAGGGGGCGTAGAGAACGAATCATGCGGGCCTCCGACCCCAGGGAATGCATCCACGCATGGCGTGGGTCTACTGGTCTGCAGCCACAAAACCACCGGTCTGCCGCGCCCACAAGCGCGCGTACAGGCCACCGGCCGCAATGAGCTCGGCATGGGTGCCGGTCTCGACAATGCGGCCCTGGTCCATCACCACCAGCCGGTCCATGCGTGCGATGGTCGACAGCCGGTGCGCGATCGCGATCACCGTCTTGCCGCCCATCAGCTGGTCCAGGCTGTCCTGGATCGCCGCTTCCACTTCCGAGTCCAGTGCCGAGGTCGCCTCATCCAGCACCAGGATCGGTGCGTCCTTCAGCAGCACGCGGGCGATGGCGATGCGCTGGCGCTGACCACCGGACAGCTTCACGCCGCGCTCGCCCACGTGCGCGTCGTAGCCACGCCGGCCCTGCCCGTCCACCAGCGTATCGATGAAGGCTGCGGCGCGCGCCTTGGCCACGGCGGCATGCAGCTGCTCGTCAGTGGCATCGGGGCGGCCATACAGCAGGTTGTCGCGGATCGAGCGATGCAGCAGCGAGGTGTCCTGGGTGACCACGCCGATCTGCTGGCGCAGGCTCTCCTGGGTGACATGGGCGATGTCCTGATCGTCGATCAGGATGCGGCCGCTTTCCAGGTCGTAGAGCCGCAGCAGCACGTTGACCAGGGTCGACTTGCCGGCACCGGAAGGACCGACCAGGCCGATCTTCTCGCCCGGCTTCACCACCAGGTCCAGTCCGGCGATCACGCCGCCCTTCTTGCCGTAGTGGAAGTGGATGTCCTGGAAGTGCACGCCACCACGGGTCACCTGCAACGGCACCGCATCCTCCCGGTCCTGCACGGTCAGCGGCTGGGCGATGGTGGTGATGCCATCCTGCACCGTACCGATGTCCTCGAAGATGCCGTTGATGGTCCACATGATCCAGCCGGACATGTTGTGGATGCGGATCACCAGGCCGGTCGCCAGCGTGATCGCGCCAACAGTGATGTGGCCACCGTTCCACAGCCACAGCGCGAGCCCACAGGTACCGGCAATCAGGAAACCGTTGACGATGGCGATGGTCAGGTCCATGCCGGTGGTGATGCGGGTCTGCGCACGGTGCTTGACCGCCAGTTCCTGGATCGACTCGGCCACATAGGCCTGCTCGCGTCCGCCATGGGCGAACAGCTTCAACGTGGGAATGTTGGTGTAGCCATCAACGATGCGGCCCATCGCCTTGGAACGCGCTTCGGAGGCGATCCATGCGCGTTCCTTCGCGCACGGAACGAAGTAGGCCAGGATCACTGCATAGGCCAGCAGCCACAGGATCAACGGCACCATCAGGCGCCAGTCGGCCTGCGCGAACAGGTACAGCGCGGTGCCGGTGTAGACCACGATGTACCAGAGCGAGTCGACCATCTGCACTGCCGATTCGCGCAGCGAGGTACCGGTCTGCATCACCCGGTTGGCCACGCTGCCGGCGAAGTCGTTCTGGAAGAAGTTCAGGCTCTGCCGCACCACGTAGTTGTGCATCAGCCAGCGCGAGCGGTTGCTCAGGCCAGGCACGATGGCCTGGTTGACCAGCAGGTTGTGCAGGCCGACCAGGATCGGCCGCGCGATGACCGTGATGAACAGCATCCAGCCCAGCTCATTGGCATGGCGCTTGAAGAAATCGCCCCCCGGCTGCTCGGCGACCATGTCGACGATGCGGCCCAGGTAATCGAACATTGCCACTTCCACCAGCGCCAGCAGCAGGCCGGCGATCAGGGTGGCCAGCAGCACCGGCCACACCGGGCGCAGGTAGTGCAGGTAGAACGGCACCACCTTGCGCGGCGGCATGCGCCCGTCCACGGGCGGGAACACCGGGATCAGGGATTCAAACCAACGGAACATCGCATTCCCTCGCCATCAATAGCCGGCGGAGTATCCCACGCCGCGTGTGTACGCCAGCCGATGATCGCCGCGGTTCCGGTAGTGCCGGACGCTGGCCGGCAACCCCGTTCACCTACCGCGCACCCGCTCGGCGGCGGCCGCATCGATGGCTTCGGGCAGGTCGGTCTCGCGGTCGATCTGCGGGAAGTGACGGCGCTCCATGCGGCGAATAGCAAAGTGCATCCACGCCAGTGCAGCCGCCACCAGCACGAACAGCAGCATGAAGCAGCTGCTCCAGATGCCCACGGCGTCGTTCAATGCCCCGAACACGATCGGCAGGATGAAACCACCCAGGCCGCCGATCATGCCGACCACACCGCCCACCGCACCCACGTGCTGCGGGTAGTACACCGGAATATGCTTGTAGACCGCCGCCTTGCCCAGCGACATGAAGAAGCCCAGCACGAACACCAGCACGGTGAACATCACCACGCCGATGGCCAGATGGAAGTGGATCGGGCCGTGGATGCCCTTCACCACGTACTCGGTATCCGGGTAGGCCAGCACGAAGGTGCAGATGGCCGACACGCCGAAGGTCCAGTACATCACCCGCCGCGCGCCCATCCGGTCCGACATCCAGCCACCGACCACGCGGAACAGGCTGGCCGGGATCGAGTAGCACGCTGCCAGCATGCCGGCATGACCCACATCCATGCCGTAGGCGCCCACAAGGTAGTGCGGCAGCCACAGCGCCAACGCCACGAAACCGCCGAACACGAAGAAGTAATACAGCGAGAACCGCCACACCTGCAGGTTCTTCAGTGGCGCCATCTGCTCGGCGAACGGCACCGGCTTCACGCCTTCGCGACGGCGCTGCTCCAGCGAAGGGTCTTCCTTGCTGAAGAGGAAGAACAGCACCGCAGTGACGGCCAGCGCGACGGCCCAGACCTTGGCGACCATGGTCCAGCCGGCCGCCACCATCACCAGCGGCGCCAGCAGCTTGGTCACCGCCGAGCCGATGTTGCCAGCACCGAAGATGCCCAGTGCGGTGCCCTGCTTGCTGGCCGGGAACCACTTCGAGACGTAGGCCACGCCCACCGAGAAGTTGCCGCCGGCGATGCCCACGCACAGCGCGGCGATCAGGAACTGGGTGTAGGTCTGTGCGTAGGTGAGCATCCAGGTGGCCACTGCGCCACACAGCATCACCAGCACCATCACCTTGCGGCCACCGAACTGGTCGGACCAGATGCCGAGGAAGACCCGGCTGACCGAACCAGTCAGCACCGGCGTGGCGATCAACAGGCCGAACTCGGTGTCATTCAAGCCAAGCTGTTGACTGATCTGGATGCCGATGATCGAAAAGATCATCCACACCGCGAAGCACACGGTGAAGGCGAACGTGCTCAGCCACAGCGCACGTTGCTGCTGCCCGGCACTGGCGGGGGCAAGGGCCTGGTTCATGGGGTCTCCTCGTTCAATGGGGGTCAGCCGATATCCGCGTCGGCTTCGATCTCGTCCAGCCCGCGCACCGGGTAGCGTTCCTGCAGCTGCAGCAGGTAGGCCTGCACCTCGCGCTGGCGTACCTGCAGTTCCAGGTAATCACGCAGCTGCGGCAGCACCGCCTCGAACGGCTGCGGCTGGCCTTCCTCGCGGGCATCGACGCAGACCACGTGGTAGCCCCAGCGCGATTCCACCGGGAATCCCGCCAGGCCCTCGCGCAGGCGGAACACCTGGCGGTCGAACTCCGGCGTGGTCTGCCCGCGCTGCAACCAGCCCAGGTCGCCGCCCTCGCTGCTGGAGGGGCAGCGCGAATGGCGCAGGGCAAAATCGGCGAACAGGTGCGGCGACTCCTTCAGCAGTCCGACCAGCCGCTCGCCTTCGGTGCGTGCGGCGAAGCGCCCGGCCACGTCGTCGGCCGCCGCCGCCAGCAGGATATGGCGCAGGCGCACGCGGTCAGGCGAGCGGAAGCGCTCCGGGTTCTGCTCAAAGTAGCGGCGGCAGTCCTCGTCGGTCGGCACGCGGTCTTCGATCGCGTCTTCCAGCAGTTGCTGGATCAGCACTTCCTCGTCGCTGACCCGGTTGCCCTCCGGCGCCTGCAGGCCCAGCCGCTGCGCTTCCAGACGCAGCAGCTCGCGCACCACCAGGGCACGCGCCGCTTCGGCGCGTGACTGTTCCGGACGCATCGCCCGATGGTGCTGCATCTCGCGGGCGATGTCGGCCTCGCTGATCGCGGTCTCGTCCACGAACAGCCGGCACGGTGCCGGCTGCCCGAGCGAGCGCGGCCCCTGCTCTGCCGCGTCGTGGTGATGCGAATGCGCCTCGGCAGGCACCGGTGCGGTGGAGTCGATCACGGTGATCGGCAGGAATTTCGGCAGGCTGCCCATGGCTTACTCCCGCGGACCGTAGCGCAGCGTGGCCTGGCGGCGGCGCACCACCTGGTACGGCCGCCACAGGTAGCTGATCGGAATGCTCCACACGTGCACCAGGCGGGTGAACGGCGCGATCAGGAACAGGGTCAGGCCCAGGAAGATATGCATCTTGTAGACCCAGCTGACGCCCTCGATGTAGTCGGCGGCACCGGCGCGGAAGGTCACGATGTGCTGCGCCCATTCGGCCAGCTGCACCATCACCCCACCGTCCAGGTGGCCGGATGAGACGCGGATGCTGTACAGGCCCAGGCACAGCTGGGCGAACAGCAGCACCAGCACCAGGGTGTCACCGAAACTGCCGGTGGCCCGAACACGCGCATTGAACAGGCGGCGTACCAGCAGGATGCTGATGCCGATGAAGCACAGCGCGCCGAACACGCCGCCCACCACCATCGCCAGCATCTGCTTCTGCGACGATGTGATGAAGTGCTCGTACACCGCGTGCGGGGTCAGCAGGCCGACCAGATGGCCACCGAGGATGGCCAGGATGCCGATGTGGAAGCAGTTGCTGCCGATCCGCATGCCCTTGTCTGACAGCATCTGGCTGGAGCCGGTGCGCCAGGTGTACATGGCCTTGTCGTAGCGCGCCCAGCTGCCGATCAGCAGCACCGCCACGGCGATGTATGGGTAGTGCTGGAAGGCGAATTGATGCAGGGAGTAACTCATGGCTGGACCTCTCGATGCGAAGGACGGGCCGGCGAACGCACGGGCGGCTTGCAGTCCTCGGCAGGGGCTTCGGCGCCGAAGCGCACCGCCTCCTCCTCCCACAAGCGGTCCATGGCCTCGGCGGTATCGTCGCGGACTTCCTCGCTGGCACGCTGGCGCAGCGCCTGCAGATCGGCCTTGCCGTCGCCGGCTTCGACCAGGATCTCGAACAGCACCCGGTGCGGCAGCTCACGCTCGGCGGCACGCGCCGCCAGCATCCCGGCGATATGGCCGATGTGGTGCAGCCACTCGCGGGCCTCGCTGCCAGGGCGATGGGCCAGGAACTCCAGCAGCAGCGGCAGGTAGTCCGGCAGCTCGCGCGCATCCAGTTCGAAGCCGTTGCGGCGGTAGGTCTCGACCAGATCGACCATGGCCTGGCCGCGGTCGCGCGACTCGCCATGGATGTGTTCGAACAGCAGCAGGCTCATCGAGCGGCCGCGGTCGAAACTGGCCAGCCACGCCGCCTGCGCATCCAGCGCATCGGTAGCCAGCAGCTGCTGCACGAAGCTGCGCAGCTGCTGGCGGCGGGCGGCGCCCAGCGCCGGGTCGTCGCAGGCGGCGAGGAGTTCTTCGCCGTGCTGCCATAGTTCTTCACGGGGGTAATCCAGCAACACCCCGACCAGCTTGAGCACGCTCATCACACCACCTCCTTGCGGCGATGATTGGGGCCGTTGTCCACCACGAACGTTGTGCTCTTGCGCTGGCCGAACAGATCGGCCGGGCTGTCACCGTTGCAGCCGTTGCCGAAGGTGAAGCCGCAGCCGCCGCGCTCGCCGAAGGCATCGTTGGCGTACTCGCGGTGGCCAGAGGGAATCACGAAACGGTCCTCGTAATTGGCGATGGCCAGGTAGCGATACATCTCTTCGACCTGGGCAATGCTCAGCCCGGTCTGCTCCAGCACTGCGGTGTCTTCCACGCCGTCTACGTTCTTGGCCCGGCGCCAGGCACGCATCGCCATCAGCCGCTCCAGCGCGCGCACCACCGGCGCCTCGTCACCCGCCGTCAGCAGGTTGGCCAGGTAGCGCATCGGGATACGCAGCGAGGCCACGTCCGGCAGTTCACCGCTCATGCCCACGCGGCCACGTTCGGCGGCCGACTGGATCGGAGACAGCGGTGGCACATACCAGACCATCGGCAGCGTGCGGTATTCCGGGTGCAGCGGCAGCGCCAGCTTCCAGTCGATCGCCAGCTTGTACACCGGCGACTGCCTGGCCGCATCCAGCCAGCTGTCCGGGATCCCTTCCTTGCGCGCGGCGGCGATCACCGCCGGATCATTCGGGTCCAGGAAGATGTCCAGGTGGGCCTGGTACAGGTCCTTCTCGGCGGCCACCGAAGCCGCCTCGGCGATGCGGTCGGCGTCGTACAGCATCACGCCGAGGTAGCGGATGCGGCCCACGCAGGTTTCCGAGCACACGGTCGGCTCGCCCATCTCGATGCGCGGGTAGCAGAAGATGCACTTCTCCGACTTGCCGCTCTTCCAGTTGTAGTAGATCTTCTTGTACGGGCAGGCCGAGACGCACATGCGCCAACCGCGGCACTTGTCCTGATCAATCAGCACGATGCCGTCTTCCTCGCGCTTGTAGATCGCGCCCGACGGGCACGCCGACACGCACGCAGGGTTCAGGCAGTGCTCGCACAGGCGCGGCAGGTACATCATGAAGGTCTTCTCGAAGGCGCCGTAGATCTCCTTCTGCACCTGGTCGAAGTTGTAGTCGCGCGAGCGCTTGCTGAACTCCGAACCCAGGATCTCCTCCCAGTTCGGGCCCCACTCGATCTTCTGCATGCGCTCGCCACTGATCAGCGAACGCGGCCGCGCGGTGGGCTGGTGCTGGCTGTCCTTGGCGGCGTGCAGGTTCTGGTAGTCGAAATCAAACGGCTCGTAGTAGTCGTCGATCTGTGGCAGGTCCGGGTTGGCGAAGATCTTGGCCAGCATGCGCCAGCGGCCACCGGCACGCGGCACCAGCTTGCCGGCGCGGGTGCGTACCCAGCCGCCGTTCCACTTGTCCTGGTTCTCCCATTCCTTGGGGTAGCCGATGCCCGGCTTGGTTTCCACGTTGTTGAACCAGGCGTACTCGACGCCCTCGCGCGAGGTCCAGACGTTCTTGCAGGTGATCGAGCAGGTATGGCAGCCGATGCACTTGTCCAGGTTCAGCACCATCGCGATCTGTGCACGGACCTTCATCACACCACCTCCTTGCTGGCCGATGCCGAAGCGCCAGCGGGCTGTTCATCGTCCAACCAATCGACCTTGTCCATCTTGCGCACGATCACGAACTCGTCGCGGTTGGTGCCGCACGTGCCGTAGTAGTTGAAGCCGTACGCCAGCTGCGCGTAGCCGCCGATCATGTGGGTGGGCTTGAGCACGATGCGGGTCACCGAGTTGTGGATGCCGCCGCGGGTCCCGGAAATCTCCGAGCCCGGCACGTTGATGATGCGTTCCTGGGCGTGGTACATCATCGCCATGCCCGGCATCACGCGCTGGCTGACCACCGCACGCGCGGCAATCGCACCGTTGACGTTGAACAGCTCGATCCAGTCGTTGTCGACGATGCCGGCACTGCGCGCGTCGTCCTCGCTCAGCCACACGATCGGGCCACCACGCGACAGCGTCTGCATGATCAGGTTGTCGCTGTAGGTGCTGTGGATGCCCCACTTCTGGTGTGGCGTGATCCAGTTCAGCACGATCTCCTTGTTGCCGTTCGGGCGCTGGTTCAGCAGCGGCTCCACCGTGCGCGTGTTGACCGGCGGCCGGTAGCCCATGAAGGCCTCGCCGAAGTCGATCATCCACTCGTGGTCCTGGTAGAACTGCTGGCGACCGGTCACCGTGCGCCACGGAATCAGCTCGTGCACGTTGGTATAGCCGGCGTTGTAGCTGACGTTGTCGTCTTCCAGGCCCGACCAGATCGGCGAGGAAATGATCTTGCGCGGCTGTGCCTGGATGTCACGGAAGCGGATCGCCTCGTGCTCCTTGCCCACCGCCAGGTGGGTATGCTCGCGGCCGGTGAAGGTCCCCAGCGATTCCCACGCCTTCACTGCGACGTGGCCATTGGTTTCCGGCGCCAGGTGCAGGATCACCTCGGCCGCGTCGATCGCGGTCGAAATGGCCGGGCGGCCCTGGCTCACGCCCGCGTCGTGCACGGTGTGGTTGAGCTTGCCGAGGAATTCGACCTCGTGCTTCGTGTCCCAGCTCATGCCCTTGCCGCCGTTGCCCAGCTTGTCCAGCAGCGGGCCGAGCGAGGTGAACTTGCGGTACAGGTTCGGGTAGTCGCGCTCCACCACCGTCATCGACGGCATGGTCTGGCCCGGGATGGCCTCGCACTCGCCCTTCTTCCAGTCGGCCACGCCGAACGGCATGCCCAGCTCGTTCGGGGTGTCATGCAGGGTCGGCACCAGCACCAGATCCTTCTCCACGCCCAGCACACCCGGCGCCATTTCGCTTACGGTGCGGGCGACCTCCTTGAAGATCTCCCAGTCGCTGCGCGATTCCCAGGCCGGATCCACCGCCTTCGACAGCGGGTGGATGAACGGGTGCATGTCCGAGGTGTTGAGGTCGTCCTTTTCGTACCAGGTGGCCGTGGGCAGCACGATGTCCGAGTACAGCGCGGTGGTGCACATGCGGAAGTCGAGCGTGACCAGCAGGTCCAGCTTGCCTTCCGGTGCCTCGTCACGCCACGTCACTTCCTCCGGCTTGATCGCCCCCATCTCGCCAAGGTCCTTGCCCTGCAGGCCATGACGCGTGCCGAGCAGGTGCCGCAGCATGTACTCGTGGCCCTTGCCCGACGAACCCAACAGGTTCGAGCGCCAGATGAACATCATCCGCGGATGGTTCTGCTGTGCATCCGGATCGGCGAAGGCGAAGTCCAGCGAGCCGTCCTTGAACTTGCCCAGCGCGTAGTCGGCCGGGGCAACACCCGCCGCTTCGGCCTCGCGTACCAGCTGCAGCGGGTTGCGGTCCAGCTGCGGCGCACACGGCAGCCAGCCCATGCGCACCGCGCGCAGGTTGAGGTCGGCCAGGCTGCCGCTGTACTTGCTCGCATCCGCCAGCGGCGACAGCAGCTCGTCCACCTGCAGCTTCTCGTAGCGCCATTGCCCGGTGTTGAAGTAGAAGAACGAGGTGCCGTTCATGTGGCGCGGCGGGCGGCTCCAATCCAGGCCGAAGGCCAGCGGCTGCCAGCCGGTCTGCGGGCGCAGCTTTTCCTGGCCCACGTAATGCGCCCAGCCGCCACCTGTCTGGCCCACGCAACCGCACATGATCAGCATGTTGATCAGGCCGCGGTAGTTCATATCGTTGTGGAACCAATGATTCATCCCGGCGCCGACGATGATCATCGAACGGCCATGGGTCTTGTCGGCGGTACGTGCGAACTCGCGGGCGATCTCGATCACCTCGGCGCGCGACACGCCGGTGATGCGCTCCTGCCAGGCTGGGGTGCCCGGCACCATGTCGTCGAAGCTCGATGCCACATTGCCGCCGCCAAAGCCACGGTCCACGCCGTACTGGGCCAGCAGCAGGTCGTAGACCGTGGCCACCAGGGTTTCGCCACCCTCGGCCGTGGCCAGCCGGCGCACCGGAATGTTGCGCTCAAGCACGTCGTCGGCCGGCGCGGCGGTCCAGCCGTCGGTCTCGATGCCACCGAAGTACGGGAAGCTCACCGCCTCGATGCCCTCATGGCCATCGGCCAGGCTCAGGCGCAGACGCGTCTCGGCGCCCTTGCTCTCCTTCTCCTCGATGTTCCACTTGCCCTTCTCGCCCCAGCGGAAGCCGATCGAGCCGTTCGGCACCACGATCTGGCCGCTGGTCTCGTCATAGGCCAGCGTCTTCCAGTCCGGGTTGTTGGCTTCACCCAGCCCGCCCAGTTCACTGGCACGCAGGAAACGGCCCGCCACCAGGCGGCCGTCGTCGCGGCGCTCCAGGCGCACCAGCATCGGCATGTCCGAGTACTGCCGGCAATAGTCCTGGAAGTACTGCGAGGGCGAATCGACGTGGAACTCGCGCAGGATCACATGGCCGAAGGCGAAGGCCAGCGCCGCATCGGTGCCCTGCTTGGGGTGCAGCCAGTGATCGGTCAGCTTGGCCAGCTCGGAATAGTCCGGGCAGATCGCCACCGTCTTGGTGCCGTTGTAGCGCGCCTCGGTGAAGAAGTGCGCATCGGGCGTACGCGTCTGCGGCACGTTCGAGCCCCAGGCGATGATGTAACGGCTGTTGTACCAGTCGGCCGATTCGGGCACGTCGGTCTGCTCGCCCCAGATCTGCGGCGAGGCCGGCGGCAGATCGCAGTACCAGTCATAGAAGGACAGGCAGGCGCCGCCCAGCAGCGACAGGTAACGCGCGCCGGCGGCGTAGGACACCATCGACATCGCCGGAATCGGCGAGAAGCCGACCACGCGGTCCGGGCCGTACTGCTTCACCGTGTACAGGTTGGAGGCGGCGATGATCTCGTTGGCCTCTTCCCACTGCAGGCGCACGAAGCCACCCATGCCGCGGCGGTTCTTGTACGAACGCGCCTTCTCCTTGTCCTCCACGATGCTGGCCCACGCATCGACCGGGGCCTTGCTCTTGCGCGCTTCGCGCCACAGGCGCAGCAGCGTGCCGCGGATCAACGGGTACTTCAGCCGGTTGGCGCTGTACAGGTACCAGGAATAGCTGGCGCCACGCGGGCAGCCACGCGGTTCGTGGTTGGGCAGGTCCGGGCGCGTACGCGGGTAGTCGGTCTGCTGCGTTTCCCAGGTGACCAGGCCGTTCTTGACGTAGATCTTCCAGCTGCACGAACCGGTGCAGTTCACGCCGTGGGTGGAACGCACGATCTTGTCGTACTGCCAGCGGGCGCGGTAACTGTTTTCCCAGTCACGGCCTTCGCTCTTGGCGAATCCGTGGCCATCGGCAAAGGTCTGGGGGTCACGCTTGAAGAACTGCAAGCGATCGAGGAAATAACTCATCGGGGGTCTCCCTTTGCGGACATCGGCATCGTGGCTGTGTGTGTCATCTGGCTGCGGTGCGTTTTCATGTCGTCAGCAGGGTGTCTCGGCACCGCGCCGGTAGTACCACCACCAGGTCACGGCCAGGCAGGTGACGTAGAAAACAACGAATCCGTACAGCGCCATGTCGGGGCTGCCGGTCAAGGTGATGGACGAGCCGTAGCTCTTGGGAATGAAGAAACCGCCGTAGGCACCGATCGCACCGGAGAAACCGACCACCGCGGCCGACTCGATGCTGGCCTGGTGCGCGGCCGTGGCCTTGCCCTCGGCGTTGTCGTTGGCCGACCAGCGCTCATGCAGGGTGCGGAAGATCACCGGAATCATGCGGAAGGTGGTGCCGTTGCCGATGCCACTGAGCACGAACAGCGCCATGAAGCTGAGCAGGAAGCCATGGAAGTTGCCGCCCTGGCCGTCGCTGGGCAGGAAGTGCAGCACGCCGAACACCGCCGCGATCATCAGCGCGAACACCCAGAAGGTCAGGCGTGCGCCGCCCCAGCGGTCGGCCATGCTGCCACCCACCGAGCGCATCAGTGCGCCCAGCAGCGGGCCGATGAAGGCGTAGGCCAGCGGGTTCACGTCCGGGAACTGGCTCTTCACCAGCATCGGGAAGCCGGCCGAGAAGCCGATGTAGGAACCGAAGGTGCCGATGTACAACCAGCACATCAGCCAGTTGTGCTTGCGGCGGAAGATCACCGCCTGCTCGGAGAACGACGAGCGGGCGCTGGTCAGGTCGTTCATGCCGAACCAGGCCGCGATGGCGCACAGCGCGATGGCCGGCACCCAGATGAAGCCGGCGTTCTGCAGGAACAACGGCGCCCCGCCCTCCGCCGTGGGCTGCGGTGCACCACCCAGCGCACCGAACACGCCCACGGTGATGACCAGCGGGATCACCGCCTGCGCCACCGACACGCCCACATTGCCCAGGCCGGCGTTCAGGCCCAGCGCCAGGCCCTGCTTCTGCTTGGGGTAGAAGAAGGAGATGTTGGACATCGACGACGAGAAGTTCGCGCCACCGAAGCCGCACAGGATTGCGATGGCCACGAACACCCCGTACGGCGTGGCCGGGTTCTGTACCGCAAAGCCGAGCCAGAGCGTCGGCGCCAGCAGCGAGGCCGTGGACAGCGCGGTCCAGCGGCGGCCGCCGAAGATCGGGATCACGAACGAATAGAAGATGCGCAGCGTGGCGCCGGACAGGCTGGGCAGCGCCACCAGCCAGAACAGCTGGTCGGTGCTGAAGTTGAAGCCGATCTTCGGCAGGCTGATCGACACCGCCGAGAACAGCACCCAGACCGAGAAGGCCAGCAGCAGCGAGGGGATCGAGATGACCAGGTTGCGGGTGGCGACCCGCTTGCCGGTGCGCTCCCAGTAGCCGGGGTCCTCCGGCGTCCAGTCGCTGATGACGCGACCAGGACGGGCAGTGCTGCGGACAACAGGATCGCTACCGACGGTCATACATGGCTCCAAGGCTGTGGAATGACGTGGGTACTGCGTTTCAAGTTGTGACCCGTCGTCATGCAGCCATTAGGCCGCGCAGCAACAACGACGGGGTTGATCTGGATCAATCAGGAGCCGGTTTCCACCGTGCCCCTGACAAATGTCAAACCGATGGTGCGATGGTGCGGCGGGTCACCCCGCGCTGGCGCACGCTGTCGCGCACGTCCACATCGAACTGCAGCTGAAGCTGGCTGCCGTCTTCCAGGGCAATGTCGAATGGCAGGCCCTCCCGGCACGGCAACCGCGCCGCCAAGGCCTCGACTGCCGCGCGCGGCAGTACCAAGCGGCAGAAGGTGCCACCATCGAGCAGCACCGGTTGATCGCCGCCATGCAGCGACACCGCCATGCCCCAGCCCTCGATGCCGCCAAAGCGGGTCATGTTCTCGACCGATTCACCGGCCAGCAGGCGCGCCAGTTCTGCCTCGTCCAGGCGAAGCCGTACTGATTGATCCTGCAACTGCACTTTCATGACGCAACATCCTCCCATTGTTCGGGGGTATTGCAGTTGACCAGGCAGCCTTCGTCAACGCTTTCCAGCAGCAGCGCGTGCATCTGCAGGCGGCGCTGGAAGGCCTGTACCGAGCGCGGCCCCTGCGCATCATCCAGCATCGCGGCCAGCACGCTACGAGTGGCATTGTCCACATTCAACAGCATGGGAAAGGGATGCCCGTCAAAGATCGTACATGCGCCCCGCCCCTCGGCGGCCAACCGTTGCAGCAGCCGCGGTGCCAGCAACGGCGTGTCCACCGCTACCACCCAGGCTAGGCTATCGGGCATCTGCTGCATCACGCTGTGCAGTCCACCCAGGGGACCGCAGCGCGCCACCTGATCGGGGATGCCGCCGAAGGCCGGATAGTCGCCGCTCACCCACACCCGTTCGGCGCCGGCCTGCAGCAGCAGGCCACGCATGTGTTCCAGCAGCGTGCGCCCCTGCCACGGCAGCAGCGCCTTGTCGCGCCCCATCCGGCTGGACAGGCCGCCGGCCAGCACGATGCCGTTGATGGTTCCATTCATGGTAGAGCCACACCATGCGTGGCTGCGCCGGTTGGATACGCGGGAACGGCCCCATCCACGCATGGCGTGGATCTACTGAACCCCACGGCCATCCAGACATTCGGTGGTAGAGCCACGCCATGCGTGGCTGCAGCGGACTCAATGGTGGTGGTCGTGCGCATGGTCATGGGCATGTGCGGGTTCGCTGTCCGCATGGCACAGGCTGCAACCCTCGCTCCACTCGCTGTCGCCGTCCTCGTAATGCTCCTGCTTCCAGATCGGGCACTGGTGCTTCACCACCTCGATCAACTGCCGGCAGGCCCTGAATGCCTCGTCTCGATGCGGGCTGCCCGCAGCCACCACCACCGCCACATCGCCAATGCCCAACCGGCCCTTGGCATGGGCCACATACAGCTTCAGCTTCGGACCGAACGTCGCCTCGACCTCGGCGGCCAAGCGCTTGAACTCGTTCAGCACCAGCGGCTCGAACAGGTCATAGGTAATCCCGTTCACCGGCCGGCCGATGTTGACGTCGCGCACCTTGCCGATGAACACATCGATGCCACCGAAACCCGGATCGGACACCGCAGCGATGCCCTCGGCCGGATCGATCGACGCCTGCGCGCGATCCACCACTTTGGCGATGATCTTCTCGCTCATGGCTCAGCCCCCGCTTACCGGCGGCAGGATCGCCACCCGGCCATCGTCGGGCAGCGCCTCGTGGTCACGCAGCACGCGTTGCTGGTCGGCGAACGCCGAGTAGTCCAGCAGGCCCGCGCGGAAGCCCGGCCAACGCGTCGGCAGCAGCTCGCGCAGCGCTTGGCGCAGGTCGGCCACGGTGCCACCGGCCACCTCCACCGCGATCTCGCGGCTGGCATCCAGATCCGAAAACGCACCGAACAACTGCAGATTCACCTGTTTCATCATGACTCCTGGCTCGCCAGCTGCACCGGGTCATGGTGACCCCAGCCCTGTACCTGCACCGGCGTGCCAGCGATGGCCAGGTCTCCCTCGGCCTCCAGCACCACCCAGGCGTTGGCCTGCAGCATGGACATCAAACGGAACGATTCCTGCCCGGACAGCACGCGCGCACTCAGGCGCCCCTGACCGTCCACTTCCACCCGCGCACGCGCGTGGAAGCGCAGGCCCGGCGGCTTGCGCACGTCGGCCTGCAGCGGCAGCTGCAACACGGTTTCCGGTGCCAGCCCCAGCAGACGCCGCAGCACCGGCTCGACGAAGAAGCGCTGGCCCACAGCGGCCGAGACCGGGTTGCCGGGCAGACCGAAATACAGCGCACCATTGGGCAGCACCGCAAACAGCAGCGGCTTGCCCGGGCGGATCGCCACCTTGTGGAACACGATGCGCGCACCACGGCCACGCAGTGCATCGGGAACGAAATCGTAGCGGCCGGCCGACACCGCGCCCGTGCTGATCAGCAGCTGCGCACCTGCGGCCAGCGCTTCATCCAGCACCGCGTTGAACGCGGCCACGTCATCGCCCACGGTGCCCTGCCAGACCACTTCGGCACCGGCGGCCTGCAGGCGGCCCACCAGATACGGCCGGTTGCTGTCACGGATCTGGCCGGATTCCAGCGTCTGCGCCGCCTCGGTCACCAGCTCCTTGCCGGTGGCGATCACCGCCGCCTTCGGCCGTGCCACCACCGCCACCTGGCCCACGCCGATGGCATGCAGCAGGGTGCGCGCATTGATGTCCAGCACCTGCCCGGCCTGCAGCACACGCTCGCCGTCGCTCACATCCTGGCCGCGCAGGCGCACGTTCTGGCCCGGCTTCACCGTGCTCTTCAGGGCGATGCGGGTCGGGCGTCCATCCTCGCTGGCGAGGACGTCCACGTTCTCGACGGGCACCACCGTATCCAGCCCAACCGGCATGCGCGCTCCGGTCATGATTTCCCAGGCACCCTCGCCGCCCTCGGCACCGGCATCGCCGGCCGCCTGCCAGCCCTGCACCGCGAATTCGGTACCGGCCTCGAACGTCGCGCCGTTGGCGCGCAGCGCGAAGCCGTCCATCGCCGAATTGTCGAACGGCGGCAGCGACTGCTCACTGATGATGTCACTGGCCAGAGTGCGGCCGCCGGCCTCATGCAGCGGCAGGCGCTCGGCCGGCAGCGGCGTGGCCGCATCCAGCAGGTGCTGCAGGGCTTCGCTATAGGCAATCATCAGTGGCCACCACCGTCGACCATCGCCAGGGCGTGGCCCAGTACCGGCGCCAGAATATCGAGGCACTGCGCCGCCGCCTTCGGGCTGCCTGGCAATGCGAACACCAGCATGTTGCCCAGCTGCACCACCTCGGCGCGGCTCAGCCAGGCCATCGGCGTGTGCTGTGCGCTCAGTGCCCGCACCATCTGCGCCAGGCCATGCACCGGCCGCGCGTTCAAGGAACGCAGCGCCTCCGGGGTCAGGTCACGCGGGCCCAGCCCCGTACCGCCGGTACACAGGCACAGGCGCACACCCTCGGCCACCAGCGCCTGCAGGCGGCCCGCCAATGGCTCGATGCCATCCGGCAATACCTCGGCGGCCACAACCTCGCCGCCCAGCTTTTTCAGGCCGCTCACCAGGGTCGGGCCAGACACATCTTCATAGGTGCCCTCGCTGGCGCGATCGCTCAGCGTGATCACCGCGCAGGCCGCGCCCTCCAGGCCCTTCGGCGCACGCGGCTTGAAGCGCGCGCGCTCGGCATCGTCCATGCCATCCGGGTGCAGCCACACGCCGCGCTTGCCACCTTCCTTGAACAGCAGGCGGATGCCTTCAATGCGCAGGGCCGGTTCCACCGGCTTGCTCAGGTCGTACAGGGTCAGCAGCGCCGCGTTGACGCCGGCCAGTGCCTCCATCTCCACGCCGGTGCGCGCCTCGCTGGCGCACTCGCACCACACGCGGATCGCCTGCCGTTCCGGCACCGCCGCGCAGAACACCTGCACCAGTTCCAGCGGCAGCGGGTGGCACAGCGGCATCAGCATCGAGGCCATCTTGGCGCCCTGCAGGCCGGCAATCTCGGCCATCACCAGCGCATCGCCCTTGGGCAGGCGGCGCTCGACGATCAGCGGATAGGCCACCGGACCGGCATGCAGCTCGCCCACCGCCACCGCGCGGCGGCGGGTGATGCGCTTGTCGCGGACATCGGCCATATGGAAGGCCGCATTCAATTCCCCACTCATCGTGTTGCTCATCCTCCGATGGAGGCCAGGTGCGGGGTCAGCCCGGTCTGGCCCTGGTGCAGTCCATGCCCGGCCGCTTTCAGGCCAAGCTGTGTGGTGATGCGTGCCAGCAGCGCGTCGTGGTCGTCGTCGCGCTGCAGCAGCGGGCGCAGCGGCACGCCGAACTCGCCGAACAGGCACAGCCGCAGGTCGCCCTTGGCGGTCACCCGCAGGCGGTTGCAGCCCTTGCAGAAGTCACGCGAATACGGGGCGATGATGCCGATGCTGCCGCGATGGTCGGGGTGGCCGAACTCACGCGCCGGGCCGGCATCGGCCGCGCGTGGACGCTCGTGCCAGCCTGCGGCAAGCAGCTGCTCGATCACCACGTCGGCACGCAGGTGGTGGCGCTGGAAATAGGCTTCGTTGTCGCCGGTGCGCATCAGTTCGATGAAGCGCACGCTGAAAGGACGGTCGCGCAGGTAGTCCATCCACTGCGGCAGCTCGTTGTCGTTCAGGCCGCGCAGCAGCACCGCGTTGAGCTTGATCGCCGGCAGGCCCAACGCCTGCGCCAGGGCCAGGCCCTGTTCGATCTCCGGCAGGCGGTCATGCCCGGTGATGGTCCTGAAGCGTTCGCGCCGCAGGCTGTCCATGCTCACGTTCAGCGCAGTCAGGCCGGCCCGGTGCCAGCCCGGCAGGCGCCGCGGCAGCAGCGTGCCGTTGGTGGTGATGGCCACCTTGCGGATGCCCGGCACCGCCGCCACGGTGGCGATGATCTCGTCCAGATCCTTGCGCAGGCTGGGCTCACCACCGGTCAGGCGGATCTTGCTCATGCCCAGCGCGGCGAACGCGCGCACCAGGCGCGCGATTTCATCCACCTGCAGAAAGCGCGGGCGGCCATCGACCTGGTAACCGTCGGGCAGGCAGTAGCTGCAACGGAAGTTGCAGCGGTCCGTCACGCTGATGCGCAAATCGCGCAGGGGCCGGCCCAGCGTGTCCACCAGCAGGCCGTTGGCCACGAACGGCTTTGCCGGCACG
>OFRL01000142.1_pt1 | contig 40014 bp, 50 predicted proteins | sample 1543121 | NCBI WGS metagenome assembly OFRL01 (sample SAMN07774228, study PRJEB24372) | wastewater metagenome | isolation source: Lake Maggiore Cannobio | place: Italy: Cannobio | collected 2016-01
TGTCCCGGGGTCTACCGTGATCTCATTCCTCACGCCTCGCTTTAGCCGCCCGGTGGACCCCGGCACGAGGCCGGGGTGACGGAAAGCGTATTGCGGATGACCGAACCCTAGCGTTTGTCCTTCACGTTCCGGTCGAGGAACGTCAAAATCGTCCCCCACAGATGCTCGCTGATCCCCGGCCCGCCGACGCGGTGGGTGTAGCCGGGGTAGAACATCATCTCGAACGGTGTGTCGGTCGCCTGCATCCGCGCGGCGAGCGCGGTCGAGTTGGTGAACACCACATTGTCATCCGCCATGCCGTGGATCAGCAGCAGCGGATCCTTGATCTTGGGGGCATTCTCGAGCGCACCCGAGGCGGCATAGGCTTTGGCGTCACTGACCGGCGAGCCCATATAGCGCTCGGTATAATGCGTGTCGTACAGGTTCCACTGTGTCACCGGCGCGCCCGAAACGCCCGCTGCATAGACGCCCTGGTTCGCCTCCAGCATTTTCAACGTCATATAGCCGCCATAGGACCAGCCATAGATCGCCACCTTGTCGGGATCGACGAACGGCTGGCTCTTGATGAATTTCGCGCCCGCCAATTGGTCCGCCACTTCGACCGTGCCCATCGCGCGGTAGATATGGTCCTCGAACGCCTTGCCGCGATTATACGACCCGCGATTGTCGATCTGGAAGAAGATGTAGCCGTGCTGCACCAGATATTGCGGCAACGCCCCACCCCAGGCGCGCGTCACCTGCTGGCCGGTGCCCGGACCGCCATAATGCTGGAAGAACACCGGATACTTCTTGCCCGGCTCCAGCGGCGGCGTGATCATCTCATAATAAAGATCAGTGCCGTCCTCGGCCTTGATCGTGCCGAAGGTGGTTTGCTGATGGCTCGCCAGATAGGGGTAATAAGGATGCCCCGGCTTCAGCGCATTTTCGTTGATCCACGACAGCCGCTTGCCGCTCGCATCGGCCAGATAGACCTGCGTCGGCTGGGTCGGGTTGGAGCGCCCCACGATCATCCGCGTCGCGGCATGATCCATGCTTGCACCATTCCACCAGCCCGTCTCGGTCAGCCGCGTGACGACGCCCGGATGCGCTATATCGACCGAATAGACATGCTGCTCCAGCACGCCATCCTTGTTGCCGGTGAAGAACAGCCGACCTTTGGCTTCGTCAACGCCGATCAGCTGCTGGACGACCCAATCGCCCTTGGTCAGCGCGGTCCACTTGCCCTTGGCGAAGCGGTAGAGGTGGCCATAGCCGGTCCGCTCCGAGCGCCAGATCAAGCTGCCATCCTTCAACGGACGATAGGCTTCGGTAAGGTTCAGCCAACTCCGCGCGCCCGCTTTCTCGGTGAACAGGATGCTGCTTTTGCCCGTTTCCGGGTCGACCGTGAGCATGTCGAGCGTCTTTTGGTCGCGGCTTTCGCGCTGCACCAGCAGCGTCTTGCCATCGGGCGTCCAGTCGACGCGGGCGAGATAGATGTCGGGATTCTGGCCAAGATCGACCTTCACCTTGCCGGTGCCATCGGCCTTCATCACATACAGTGCGACCGCGACATTGGGCGTGCCTGCGGCGGGATAGCGTTGCTCATAGACCTTCGTGCCGGTCGCCCCGATCGCCGCGCGGGTAACAATGCCGACGGGAGCCTCATCAAAACGCTCGACCGCGATGTACGTGTCCTGCGGCGACCACCAATAGCCGGTCCGGCGATCCATTTCTTCCTGCGCGACGAACTCGGCCTCGCCCCAATGCACCGTGCCCGCACCGTCCTGGCTGACCTGGCGCGCTTCGCCACCGCCAAGCGACTGAACGAACAAATTCTGCCCGCGCACGAAGCTGACGAACCCGCCCTTGGGGCTGATGGCGGGGTTCAGCGCGCCGTCGGGCGAATTGGTCAGCCGCCGCGTCGTGCCGTCGAGTGTCGCCAGATACAGGTCGCCATCGAGCGGCACGAGGATCGTCTTACCGTCGGGAGCCCAATCATAGGCGACGATCCCCTTTGACCCGGCGATGCGGGCGCGCTCGCGCTGCATCTTTTCGGCCTCGGACAATTCCGCGCCACTGCCGACCTTCTTTGAATCGACCAGCATCCGCTCCTCACCGGTGCGCGTATCGAGCGCCCAAAGGTCGAAACGTTCCTTCTCATCGGCGCGCGGGCGCAGCGAGGTGAGCAGCGTCCCGTCCGGCGACAGGCGCACGCCGCGCGGTTGCACGCCCGACAGATCGGGGCTGCCGAACACGCGCGACAGCGTCAGCTTGGTCGGCGCGTCAGCCGCCATCACGGGCACCGCCGCACAGGCGAGCATCACGCCCGCAAAAGCCCAACTCGCCCGCATCCTGCATCTCCAATCCCGCATGGTTCCTCGCCCGACGAACGCAGGCGGCGTCGGCGCTTATCGCGGTGCGCGGGGACCGCGTAAAGAGGGCAAGCGCGCGGTGCGGCATCGCGTCCGGATTGCAACGAGAATTTGCTCGGCTGCGGATGCGTCGACCCGCGCCGAACCCCGCCTTGCCGTCGTTACGGATCAACTTCGGCCTGCACTTTGCGCGTCGCCCGCTAAGCTGACCTGGCAACGCGCGCTGCAACAAAACGAGAGACACCTCGACTTTCCCCTTTTCAGGAGAATAGCAATGCCTTTGGAAACACGCAGCTTGTCCCCGCGCGATGCCGCGCTTGAAATCATGGACGGTTTCAAGGCGCGACTGGGCATCGACCTGGCCGGAATCGCCGGCAACGAAGCACTCACCGTCGAGCAACGCCGTCGCAAGATGATCGCAAAACTGTTGGAGGCGACGCTCGCGGGAATCGATGAGTATCACCGTGCCGAGGGCATCGAGCTCGCGTCGCATGACGACAACACGCTGATCACCGCCGCTTTGGCCGAAGAGCCCACCGAGATCGAACCCAATATCAGCCTGACCCAGCATAATTTCGAAATTGTCCGCGGCTATCGCGGGCAGGAAGTGACCGATTATGTGTACGGTCTGTCCAAACGGCTCGAAGCGATGCAAAACGCCAAGACGCCGGGCCAGCTCGCCATCGAAATCGGCGCGAGCAGCCTGTTCAGCATCGGCGTGGCGATGGCCAAATTGACCTGGACCGCCTGGCGCGGCGGGGCGACCTTCCTCAACGCGCTGCGCACCGGCATCACCACGCTGGGCATGAAGACCGCGATCACCATCATCGTGATCGTGCTGGTCGCATTCCTGCTCTATCTGTTCCTCGAAAACCCCAAAAAGGTGCTGGCGCTGGTGTTCAACGACACGGCGGAAGATCTCGTCGTCACCAATTGGCGCGCCGGAGTCGAGGGCGGCACGGGTGGGAACCTCTATGTCGCGCACGGGCACATGGAGAATTTCATGCAGGATCACGCCAGCGGCGATCTCGATTCACCAATCGTGCAGATCCGCCAACGCTTCTTCTTCGAACCGAACGATCCCGACAATGTCGTGTTCGGCGGGATCTATTTCGCCGATCGCAATTTCGGCCTGCGCGGCAGCGAGGGGGTAATGCTGTTCACATCGCTGAACAGCCCTTTCTCCGCCGCGCATCTCTACGCCGTGCCGTATGTCAACGATAACGGCACCAACATGCGCTTGATGACCGGCCAGAAACCCAATCTCGAAACGCTGTTCCGCGAGATGTACGATACGCGCAAGGTGCGGGTCGATTTCGCCGAGGGCGGGTATCGCTTTACCTCGACCGTGAATGACGCGCGCGGTGGCGTGGTCGGCTTGATCGGCACGATCTCGACGACCTGATCCGAAAGCGGCAGGGCGTGGTGGACGCAGTCCGGCATGCCCTGCTGGCCACGACGCGATCCGCCTCGCTCAAGCGAGCGCCGGGCTTCCCTCCACCTGCGGCCCCACCCGCGCCCGCTTGCGCCATGGCAGCACGCGGCGCTCCACCAGCGAACGCCACGCCCATTCGACCGGCGCAATGTCGAAATGCCGCACCCACACATTGGCGCCGATCAGCAACGCCGCATTGATGAGGAAGGCCGTTACCATCAGCGGTCCCCATGTCATCTTGCCGTACAGGCCGAGCATGAATGGCGGGTACAGCACCCACAGGCAGATCAGCGTCTGCGCGATATAGATCGACAGCGCCGTCCGCCCGGCCGCGACGAACGGGCGCAACAGCCGCGCCCCGACGGCGCTGCTGACGAGCAGGTTGATCAGCGCGACATGGCCCAGCGTCATCGCCTGCCGCGCAAACTCATAGCTCGCCCAGAAGGTATAGGGACCATTGCCGAATTCCATCTGTTCGGACGCGCCGATGACCCGCAGCGTGATGCCGACGGCATAAGCGATCAGTGCGGTCCAGACGTAAAAGCGCCGCGAGCGCCGCCCCTGCAGGATGCCGAGCTTATAAAGCGCGGCACCGATCAGCATGACGCTCGCCGCTTCCCATACGAACAATATCTCGAGGAACTGCGACTCGATATCGAGGAAGGAGCCCCATTGTGCGTGCGCCCAGGTGATGAAAGTGCCCTTGCGCGCTTTGTCTTCGGCGGCGATGTCGTTGTGCGATTTGGCGCGGGCCTCGGCGCGCTTTTTGTCCCGCTCGGCCTTGTCCTTCAGGACCTTGCGTTCTTCCGCGGTCGGCTTGGTTCCGGCGGCCACCTTGGCCTCGATCGCCGCCACTTGCGCGCGCGTCTGCAGCGTCAGGTAATAGCCGAAATACCCCCCGCCCCCCAATTGGAACAACGCCAGCGTCAGGCCGATCATGATCAGCCATTGCGGGCGCAACCGCCGGAACAGGAACGCGACCAGCGCGGCCAGCCCATAGGTGTGGAGAATGTCCCCGGGCCACAACAGGATGAAGACATGCACCAGCCCGAATGCGAACAGGATGAGATTGCGTACATAATAGCGCCGCATCACCACCCAGCCGCTGGCCTTGTCGGCCACGCGATCGGTCAGGATCACCATCCCCGCGCCGAACAGCATTTCCAGCATGCAGCGGGCGGTGCCATTGGCGAACACTTCGCGCAGCCACCAGGCGATCCGGTCGGTCTGCGACCAGCCGAGATGCCGGATATCGTCAAACGACGCGTAAATCGACTGCCCCATGTCGTTGATGTTCATGAACAGGATGCCGAGGATCGCCACCCCGCGCAGAATATCGAGCACCGCGATGCGCGGCGCGCCATCGGGTTCGGCGGCGGTGGTCATGGTGACGTCGGACATATTTCCCCCCGGAATAGTCGGCAGCCGACCATAGCGAATCGCGGTGTATCGTGCAAACATGACACGTAGGTCGAGAACGGATGCGGGGGGGGTAGCGAATGTGGCGGATCGGGTCGGCGCAAAAGGCCTTCGCGGCACTTGTTTTAACGGTCCTGCTTCTTGCCGGGGCAACCCCGGTGCTGAGCCAGTCGATCCACGACCGTATTTATCCCGCGCCAACCGCACCAATCGCGACCGCAGTCCTCCCTGCAGGGGCCGAGCGCGTCACGGTCCAAACTAGCGACGCGCTGTCGATCACCGGAGCTGCGGTCGCCGCCGCGCCGGGCAAACCGACGCTGCTGGTGTTCCACGGCAATGGCTCCAGCGCGATGAGCACGCTCGACTGGTTCGTGCCCGCCATCGCCAAGGGCTATGGCGTCGTAGCGGCGGAATATCGCGGCTATTCGGGCAACCCAGGTCGCGCCGACGAGCCCGGGCTCGCGCGCGATGCCGACGCCTTTTATGCCGAGGCACGGCGGCGGGCAGGGGGCAGGCGGCTGATCGTCGTTGGCCACAGCCTTGGCGGCGGCGTGGCCTTCGGGCTGGCGTCACGGCAAAAGCTGGATGCGCTGGTGACGATTGGCACCTTCACCAGCCTGACCGCGATGGTACCGAAGATCGGGCGCGCGTTCGTCAGCGACCGCTACGACAATCTTGCCACGGTGCCGACGCTGGACGAGCCCTATTTCCTGATCCACGGCCTCGCCGATCAGACCATCCCAGCTGCGATGGGGCAAGAACTCCACAAGGCCGCACACGCCGCCAAACGCACTGGTTTCAGCGTGGTGATCCAGGGGGCCGACCATCACCCTGATGGCGCGATGATTGCTTCAATCCTGGAAACGATCGTGGCACATCTGGACCACCCCGATGCGGCGGCTTTGCCCCTACCCGACACCGTGAAGATTTATGGCTTCGGTTGAGCCTTGCCGCCACGATATTCGCGCACTCTCTTGACTGGTCTCGCAACATCGTCAGTCTCGATCGCCGAGGTTGGGAGCGGATAATGGTAGGAAAGCGGTTCGTTTTTATAGCCTTGTCCCCATTGCTCCTCGGCGCGCAGAGTCCACCGCAATCGCCCGCTGCCGATGTGGCAGATACCGCTTTGGCTAAGGGGCGCTACCTCGAGGCCAGTGACGCCTTGGCCGCCGCAGCCTTCGGCCCTGACGGCAAAGTCCGTGACGACTTCGCCTTCCAGATGTGGGAACAGATCAGCCCAATGCTCACCAATGAACTCGACCCAGCCGTGCTGGCCCGTGCAGAGCCTGGCTCGCCCCCCGACCCCAGTTGGGCGACGCGCGTGGCGGCGGCCACTCCACACGATGCGATTGAAGAGATCGTCCGGCGCGCGCGCGACACCAGCATCGTTATCTTGAATGAAGCCCATGATAGCCCGCGCGACCGTGCCTTTGCTTTGCAAGTGGCACGTGCGTTAAAACCCCTTGGGTACTCGACCCTGGCCGCAGAGACGTTTGATAGCGAGCCTGCTGAACCCGGCCACGCCTCGATGATCGACAAACTCAGGCAGGACGGTTTTGTCCGGATCAGCACCGGTTATTACACGCGAGACCCGGTATTTGCGGGCTTTGTGCGCGAGGCTTTGGCGTTAGGGTATCGCCCCGTGGGCTATGAAGAAACCAGCAAACAGCGCCCGAAAGAGGGTGGCATTGCTCCGCGAGAGAAAGCGCAAGCCGAGAATTTGGCAGCGGTGCTTGCGGCTCAACCGACCGCGAAAACGCTGGTTTACGTGGGATATAGTCACGTCGCGGAAGCCCCGCTTCAGTCCCATAGCGGCAAGATCGACTGGATGGCGAGCCGCCTGAAACGGCTGACCGGCATCGATCCCCTTACCATTGACCAGACGACCTTAACCGATCTGTCGCCTCGCGAACGCACTGCATACGCCGCTGCCTCAGCGCGCATCGGGAACCGACCGAGCGTCTTCTTGGAAGGCAACAACCCGCTCATTCTCGGGCGCTATGCTGGTGCGGTTGACCTGCAGGTGGTCCATCCGGCCAGAGCGTATCGCTATGGCCGCCCCCAATGGCTGGTTGAAATGGGTGGCACGCCACTCGCAATCCCGAAAGAGCTGCTGCCGACCTCGGGGCGTCGGCTGATCCAGGTTTTTGCCGCAGATGCCCCGCCGGATGCCGTCCCGCTCGACCAAATTGTGGTACAAGCCGGTGCCCCCTTGCCGATGCTGTTCGCACCCGCCGTACCCGTGCGTTTTACCATCGGTTCATAGCAAGCCGCTCTGGCACAAACAAAAAGGGCACGGGGACCAAAGCCCCCGCGCCCTCCTGTTAGCCTCACGGCCAGCCGTCCGATTACTCGGCAGCGCCGCCCTTGGCCGGACGGGTGTCGCGGCGCTCGGCGATACGTGCCGACTTGCCGGTACGACCACGCAGATAATAGAGCTTCGCACGACGCACTGCGCCCTTGCGGACGACTTCGATGCTGTCGACGTTGGGCGAATAGAGCGGGAAAACGCGCTCTACGCCTTCACCGAACGAAATCTTCCGCACGGTGAAGTTCGAGCCCATGCCCTTGTTGGAACGCGCGATGCACACGCCTTCATAATTCTGAACGCGGGTGCGCTCGCCTTCGACCACCTTCACGCCGACCTTCAGCGTATCGCCAGGGCGGAATTCGGGGATCTTCTTGGTCTCGAGAAACTTGGCAATGTTCTCGGCTTCGATCGTCTGGATGAGATTCATCTCATGCGTCCTTGTCTGTCTGTCGCGCGCCAGAGGGCGACTGGACCCGAGCACCCTCATGGCGCTCCCACAGGTCCGGCCGCCTTAGCCGTGTTTCGGTCTCGGCCATCGACTTTCGCCATGCCGAAATCCTCGCATGATCCCCCGATCGCAACACTTCGGGGATCGTGCGCCCTTCCCATTCAAATGGTCGGGTATATTGCGGATATTCGAGAAGCCCCGTTTCGAAGCTCTCGTCCACGCCGCTATAAGCCGCGCCCATTACGCCGGGGAGCAGCCGAATGCAAGCGTCGAGCAGCACCAGCGCCCCCATCTCGCCGCCCGAAAGAATGTAATCCCCGATCGACACTTCCTCGATGTCGCGCGCGGCGAAGATGCGTTCGTCAAACCCCTCGAAGCGGCCACACAGGATGGTGACGCCCGGCCCTTCCGCCAGGCTACGCACGCGCGCCTGGGTAAGCGGGGCGCCGCGCGGCGTCATGGCGAGCAGCGGAAGGCCAGCGGGCACGCTGTCGATTGCCGCCGCCAGCACATCGGCGCGCAACACCATCCCCGCCCCGCCACCCGCGGGCGTTCCGTCGACGGTGCTGTGCTTGTCGGTGGCGAAATCGCGGATGTTGCGCGCGTCGAGGCTCCAGCGCCCCTCGGCCAGCGCGCGACCGGCAAGAGAAATGCCAAGCGGCCCGGGAAACATGTCGGGGTAAAGCGTTAAGACGGTGGCGGCGAACGGCATTGGGCTCCTTCCCCCGCCCGCCTCCGAAAGGCAAGACGCGTGGACGACTGCATCATCATCGGCGCTGGCCCGGCCGGGCTCACCGCCGCCATCTATCTCGCGCGGTTCCATTTGCGCATCCGCATGTTCGATTGCGGCAGCAGCCGAGCCGCGCTGATCCCGCGCACGCACAACCATGCCGGTTATCCCGGCGGGGTGAAAGGCACCGAGTTACTGCGCTTGATGCTGGAGCAAGCCGAGGAATTCGGCGCGACGCGCGAACAGGCGGAAGTCACCGAAATCGTTCCGACGGGCGACACGTTCGACGTGCGCGTGGGCGATCACCGGTATCCGGCCCGCTCGGTCCTGCTGGCTACCGGCGTGGTCAACCACCGACCGGACATGGCGGGGGATGTGCATGACGAAGCGCTGGCGCGCGGGCTGCTGCGCTATTGCCCGATCTGCGACGGCTATGAAGTCACCGACAAGCGCGTCGGCGTGATCGGCACTGGCGACCACGGGATGAAGGAAGCGCTGTTCCTGCGCGGCTTCACCAGCGACGTGACCTTGATTGCGCCCGGTGCCGCGCATGAGCTCGACGCGACCTGCCGCGCCAAACTGGAAGACGCTGGCATCGTTCATGTCGATGGCCCCTGCACACCAATCCGCATTGCCGGGGACGCGATCGAGGTCACCACGCCGGGCGGTGCGCTACGCTTCGACAGCGTCTATCCGGCACTGGGGTCGACGATCCGCTGCAGCCTCGCCGTTGCGGCCGGCGCGCGGGCGACCGCCGATGGCTGCCTCGAAGTCGACGATCATCAACGCACCTCGATCCCGGGCTTGTTCGCCGCGGGCGATGTGGTGAAAGGGCTCGATCAAATCAGCCATGCCATGGGCGAAGCTGGCGTCGCGGCCACCACCATTCGCAACCTGCTCGACGAACGCCGCCCGATCAGGCGCTGACCGACCAGTTCTCGACGCGCAGGCCCGGCACATCGGCGAAATCGGCTTCGTTATTGGTGACGATGGTCGCGCGCAGGCTCAGCGCATGCGCGGCGAGCAAACGGTCGAAACGGGCGCGTTTGAAGGGCAGCCGCGCATATTCGCGCGCCGCAGCGTCGTCGAAGGAAAGAATCGGGATCACCGCGACAAAACTCGCCAGGACTTCCGGTGACGGCGGCTTTCCAACGAAGGTGCCGACGGCGATCTCCGCGAAACTGATCGCGGAGATCGCCACCTCGCCCGGGAAGCACGCCGCCAGGCGATCGTTCACTGCCGAAAATCGCTCCGACATCGTGTAGATCGCCATGTCGGCATCGATGAGATAGCGCGTCACGCGTCGCGCGCTGCAAGCCGCTTTGCGATCGTGCTGGGCCGCTCGTCGAAATCGCCATGCGGAATTAAGCGTGCGCCGGGTGCCTTGCCCGCGAAACCGCTAATGTCGATCGTCCGCCGGGGCGCGTCGACGGGTTCTACGCGAAACGACATCGGCGCCTCCTTGACCATACGCACTTCGGTGCCTTCGGGAATGCCCATCCCCTTGGGCAGCCGCAACGCGACCGAATTGCCCGACTTGAATGTGGTACCCTTATATTCGTCGTCCGGCATCGCAGCCTCCGTATACACGTTACGTATATACTAAACCACGAAGGCAGTGTCAACGACGAGGCGCTCCGCACTCCAATCGGGTACGGCGTCGGCGTTCATCGGCACCATGAAGCGCTTCTTGTCGGGCCGTTCGACTTCAATCACATCGCCCGCGCCGAAATCATCGATCGCGACGACCTGCCCCAGCGCCTCACCTTCCAGCGAGACGACGGGCAAGCCGAGCAGATCGGCATGATAATATTCGCCCGGCTCCAGCGGCGGCAATGCCGAGCGCGGTACGGTCAGTTCGGTGCCGCGCAATGCCTCGGCGGCGTTGCGGTCGGTCACCTCAGCAATGCGGGCGATCGCGCCATTGCTGCCATGGCGCACCGACTTCAGCGTCAGTGCGCCGCCGTTGAAAACCTTATAGCTGCTCAGGTCCTCGGTAAAGACCTTGAGACGGACTTCCCCCGTCACACCATGCGCGCCGATGATGACGGCAAGCGTGACGGGGGAATCGGGTCGCATCAGCCGTTCGCCGGGGTTTCTTCAGCGGTCGCTTCGGCGACGGCTTCGGCTTCCGGGGTCGGGGTTTCGGTTGCGGCTTCTACCTCAGCGGCCATGACAGCTTCGGCTTCAGCAGCTGCGGCAGCGGCCTTGGCCTCTTCCTCAGCGGCAGCAGCGGCGACCTTGGCGGCCTCGGCATCGTCCAGCTTCTTCTGGCGCTCTTCCAGGCGCTCGGTCGCCTTTTCGCCGGGCTTGCCCTTGTTCGGGTTGTTGCGGGCTGCACGCTCGCGCACGCCGGTCACGTCGAGGAAACGCGCAACGCGGTCGGTCGGCTGCGCGCCGACGCCCAGCCAATAGTTCGCACGCTCGGTGTCGAGCACGATGCGCTTCTCGTCGTCCTTGGCGAGCAGTGGGTTGTAGGTGCCGATTTTCTCGATGAACTTGCCGTCGCGCGGGTTGCGCGCATCGGCAACGACGATGCGATAGTAAGGGCGCTTCTTGGAACCACCGCGCGAGAGACGAATGCTGACTGCCATTTTCTGTACCTTCTTCTTTTAATACGTTGATTGGGTTAAACTTATTTCTTCTTGAGCAAATTCTCGAAGCCGGGAGGAAGCTTGGTCTGGCCGCCGCCGAGGCCAGGAAGGCCACCACCGCCGCCGCTGAGCATCTTCGCCGGATCGATCCCGCCGCCCAGCGCACCGCCCAGCCCACCAAGACCGCCGCCACCGCCGAACATCTTGGCCATGCCGGCCAAGCCGCCCATCTTTTTGATCTTCTTCATGGCATTCGCCATTTCCTGATGCATCTTGATGAGCTTGTTGACGTCCTGCACCGTGGTGCCGGAGCCCTTGGCGATACGGATCTTGCGCTTGGCGTTGAGCAGTTCCGGCTTGCGGCGCTCCTTCGGCGTCATCGAGGTGATGATCGCGTCCATCCGCACCAGCACCTTTTCGCCGCCGACCTGGTCGACTTGCGCCTGCGCCTTCTTCATGCCGGGGATCATACCCGCCAGCGCGCCGATGCCGCCCATGCGCTGCATCTGCGCAAGCTGCGCGCGCAGATCGTCCATGTCGAACAAGCCCTTGGCGAGCTTGGCCGCCATCTTCTCGGCATCTTCGACCTGGATCGCTTCGGCCGCACGCTCGACCAGGCCGACCACGTCGCCCATGCCGAGGATCCGCCCGGCAACGCGCTTGGGGTCGAACGCTTCCAGCGCATCGAGCTTTTCGCCCATGCCGGCAAACTTGATCGGCTTGCCGGTGACGGCGCGCATCGACAGCGCCGCACCGCCGCGCGCATCGCCATCCATGCGGGTCAGCACGACACCGGTCAGCGCGACCTGATCGGAGAAGTTCTTGGCGACGTTGACCGCATCCTGCCCGGTCAGCGCATCGACCACGAGCAGGATTTCGGTCGGCTTGGTCACTTCGGCGACCGCGCGCATTTCGTCCATCAGCGCCTGGTCGACATGCAGACGCCCTGCCGTGTCGAGCATCAGCACGTCATAGCCCTGCAGCTTCGCCGCCTGCAGCGCACGCCGGGCGATGTCGACCGGCTGCTGCCCGGCGACGATCGGCAGGGTCGAAACGTCGGCCTGCGTGCCGAGCACCGCCAACTGCTCCTGCGCATTCGGGCGATTGACGTCGAGCGACGCCATCAACACCTTCTTGCCTTGCTTCTTGGCGAGCCGCAGCGCGATCTTCGCGGTCGTCGTCGTCTTGCCCGAGCCTTGCAGACCGACCATCATCACGATCGCGGGCGGCGTCACATCGAGTTCGAGCTCCGACGCTTCGGACCCGAGCATCTCGACCAGCGCGTCGTTGACGATCTTGACGACTTGCTGGCCGGGTGTGACCGAGCGCAGCACGTTCTGGCCGACCGCCTGTTCGGTGACCTTATCGACGAAATCGCGCGCCACCGGCAAAGCGACGTCGGCTTCGAGCAAGGCCACGCGCACTTCGCGCATCGCTGCGCGCACGTCGGCGTCGGTCAGCGCACCGCGCCCCCGCAACCGATCGAACACACCGCCAAGACGGTCGCTCAGGCTCTCGAACATCCGAAAAAACCCTTCTCAAAAGTCGCTTTTGCCCAGTAACGCAAAGAACGCCGGCGGACGAAACCTCGTCGGCCGGCGTAGCCCCGTGGGGCAGCCTTCACGCACCTGAACAGGAGCGATTGAGGTTGCCCCTACCGCAACACAAGCAATTGCGCAACCATCCGGCTTAACACGATCTACACGGGTAGCGTGGGATGGACACGAACCGGGAAAGCGTTGGGGCGAAAGACAGCATGATGGCCGAGTCGAGGGTTGGCGAAACGAGCGAGCAGGGCACACGGGTGCCCGCCGAACGCCACGACATCTTGAACGGCGCGATCACGGTGGCGGCGATTCTGTTGTTCGTCGGCACCGGCAGTGCAGCGCTATCGTCGACGATCCAACGCTATTTCAACGATGGCCCCGGCCCCGACCAGACACTCGTCATCGCCTTGCTGCTCAACGTCGCGCTGATCCTGTTCGGGTGGCGTCGCCACCGCGAGTTGGCGCATGAAGTGGCGATACGGACCGCTGCTGAGGAACGTGCGCAATTGCTCGCCTCCAAGGATCCGCTGACGGGCTTCCTCAACCGCCGCAGCCTGGCCGAGGAAGGGGCGGCCATGTTCGTCCGGGCACAGGCCCGCCATAAAGCGATGGCGTTGCTGATGCTCGACCTCGACCATTTCAAGACCGTCAACGACATGCACGGCCACGCAACGGGCGATGCCCTCCTTCAGCAAGTCGCCGTGCAAATTGCCGAAGCGATGCCCAGCGTTGCGCTGACCGCGCGCTTCGGCGGCGACGAATTCGCCTGCGCCTTCCTATTCGACCCCACCGACCCATCCACCGTCGAACGCATCGCCGAAAAGCTCGTCAGCCGTCTGGCGCAGCCGTTCCAGGCCGGCGGATTGCAGCTGCACATCTCGGTATCGGTGGGCATCGCGCGTTCGGACTTCGATTGCACCAGCATCGATGCGCTGATGCGCGCCGCCGACATCGCGATGTATTCGGCCAAGAATTCCGGGCGCAATCGCTTCGCCTGGTTCGACCAGTCGATGGAGCGCGAGTTGCAGGTCCGCAACGATCTGGAAGTGGGCCTGCGCAGCGCCATCCCGCGCGCTGAAATCGTGCCCTATTTCGAGCAGCAGATTCACCTGGCGACCGGACGACTGAGCGGTTTCGAAGTGCTGGCGCGCTGGGACCATCCGACGCGCGGGCTGATCGGCCCCGACGCCTTTATCCCGATTGCCGAGGAAACCGGCATGATCGCCGATCTGTCGCTGTCGGTGATGCGCCAGGCCTTCCTCGCCGCCAAGGACTGGGACGCCAGCCTGTCGCTGTCGGTGAACATTTCGCCGTGGCAGTTGAAGGATGCGTGGCTCGCACAGAAGATCATCAAGGTGCTGACCGAAACCGGCTTCCCGGCCAGTCGGCTGGAAATCGAGATCACCGAGACGTCATTGTTTCATAACCTCGCGCTGGCGCAATCGATCGTGGGGAGCCTCAAGAACCAGGGCGTGCGCCTCGCACTTGATGATTTCGGCACGGGCTATTCCTCGCTCGCGCATCTGCGCGCGCTGCCCTTCGACCAGATCAAGATCGACAAGAGCTTCATCATGTCGATCAACGAGAATAGCGAAAGCGCGGCGATCGTCACCGCAATCACGCGGCTGGGCGAGAGCCTCAACCTGCCGATCACCGCCGAGGGCATAGAGGATGCGAGCATCGAGGAACGGCTGCGCGCGCTGGGCTGCGCCAAGGGCCAGGGGTATTTCTACGGCCGTCCGACCAGCATCGCCGTTACCCGGCGGCTGTTGGCCGAGCGGCGGCTGTTGCAGGTGGTGACGACCGATCCGGCCTTCCAACCGGCAGAGGAACACCGCCGGGCGAGCTGACGTTGTCACCATCGTCGAGCGGGGCGGTGCATGGACTTCGCCCGCATCCGCTCCTAGATCGCCCGCAATGCCCGGTCCCCAGATCATCAGCCTTGGCTGCCGCCTGAACATCGCCGAGAGCGAAGCGATCCGCGCGCTCACGGCTGGGCGGGACCTGGTCGTCATCAACAGTTGCGCGGTCACCAATACCGCCGTTGCCGAAACGCGCAAAGCGATCCGCCGCGCCCGCGCCGACCGACCGGGTGCCGAGATCGTCGTCACCGGGTGCGCGGCGCAGATCGACCCTACCGCCTTTGCTGCGATGCCCGAGGTCGACCGTGTGCTCGGCAATGCCGAAAAGCTTTCAGGAGACGCCTGGGCCGCGCCAGAACCGGTGCTGGTCGGCGATATTGCACGGGTCCGCGAAACCGCACCCCACCTCGCCCCCGCCTTCAGCGCGCACGCCCGCGCCTTTGTCGAGGTGCAGAATGGCTGCGACCATCGCTGCACCTTCTGCGTGATCCCCCAGGGGCGCGGCAACAGCCGCTCGGTCCCCGCCGGAGCTGCGATCGATCGCATCGCCGCTTTGGCCGAGGCAGGGCATCGCGAAGTGGTGCTGACCGGAATCGACCTCACCAGCTATGGTCCCGATTTGCCCGGTGCGCCCACGCTCGGGCAATTGGTCGAGCGCATCCTGCACCGTGTCCCCGCGCTCGAACGGCTGCGGCTGTCGTCGCTCGACGGGATCGAGATCGACGACCGGCTGTTCGCGCTGCTGACGCAGGAAAAGCGGATGATGCCGCATGTCCACCTCTCGCTCCAGGCGGGCAGCGACCTGATCCTGAAGCGGATGAAGCGCCGCCATAGTCGCGCGCAAAGCGTCGGGCTGGTCGAGCGGTTGAAGGCCGCGCGGCCCGACATTGCGATCGGGGCCGATCTGATCGCGGGTTTCCCGACCGAGGATGATGCGCTGTTCGCCGAGACGCTGGCGTTGATCGACGATTGCGACATCGTCCACGCGCATATTTTTCCCTATTCCGAGCGCGACGGCACACCTGCGGCACGTATGCCCGCCGTGCCGGTGCCGGTCCGCAAGGCCCGGGCGGCGCTGCTGCGCGAGGCAGGCGCGCAGCGCAAGGCGGCGTGGCTGCAGACTTTGGTCGGCAGGAAGCAAGACGTTCTGGTCGAACGGCCCGGCGATCGCGGGCATACGCCCGGCTTTGCCGAGGTGCGCTTCCCCCTCCCCCCCGTTCGCCCTGAGCCTGTCGAAGGGCAGGCTTCACCACAAGCCGCGTTCTCCGCAGCGAGCAGTGCTTCGACAAGCTCAGCACGAACGGTAGAGGGGGCTGCACGAACGGCCGGAAATATATCCGCCATCCATATCCTCGCCACCGACGGCAAAACCCTCACCGGAATCCCCGCATGACATCCTGGCACGAAAAACTCCTCGGCGGATTCAAACGCACCTCGGATCGGCTGATCGGCAACCTTGCCGGACTCGGCACCGGGCCACTCGACAAAGCAACGCTCGACGAGATCGAGGAAGCGCTGATCGCCTCCGATCTCGGCCCCGAAACCGCCGCCCGCATCCGCCAGCGCTTGTCCGTGGGCACCTTCGAGCGCGGCATGGAAGAACTGGGCATTCGCCTGGTCGTCGCCGAGGAAATCGAGAAGGTGCTCGATACCGTCGCCACGCCGCTCGAGATCACCGGCTTCCCGCGTCCGCACGTCATCCTCGTCATCGGGGTCAACGGCTCGGGCAAGACGACGACCATCGCCAAGCTCGCGCATTGGCTGAAGGAGCAGGATTATGGCGTCATGCTAGCGGCGGGCGACACCTTCCGCGCCGCCGCGATCGGCCAGCTCGCCACCTGGGCCGAGCGCGCGGGCGTGCCGATCATCAGCGGCAAGGAAGGCGGCGATGCGGCGGGGATCGTTTATGAAGCGGTCAAGCAAGCCACCGCCACCGGCATCGACGTGCTGATCGTCGACACCGCCGGTCGCCTGCAGAACAAGCGCGAGCTGATGGACGAACTGTCCAAGATCCGCCGCGTGCTCGGCCGCCTCAACGTCGATTCCCCACATGACGTGCTGCTCGTGCTCGACGCCACCACCGGGCAGAATGCGCTCAACCAAATCGAAGTGTTCAAGGAAAGCGCCGGGGTCACCGGCCTCGTCATGACCAAGCTCGACGGCACCGCGCGCGGCGGCATGCTGGTGGCGGCGGCGGAGAAATACGGCCTGCCGATCCACGCGATCGGCGTGGGCGAAGGCATGGGCGATCTGCGCCCGTTCGATGCGAATGAAGTTGCGCGGATCATCGCGGGCGTGGAAGGGGTCCGCAAATGACCGCCACCCCCATCAAAAAAGCCCCGCTCGGCGCGGGCCAGCGCCTCGCCATCGACATTGGCCCGATCGCGATCTTCTTCCTCGTCAATTTCCTGACGCCAGGGCTGGACATGGTCAAACTGATCGCCGGCACCGCAGCCTTCATGATCGCGAGCATCGCCGCCATGATTTATTCCCTGGTCCGCGCCGGACGCATCTCGCCGATGCTTTGGCTGACCGGCACGCTGGTGCTCGTGTTCGGCGGGCTGACGCTGTATTTCCACAATAAGGATTTCATCCAGATCAAGCCGACCGTGATCTATGCGATGCTGTCGGCGATCCTCGTGTTCGGACTGGTAACCGGGCGACCATTGCTGAGTCTGTTCCTTGAGGCCGCCTATCCGGGCCTGACCGAGACCGGCTGGCGGAAGCTGACGATCAACTGGGCGATCTTTTTCGCGTTCCTCGCCGTGCTCAACGAAGTCGTCCGGCACGAATTCAGCTACACCTTCTGGCTTGGTTTCAAGCTGTGGGGCGTCATTCCGCTGACGCTGATTTTTGCATTTGCGAACGTGCCGATGCTGATGAAGCACGGCTTTAGCGTGAACAGCGAACCACCAATCCCGCCACAGGAATAATTGCAACCGCCGTTAGGCGTGCCAATCGCGGGGGAGAGCAGACCCTGCTCAATCCCCCGCACGATCGTGTCGCCGGTGCCGGTCTTTCCGGCGGCCTACCTCTTCCGCGTTTTTGTTCTGATACGGCGCTACGACAGCACGAACGAGTATAGCAGGCGCTCAAACAAAAAAAAGGCCGGTCTCGCGACCGGCCGGGAAAGTTTTAGGAGAGGATGCCTGAAAGGCACCTTCTTTGTGCAGTGCAGCAGACACTTGCGCAACTGCAATATACGATTTTACGATTGCATATTGTGCAATCGCATCATCCGAAACGTGCGATTCAGGCGGCGTCGAACCGCTTGCCCGCTTCGTCCCAGTTTACCACATTCCACCACGCCTTCAGATAGCCGGGGCGATCGTTCTTGTAGGTCAGGTAATAGGCGTGTTCCCACACGTCATTGGCGAGGATCGGCGTGCCCTTGTCCTTGGCATCGTCCATCAGCGGATTGTCCTGATTGGGGGTCGATACGACCTTCAGCGCGCCGCTCGCATCCTTGATCACCCACGCCCAGCCCGAACCGAACTGGCCCGCACCCTTGCCGTTGAAATCTTCCTTGAGCTTGTCGAGGCCGCCATAGGCTTCGATCGCCTCGGCGAGCGCGCCCGACGGCTGGGTGGTGCCGGCCGGGGCCATGATCTTCCAGAAGAAATCATGGTTCCAGAAGCCACCACCATTGTTGCGCACCAGCGGCGGCAGCGTCGAGATGATGTCGAAAATCTCTTCGATCGTCTTGCCTTCAAGCTTCGGATCGGCCGCAACACCCTCGTTCAGCTTCGCGGTATACGCCGCGTGATGCTTGTCGTGGTGATACTTCATCGTCTCTTCGCTGATGGTCGGCTCCAGCGCATCATAAGCGTAGGGCAATGGGGGAAGTTCGAAAGCCATGGGTCTTCTCCTTGAAAAGCTCGCGAGACGCTAACGTCAGGCCCGGCAAATGGGTCCGCGCGGCTCGTTACGCAACCGATTCCGCATTCGCACCTGAAATCAATCCGTGGCGCTTCAGCGCGTGGCGGAGCTGGTCGTAACTGAGCCCCAGCGCGTCGGCAGTCGCACGCTGGTTAAAGCGATTCTCGGCCAGGGCCGATTGCAGCATTTCGCGCTCGAACCGCGCCAGCCGTGCCTTGTAATCCATCGGCGTGTCCGGGTTACTTGGAGGCTGCGGCGCAGCGGGTGGTGGGGTATCGGACACGGGCTCGGCCGGGGGCTGCACCGTCGGCGGGCGATGCGGCGACTGGAACGGGTCGAACTGAATCGCATCGATCGGGCTGTCCTCGTCCCAGCGATACACCGCACGCTCCACCACGTTGCGCAATTCGCGGACATTGCCCGGCCATTGATAGGCGACCAAAGCCGCCTGCGCCGCCTTGGTGAAGCCCGGCCAATCCTCGCGCCCGAGTTCGGAGGCCATGCGCCGCCCGAAATGCTCGGCCAGCACCAGCACGTCGCCGACGCGCGCACGCAGCGGCGGCAGCGTCACCACCTCAAAACTTAGCCGGTCGAGCAGATCGGCGCGGAACTGATGCCGCGCGACCTTGTCGGGCAAATGTTCGTTGGTCGCCGCGACGATCCGCACATCGACGCGCATCGGCCGAGACGATCCGATGCGCGTGACCTCGCCATATTCGACCGCGCGCAGCAGCCGGTCCTGCGCCGCCATCGACAGTGTGCCGAGCTCGTCGAGGAACAGCGTGCCGCGATGCGCCTCTTCGAACCGCCCTGCCCGCGCCTTGGTCGCACCGGTAAAGGCGCCCGCTTCATGGCCGAACAGTTCCGCCTCGATCAGCGTCTCGGGCAACGCCGCGCAATTCATGATGACCAGCGGCTGGTCCCAGCGTGGGCTCAGGCGGTGCAAACGCTCAGCGACCAACTCCTTGCCGGTGCCGCGCTCGCCGATCACCAGCACCGGGCGGTCGAGCGCCGCGGCGCGGCTGGCGAGTTCCAGCGCATCCAGAAAGGCGCCCGATTGGCCGATAACGTGGGTTGTCCGCTCCATTCCCAAGGCTTGGCGTAATTTCCCAAGGCTTGGCAAGCAGGATTTTCGTTCATCTTGCAGAAAGGCGCGGAAATCCGCCATTTCTAAAACTGGCACGGTCCCTGCAGAGCTATTGGCATCGCCCCACCGGGCACCACAATTTACGGTTCAGGAGACACACAATGGACAGCGAATATAAAGCAGGCACCTCCCTCCCCCAGATCCTCGTCGCCCTGGTCGCGACGGTTCTGATCGGATCGGTCGCCCTGGTCGGCACCGTTGGCCCCGCCACCGCCGCCCCCACCCAGATCGCCGCCCAGCCCCACGGGTAAAGCGATGCCGGGGCCGGGCTTTCACCGCCCACCCCGGCAGTTCATTCTCGCAGCGAATACCCCCCGAAGGAGTAACATCATGGGCATCTTCAGCCGAACCCGCGACATCGTCGCCGCCAACTTCACCGACCTGCTCGACAAGGCCGAAGACCCCGCCAAGATGATCCGCATGATCATCCTGGAGATGGAGGAAACGCTGGTCGAAGTTCGCGCCTCCGCCGCGCGCACCATCGCCGACCAGAAGGAAATGCGCCGCCACATCAGCAAGCTCGGCAGCTTGCAGGAGAGCTGGACCGAGAAGGCCGAGCTGGCGCTGTCCAAGGGTCGCGAGGACCTCGCCAAGGCCGCTCTGGTCGAAAAGCAGAAGGCCGCCGACATGGCCGAGCAACTCGGCCGCGAGATCGCCGTACTCGACGAAGCGCTGCATTCGTCGGAAGAGGACATTGCCAAGCTCACCGGCAAGCTCCGCGAAGCGCGCACCCGCCAGAATTCGATCGCGACGCGGCTCGAAAGCGCGCAAAATCGCTTCAAACTGCGCGAAATGTATGCCGGTCCCAAGATCCAGGACGCGTTCAGCCGCTTCGAGATCATGGAACGCCGCGTCGATCTGGCCGAAGGCCGCGCCGATGTGATGGGTATGGGCCAGCCGCCCAAGACGCTCGAGGAGGAAATCGCCGAGCTCAAATCCAGCGACAAGGTGGAAGCCGAACTCGCCGCGATGAAGGCCCGCTTCGGCAAGGACGTCTGAGATGGAAGACATTCTGGTCCCCATCGCCGTCTGCGGCACGCTCTTCATCGGCATGCCCTGGGTGATCCTGCACTATGTCACCAAATGGCGGCAGGCCCCCAAGATCACCAATGAAGACGAGAAGCTGCTCGATGAGCTCTACTCGCTCGCTCGCCGCCTCGAAGATCGCCTTGGCACGGTCGAACGCATCATCGCCGCCGACCACCCCGAATGGCGCGCGAGCATGCCGCTCGCCGAGCCGACACCGCCCAATTACGACATCACCCGGAGGAACTGAAATGTCCGCCAGCCGCACCAAATTCTACCTCGACAAACAGAACAGCAAATGGCTGGGCGTCTGCTCGGGGATCGCCGATTACACCGGCATCGACGTCACCTGGGTCCGCGTGGGCACCGCCCTGCTGACCTTCGCCACCAGCGGATGGACACTGCTCGCTTACATCATCATCGCCTGCGTTGCCGAAAAGAAGCCGGTCGGCCTCTATGACAGCGCCGAGGATGCGAAGTTCTGGCAGGGCGTGCGCACCAACCCGACCCGCTCGACCGCCGAAGTCCGCAGCAAGTTCCGCGACATCGACCGCCGCCTGGCCGACATCGAGATGATGTACACCAGCCGCAACAGCCGCCTCGCCGACGAGATCGACAGCCTGCGCTGATCTGATCCGGGCGTCGTCAAACAGGGGTAATGACAATGAGCAATTCTCTCGGACTTCTCGTCCCGATCGCGGCGATCACCATCGGCCCGATCGCCTGGGTCTTCAACAACTGGGTCCGCGCCAAGCACGGCTATCCGATCGAGACCAAGAAGGGCCAGTTGGTCGGCCGGGACGGCGACCTCACCACCACCCGCCAGACCGAGTTGCTGGTGGCGGAAAATGAGAAGCTGCACGGCCAGATCAGCCGACTGGAGGAGCGCCTCGCCGTCCTCGAGCGCATCGCCACCGACCCCGCCGAGCGTGTCTCGCGCGAAATCGACGCGCTGCGCTGATCGAAACCAACTGATCCCGCCGCTCCAACCGAGGATACCGCTATGGGCTTTCAGTTCGTCTTTCTCATCCCGATCCTCGGGATCTGCGTTGGCCTCGTCGCTGTGATCGGCGGTACGATCGTCCGCCCCTGGCTCGCTCACAAGGAGCGCCGGATGCAGCTTGAAGCCACGATGGTCGCCGAAAAGGCCGCGCAAGCAATATGCCGCGCAGACCGAACGGCTCGAACAGCGCGTCCGCGTGCTGGAACGCATCATCACTGACCGCGGTGTCGATCTCTCACACGAGATCGAACAGCTCCGCGATACACCGCTCAACTGACCGCGCCCCTTCCCTCCCCTCAATCTGACCCGAGGCTATCATGATCATCTTCTTCACCGTGCTCGCCGTCATCACGGCGGGATGTTGCTGGGCGACCGAAAGCATCGACCGCCCGCGCCGCCGCCGCCTTCGCGAAACCTCTACCAGCGCAGGCTGAGGCTTCCGCCACTCAAGAGAAACAGGGAGTTTCTGCCATGAACCCGTTTGAAATGGTCGTCGCGATCATCGTCGTCATCACCATCGGCAAGGTCCTGCGGGCGCGCTACGGCGTGGTCCGCACCAAACATGGCGCGAATGTCCACTTTAGCGACGATACCGCCAACCAGGCCGAGAACCAGCGCCTGCGCGATGAACTCAAGGCGATGAAGGACCGGCTCGCCGTCCTCGAACGCCTCGCCACCGACAACAATGACAGCGGCGCCCGCCTCGATCGCGAGATCGAGAAGCTCCGCGACCGCCCATAATGACCGTCTTTCCAGGAGTAGGGATGATGACCGACCCGACCTTCTACGTCACCATGGCCACCGCCGGGCTCGCCGGCATCGCCATCCTGAGCGGCACGGCGCTGACCGGCTGGCGCGGGTGGCTCGCCTTCAAGCACCAGCAGCTCCACGCCTTTGCCGAGCCCAATGCCGGGCCGACGCTGCCCAATGCCAGCGCGCGCATCGAAATCGCCGATCTGAAGGAACGCATCCGCAAGCTGGAAGCGATTGCTGCGGGCGTGGATCTTTGACCTCAGCCCCCGGGCCTGTCCCGGGGGGGAAGGAAGAGGTGACGAACCCGATTGCGCGAGACTATAGCCCAATTATGCAAAGCCTCGCCGATCTCGAATCCGAATACAGCTTCCTCGAAGCGGATGACCGTTACCGTCTGCTGATCGACCTTGGCCGGGAGTTGGAAGCGATGCCGGATCCGCTCAAGACCGACGCCACCCTGGTGCGTGGCTGTTCGGCTTCGGTTTGGGTCTATCCGACGGTGCAGGGCGACGGCACGCTGCATTTCCTGGCGGATTCGAACGCGGCAATCACCAAGGGCATCATCGCGCTCGTCCTGCTGACGGTGCAGGACCAGCCGCCCGCCAGAATCCTGGCAACGAACATTGCGCAAGCGCTCGCCCCATTCGACCTGAGCAAGCAACTCAGCTCCAACCGCACCCAGGGTATTCCCAACATGATCGCCCTGATCCAGGAGACAGCGGCGCGTTATGCAACCGAGCAGCAAGCCGAGTAGATCAGGACGGCTTCGTTTTCAGCAACGCCAGCCCGAAACCGACGAAGATCACGCCGGTCAGGCAATTGAAGGCGCGCTTGATCGCCGGGCGACCAAGATAGCGCGACAGGGACCGCCCGCCGAGCGCGTAAACGCCATACCAGAACGACTCCACGACCGCGAAAGTCGCCACCAGAATCGCGAATTGCGGAACCTGTGGCTGCGTCGGGGTTACGAACTGCGGCAGAAAGGCCGCCGCAAACAGGATCAGCTTGGGATTGCTGATGCCGATGGCAAAGCCGCCGCGAAATAGCCCTGCGAGCGAGACTATGGGCGGGAGCGTCCCATCCCCGACGTCCAGCGGAGCAACCTCGGTCCGCCACGCCTTGATGCCGAGATAGATGAGATAGGCGACGCCTGCATAACGCAGCACCTCGAACGCACCCGGCAGCGCGAGCAGCAGCGTGGTGAGGCCTGCCGCCGATGCCGAAAGCACCGCCACAACCGCCGTGAGGCATCCCGTCATCGCCGCTACGCTGCGCGCCATCCCCATTTCGACGCTGCGCGAAAGGATGTGGAGCATGTTCGGACCCGGTGTCCCCGACAGCAGAAACACCGCGCCTGCGAACAACCACCAAGTGTGCCAGGTCATATCATCCCCCGTCCGGCCTCAGCCCAAGTTCCTCCACCACGGTCGCGACTGGCACACCTGCGCGCACCAGCGCCCATTCGCCAGGGGCAGCGCCGTTGATTACCGTGACGCTGTCACGCGGGCATATGCCGAGGCACTTCACCTCGACGATGCCAAGCGTACCCTTGCGCCCTTTCCGCACGCCAAGTTCCGAACGCAAAGCCTTGGCCAGCGGCGTCTTCCCCTTGGGGCCGAACCCGCCGCCCAGCTTCTTCGAACATTTCTTGCACACCAGAAGGGTGTTGGCCCAGTCCGAACGGACCGTCTTCAAACGCCCGGCTTCCACGTCCGCGCATCCTCGGCGGCCTTCAGCACGTCATAGGCGGCCTGAATCGCGAGGAAGCGCGCGGCGGCTTCCTTGTCGCCGGGGCGGACATCGGGGTGGTTCGATTTCGCCAATCGCCGCCAAGCCACGCGCACCGTCTCGAAATCGGCATCGACATCGAGTTCCAGCACTTCCAGCGCACGAATCTCGTCGCGCGAACGGCTGCCGTCGCCGGGCCCGGCCCATTGATGGTGGCGCGACGCGGTATAGCCCTCGGCGGTCTGCGTCTCGGCGCGCTCGCGCTCGGCCGCCTCCTCGGCGCTCAGCCCTTCGAAATAGTTCCAGCCACGATTATATTCGCCGGCATGTTCCTGGCAGAAATACCAGCGTTCGGGGCTGTTGGGGGATTTGGGAGCCGGGCAATCGCCCTTTTCGGTGCAACCATGCCGGTCGCACAGCCGCACGGTCGCCGCTTCCATGCTGGCTTCGCCATATGCGCGCCAGCGCGGAAAGCCCCAGTCGGCTGATCGGGAGGAGGAACGCGCCATAGCGGGCCATCTAAGCATCGAAGCGCGATAGCGCCATGACGCTTTTGTGAAACCACCATGAAAAAACGGCGACCCGTAAAAAAACGCCAGAGGGTCTGTAAGCCGGGTTCTGTCCCCCTCTTGCGAGGTTAGGCGACCATTCCTCTAGGACGACGTTTGCACGCCGCCTCAAGCAATCAACCCGGATGACGAGCCGGAACGAGGCCCATATGCCATCCCTATTCGATCTTGCTCCCGGTGGGGTTTGCCATGCCGCCCCTGTTACCAGGCGCGCGGTGCGCTCTTGCCGCACCCTTTCACCCTTGCCTGTTCCTTGCCCGATTTTCATCGAACGAGGACATCGGCGGTCTGCTCTCTGTGGCACTGTCCCTGGGGTCGCCCCCGCCGGGCGTTACCCGGCACCGTCGTTCCGCGGAGCCCGGACTTTCCTCGCGGTGCTTAACGCACCCCGCGGCCGCCCGACCCTCTGGCTGGAGGTGCCCCTAGCGCGAATCTCGCGCGAAAGACAAACTCATTCGTCCCCGGTCGGCTTTGGCAACAGCAGCGCGAGGAGGATGCTGCGGCATTCGCCATCGATCACCCCGTCAAGCAATTCCGGGCGAAAACGGCGCTGAAAGGCAACCACCGCCGCCAATTTGTCGCTGACATCATAGCCGAAGCGTTCGAGTGCGATCAGGAAACCGGCATCGCTCCACAGAGGATCCATCAAATTCTTGGTCGGGCGTGGCAGCGCGAGGCGCAATTTGGCGAGCCGGTTCCAGGGGAACAGTTCGCCCGGATCCTGCTTGCGTGTCGGCGCAATGTCGGAATGGCCCACCACATTGCCGCGCGTGATGCCGTGGCGCTCGGTGATATCGGCCACCAACGGGATCAGCGCATCGATCTGCTCCTCCAGGAACGGACGATAGCCGAATTCATGGCCGGGGTTGACGATCTCGATCCCGATGCTGGCCGAATTGACGTCCTCGATCCCGCGCCAGCGCGACTTGCCGGCGTGCCAAGCGCGCTTGCCCTCCGCCACCATCCGCAGGATCGTGCCATCCTCGGCGATCAGATAGTGCGCCGATACCTTGGCCTCGGGGTCGCGCAACCGGTCAATCGCCGCCTGCGCCGTCTGCATGCCCGTGTAGTGCAACACAATCATCGAGACGGGCAACGTGCGCTCGTCGAAATTGGGCGACGGCGTATCGATGATGGTCATGGTCCCTCCCCGCGAGCCGAAATACCGCTTAAGCACGGACGCAGCGCGTAAGGAACCCCGACCGTCGATTAGCCTTCGCTCACTGCTGGTTCGTACAGGCCGCGATAGCGCGCGCTGGGCCGGAACGCTTCTGTCTGGCCGATCACAGTTTCGCCAGCTCCGAGCACCAGCAACCCGCCTGGTCGCATAACCGTTGCCAGCCGATCGAGAATTTTCCGCCGCAATTCGATCGTGAGATAGAGCAGAACATTGCGACATAGGATTACGTCGAAGCGGCCCACCGGCGGAGGATCACTGACCAGATTGAGGCGTCTGTAGTTGATTCGCCGAACCAGTTCGGTCTTGGCAACCCAGTCGACCCCATCGCCGTCGAACCAGCGCACCATGCGCCGGACCGGCAAGCCACGCTGGATTTCGAATTGCGAATAGCGACCGCAGCGCGCCCGCGACAATGCCGCCTCCGACACGTCGGATGCGATGATTTCCGGCAGCAAATGGTCTACGTCAAGTTCGCGTTCGGCAAACAACATCGCGAGCGATAGCGGCTCCTGCCCAAAGGAGCAGCCCGCCGACCATATCCGCGGGCGTCTGCTCGGCTTGGTCGCGCGGATACTATCGACCGCATCGGCAACCATATCGAACACGGCGGCATCGCGAAAAAAGGAGCTTTCCTGATTGAGCAGCGCATCGGCGACGCGGTCACCGATCGCGGGTGATTGTTGCGCCGCACTGGCGAGCGCGTCGAGCGTCTCCAGGCCGAGATCGCGCAGAACGGGCTTCAACACCGTCTCCACTCGCCATTCGCGATTGGCGGCGAGTTGCTGACCGGTGCGCGCTTCGAGAATCGCGGTCAGCACGCCCATCGCGCCTTTCGAGGAGGCGCGCGGCAGCAGCCCGCGCGGGGTGCCAAGATCGAGGTTGGGCAAGCTCATGCCGGACGCCGCCGCGCGGCAATCAGGCGACCGATTTCCACGGGCGGCAACACCGCGCTGGCACCCCCGGTATTGGCAATCGCCCCCGGCATCCCCCAGACCACCGAACTCTCGCGATCCTGCACCACGATGGTTCCGCCGCGGGTCCGAATGGTCCGTGCGCCATCGCTCCCATCGCGCCCCATACCGCTCAACACGACGCCCAGTACACGCGGACCATAGACCTCCCCCAGGCTTTCAAACATCGGATCGACCGAAGGCATACACCCGCTTTTGGCGGGATCGCTGGTCAAGCGGATTGCACCGCCGTCGCCAGTGCTGACCACCCTGATATGGGCGTTTCCAGGAGCGACGATGATCCGCCCGGGTCGAATCCGCATACAATCGGTCGCGACGTCACACGGGCGATTGGCCAGCACCGCGATCTGGGCTGCGAAATACGGCATGAACGATTCAGGCAAATGCTGCGTAATCAAAATTGGCAGGGTAAGGTCCTTCGGAACCTCGCGCAGCAACAGGCTGAGCGCATGAATGCCGCCGGTCGATGCCCCGATCGCGACAATGTCAAAACCCGGAGCAAGGCCCGCTTCTGCGGCTCCAGCGCCCGACCGAGCGGGCATAGCCTGCGCATCGTCGCTCGCTAACAAGCGGGTCAATTTCTCGTTGATCGCGACCGAGAAACGACCAGCGAACTCACCGATATCGGGCTTGACCAACGTGTCCGCCGCCCCAAGCGCCAGCGCCTCGATCGTCGCCGCAGCTCCTTCGCTGGCCGCAGACGAGACGATCAGCACCTTGGCCCCCTGACCGGCGGCGATCAGCCCCGGCAAGGCTGCCAAGCCGGAGACACCCGGCATTTCAAGATCGAGCACGATGCCGTCGACACGGGTCCGCTTGAGAAACTCCAACGCAACCGCGGCACTCGAAACCGCTCCCGCAACCAGAAAATGCCCGTCAGTCTCGACCGCGCGCGCAATCACCGCGCGGGCCACCGCCGAATCATCGACGATCAGGACCAGCGGGCGTGCGTCGCCCATCCTTGGAGGTTTCGGCTTTAGTTCGGGGCGGGTGCGCATGGGGACAGACCTGTCAGGCCATACCCACGATCTGAAGTTTGCTTTCCAGTGTCTCGCGGTCGAACGGTTTCATGACATACTCGTCCGCTCCGGCTTCGATCGCCGCGCGGATGTGGGCCATGCCGTTCTCGGTGGTGCAGAACACCACCTTGGGCCGCGTCGGGATGGCGCTGTCACGCAATGCACGCAGGAAGTCCATGCCGCTCATGACGGGCATGTTCCAATCGAGCAGGACCACATCGGGTGCCGACACCAGGCACGCGTCCAGCGCTTCGCGCCCGTCGCCCGCTTCGCTGACGCGAAAGTTGAGCGTTTCCAGGATATGGCGCGCGACCTTGCGGATCACTTTCGAATCGTCGACGACGAGGCACGTCTTCATGAATTCACCCTATTAAAGTCCGCTTGGGACGACCCTGCCCGAAATGCGTAAGCGTCGCGTTAATCTGAAGGTTTTCACGCTGCCAGCGCCAGCGCCCCCGGAATTAGCCCATCGAGCGCGATCGCCAGGATCGGCTCGCCCTCGCGTTCGACAATCCCGCGCCCGACCTTCAGCCATCCTTTGTCGAGCAGGATTCCGGCCGATAGCGGGGCGAGTTCGAAGGGGGCGACATCATCGAGCGCATCGACGAGAATTGCGTAATAATGGCCTTCGACGATGGTGATGATCGCGCGGCCCGCATCGACCTCCGCAGCGTCCAACCCCAGCGCGGCGCGCGTGTCGATGACCGTCACGACGCGGCTGCGCAATGCGGCGAGGCCACGCACCTGACGCTCTGCGCGGGGGACCGGAATGACGGTGCCGATGTCGACGACCGACTCCACCTGGCTGGATTCGATCGCCACCGGCCGCCCCGCGATTTGTGCTATCAGGAACAACGCCATTATCGACCTCCCGTCGAGCGCGCGACCGCCGCCAGCAACGCCGGCCGATCATAGCGGAAAATGCTGTCGTCGTCGCCGTCGGCGTCGCGGCGCAGACGGACCACGGGAACCGTCGCGGCACTGCCGGTGGGGTCGTCGCTCATGCGCACCACGACGCGCGGCATCTCGCCCGGTCGCAATGCGGTCGCGACGCGATATCCCGCCCCTTCCAGCACGGGTTTCAGGAACGTTGTCATCCAGGCGGTTTCGGGGCCATCGAACAGGCACAGCGGCGCGTCGCTGACGGTGCCAGCATCGGCGTGGCTCGCAAACAGCCAGTGCAGATCGATCACTTCGATTTGATCGCCATCGATGGCCACGACGCCAGCGATTGGCCCGGCATCATGCGCCGGTACAACGGTTTCGGGCAGTTCGACGATGTCGAGCGCCTCGCCAATGGCATAGCCGATCTCGGCCGATCCATCCCGCAGCCGCACCACCGACACCGTGGGGCGTGCCGCCCATTCGCCCAGTGCAACGAGCGGGATGATTGCCCCCTCCACCGACAACCGCAAACGCCCCGCCGAAAAACGGATCGCCGCCGCCGGAACGGGTTCGACCCGGTCGATCACCGACAGCGGCAGCGCCCGGCGCACACCGTCAAGGTCGTCGAACAACAGCGCCTGCACGCCGGGCACTACGGCTTCGGCCTCGACCTCCTCGACCATCGCCTCACGCCCGAAGACCAGGCCCGCAACATGCGCGATACCAGCGCAATCCAGCATCAGCATCGGCAGGCCGCTGTCGGGCAGAGTCTGCCCCGCATAGACGCCCGTCGCCATGATCGCCGGTGCTGCGGGCTTGATGACGAGTTCCTCATGATCGAGCACCGAGTCAACGGCGAGGGCGTAGCTGCCGCCCGATGCGCTGACGATCACCAACATCAGCGGGGGCCGCGGCCCGAACCCGAGCAGATCGCCAAGATCGATCAGGGGCATGCGCCGGTCGCGAACGGTCGCGCTCAACGTGTCGCCGATGCGGTCGATGCGGATCATATCGCCGCCCACCCGCACGATTTCCTCGATCACCTGGCGCGAAATGGCGAAGCGCTGGTCGCGCACACCCACACCGATGGTGGACATGATCGACAGCGTGAGCGGCACGTGGATGGCGATTCGCAAGCCCCTGCCGGGGGTGTTGCGCAGTTCGATACGGCCACCAATCTGTTCGACATTGGCGCGCACCACGTCGATCCCGACGCCGCGCCCGGATATGGCGGTCGCCATATCCTTGGTCGAAAGACCGGGTTCGAAAATCAAATCGAGCTTTGCCTGCTCGCTCATCGCCCGCAATTGCGCGTCGCTTCGCAACCCCGCGCTCGCGACCTTCGCGACGAGCCGGTCGGTGTCGACGCCCTGGCCATCGTCGGTGATCTCGATGACAATCTGATTGCCCGACTGCCGCGCGGCCACGTTCAGCCAGCCATTTTCGCGCTTGCCCAGGGCGCGGCGCAGCGCCGGCGCTTCGATGCCGTGGTCGATCGAATTGCGGACGATGTGGACGAGCGGATCACGCATCATCTCGATCATCTCGCGGTCGAGTTCGACGTCACTGCCTTCGATATGCAGCGCCACCGATTTACCGAGTTCGGTCGCGGTGTCGCGCACCATCCGCGGCAACGCAGAAAACAACGCGTCGATCTTCTGCATCCGGGTACGCGTCACCGTGTCGCGCATTTCGGCGACAGTCAGCGAAAGCCGCTCGAGCGCAGCCTCGACGACAGGATTGGCACCTCCGTCGCGCACGCGCCGGGCCAGCTCATTGCGCGCCAGCACCATGTCGGACATGCCGCTCATCATCCGGTCGAGCAAATCGACGTTGAGGCGGACGCTGCGGCTGGGGGACCGGGGTGTCACGGCCGACTGCGGCACTGCCATTTCGGCACCCGTATCGAGCGCAGCGATCAGCAGGTCTTCGCCCGAATCGTCCAGCGCATGCCCGGCGTCGATCGCCTCCACGATCTCGCCAATCCGGTCGACGATCGCGAGCACAGCGTTGACGAGGCGGGTGTCCGGCGTGCGCTCGCCCGAACGCACCGCCGCCAGCACATCCTCGGCCGCGTGGCTAAGCCGCGCGAGCCGGGGCAAATCGAGAAAACCGCAACTGCCCTTGACCGTGTGGACGAACCGAAAAATCGCATCCAGCCGGTCGCGATCGTCCGGCGCGGATTCCCATGCGACGATCTCGCCCGAGAGCGCTTCAAGCGTCTCGCGCGTCTCGGCGATGAATTCCTGTAAGAGATCGTCCATGGGCCCCCGCGTAGCGCTACAGCGGTCATGGCCGAACAGTGGTTAAGGCAGAGTTATCCTGCCTTGAAGACCGCGCCGAACAGCAGCACCGAATCCTCAGGATCGGAAACCTGCACGATCCCGCCGCCCTCGGCGACCAAAGCCTGGACAAGATACGCGGCCGCCGCACGCGGGGTGATGACGGCTTCGCCCTGCGTCCCGGTCAAGGCTGCGCGCATTTCGGCGTCGAGCACGATGCGCGGGCCATCGGCTCGCACCACGATCTCGACCTGGCCGTCATTGCTCTCCGCGCCCACATCGAGCTGCCCGCCGCGCACCAGCGCATCGCCGGCGATGAGCGCCAGGTTGAGCAACACCTTGATCGCCAGCTTGGGGAGCGTCGCATCCTCGACCATCCAGCCGAGCTTGACCTTGTGGCCCTCGCCAAACAGCCCCTCAATCGCCGCGCGCGCTTCGCGCGAATCGACCGACTCGCCGAAACCACCCGCTGCGCCGAAGGCGAGACGAAAAAATTTCAGCTTGTTGGCCGACGCCTTGGCGCTGTCGCTCAACAACTCCAGACAGCGGGCCCGCATTTCCGGATCATGCTCATCGGCGAGCAGTTCCAGTCCGTTATTGAGAGCACCCACCGGGCTCAGCAAATCGTGGCAGAGGCGCGAGCACAGCAAGCTTGCGAAATCGGCGGCGCTGATCGTCATTGGTTATTTGGCTTTCGGATCATGACTTGATCGCTCTTCTGGCGATGCACGGCGGAGGAAGCAAGCCACTGTGTCCTTAGTTGGCGTCAGGCTGCCTCGATCCGATAGGGCATGGGGTCGAACCGTCCGACATACGCACCATCGCAAACCGCACGGTAACACGCCACCTGCGGACCCGCGATGATGATCCACAGCGCACCATCGGGCGCGGCGGCCGCCGCGTCGCGGGCGGAGGGAGTTGCGGCCCCATTGGGGTGCGAATGGTAGCATCCGATAATCGTCGGCCCACCGTCGCGCGTGGCCCGATGCGCCGCGATCAACGCCGCAGGATCGATCTCGAAAGCCCGGTCCGGCTCGGCTGCAACATTGCGGCACGGTCGCACCGCATCAAGCCGTTCCGCCGTGCCGAAGAGCAGGCCGCACACCTCCTGTTCGGGCGCATTTGCGGCTTCGTTTAGCAATCGGGCCAGCAGAGTGCTTGAAATCTCCAACGTCATGCCCAGATTCTAGTCCATGAACCGGGGGGTTGCCACTCTTGAAGCACGGGTTTCCGCGACTGCGCAGGGTTTGCGCCTCGACCGCGCGCTGGCCGACGCGCTGCCCGATGTATCGCGCGAACGGCTGAAGGCATTGATCGCAAGCGGTGCCGTCACCGACCCGCGCGGTCATGTTGCCAACGATCCATCGGGCAAGGCGATTGCCGGTGGCCTGTATCTGGTCGCAGTCCCCGCCCCCACGCCATCGCATAACGAAGCGCAGGACATCGCGCTTAACGTCGTCTTTGAAGACGACGAGCTGATCGTGATCGACAAACAGGCCGGGCTGGTCGTCCATCCGGCGGCGGGGAATGCCGACGGCACCTTGGTCAACGCGCTGCTCCACCATTGCGCGGGCAACCTCTCCGGGATTGGCGGCGTCGCCCGGCCCGGGATCGTCCACCGCATCGACAAGGACACGTCGGGCCTGATGGTCGCCGCCAAGACCGATCGCGCGCATGAGGGCTTGGCGAAGCAATTTCACGACCATAGCATCGACCGGCGTTACAAGGCGATCGTGTCGGGGCAGCCTGCTCCGCCCGCGGGCACGGTCGACGCCCCGCTCGCGCGATCGCCCTCCAACCGCAAGAAAATCGCGATCGTCCCCGGCGGCAAGCGCGCGGTGACGCATTTCACCACGATCGAACGCTTAAGGGACGCCGCACTGGTCGAATGCCGACTGGAGACGGGTCGCACGCACCAGGTCCGGGTGCATATGGCCTCGCTCGGGCACCCCTTGCTCGGCGACCCGGTTTACGGTAGAACAAAGCAGGCCCACAAAGCCACTTTGGAAACCTTGGGTTTCCGCCGCCAGGCGTTGCACGCCGCCCGTTTGGGGTTCATTCATCCGGTGACAAGTAACGCTTTGGCGTTCGATAGCGAAATGCCTGCCGACATGCAGGAACTGTTCTATAGACTGTTTGTATAGCTTTCGGCTGGCGTGTGCCTTGGGCATGTTCCAGCTTCGATAAAGGGAGACACGATCATGGCAGCCCGCAGCAACGTCCCCGCGACGATCCCCGCCCTTGGCGGCGAGGCGAGCCTCAATCGCTACCTGTCGGAGATCAAGAAATTTCCGATCCTCGCGCCCGAGCAGGAATATATGCTCGCCAAGCGCTTTGAGGAACATGGCGACACCGACGCCGCCGCGCAGTTGGTCACCTCGCACCTTCGCCTCGTGGCGAAGATCGCGATGGGCTATCGCGGCTATGGCCTGCCGGTGTCCGAGTTGATCTCGGAGGGCAATATCGGCCTGATGCAAGGCGTTAAGAAGTTCGAGGCCGATCGCGGCTTCCGCCTTGCCACGTATGCGATGTGGTGGATCCGCGCCTCGATCCAGGAATTTATCCTGCGCTCGTGGAGCCTGGTAAAAATGGGCACCACCGCCGCGCAGAAGAAGCTGTTCTTCAACCTGCGCCGGATGAAGTCCAAGCTCGACGCGTTCGAGGACGGTGACCTTTCCCCCGAACATCTCGCCAAGATCGCCAAGGATCTCGGCGTGACCGAGGAGGAAGTCACCAGCATGAACCGCCGCATGGCAATGGGCGGCGACACCTCGCTCAACGTGCCGATGCGCGAGGATGGCGAAGGCCAGTGGCAGGATTGGCTTGCCGACGACTCGCCCTTGCAGGACTCCGTGGTCGCCGAGGCGCAGGAAGCCGACGTTCGCCACGAAATGCTGACCGCAGCGATGGACGATCTCAATGAGCGCGAGAAGTTCATCCTGACCGAGCGTCGCCTGACCGACGAGCCCAAGACGCTCGAGGAACTGAGCCAGGTCTATGGCGTCTCGCGCGAGCGGGTTCGCCAGATCGAGGTGCGCGCCTTTGAAAAGCTGCAAAAGGCGATGATGCGCATCGCCGGCGACAATCGGATGCTGGTCGCCGCCTGAGCGCAGCGCGTTCCTTTCCTCGACAATGCTCCCGCGCTACGGAATGCTGCGGGAGCATGTCATGGAGCCGGGGAACGTCAATGTCGGAACGCATGTGCCGCAACCTCAGCTGAACCAGCGTGAGCGCCCTCGCCGGAAACGTGGTCTGGTCGGACGGGTGCTGGGCTGGGCCGTACGCGCCGTTGTCGCGTTTGTGATCCTGTCGGTCTTCATGGTCGTATTGTATCGCTTCGTGCCGCCACCGATTACGCTGACGATGGTTGGCGATGCGCTGGGTGGCCACGGCATCGACAAATCCTGGCGTCCGCTGTCGCAGATCGACCCCAATATGGCGCGCGCCGCGATTGCGGGCGAAGATTCGCGCTTCTGTTTGCACAATGGGTTTGATCTGCAGGCGATCGAAACGGCCTATGCCCGCAATGCCCGCGGCGGGCGCATTCGCGGTGGATCGACGATCAGCCGTAAGCATCCGGTGAGGACCGCGTTTACGCGGCCTTGAGCAGTTCTGCTGGTGGTCGCCAGTTCCAAGGTAGCAGTTCGTAAAGCTGGCTCTGCTGGATGTCGGCGATGCGAGCAAGGACGTCGGCGAGCCAGGCTTGCGGATCGATGTCGTTGAGCTTGGCGGTGCCGATCAGCGTATACATGAACGCGGCGCGCTCCCCGCCGCGGTCGGAGCCTGCGAACAGCCATGCTTTGCGGCCCAAGGCCACGCCGCGCAGCGCGCGCTCGGCGGCGTTGTTGGTCAGGCAGATACGGCCGTCGTCGAGGAACCGGGCGAACGCAGCCCAGTCCTTGAGCATGTAGTCGATCGCACCCGCGACCGGGTTGTGGCGTGCGAGCGCGGCACGCTGGGATCGCAGCCACTGCTCCACGTCTGTGACGAGCGGGATCGCGATCTCCTGGCGCATTGCAAGCCGCTCCGCGATGGTGTTGCCGTTGACCGCGCGTTCGGCGTCGAAGATCACGTCGATCCGCCTGACCGCTTCGGCCGCGATCGGCGAGATGACCGATGCACCCTTACGCCGCTTCAGCTGCGCGGCGACGTCCCCCAGCTCGAAGAACTTGCGCCTGGCATGTGCCCAGCAGAGTGCACGGATGACTGGTGACGGCGACCGATCGGAGCGGAACAGGGTGTTGTAGCCGGCATAGGCGTCGGCTTGCAGGATACCGCCATAGCCGGTGAGATGTGCGACCGGATGTTCGGCGCGACGATCGCGCGAATAGCGGAACAGGGCAGCTGGCGGCGCAGGCCCTGCGAACGGTCGGTCATCGCGCACGTAGGTCCATAGGCGTCCGACATGGGCCTTGGTCTTCGCCAGCACCGGCACGGTCGTGTCGTCGCCGTGGAGCCGCTCGGCGGCTAGAACGTGCGCCTCGATCAGCCGGTGGAGCGGCGCGAGTGCGGCCGCGCACGCCCCGACCTGGTCGGCGAGCGTCGACAGACTGATCTCCACGCCCTCCCGAGCATAGCGGTCGCGCTGACGGTTGAGCGGCTGATGCGTCCCGAACTTCTCGAACATGACCATCGCCAGAAAGCTCGGTCCGAACAGTCCGCGCGGCGTCGCATGGAACGGAGCAGGTGGCTGAGTGATACCCTCGCACACGCGGCAGGCGAACCGCTCACGAACGGTCTGCACGACCTTCCACTGCCGCGGGATCACCTCCAGCGTCTCGGTAACGTCCTCGCCCAGCTTCGACAGCCGGTCCGACCCGCAGCAGGCGCAACTGGTCGGCGCGGCAACGACGACGCGCTCGCGCGGCAGATGCGCCGGCAACGGCTTGCGCGAAGGTCGCGTCCGGGTGAACGCCTCGACAGGGGTGCCGGCCGCGGCACGCTGGCCCAGAGCCTCATCCTCGCCGGCGCTCGCCTCCAGCTCCTCCAGACCAAGCTCGAGCTGGTCGATCAACAACTGGCCGCGCTCGGAACGCTGTCCGTAAAGTGCCCGACGCATCTTCTCGTTCTGCAACTCGAGCAGAGCCACCCGGGCCACCAGATCGGCGTTGATCGCCTTCGCGCGGGCAGCTTCGGCCTCGGCATCCAGAAGTGCCGCGCGAAGCGCCGTGACATCGCTGATGGGTGCCGCTGCCATGGCTTGAGGATAGCGGAAAAGCCCCGGAAAACCTAGCTTTTTAGCATCATCCAGCGGCCTGCGGACGCCATGTCATGCGCGGATTACGCCAGTCGATCGCTTCGAGCAGACACGCCATCTGCGACGCGGTGATCGCTACGACGCCGTCAGTTGCCGCAGGCCATATGAACCGTCCACGGTCGAGCCGCTTGGCATAGAGCGACATACCCACACCGTCATGCCACAGCACCTTGATCAGATCGCCGCGTCGTCCACGGAAGATGTAGAGATCGCCGGCATGCGGGTCGCGCTTCAGCCCTTGCTGCACCAGCAACGCCAAACCGAACATCCCACGGCGCATGTCTGTGCACCCGGTCGCAAGCCAGATCCGGACGTCGCTTCGGACCGGGATCATCGCCTGAGCGACCGCACCACAGCCGCCACCAATGCGGGCGGCGCATCGCTTGCGATCCGCAGCACCGCCCCGCCGACCTCCAGCACTATCGCGCATCCTGCCGCGGGCTCAGGCTCGGCGCCGACCGTCACCGCCGCGAAGCCCGGCGACACCGGCTCGGCAAGATCGCGTCGCCACCGATAAAGCTGGCTCGGCCGCAGGTCGGCACGCCGCGCGATCTCCGCCACGCTCGCTCCCGGCTCACAGGCCGCCGCCACCAGCGCCCGCTTCTGATCGTCCGTCCAAACCCGGCGCCGCTCCGCGCCCGAAATAATCGTGATCTGACTCATCGCACCATCGCTAACACCGGTGCAAACACCGTCGCTTGCACCAGTGCTACGTCAGCCGATCACCCGTTCCCGGCAAGGCGGTCCACACCGGAGGGGTACGATCAGCCAGCAGACTGCCAAGAACGTCTTCCTGATCCAGGGCGGCGGCTATGCCCGCAAGGCGCTGGAGGCGTATTTCACCGTCCTGATCGAGAACATCTGGGGCAAGCGCCGCATCATGGAAGTGTATCTGAACGTAGCCGAGACCGGCATTGGCACCTATGGCGTCGACGCAGCGTCACGGCGGTATTTCGGCCATGACGCGTCGCATTTGACGCCTGACGAAGCGGGCCGCATCGCCGCCGTCCTGCCGCTGCCCAAGAAACGCGCCGCGATCGCGCCCCGTGGCTTTACCCGCCGCCACGGCAACGCCATCACCCGCCGGGTGGGCGTCGTCCGCAACGACGGACTGGATCGCTGCCTGCGCTAGGCCTTATTTGGTCGCGTCGTCGGCTGCCTTGGAGGCGCTGTCGCCGACCTTCTTCGCGCTGTCGCCGACGTCCTTGGCAGCGCCCGCAATCGCATCGGTACGGGCGTTGTCGTTCTGGCTCTTGTTGAAGAGATAGAAGGCACCGACCGCGACCGCGATCAACAGAACAATGCCGATGAAGATCGCGGCCCCGCCGCCGCTGCGACGTTCGATCACAGTGGTATGGGGCGTCTCGGTTACTTGCTCGCTCATGCTATCCTCCTGCTTTTATCTGCAGGGTTGAACGGGTTGCACGGGCGATCGTTCCGTTATCGCACCGCGATCAGAACGGCAGCTTGAACCCCGGCGGCAGCGGGATGCCGCTGGTCATCTTGGCCATTTCGGCACCCGACGCTGCATCGGCCTTGGCCTTGGCGTCGTTGAACGCGGCGACGACGAGATCCTCGACGATTTGCTTTTCGCTCGGTTGCAACAACGATTCGTCGATGTCGATGCCGATGATCCGCCCCTTGGCCGAGGCGCGCACCTTGACCAAACCACCGCCCGCGACGCCCTCGACCTCGATCTTGTCGAGCCCGTCCTGCGCCTTGGTCAGTTCGGCCTGGACGTTTTGCGCCATCGCCATGATGTCTTCGATGCTTTTCATGCGGTTACACTCCGTTTCGCCGCCAGCAGGCGGTCGATTTCGGTTTCGGGAACTTCGGCGTCGGGAAACGCCTCCAGCGCGGCGGCGATCACCGGCACCGCCAGAATTTCGGCCTTGAACGCCTCGCGCTGCGCCGCCTCGGCCTCGCGCACCGTCGGCGCGCCTGGCGTCGGTGCGGTCGTCACTTTCCAGCCGCGCCCGGTAACGCGCTTCAGCGTGACCGCCAATTCAGCGACCAGATCGGGGGAAATCGGTCGCGCCGAGCTCAACACAAGATCGCTGCCATCGAGGCTGACGATGCTGGCGTGGTGCACCACGCGCGACGCCAGAGCGAGCTCGCCCGCGCCCTCCAGCAAAGCAACGATCTGGCTGATCGAGCGGGGCATGTCCTGATCGGTCACCACCGCTTCGGGAGCAGCCGCCGGAAGCGCCGCCGGTGCTGCAGGGGCCGGAGACGGGGTGCCAAGCGGCACGCCATTGCTGATCATGCGCGCCAGGTCGCCCGGATCGGGCAAGGTCGAGGCATGGACCAGCCGCAGCAGCGCCATTTCGCACGCCTCGATCGGCATCGCCGCGCGTGCGACTTCGTCATGGCCCTTGAGCAGCAATTGCCACAGCCGGTGCAATGCGGCGAAGGACAGCGACGACGCCCAGCCCAGCAACGCCTCGCGCTCCTCGGTCGCTTGCCCGGCTTCCTGTGCCGCGCCGAGCTTGACCAAGGTGGTGGCGTGGACGGTCTCCAGCAACCCGCGCAGCACGCCAAGCGGATCGACCCCAAGGTCATATTGCCGCCTGAGCGCCGCCAGCGCGCCGATCCCGTCGCCCGAAAGCAACAGCGTCATCAAATCGCGGATCGCGCCACGATCGGAGAGCCCCAGCATATCGCGCACCGCGCCCGCGCTCACCGCGCCGCCATCCATATCGGCATGGGCAATCGCTTGGTCGAGGATCGACAGCCCGTCGCGCGCAGACCCTTCCGCCGCGCGCGCGATCAGCCCCAGCGCCTCGGGCTCGGCCTCGACACCCTCGGCCGCGACCACGCGCGCGAAATGTTCGGCCAGCAAATCCGCCGGAATGCGCCGCAAGTCGAAGCGCTGGCAGCGCGACAGCACCGTCACCGGCACCTTGTTCACCTCGGTCGTCGCCAGCACGAACTTCACGCCCTCGGCCGGTTCCTCCAGCGTCTTCAGCAGCGCGTTGAACGCGTTCTTCGACAGCATGTGGACTTCGTCGATGATGTAGATCTTGTAGCGCGCGACGAACGCCGTCATCCGCGAGGCATCGATCACCGCGCGCATGTCGTCGACGCCGGTATGGCTGGCGGCGTCCATCTCGATCACGTCGATATGCCGCCCCTCGGCAATGCCGACGCACGGCTCGCACACGCCGCACGGGTTGATCGTCGGCCCACCCTGCCCGTCCGGCCCAATGCAGTTGAGCGCCTTGGCGAGCAAACGCGCGGTGGAGGTCTTGCCGACCCCACGCACGCCCGTCAGCAGAAAAGCATGCGCCAGCCGCCCGCGCCGGATCGCATTGCCCAGCGTGGTGACCATCGCATCCTGGCCGATCAACTCGGCAAAGGTCTGCGGCCGATATTTGCGCGCGAGCACGCGGTACGCGTCGCTCTTCGCCGGAGCAGGCGGTTCGCCCAGGTCGAAGCCGGGGGTTTCGTCAGCGGGATACAGGGAGTCGGACATTGCTGCCCTATCTAGGGGCAGCGGGGGGAATTGTCGAAGGGTTGGTTGGGGGATGCGGCTTTCAAGGGGGCACCTGTTGAAAGCTGGCGGCTTCCCTCATCAGCACCGGTTCGATCGAATTAACGGCAAACGATGGAAGCAGA
>OFRL01000145.1_pt1 | contig 39546 bp, 32 predicted proteins | sample 1543121 | NCBI WGS metagenome assembly OFRL01 (sample SAMN07774228, study PRJEB24372) | wastewater metagenome | isolation source: Lake Maggiore Cannobio | place: Italy: Cannobio | collected 2016-01
ACCACGGTGGCAGCCACCATGCTCGCAGCGCATTGGGCCGGCATTGCGGTGTTCGCAACCGGTGGCATTGGCGGTGTGCATCGCGCAGCAGCCCAAGACATCTCGGCTGACTTGCCCGAGCTGGCGCGTACACCGGTTGTTGTGGTGTGTTCTGGTGCGAAGGCCATTTTGGATTTGCCCGCAACGCTGGAGTGGCTGGAGACGCACGGGGTGCCGGTGATTGGCTACGGCACCAGCGAGCTGCCTGCTTTTTACTCGCGTGGCAGCGGGCTGCAGTTGGAGGCGCGGGCGGATACGCCGCAGCAAGTGGCGGCGATTGTGCGCGCCCAACGTGCGCTGGGCTTGGGCGGCGGCATGCTCTTGGCTGTGCCGGTGCCGGCTGCGGCGGAGGTCCCGGCCGAAGAAGTTGAGCAGGCGATTGCCACAGCGCTGGCGGCCGCGCAGGCGCAGCACATCACGGGCAAGGCGGTCACGCCGTTCTTGCTGCAGCAGGTGGCGGCGCACACGGCTGGCGCCAGTTTGCAGGCTAATTTGGCGCTCTTGCGCAACAACGCGGCCGTGGCAGCGCAGGTGGCGGTGGCGCTGGTTTGACCAACGCGCCAATCACCTGATAAACTAGAAAGTCTGCGGGGGTTGTACCCTTCGCCCGCAAATCCAAAACCAAAAGGGCTTGAACTGAATGAGAGTATTACTGCTGAAAGACGTCTACAAACTGGGCTTGGCGGGCGATGTTAAGAAGGTTGCCGATGGCTATGCCCGCAACTTCCTGCTGCCGCAGCACTTGGCGGTGGGCGCCACTGCCGGCGCGCTGCAAAGGGCAGACCGGCTGCGCAGCACGGCGGCCGTTTTGCGCGCCGAGGAGAATCGTGAGAAAGCAGCGATTGCCGAGCGCATGCAGGGGCTGGTGCTAACCTTCGGCGCGCGCGCCAGTGACCAGGGCAAACTGTACGGGTCAATCACCCACCAGATGATTGTGGATGCCGTGCTTGCGGCCACTGGCGAAAAGGTGGACCGGCGCGCGGTGGTCTCGCCCTCGCTCCGTGAGCTGGGCACGCACCGCGTGCAGGTGCGCCTGACTGCGGACTTGATTCCTGCGCTCACCGTTGTGGTGCACCGCGAGGATGAAGCGCCCGTGGCGCAGGCATTGCCCGAACCAGAATTGCAAACTGAAGGTTAGTAAAATCCGGCTGGCTTGTGCCGGGCGATCAGGGTTTAGGCACAGTGCCAAGGCCTCGCGCAAACTTGGGCTCGTCACCGCGCAGGCAGCCGGCAAGCACGGATTCATGCCCGCAGCTTCGAAGCGCAGCGCATCGATACTTGAGCGCGCTGTTTTGCCGGGCGCTTTGATGCAAGCCCGGCATGCCGCTAAAAACATTTTTAGTTTGACTGGACTGTAATTTGAAAACTACTGCATGCTCTTCTGATAGTTTGGCCGGCAGCAGCGTGGTGCGTTGCGTGCTGTTGGTGTTTGCGTGTGCACTGCTCGCAGCCTGCAGCGCCGCGGCACCACAGCCCGCCGCTGTTCCCACTGCGACGGCGGTTCCCCAGCCCGCGGCTGTAGTCCCCGCTAGCGCCTTGGACGTGGTAATTTTTTCTGTGTCGATGGAGGGCTACCAGAAGGTTGTGGCTGGCACGGGGTCACGCCAGCTTGATGCCAGCGGAGTAGAGGGCGTGAGTGAACGCTGGTGCGTGGAAGTAACGATGACGAAAGATTCGCTGCCGGCGCGGGCGGCGGTTGAAGTGGTGCTGAAAGATGCTGCGCTGCAGCAGTGGGTGTCCGCCACACCAATCTATGGCGGCGACTGCTCCGCGAGCAAGTAGCAGCGCACTTAAAACAAAACGCCCCATGCTGCCTGCGCGGGGCGCTTTGTTTTAAGTGAAATGTAGCGTGCGGGCTACATGTCTTTCAAAATGCTGCTGAGGATTAGCAGAGTGGCCGGCCACAGGCCCACAAAAATACCCCAGCGTTCGCGATAAGCGGACATCATGGCTGCCCGCATTGAGGGGTCGATGATGTCGTCCAGCGCGTTTGGCACCAGCGCAGCGCCATAGAACCACAGCGCAATCGATGCCGGAATGGACAGCAAGCCGCCGTAAAAACAAATCTGGGAAAGAACTGCAAAGTCCATTTGAATGCCTCCGCAATGGTGATGGGCCGCTGATGCGCGCCGCGCAGTTTCCAGCAGCTATATCCGGGCGCTTCTATAACCGCGCGACCTTCACAACTGCGCAACGGGTTGCACAGGCGGTGTGGGAGCGGCTACTTCTTGGCTGCCGGTTCTTTGGCTTTTTCCGGCGCCTTATCCGCAGCCGGTTCAGCTGCCTTCGGGGCCTCTTCCTTCTCTTGCTCCACAAAGCTGGCGCGGGCCAGCATCTCGTCCTGGCTGCTTAAGATAGTGATGCCTTTGGGCGCAGTAATGTCGCGCACGTGAATAGAGTCGCCGGCTGCCACCAGACTGGCAAGATCCACCATAATGTTTGAAACCAGATCGCCCGGCAGGCACTCAATCTCGATCTCAGACAGGCCATGCATTACCGTCACGCCGCCCAACTGCAGCACGGGAGCTGTGCCGGTCAGTTCCACCGCCACTTGCAGGCGAATGGGCTTGTCCATGGCCACGGCCAAAAAGTCGATGTGCATCAGGTGTCCGCGAATGACATCGCGCTGCACTTCGCGCACCAGGCTTTTGTGCGTGCGCCCCGCCACTTTCAGGTCAATCAGCGTGGTGCCGTGCAGGCGGCGCAGGATCTGTGTGGTGCTGTGCGTATCCAGCTGCACCGCCAGCGGTTCCGGCAGTGCGCCGTACACTACTGCGGGCAGCAGGCCTTCGCGGCGCAGTGCCTTGATGCCTTTGCGCTTGCGGGTGCGAATGTTTGCGCTAAGTTCAACGATTTCCATGATGTCTACCGACCTTTCAGATTGCAGGCTGGCTGCAGCACCCGTACGCCAATGGCGCTGAACAAAAACGGGGGCGTTCCGCAAAATTGCCGAAACGACCCCGCTGGCACGCGCACAGGTTTGCAACTGCGCTGCTATTCTATGGGCGGCATGTTTTTTCGTCAAGCGCCGCGCAGTGTTTGACGATTGTCCGCATCGCCTTTACCATCCCTGCTATGAAAGTGCACCTTGGCGCCAGCCTGCTGCTGGCCTTGTTTTTGTGGGGCTGCCAGCCGGCTGCCGGCCCGGCCGCCCCCAAACCCAGTATTACAGTGCAGTGGGATTCGCAAACAACCACATTTACAACCGCGCGCACCACGGTGCGTGATGTGCTGCAGGATTTGGGAATCCAGCTGGGAACGCTGGACCGCGTGGCGCCCGGCGAAGTGGCTGTGCTGAGCGATGGCATGCTGGTAAAGGTGACGCGCGTGGTGGAGGCACTGGAGACAGACACGCTTGAACTGCCATTTGAGAAACAGGTGGTGCGCAACGAGGGCCTGGCTGCCGGTGAGTCGCGCTTGCTGCAGACCGGCGTAAATGGCAGCGAAGAAATTACGTGGCGTGTGGTGCTGGAGGACGGCAGCTTGGCATCGCGCGCAGTGCTGCGCCGGGCGGTGCTGGTTGCGCCGGTGCCCGAGATTGTGATGGTGAGCGCGCAAACAAACTTTACTGTGATCCCGATAGAGGGCACCTTGGCGTATCTCTCGGCCGGCAATGCGTGGCTGGTGCGCACAGACAGCGGCCAGCGCCGGCCGCTCACCACCAGCGGCGATTTGGACGGACGCGTGTTTCAGCTGGCACCGGATGCGCAGCGCATTTTGTACACGCGCCGCCTGACCGATGCGGATGCGTTTAACGCGCTGTGGACCTTGAGCACAGCCGAAGCGGCAGCCGCGCCGCTGGATTTGAAAGTGCGCAACGTGCTGTGGGCGGGCTGGTCCCCGCAAGCCGGCAGCACGCTGGCATACTCCAGCGCCGAGCCGCGCAGTGCAGCGCCGGGCTGGCAGGCCAACAATGATTTGTACCTGCTCACTTTGCCAGCACCGGGCAAAAAACTAGCTGAGCCGCAGCTGCTGCTGGCTGCATCATCCGGCGGTGTGTATGGCTGGTACGGCCGGCGCTATGCGTGGGCACCGGATGCGCGCCGCATCGCATACGCGGCCGCAGACTCAATTGGTGTGTTGGATGTGGCTGATCCGCTGGCCGTCACCCAGCAGGTGCTGGCGCAATTCCCTGCCTATCAAACCTACAGTGATTGGGCTTGGGTGCCAGAGCCAGACTGGTCATTGGATGGAAACTTTTTGTATGCGGCACTGCATGCCGCACCGGTTGGCTTGGAGCGGCCGGAAGACAGCCCGGCGTTTGATGTGGCAGCGCTGGCGGTGGATGGCAGCCTGAGTGTGACGCTGGTGGCCCAAGCCGGCATGTGGGCCGCGCCGGTGCTTGGCCCGCCGGGAAACCCGGCACGCCCCGTGGCTTTTCTGCAAGCCATCAATGCCTTGCAGAGCGTGAACAGCGGCTATCGCTTGATGCTGATGGATCGCGACGGCAGCAATCGCAGCGCACTTTATCCTGCGGCCGGAGAGACTGGTTTGCTGCCACAGCTGCCGGCCTGGTCGCCGGCGGGCAGCATGCTGGCTTTTATTGATGGCGGCGACCTGTGGGTGATTGAAATCAAAAGTGGAGTTGCGCAGCAACTTACCGGCGACGGGCAAACCAGCAGCCCGACGTGGATGCCGTGAAACAGAAGAGCTGGCTGCCAGCGCTCTGTGCCATCGGCGCTGCGGGCCTGCTGGCAGCCAGCGTTGCGCTGCTGGTGCAGGATGCGCGCGGTATGCGCGGACGCCGCAGCCCTGCCGGCTTGGCGCAGCGCCCGGCCAATCTGGCGGGCATAAATGTTGCGCTGCTGGGCGCGGCGCCGGCAGCGCAGCAGGCAGCGCTGCGTGATATTGCGGGCATTGGCTTTGGCTGGGTGCGCCAGGAATTTGATTGGGAGGCGCTGCCCGCCAACGGCAGCGGCGCGGACTGGCCGGCGGCCGCAGCGCTGCTGCAAAATGCGCACGCGCAGGGCCTGCGGGTGATTGCAGTGCTGAGTGGCGCCCGGCCGCCAGCCGATGCGCAGCAGTTTGCAACAGTTGCGGCTGCGTTTGCAGCACGCTTCAGCCAGCAAGTTGATGCCTACGAAATTTGGGATGAACCCAACCTGCGCGCGGGCTGGGGTGCGCAGCCCGCTGCCGCCGCGTACCTGCAGCTGCTGCAGGCAGCGTACCCGGCGCTGCATGCAGCCCAGCCGGGTGCCACGGTCTTGCTGGGCAGCCTTTCCCCTTCAATTGATTCCGGCCCGGACAACATCAGTGATTTGCTTTTCCTGCGCCAGCTTTATGCGGCGGGTGCTGCGCCTTTCTTTGATGCCGCAAGCGGCAAGCCGTACGGTTTTGCAGCGGATGCGCAAGCGCTGCGGGTGGAGGCGGGCGCCTTTAACTTTTCGCGCTTCATACTATTGCGGGAAGAAATGGAGCGCGCTGGTGACGGCCGCAAGCAGCTTTGGGCGGGCAACTTTGGCTGGTACGTGCAGCCCGCAAGTGGTGCGGTGAGCAATGTCTGGGGCGCGGTCTCACCTGCGCACCAGGCGGTCAGCACTGCCGCAGCTTTTGTGCGGGCGCGGCAGGAGTGGCCGTGGGCCGGTGTAATGGCGCTGGAAAATTGGCAGCCGGCCGGCCCGGCAGCCACTGATCCGCGCTGGGGGTTTGCGTTGCGCGGCGCAGACGGCAGCGATAGCGCGGCGGTGGCTGCGCTGCGCAAGATTCTCCCAGCGGCTGCGGCCGCGCCGGGCGAACAGGCAGCAGTTAATCCATTTGCCACATACACTGGCGCGTGGAAGTTTTCCGCGCTGGGCGCGGATATTCCGGCGCAAGGGCCGGCCAGCGTGGAGTTTGTTTTTGATGGCACGGAGCTTGCGCTGCGGGCGCGACGCGCGAACTACCGCGCTTACATTTTTGCAACGGTGGACGGGGTGCCGGCGAATGCGCTGCCGGTTGCGGCGGACGGGCGTGCGTATGCAGTGCTGACGGCACCGGACCTGCAGCCGCAAGTGGAGCAGATAACACTGGCGCGCGGCCTTGCGCCCGGGCGGCATGTGGCGCGGCTGGTGGCAGAGCGCGGGTGGGACCAGTGGGCGATTGCGGGCTTTGCTGTGGCGGACGTGCCGGCGGCGCATGCCACGCGCACCACCGCAGCGGCTGTGTGCGCTGCACTGGCGGCACTGCTTGCCGGCGCTGCAGGCTGGAGCCTGCGCGGCAGTGTGCGCCCGGCTGCACTCGCGCATGCTGCAGCGCGCTTGGCTGCGCGTGCCAGTGCGCCGTTGACGGCCGCAACAGCTGCAATTTTTTGGCTTTCTGCTGCGCAAGCGTGGGGCCAGCCGCTAACGCAGCTGATTGGCGCGCGCACAGAAACACTGCCGGTGCTGCTGACCGTGGTGAGTGCCGGGCTGTTTTATTTTTCGCCGTGGCTGCTGCTCAGCGTGTTGAGCGCTGCAGCCATGTTTGGGCTGCTGGCCGTGCGTCCCGCAGCAGCTGCGGCGCTGGTGGCATTTGCCGCGCCGTTCTATTTGCTGCCGCGCCCGATGTTTGAGCGCATGTTTTCGGCGGTGGAGGTGTTCACGCTGCTGGGGGCGGGCGCGGCGCTGCTGCACGCTTTGGTGCTGGCGGGCAGCGCTAAAGTGCGTCGCCCGCAGCTGACGCTGCTGGACGGGGCGGTGCTGGCGTTTGCAGCGCTCAGCACGGCCTCCATCTTTTTTGCAGCGCAGCGCGCAGTGGCTGTCACCGAGCTGCGCACCACGGTGCTGGAGCCGGTGCTGCTCTATCTGTTGTTGCGCTTCATCCCCATGGCGGAGCGCGAGCGCTGGCTGGTGGTGGACGCGTTTATGGCGGGGGCGCTGCTTGTGGCGCTGGTGGGGCTGGGGCAGTATGCCAGCGGCACCAACCTGATCACAGCGGAAGATGGCGTGCTGCGCCTGCGCAGTGTGTATGGCTCGCCTAATAATGTGGGCCTGTACCTGGGGCGGGCGCTGCCGGTGGCGCTGGCGCTGGCGCTGCTGGGCGCGCGTGACATGCGCGGCCGCCTGTACGCCGCAGCCGTAGTGCCGCTGGCTGCTGCCTTGTGGCTTAGTTTCTCGCGCGGTGCGCTGCTATTGGGTGTGCCGGCTGCATTGGCGGTGGTGCTTTTGTTTTGGGGCGGCCGGCGGGCCGGGCGGCTGCTGGCTGCGGCCGCTGCCGGCGGCTTGCTGGTGCTGCTGCTTGTTGCCGGGCGCAGTGCGCGCTTTGCACGCCTTGCAGATTACACTGCGGGGCCGGTGTTCTTTCGATTGCAGCTGTGGCGCAGTGCGCTGACAATGGTGCGCGATGCGCCGCTGACCGGCGTTGGCTTGGACAACTTTCTATATGCGTATCGCGGCCGCTACATTGCGCCGGCTGCGTGGCAGGAGCCGAACCTTTCGCATGCGCACAACTGGCTGCTGGATTTTGCAACGCGGCTGGGCCTGCCCGGCCTGCTGCTGGCGGCTGCACTGCTGGCCGGCTTTTGGCAGCAAGCGCGGCGCGCGCTGGGTGGCCTGCGCGACCCCGCAGCGCGTGCGCTGGCAGTGGGCCTTTGCGCCGCAATGGTGAATGTGCTCGCACACGGCTTGGTCGATGCATCGTATTGGTTTGTGGACCTGGCATTTGCATTTATGCTTATCTGCGGATTGATGGCGCAGCTGGGGCACATGGTAAACTCGCCCGCAGCAGCAGTGCAAGCTACAGCAGCAAGTTCGCGCAGCGGCTGATTTCTTGATGCGCATCCTTATTACCGGCGGCGCGGGCTTTGTGGGCTCGCATTTGTGCGACCGCTTGCTGGCGGACGGCCAGCATGTGATTGCGATGGACAACTTGATCACCGGCAGCCGCGCCAATGTTGCGCACCTCGCTGCGCATCCAAAATTTGAGCTGCGCCTGCACAACGTGGCGCAGCGCATTGCGCTGGAGCAGCCGGTCAATGTAGTGCTGCACTTCGCCTCGCCCGCCAGCCCTTCGCAAACTGCGCCCACCGGATATTTGCAGCTGCCCATTCAAACTTTGAAAGCCGGTGCGCTGGGCACGCTTAACGCGCTGGGCGTTGCCAAGGCGTATGGCGCGCGCTTTCTGCTGGCTTCCACTTCGGAGGTTTATGGCGATCCGCTGGAGCATCCGCAGCGCGAGAGCTATTGGGGCAACGTGGATCCCGTCGGGCCGCGCAGTGTGTATGACGAGGCCAAGCGTTTTGCCGAGGCGCTTACCATGGCCTACCATCGGACGCATGCCGTGGACACGCGCATCGTGCGCATCTTTAACACCTTTGGCCCGCGCATGGCGTTGGATGACGGCCGCGTGGTGCCAAACTTTGTGGGGCAGGCGTTGCGCGGGCAGCCGCTGACGGTTTACGGAGACGGCGCGCAGACGCGCAGCTTCTGCTACGTGGATGACCTGGTGGATGGGATTTTGGCGCTGCTGGAAAGCAGCGAGCACATGCCGGTGAATATCGGCAATGCGCATGAAGTTACCATCCGCGAGTTTGCAGAGCTGATTAACGCCGCCACCGGCAATGCGGCCGGCATCGTGTGCGAAGACCGGCGCACGCAGGGCGACCCGCAGCAGCGCAAGCCGGACCTGACCCGCGCGCGTACGCTGCTGCGCTGGGAGCCGCGCGTCGATCTGGCAGAGGGTTTGCGGCGCACTATCAATTCCTTCCGCGAGCGCCTGCGGGAGCCGGCCCCGGCATAAGCCGGCCGGTAGCCAGAGCGCCCGCAGTGCGGGCGCGGCTGATTGCGCTGCGCGCCAGCAATGCGGCGTTTCTCCTTCCTCGGACGGTTTTCACTGGGCTTGCTGCTGCTGGCGGCTGCGGTGCTGCTGCTGGCGCTCGGCCAGCGCGCCGGTGCCGGCGGCCTGCGCACTGCACTGTCCCGCGTGCTCACACCGCTGCAGCAATTTGTGGCACAGCAGACGCTGCCGCTGCGCCAGCCGCGCAGCAGTGGCGCGCCCGCGCCGGTTCTGACGCAAGTGGCGGAGCTGCAGGCGCGCGTCAGCAGCCTGCAAGGCGAGGTAACGCGCCTGCGCGAATCTGAAAACCAGCGCGTGTTGCTGGCGCAGCTGCTCAAGCTGGCGCGCGCCAATCCGGAGTACCGCTATCTGGCGGCGCAGGTGATCGGGCGGGATGTGAGCCCCTATCTCCAATTTGTGCTGGTGGACCGCGGCCGCACCGATGGCTTGCTGCCCGACATGCCCGTGCTGGCGGCCGATGGCCTGGTTGGCATTGTCACCGAGGCGACGGCGTCTGCGGCCAAGGTGCTGCTGATCACGGATCCAAGCCTGGTGGTGAATGTGCGTGTGCAGCGCTTGCGCGTGGAGGGCCAGCTGCGCGGCAGCGGACCCGGCTTGCTGCGCCTGAACTTTGTGCCGCTGCAGGCGCAGCTGGCAGCCGGGGACCAGCTGGTTACCTCCGGCATTGGCGGCCGCTTTCCACCGGACCTGCAGGTGGGCACCATCACTTCTGTACTGCGGCGTGACTACGATGTGTTTCAGGAGGCCGATGTGCAATCGGCGATAAACTTCGCAAACTTGGAGCTGGTGCTGATCATTACCAACTTTGTGCCGCAGGATTTGGCGCCCTTGCTGGCGACGCCGGTGCCGGCAGCGCCATGACGCCGTTGCTGCTGGGCATCGGATTGCTGCCACTGGCGGCGCTGCTGCAAAGCAGCGTGCTGCCGCAGCTGCCGTTTCCGGCGCTGCGCCCGGACTTGATGCTGGTGATTGTGCTGGCTTGGAATCTTGCGCGCAGCCGGACGGATGGGCTGCTGTGGGCGTTTGCCGGCGGCTTGATGCTGGATACTTTTTCTGCCGGGCCGTTTGGGGCTCTGCTGCTTGCTTTGTTTGTGGTGTGCCTGGCGGCCAACTTTATTGGCACACCGCTGTGGGATGCAAACCCGCTGCTGCCGCTGCTGGGCACGGTGGCGGGCGTGGCCCTGTATCACGCCATCTATTTGGGTGTGCTGCTGTTATGGGGCTGGCAGCTGGACTGGCGCAGTGCAGCCAGCAGTGTGGTGCTGCCCGCCGTGTTTTTGGATACGGCATTGATGCTGCTGGCGTATCCGCTGGCACGCCGCATTGCGCGCCGCATCGCTGCGCCGCAGGTTTCACTTTAGGCTACTGCAGTGCAGAATACTTCCGCCAGCATCGCCCCCGATCGCATCTGGAGTTTTTATGTTGTGATTGCGCTGGCGCTGCTGGGCGCAGCGTATCAGCTGGTGCGGCTGCAGGTCACGGGGTTTGATGCGTATACAGTGCGTGCCATCGACAACCGCCAGCAGCGCCTTACGCTGCCGGCGCCGCGCGGCGTGGTGTATGACCGTAACGGCGTGCTGCTGGCGCAGAATGTGCCGGCTATCAGCGTGTTGATTACGCCGGCGTTGTTGCCGGAAGATTCCGGCCGCCTCGCAGAGCTCTATGCACGCTTGTCCGAGTTAACGGGTGTGCCCGTCTCCACCCCGCCGCTGGATGCGGGAAACGCAACCGGCAACCGCATCGGAGATGACTCGCCGTCGCCGGGCATTCAAGAGCTGGTGTTTTTGCAGGAGACGAATGCGCCGTACCGGCCGGTGGTAATTGCGCCGGATATTTCGCGCGAGCAGGCGCTGGTGCTGGGTGCGGAGCTGCGCACTATGCCGGGTGTGCAGCTGGAGGTGCGCGCGCTGCGCGACTATCCCACTGGTGCACTGACCGCACATGTGGTGGGCTACATGGGCCCGATCACAGAAGACCAGTCTGACTTTTATGTGAACCTTGGCTTTGATCCGGCGCGCGACCGCATTGGTTATGCCGGCATCGAGAACCGCATGCAGGACGTGATGGCCGGCCGCAATGGCTACAAAGAAGTGGAGGTGGATGTGGCCGGCCGCGAGCTGCGCACGCTGGGCGAGGGGCAGGCGCCGGTGCCCGGCCAGAGCGTGGTGCTGACGATTGATGTGCGCCTGCAGGCAGCCGCAGCGGCGGCCCTTGCCAACCGCATGAAAATTGAAAATCAGATTGCGCAGGCGGACACCAACCCGCTGCGCCCGCCGCAGCCCGTAACCAACGGCGTGGCAATTGCCATCAATCCGCAAACCGGCGAGGTGCTGGCAATGGTCTCCTTGCCCACTTATGACAACACCATGTTTTCGCGTTTCATTCCCGCCACCTACTACCAGGAAATGGCGGACCACCCGTACAAGCCGCTTTTCAACAACGCCATCAGCGGTGAGTACCCGCCGGGCTCTGTGTTCAAGGTGGCCGTGGCGGCGGGTGCGCTGCAGGAGGGCGTGGTCACGGCAGAGCAGGAGATTTTTGATCCCGGTGAAATCATCATCACCAACCGCTACTTTCCCAACGACCCCGGCAAGACGCGGCGCGTGGTTTGCTACAACCGCGCCGGCCATGGGGATGTGAACTTTATTACCGGCATTGCCGTATCGTGTGATGTTTACTTTTATGCTTTGGGCGGCGGATATGAAGCCGGCGGGGTGAAGGACGGCGGCTTGGGCATAGACCGCGTGCACAAATATGCAACCATGCTGGGCTTCGACCAGCTGACGGGCATCGAGCTGCCCGGCGAGCGCAAGGGCCTGATACCCACGCGCGATTGGAAGCGCCTCAACATCGGCGAAAACTGGTCGACGGGCGACACCTACATTGCATCGATCGGGCAGGGCTACGTGTTGTCCACGCCGCTGCAGGTGTTGATGGCTCACACGCCGTTCATTAACCGCGATGGCTTCGTGCGCAAGCCCACGCTCATCCGCGAAGTGCGCGATGGCGAGGGCAATGTACTGCGTACAGCCAGCGTCCAAAATCATTCGCAGACGGCGCTCACACCGTACGTAATTGACCAGGTAAGCCTTGGCCTGCGCCAGGTGATGATTGATGGCACGGGCAAGAAGCTTGGCGTGGAAGGCATTAATCTTGCGGGCAAGTCTGGCACCGCGGAATATTGCGACAATGTGGCGCAGGCTGCGGACCGCTGCCAGTTCGGCGCCTGGCCGGCGCATTCCTGGATGGTGGTCTACGCGCCCTATGAAAAACCGGAGATTGCAGTGGTGGTGTTTGTGTACAGTGGCGAGGAAGGCTCCACGGTGGCCGGACCCGTGGCACAAGAAATTATTGATGCCTATTTTGTGCTGAAGGGTATGTCCCCCGCGGCCGGCTGATCCGGCACGCGCTGCGCGGCGCAGCGACCATGAACAAACCACAACTTTATATTGGCATGGCACTGGCTGGATTAGGCGGCGCGTATGGTGCCGGCCTTGCGCGTGCCTTGCTGGAGTACGACACCTTGCGCTTTGGCGCACTTGCTGAGCCGTGGGCGGTGGCAGCGCTGGCGCTGGCTTGCGCGCTGCTGGTGCCATTGGCGGGGCAGCTGGCCAACCAAATTCTGCAGCCCGCGACTGCATCGCAATCAAGCACAGCCGATGCCACGGCTGCTGCGTTGACGCAGCTGCCATTGCTGCTGGGTGCGCTCAACGCCGGATTGCCGGATGTAGTGCCGCTGCGCGGCGTGAGCCTGGCGGCGGGCGGGGCCGCATTGGCGCTGGCAGCGCGGATTGCGCTGCTGCTGCACCAATTGCAGCGCACGCATTGGCTGCAGCGCACAGCACCGCTTGCGCTGGCACTGCTGGCCGGCGCACTTTTCTGGCGCACGCTTGCGCCGGCTGTTGGCCCGGCGGACACTTTTGAATTTCAAGTGAATGTGCTGCGCCTGGGTATCTCGCACGGCAGCGGATACCCGCTCTACATTTTGCTGGCCAGGCTTTTCAGCTGGCTGCCAGTGGGTGGCACGGCGGCTTACCGCATCAATCTTTCGGCGGCAGCGTTTGGGGCGGGCGCGGTTGCGGCTGCGTATTTTGTGGCGCGGCGCTTGGGCGCGCGCCCGGGCGCTGCCGGTCTGGCTGCGCTGGCGCTGGCCACCACGGCTGCATTTTGGCAGCGGGCGGTGGAGGCGGAGGTGTACACGCTGCACGTGCTGCTGTTTGGCATGCTGCTGGGCGGGCTGCTTGCGCTGCCGGCGGGGGCTGCGGGCGCGCCGCAGCTGCGCTGGTTGGCGCTGCTCTTTGGGCTTGCGCTTACAAACCACCTGACAACCGGTGTGCTGCTGCCGGCGCTGCTGGCTGGTGTGTGGCTGCAGTCGCGCCGCGCAGTTGCAGCGCGCGTGTGGCTGCAATGCCTTGGGCTGCTGCTTTGCGGGCTCGGCGTTTATCTTTACCTGCCGCTGCGCTGGCCCGCACTAAACAATGGTGAAGTGCTTGGCCTGCAGCAGTTTATGGGATTCTTTACCGGCGCGGAGGCGCACGGCGCGCTGCGGCCGCTGCAAGCCATCACCGAACCCGGCCGCTACCTGATTGTGGGGCGCAAAGCGCTGGACCAATACGGCTGGGCGGGTGCGCTGCTGGCAGCCTTGGGATTCGTAAATTTGCTGCGCAACAACTTTCGCGCTGCACTGATCACGCTGCTGGCGTGGGGCGGGGTTGCTGCATTTGCGCTTTCGTTCTATGTGCCGGATCCGGACTACTCTGCATTTCTTTTGCCGGCGCATTTTGTGCAGGCACTCTGGATGGCGCTGGGCGTTACGGCAATCACGCGTGTGCGCGCATGGGCAGCCTGGCCGCAGCTGACGCTGGCGGCGTTTGCGTTGCTGCCGCTGTCTGGTTTGTGGCGCAACTTTGCGCTGGCGGATCAATCTGCAGACTGGCGTGCGGACCGGCAAGCGCGCAGCACACTGGCGCTGCCACTGCGGCAAGGCGCTGCCATTTTGGCGGACAGCGAGCGCATGCCGCCGCTTTTTTATTTGCAAGTGGCGGAGCATGTGCGCCCGGACCTGGACATCAGCGTGCTGCCTGATGAAGCCGCGTATCGCAGCGAGCTTGCGGCGCGGCTGGCACGCGGGCAGGCGGTGTACCTTGGGCGTTATTTGCCGCAAGTGGCTGCGGCGCATGTGCTGCAGTCCGTGGGCGGACTGGTGGAAGTGGCTGCGCAGCTGCCGCCGGCACCGGCTGCATTCGTGGCGCAATTTGGCAGCAATGTGCGGCTGCATGCGGCGCTGGTTGCGGGCCGGCCGACTGCAGGCAGCGCGCTGGCTGTGACGCTGCAATGGTCGGCGCGGCAGCCGGTGGATGGCAGCTATCTGGTGAACTTTCGGCTGCTGAATGCCGGCGGAGATGTGCTGCAAAGCTGGCCGGGTGCAGTCCCAGTGGGGCGCATGTATCCCACCAACGCGTGGCAGCCCGGCGTGCTGATTGCGGACTGGCATGAGCTGCAGCTGGATGCAGCTTTGCCGGGCGGGCAATATGTGCTGCAGGCTGCACTGCTGCCGGCGTTTGGCAGCGCGGGCCTGGCCGTGCTTGATGGCGGCCAATGGGCGCAGGTGGCGGCGCTGCAAGTGCAGCCGGCTGCGGTTTCGCCGGCGCCCGCTGCGGCTGCGTTGCAGCGCTACGCGCCAGGCTTGTGGCTGCGCGGTTTTGATGCGCCTGCTTCTGTGCTGCCGGGCGCGCCATTTGATGTGCTGCTGCATTGGACGCAGCTGACGCAGCCGGCACAGCCTGCGACCGTGGAAGTTTTGGCGGGCAGCGCTGCGCCCGTGCGCGTGAACCTGGCAGCGCATGCAGCTGCGCAGAACTTCACCACGCGGACGCAGCTGCGTGCGCCGGCAGCTGCGGGCGAGTTCACACTGGCGCTGCAAACTTCAGGTGCAAGTGCCACATGCGGCTGGCTGCAATGGCCGCGCAGCCAGTGCCGGCTGGCGGCGTTGCAGGTAACACTGCGCGGCAACCAGCCGGGTGCCGTGAACTTTGACGGGCAGCTGCTGCTGGAACAATTTACGGTGCTCACACCGCAGGTGCAGCGCGGCGGCGAAGTGCGCATTGCAGCGCAGTGGTACGCGCTGCGCCAGCCGGCTGCAGACTACACGGAGTTTGTGCACCTGCTGGGTCCGGATGGGCTGGTGCATGGGCAGGTGGACACCTGGCCCGTGCAGGGCACGCGCCCCACCAGCAGCTGGCAGGCGGGCAGCACAATTATTGAAGAACTTGTACTGCGGGTGGCGCCTGATGCGCCGCCTGGGGCATACACAGTGGAGGCGGGCTGGTACTTGCTGGCCACTTTGCAGCGCCTGCCAGTGCTTGATGCAACGGGCGCAACGATTGACGACAAGCTGCTGACGGGCAGCCTGCAGGTTGCGCCCTAGCGCTTGCCGGCGGCAGCCGCCAAGCGGGCGGGCGCCGCTGCCAGCGCGCGGACAAACTACCACAAGCGCGTAAACTCCACAAAATTCAGGGTCTTGAGGCCCGAAGTTGCAAGCCCCAACTCGCTGCTATACTTGCCGACCGTCCCAATAGCCATGAGCGAGTTAATTGCAGTCAAAGGAATACAAGAGGGTTTGCTCGTCACGCTGCCCTCGGGCGCATGGGCAGACTTGGAGCCGGCGCTGTACGCACGCATGCAGGAGGAAGATCAGTTCTTTCGCGGTGCGCGAATTATTTTGCAGGTGGGCAAACGCGAGATGAAGGCGGCCGACCTTGGGCGCTTGCGCGACAAGTTTGGCGACCTGGAAATTAACCTGACGGCAGTATTGAGCGAGGCGCGCTTGACGCAGCAGGCTGCGAAGGCGCTGGGCTTGCAAACGCAGCTTGCGAAAACTCCGGCAAGCGTGGCGGCCGCTGCTGCGGCAAAGCTGGAGCCGGGCATCAGCATGGCGGCGTTGATGCAGCAAACGCTGCGTTCCGGGCGCACCATAAACCATGCCGGGCATGTGGTGGTAATTGGCGACGTAAATCCCGGCGCAGAAATTCTGGCCGGTGGCAGCGTGGTGGTATGGGGCCGTTTGTACGGCGTGGTGCATGCCGGTGCGGCCGGCGATCCAGAAGCGATGGTGTGCGCGCTGGATCTTTCGCCACAGCAGCTGCGCATTGGAAAATTGATCACCACCTCGCCGGTGCGGCGCGGGCAGCCGGAGCCGGAGATGGCGCACATTCGAGACGGCCAGATTGTGGCCGAGCGCTGGGTGCCCAAGGATAAATTCAAGCGCCTCACTTGAGGCGGTACGCGGAGAAGGAGCAGGCATGGCAGCGAAAGTAATTACCGTAACCTCCGGCAAGGGGGGAGTGGGCAAAACCACAACGGTCGCCAATGTGGCGGCGGCACTGGCGGCTGAAGGGCAGCGTGTGGTTTGCATTGACCTGGACATTGGCCTGCGCAACCTGGATGTGGTGCTGGGCCTTGAGAACCGCATTGTGTACGACCTGGTGCATGTGGTGGAGAAATCCTGCCGCCTGCGCCAGGCAATGATCAAAGACAAGCGCGTGCCCGAGCTGTACCTGATTCCGGCAGCGCAAACGCGCGATAAATCTGCGGTGACCCCGGAAGACATGGTGCGCGTGTGCGACGAGCTGCGCGCCGATTTTGATTTTGTGTTTTTGGATTGCCCGGCTGGCATCGAGGGCGGCTTTCGCAACGCGCTGGCGCCGGCGGACAAGGTGCTGGTGGTTACAAACCCGGAAGTGGCAGCCGTGCGCGATGCAGACCGCATCATCGGGCTGGTGGAGGCGGACCAAAAGGGGCCGGCGCAGCTGATCTTGAACCGCTATCGTTATGCAATGGTGCAGCGCGGCGAGATGCTCAGCATCGAAGACGTGCTCGACATTTTGGCCATTGACCTGATTGGCGTGGTGCCGGAAGACCCCGATGTGATTACCGCCGGCAACATGGGCAGCCCGGCCTCGCTCAACAAGGAGCTGGCAGTGGGGCAGGCGTACCGCGATATTGCCGCGCGCTTGCTGGGCCGCGATGTGCCGTTCATGTCATTGAAGCCCAAGAGCTGGTACGAAAAACTGGGATCCTTCCTAAACGGAGGTACTACCGAATGACCAGCGATTGGAGCACAGCGCTGCAATCAGCGCTTGACAAGCTGCTTGGCCGCAAGCGCAGCGCCAAGAATGCTGCGAGCCGCATCAAGGCGATTTTGGTTTACGACCGCACGGACCTCAACCCCGCGATTTTAGAGAAAATGAAAGAGGAAATTATTGCGGTGATCGCCAAGTATGCGGCCGTTGATATTGACCGGGTAGCTGTTAAGATGGTGCTTGACCATCACGCCCAGTGTTTGACCGCAGAAATTCCGCTGGGCACAGTGACCGCGCGTGCCAAGCGCCACGATACTTCCCCGGCTTAGACCGCACTAATGGCGCCGCTCGGGCGCATGTCCGTCTTGCGCGGCGCGCGCGCCGGTGCGCGCGGCCTGTGGCAGCAGTTTGATGTGCTGCTGCTGGCCCTCACCGCGCTGCTGGTTCTTTTTGGAATTGTGATGATCCGCTCCAGTGCGGCTGGCAGCCCCAGCCTGGAAGGGCTGGCAGCACGCCAGGCCCAATATGCGCTGGCTGGCGCTGTGGTGGTGGCTCTCGGTCCCTTCGTCAACTACAAAACTCTACTGGGCCTCTCCGGTTACTTCTATGTGGCTGCAGTGCTTTTGCTGGGCGCCATTTTGGCTGTGGGGCTAACCGCGTTTGGCGCGCAGCGCTGGTTCGATTTTTTCGGCCTGTTTTTTGTGCAGCCCGCAGAGGTGGTGAAGATTGGCAGCGTGGTGTGGCTGGCAAGCTTTTTTGCGCGCCGGCGCGAGCAGCTGCTGCAGTTTCGCTGGGTGTTCGCGTCGCTGATGTATGCGGGCGTGCCCGTGGTAATGGTGCTGCTGCAGCCAAACTTGAGCACCGCTGCCATGCTTGGGTTCATCTGGTTTGGCATTGCGTGGGCGGCTGGTTTGCGCTGGACGCACCTGGGCATGCTGGCGCTGATGGGGGCGGGCAGCCTGCCGCTGCTGTGGCTGGGATTGGTGCCGTACCAGCGCGCCCGCATCGCAAATTTCCTGTTTCCGGATGCGGCCGGCGGCGCGCGCTACAACGTGGAACAGGCGCTCATCAGCATCGGCTCGGGCGGCTGGCTGGGGCAGGGCTACGGCCAGTCTTCGCAGGTGCAGCTGCGCTTCCTCAAGGTGCGCCACACAGATTTTATTTTTTCCGCAAGTGCGGCGGAGTTTGGTTTTGTGGGCGCACTGATTTTGCTTGCGCTGCTGGCATTGCTTGTACTGCGCCTGTTGCAGATTGCGCGCCAGTCTGATGATGCCTTTGGCGCCTACCTGTGCTACGGCCTGGCGACGCTGTTCTTTGTGCAGACAGTGCTGAATGTAAGCGTGAACCTGAACTTGTTTCCAGTGGCCGGGCTGCCGCTGCCCTTTGTGAGCTACGGCGGCAGCGCGCTGGTGGCGGCAGCGCTGGGCATTGCCATTGCGCTAAGTGTTAACGCGCACCGCAACCCGCGCAAGTTTTAGGGCTGCGCCTTGCTGCACCGCTGCCCGCCGGATTTACGATGACGATGCAACCTGTGCGTGTGCGTTTTGCGCCGTCGCCCACCGGCTTTTTGCACATTGGCGGCGCGCGCACTGCGCTCTACAACTATTTGCTGGCGCGCCAGACTGGCGGCAGCTTTGTGCTGCGGATCGAAGACACGGACCAGGAGCGCCTGGTGCCCGGCGCATTTGAAAACATGCTGGCCGGGCTGCGCTGGCTGGGCCTGCAATGGGACGAAGGCCCGCAAGTGGGCGGGGCGCATGCGCCCTACGTGCAATCGGAGCGCGCGGCACTGCACCGCGCGCGCGCAGAGCAGCTGGTGCTGGCGGGGCAGGCATACCACTGCTTTTGCACGCGCGAGCGGCTGGATGCGCTGCGCACAGAGCAGCGCGTGCTGAAGCGGCCGCCGCGTTATGACGGCCAATGCCGCAATCTGGCGCCCGCCGTGGCAGCGCAATTGCGCGCCGCCGGCACACCGGCCGTCATCCGCTTCAAGACTCCCGCAGATGGCAGCACCACGGTTACCGATGCCATTCGCGGCGACATCACGGTGCAGAACAGCACAATCGACGACTTCATCATTCTCAAGTCTGACGGCTTGTCGCTTTACCATCTGGCTGCGATGGCGGACGACCATGCCATGGGCATCACGCATGTGATCCGCGCAGATGAGTGGCTGCCCAGCCTGCCAAAGCATGCGCTCATCCTGCGCGCGTTTGGCTGGCCGGAGCCGGTGTGGTGCCACCTTTCCGTGTTTCGCAAACCCAGCGGCAAGGGCAAGATGAGCAAGCGCGATGCCGCCGAACTGCGCGGCAGCGAGGGCCACTCCATTTTTGTGCATGAGCTGCGCGAGATCGGCTACCTGCCCGCGGCCGTGCTGAACTGGCTGGCGCTGATGGGCTGGAGCTATGACGATCAGAAGGAAGACTTTGACATGGCGGAGCTGGTGCGCTGCTTTAGCCTGGCGCGTGTGAACCCGGCAGCCGCCGCAGTCAACTTTGAAAAGCTGGACCACTTTCAGGGTGTGCATTTGCGGCGCATGCTGCCGCAGGAATTGGCCGCTGCGCTCGTGCCTTACTTTATGGCAGCCGGTTTGCCGGCGGACCCAAGCTTGCTGGAGCGCATCGTGCCGCTCATTCAGGAGCGCATCACCACGTTTGAAGATGCGCCGCCGCTTGCCGGATTCTTCTTTCGCGAGTCCGTGGATTGCAACAGCGCGGATCTGCTGGTCAAGGATAAAACGGCGGGTGAGTCGGCTGTGGTTTTGCAGCGTGCGCATGCGGTGCTGGCCGCGCTGCCCACGGCGCAGCACAGCGCAGCGAACGCCGCACTTGCAGCGCTGGCTGCGGAGCTGGAGCTGAAGCCGGGCCAGTTGTTTAGCCCGCTGCGCATGGCGGTCACCGGGCAAAAGGTGAGCCCGCCGCTGTTTGAAACAATGGAGCTGCTTGGGCGCGATGTTGTGCTGGCACGGATTAGCGCAGCCACGCAGCTGCTGCTGGCGGCTTGATGCGGGGTTGGGGCAGTCTTTGGCGGGCTTGTGATATTATCAGGAAAATTGGGGGATAGTTTAGTGGTAGAACTACGGACTCTGACTCCGTCAGCCTAGGTTCGAATCCTGGTCCCCCAGCCTGAAGCCCGCCATCTGGCGGGCTTTTTTCTTGCGCTGTTATACTGCGCAGTACAGCCCAAGGAGCCCACTCATGGCAGCCACTCTTTCAGAAAGCATCCTGCAGGATTTTGACACGCATCAGCTGCATCCACTGCAGCATCCATCTACGCATGCCAATGCGCTGGTGGTGGAGCGCGCCGACGGCGTGTATCTGCACACGCCGGAAGGGCGCAAAATTTTGGACGGCATGTCTGGTTTGTGGAATGTAAATATTGGCTACGGCAACCAGGAGCTGCCTGAGGCGGCGCGCGAGCAGATGAGCCGGCTGGCGTATACATCCAACTTTACGGGCATGACAAATGTGCCATCCAGCCAGCTTGCCAAGCGCCTGGCCGGGCTGGCGCATGCCACGCTCAACACCACCTTCTTTACTTCCGGCGGCTCGGAGGCCAACGACACGGCCTTCAAGACTGCGCGCTATTACTGGCAGCGCCTGGGCCGCAAGCAAAAAACAAAAATCATTGCGCGCCACAGCGCGTATCACGGCATAACGCTGGCAGCCACGTATGCCACCGGCCTCACGCGCTATCACGCAATGTTTGGCCCGCCGCTGGCCGGGTTTCTGCACACCGTTGATCCTTACCCGTATCGCCTGGCAATTGCACAGCAAGCGGGCGAGAGCGCCGGCGCGGCGGCTGCGCGCGCATTGGCGGAGATGATTGAGCGCGAAGGGCCGGACACAATTGCGGCCTTCATTGCCGAGCCGGTGCAGGGCGTGGGCGGCGTGATTGTGCCGCCCGACGATTACTTCCCGCTGGTGCGGGCCGTGTGCGACAAATACGATGTGCTGTTAATTATGGATGAAGTGATCTGCGGCTTTGGACGCACCGGGCGCTGGTTTGGCAGCCAGCACTGGGGGCTGCGGCCGGACATGCTGGCATTTGCCAAAGGCATCACCAGCGGCTATCTGCCGCTGGGCGGGCTGCAAATATCGGATGCAGTGCGCGAGGTGGTGATGAGTGCGCCGGCTTCCGAGATGTGGATGCACGGCTACACCTACTCCGGGCATGCCGCCTGCTGTGCCGTGGGCCTGAAGAACCTGGAGATTATTGAGCGCAGCGCGCTGGTGGAGCGTTCGCGCGAACTGGGCGCCTACCTGCTGGCGCAGCTGCAGCCGCTGCGCGAGTTTGATTGTGTGGGCGACGTGCGCGGGCTGGGCTTGTTGTGCGGCATGGAGATTGTGGCAGACCGCGAGACGCGCACGCCGGATCCGGCGCGCGCAACGGCGATTGCCAACGCATGCCTGGCGCGCGGTGTGCGCACGCGTGCCGTGGGCAACAGCACGCTGGCGCTCTCGCCGCCGCTGATCATTACGCGCGAAGAGATTGACCACATCGTACAAACTTTGGGGGCGGTGCTGGACAGCATTTAGGCTGCGCTGCGCAGCCAAACAAAAAGCCCCCGCGTGTGATGGCGGGGGCTTTGCATTTAAGTTGCGGCGGATTACAACGCAGCTTTGGCGGCGGCCAGTACCGCGGCATAGTCTGGTTCGTCGCCCAGCGCAGGCATGTAGGCGGAGTAGGTGACCTTGTCTTTGCGGTCCACCACCCACACGGCGCGCCGCAGCAGGCGCAAATCCTTGATGAGCGCGCCATAGGCTGCGCCAAAATTAGCGTCGTAATAATCCGAAAAGGTTTGCACACGCTCCACGCCGGCTGCTGCGCACCAGCCTTTTTGGGTAAAGGGCAGATCCATGCTCACCGTCAGCATGCGCACATCATCGCCCAGCTGCGCGCCCTCCTCATTAAAACGCCGCATCTCTTTGTCACAAACACCTGTGTTGACTGAGAGTACGCTGGCGATGATGCGCACTTTGCCGGCCGTGTCCGCCAGCGGCTGCACCCGGTCCATTGAGTTGTTGTGCACACTGAAAGCTGGCGCCGGCTGGCCCGGCTTGAGATCCGGCCCCACAATTGTGGTGTCTGCGTTGCGCCACTGCAATAATCCTTTGCGTTCGATGGTCATATTTGCCTCCGTTAAACTGCGCGATGATAGCACACGCAGCGCAAACTTACGCGAGCTGCGTGTAGAGCGTGAGCAGCTGGCGCGCCGCTGCCTGCCATGAAAATGATGCGGCGCGCAGCAGGCCGCGCGCGCGCAGGTCAGCGCGCAGTGCGGTGTCACCGGTGATGCGCAGCAGTGCCGCTGCAAGCGCTTGTTCATCGCGCGGGTCGGCCAGCAGCGCTGCGCCGCCCGCCACTTCCGGCAGGCACGGCGCGCTGCTTGCCAGCACGGGTGTGCCGCAGGCCAGCGCCTCGGCCAGCGGCAAGCCGAAGCCCTCGTACAGCGAAGGATAAGCAACTGCGGCTGCCGCCGAGTACAGCGCCGGCAGATGCGCGTCCTCCACATAGCCGGTTAGCAGCACGCGCTGCTGCAACCCCAGTTGTTGCACCGCCGCGCGAATGGAATGCTCGGCGCCACCCGGCCCGCCCACAATCACCAGATTGTGTTCGCTGTTGCGCAGCGCTGCGTAAAACGCTGCGATCAGGCGCAGATGGTTTTTGCGCGGGTGGAGTGTGCCCACGCACAGCACAAATGGCTGCGCGCCGAGTGCGTAGCGCTTGCGCACGGCTAGCTGCCCGGGGCTGGCAACCGGCTGGAAGCGCGCAGCAACGCCCGGGTAGAGCACGGTAATCTTCGCACTTGGCGTGCCATACAAATCCATCAAGTCATCCCGCGTGGCTTGTGAATCTGCCAGCACATGCGTGGCGCGCTGCACGGAGCGCGGCACGGCCTGCTTTAAAAAGGCGCGCAGGCCGGGCGCAGCCGTAGCGGGCTCGCGTTCAAATGACAGATCGTGCACGGTGAGCAGCGTGGGGATGCGCGCGCTTACGGGTGGCAGCGTGAAGTCCGGCGAGTGGTATAGCTGCACGCGGCCGGTGGCCAGCTGCACGGGCAGCGGCAGCTGCAGGCGGTGCCAGGCGCGCGCCAGCCAGGCATCGGGCACGGGCAGGCGGCGCGCCTGAAAATTTGCGGGGAGCGCCGGCAGCGCGTGCGGCAGCGGCAGGCGCGCTGCGTAAAAGAGGCGGTAGCTGTTGTGCGCGTCGAGCTCAGCCAGTGCGAGCAAAAGCTCGCGCACATAGCGCCCGATGCCGGCGCCCTGCTGGACGGCGGCGGTTACTTCGAGGCCGATGCGCATGCGGGTTGGCGGCCGGCCGGATGGAGCGCTTTCAGAGGACTTTGCGGAAGGTCCAGTAGCGGTTGACGAAAAAATTCCAAAACATGACGATCGCAACTGCGCAAACTTGGGCCGCGTTGGTGCCGGCCAGCAGCGCGGTGCGCGGTTCCAGCCACGCGCTAAAGAATGAAATGAACGCGATGCTCAGGAAACCAAAAATTGCGAGGTTGATTGCCCAGCCGCCAATGTTTACAAGCGCAAACTTTGGCGCAATCACGCGCTTGCGCTCCGCGCGTGTTTCCGGGTAAATCCAGTAACGGTTCCAAATAAAGTTGCTGGTGAGCGCCAGCGAAAATGAAATCGTTTTGGCCACCAGCCGCAAAACAGTTGTATGCATGTTTGCCACGCCCACCAGCAAGTTGAGTGCGGTGGTGTCGATGCTGAAGCCAATCAAGCCGACAATGCCAAACTTAATGAAGCGCTTTACCTCAGCCGGGCGCGCATGCGCAAAGGTGTAAATGCTGCCGAAAGCGGCCCTCATTGCGCTGCCTTGGTGGTGCGCGGCTGCGCGGCTGCCAGCATGCCCAACAGGCTGGCCACGTGCAGATGCACATTATTTACAAACAAGTTATCCACCACGCTGTGGGCGGCCAGATGCGCGCCCGCTGCCAGGATCCCCAGCGCCAGGGCGCGCTGCCAGCCGCTGGCGCTGCGCAGCGCGCGCCAGCCTTGCTGCGCAGCTGCCAGCAGCAGTGCCACAAAAATCAGCAGGCCGGGCAGGCCGGTCTCGGCGGCCAGGTTTAGATAGAAATTGTGTGCGTGGCCGAGCGCCAGCGGCCAGCGCACCAGCCGGTAGCGCTCGTAGGCCGCTGCGTAGTTGCCCAACCCCACGCCCAGCCATGGATGCGCCGCAGCCATTTCGGCTGCGGCCTGCCAGTGCGCCAGGCGTTCCACCACCGCGAAGTTGGCGCTGGTGGGAACAACGCCGCGCATATCCGCCACCGTGATGTCTTGCGTGATGCTGCGCATGCGCGCCACAACCGAAGGCGGCAAAAGGCTGCGCCCGGCAAAAAGCAGCGCGGCTGCCAGCAGCGCCAAGCGCAGCCCGGCGCGCGTGCCGGCGGGTCGCAGCATTCCCAGCAGCAAGACGGCAGCGGCAGCGCCGGCACCCAGCCACGCACCGCGTGAGTACGACGCCAGCAGCGCGCCAGCTGCAAGCAGTGCCACGCATGCGCAGGCAGCGGCGAGCAGTTTGTGCCGGCCAACTTGGCGTGCCGGCCACAGGCCCGCTGCCAGTGCGGCAGCCAGCGGCCATACCATGCCCATGTAGCCGCCAAAGGGATTGGGCTGTTCGAAGCCACCGTAAGCGCGGAAGAGGCCGGGCGCAATGGAGTAATGCTCGGGTCCGTAGCCGCGCAGCGCAAATTGCCAGTTGCCAACCACGGCCTGCGTTGCACCGGAGAGCAGCAGCGCGGCCAGCAGCCACGGCGTGCTGCGCCGCGGCTCCGCCGCCACCAGCGCCATTACCAGCAGTACCTGCAGCCACTTGGCCCACTCCGCAGCGCCGGTGCGCAGATCTTGAGCGGCCAGCAGCGTGGCGCCGCCAAACACCAAAAATAATATCAGCAGCAGTGCTACGCTGTGGGTTGGCAATTGCAGGCGGCGTTGGGCCAAGCCGCGCAGCAGCCACGCCAGCAGGGCCAGCCCCAGCAGCAGCTGTGCCGGATCCGGCAGCGCCGGATAAGTTACAGCCAGCAGCGCCTTAAATGGCCCGGCCAGCAGCGCCAGCGCCAACGGCAGCAGCGGCCAGCGCAAAGCTGCCGGCAGCAGCACTGCACCCAGCACCAGCACTGCAGAAAGCAGCGCCGGTGCGCGCCAGAGCAGCGCACCCAGCAGCACACCCAGTGCGGCCACCAGCAGTGCGCGTGTGTTTTGCTGCGGACGGTGGGCTGTGGCCAGCATGGCTAGCGGCGCACCGGGCTAAGTGACGTGCTGCCACGCTCCAGCCCAACCAGGAATGGCGTCAGATTTTCAATGTCGTCGAGAATCAAGCCCGCGCCACGAACCACGCATGTGAGCGGATCTTCCGCCACCCAAAAGCGCACTTTCAACTCTGCTTCCATGCGCGCTGCAAGCCCGCGCAGGTTGGCCACGCCGCCTGCCAGGCAGATGCCGCTCTCCATCAGGTCTTCAATAATTTGCGGTGGCGTCTCGTCCAGCGTTTCCTTAACAAGGTTGATGAGCGTTGTGACTGCACTGGAGAGCGCCTCGCGAATCTCAATGGAGGAGACTTCCACCGAGTCCGGCAGGCCGGTGACAAGGTTGCGGCCGCGCAGTGTAACGCTCTTCTCTTCCGGCATGGGGTAGGCTGAGCCGATGGTGAGCTTGACGCGCTCGGCAGTGCGCTCGCCAATCGCCAGGTTGTATTTGTTGCGCGCGTACGCAATGATGTCTTCGTCCATCTCGTCCCCGGCCACGCGCAGCGACCGGCTGACAACAATGCCACCCATTGAGAAGACCGCCGCCTCGGTGGTGCCGCCGCCGATGTCCAGGATCATTGAGCCGCGCGCTTCGCCCAGCGGCAGCCCGGCCCCGATGGCAGCAGCCGTTGGTTCTTCAATCAGATACGCTGCGCGCGCGCCCGCGGCCATCGTCGCATCGTAGACGGCGCGCTTCTCCACCTCGGTTACGCCGCTGGGGATGCCCACCACCACGCGCGGGCGCGGGATGGGCACAATGCTGTTCTCGTGCGCCTTCTTGATAAAGTACGCCAGCATCGCCTCGGTGATTTCGTATTCGGAGATGACGCCATCACGCAGCGGGCGCACCGCCAGAATGTTGGCAGGTGTGCGCCCCACCAGCTCCTTGGCACCCACCCCGATGGCCAGCGGCTTGCGCGTCTTCTTGTCCACCGCCACCCATGATGGCTCGTTGATGACAATGCCCTTGCCGCGCACCATCACAAGCGTGTTGGCGGTGCCGAGGTCGATACCAATATCTAGTGAAAAGAGGCCGAGCAGCCAATTGAGCGGGCTGATTGCCAAAAAGTTTCTCCCGTGCGAGTGTGCGCTGCCGAGTTGGAGATTGGCAAAGCCGCACCCGCAGGAACGGAGCTGCGCTTTGGTGCGCCAGCACAGCCAATAGTTTGTGAGTATAGCATGCGCAATCCACCGCAATTGCGATTGCTATAATGCCGGCATGCCCTTGCGAAGCGTATTAAGCGGCTATTTTGCGGAACATTCAACGCTGCGCGCGTGCAACACGGTGGTGGTGGCTGTGTCTGGCGGAGCGGACAGCCTTGCGCTGCTGCATGCGCTGCAGGCATTGCCCGCTGCTGAACGCCCGGCTTTGTGGGTGGCGCACTTGGATCATGCGCTGCGGCCCGGGTCTGAGAGCGACGCGCGCTTTGTGTGTGAAACGGCTGCCCGGTGGCAGCTGGGCTGCAGCAGCGAGCGGCGCCTGGTGCGGGAGACGGCTGCGCGCCTGCACCTTTCAATTGAAATGGCTGCGCGCCAGGTGCGCTATGAATTTTTGGCGGGCGTGGCGCAAGCGCAGGGTGCGGGTGCGGTATTGGTGGCGCACAACGCTGACGACCAGGCCGAGACAGTGCTGCTGCGCCTGCTGCGCGGCGCCGGGCTGGCCGGGCTGCGCGGCATGCGGCCGCTGAGCCGTGTGCCCGGTGCGCCGGCGCTGCTGCTGGGCCGGCCGCTGCTAAATGTGCCGCGCGCAAGCATCGAGGCCTATTGCGCGCAGCACGCGTTAGAGCCGCGCCAAGATGCAAGCAACGCTGACGAGACCATCGGGCGCAATCGGGTGCGCCACCAACTGCTGCCGGCGCTGGAGGCGGCGCAGCCGCGCTTGCGCCGCATACTCAGCCGCACAGCCGCGGTTCTGGCCAGCGAGCATGCTGTGGTGCTGCAGGCAACAGACCGTGCGTGGGAGCAATGTGCATTGAGTGCGCCGGCGGGCCAGCTGGCATTTGCACGCCAGCCATTTGGCGCACTGCTGCCGGCGCTGCAAGCCGGGCTGCTGCGGCGCGCGGTGCGCACGCTGCGGCCCGCACTGCGCGATGTGGACTATGCGCCGATTGCAATTGCCTGCGAGTTTGTGCGCCATGCCGCCGTGCGCCAGCAGGTGCTGCTGCCGGGCGCGCTGGCACTGTATGTGGAGTACGAACGGTTGCTGGTGCTGCCGGCTGCAAGCGCACCGCAGCCCGAACTGCAGCCGTTCATGGATGGATGCAGTGCGGTGGAAGTGGGCGTGCCCGGGCGCACCAGCTTGGGCGCGTGCGGCTGGTGGCTGGAGGTGTGCGCAGCGCCGGCGGCCGCCGCCGCGCCTGACCGTTGGGCGGTGCAGTTTGCGCACCCGGCGCAAGCACCGCTGGCACTGCGCAGCATGCGCCGCGGCGAGCGCTTTCAACCGCTGGGGCTGCACGGGCACAGCCAAAGTGTTGCGCGCTTTTTGCAAAATGTAAAAGTGCCGCAGGCGCTGCGCGCTGCGTGGCCGTTGCTGTGCTCTGGCGAGCAGGTGGTATGGGTGGGCGGCTGGCGTTTGGATGCGCGCGCATGCGCGCTGCCCGGCACCGACGCATGGGTGGCGCGCCTGCATCCGCCGGATTGATGCAACGGCTGCGAGGCGTGGCACCGCAGCAAAAAGTTAAATTATTGGGCGGCCGATTGCAGCACGGTCACGGTTACGCCGCTGTCTTCCACCGGCAGCACAAAGGTGCGGCAGGCAACACCGGCCGTGGCAAAGGCAGCCTGCATCGCCGCCGCAATTTGCATATGATTGTGCGCTGCAAATGCTGCCAGGCTTGGCCCCGCGCCGGAAAGCACAACCGCAGCAGCCCCCGCCTGCAGCGCAGCCTGCTCGGCTGCGTCGTAGCCTCTAATCAGCAGGCGGCGCTGCGGCTGATGCAGCTTGTCTTGCATGGCCCAGCCCAGCAGCGCGTAGTCTGCAGTTTGCAATGCTTGCACCACCAGCGCTGTGTGTCCAATATTGAACGCTGCGTCCGCCAGCGGCACCATGCCCGGCAGCGCAGCGCGCGCCTGCGTGGTGGCCAGCTCCACCGCCGGCAGTGCCAGCGCCACCTGCATTGCGGGCAGCGTGATGCGTGCGCAGCGCACAGCGCTGCCCGCAGCGCTTGCCAGCGTTAGCCCGCCCAGCAGCGCCGCCGCAGCATTATCCGGGTGGCCTTCCAAGCTGTGGGCCAGCTGCAGCAACGCATGCGGATCCGTGGCAGCGCCGCTGAGCGCCTGCGCAGCTGCCAGCCCGGCAACAATTGCGGCCGCACTGGAGCCCATGCCGGAGTTAAGCGGAATATTGTTTTGGGCGCGCAGCTGCAGCGTGCCGGGCGGCGTGCCCGCATGCGCCTGCCAGTAAGCGCGCGCAGCGCGCAGCACCAGATTACGCTCGTCTCTTGGCAGCGTGTCCGCGCCTTCGCCGTGCTGCTCTACTTGCAGGCTGCCGCCGGCCGGTGCGCTGCCAAGCTCAATCTCATTGCGCAGCCCAAGCGCCAACGCCAGGCAATCAAAGCCCGGCCCAAGGTTGGCGCTGGTTGCCGGCACGGAAACACGCACGCGCATGGACATTGGTCAGGCTGTGGCTTGCGCGCGGTGCAGCGCCAGCATGTCTGCCAGCAGCGCGTAGCCGGTGGCCACGCCGCCCGCGCCCGGCCCCACCAGCGTTACATCGCCCAGCATGGCGGTGCTGAAGGTGATGGCGTTGGTGATGCCGCCGACTGCAGCCAGCGGATGCGTGAGCGCCAGACGCTGCGGGCGCACCTGCGCCGCTTGCGCGTCCACCGTTGCCACCAGCTTCCAGCGTTCTCCTGCAGCAGCAGCGGCCGCCACATCGGCGGGGGTGAGCTGCGTGATGCCCTGCACCGCCACATCTTGCAGGCGCAGCGTGCGGCCCATCAAAATGTTGGCAATGATTACCAGCTTGCATGCGGCGTCATGGCCTTCTACATCGCCAGCCGGGTCTGCCTCTGCATAGCCAAGCGCCTGCGCTTCCGCCAGCGCTGCGGGGTAGGTTGCGCCGGCTTCCATGCGCGTGAGGATGTAGTTGGTAGTGCCGTTAAGTATTCCGGCGCAGGCGCTGATGCCGGCGCCCTGCAGCAGTTCGCTGCCCAGGCGCAGCGCAGGCGTGCCGCCCATCACCGTGCCTTCCACGCCCAGCGTCACGCGCTGCGCGCGCGCCAGCGCCGCCAGTGCGGCATAGTGCAGCGCAATGGGCCCCTTGTTGGCTGTGACCACATGCCGCCCGCTGCGCAGCGCGGCTTGAATGTAGCCGGTGGCCGGCTCGCCGGTTTGCAGGTTGGTGGGGCTGCACTCAACAATGATGTCTGCGTTGCCGGCAGTGATGATGCGTGGCGCATCCCAATCATGGTGGTCGGCGGCCAGCTTGCCGAGCTGCGTGCCGGCGGCTGCCAGCAGTGCAGCCGGCTGCAGCCCGGCGGCGTGGTACACGCTGCCATGGCGCTGCGTGGCAACGGCCACCACTTGCAGCAGCGCACCAGTTTGCTGTGCCAGCGCTGCGCCGTGCTCGTGCAAAATTTGCAGCAAGCCGCGGCCCACGCTGCCAAAACCAACCAGTGCCAGGCGGTAAGTTTTCACGCCGGCAGCTGCCTGCTATTTGCCGGCCAGCCGCGCAATGCGGCGCCGCACTTCAAACCACTGTACTTTGGAAACGCCCAATTTTCTGCGCAGCAGGTCCGGTTCCATATCCGCAAGGCAGTCCGTGACGGCACACCGCCAGCGCAGCCGGTCAAACGTGATGCGCTGCGCAAGGCCGGCGCTGTTGGTGATGTCTTCCAGCCAGTACTCCAGCAGGCGCACGGAGTACGGAAATACGCGCGGGTTTTTCTTGGTGCGCGCAACGTAGTCCTCGTAGATGCCAATCCAGTCCGGATCTACATCAACCTTGCGTTCCTTGTGGCGGTGGCGCTTGTCCGCGTAGCGCACATAAAGGGCGGGCGCCTTGCGGTTGGAAAAATCCAGATGGCGGTGCTCCAGCCGCGCAACTTCGCCCTTGCGCAGCCCTGTATGCAGCACCAGCGTGAGCATGGCAAACGGGCGCGGATCCGGCTTGAGCTTGCGCTCGCCAAAAGATTCGGCTGCGCCCAGCGCTTGATCGATCTCGCGCTCTGTGAGCAATTCCGGCAGCGGGCTGCGCACAGAGATGTTGACGACGGCATCAGCCGGGTCAGACTTCAGGCCGGCGTTGAGGGCGGCCCAGCGAAAGAAAGACTTGAGCGCCGTGATGCGCCGGTCCAGCGACTTGGGCGCGCAGGGCACAGACCGGCCGGACTGCAGCCACTTGATGAACTCGTTGAGTGATTTTGTGGTGAACTTGTTGAGCGCTGTGCCGGCGCCATAGTGGCCGGCCAGCAGCTGCACATCAATGCGGTAGTTCTTGATGGTGTTGCCGGAAAGCCCGCTGCGCCGGAGGTGTTCCAGCCAGGCCACGCTGGCAGCAGCCAGGGCGGTGGTGGGCTGCAACCCGCGCGCAGCGATGCGCGCCGGCTTGGGCTTTTCGGCGGCGGGTTTTTTTAGGGCAGGCATGGGCTGCAAAAACTGCGGCGCTGATTCAGCCGTCGGACGCGGGCGGAACCTGCGGGGCGCCGCGCACCAGCGGACAGGAGTTGTAGTCGCGCCCCAGAATTACCTGAAACTGATTTGGGCTCTCCGTTATTGGCCGCTGCTCAACGCGGCTTTGGTCCAGATGAAATAGCGCGCGCAGCTTGGGCAATTGCGGATCCAGCTCACTGCCAGTGTAGTTGAGAATGATTGTCTGTGCAACCGGCGCTGCAATTTTTGCCTGTGCCGCGCTTTCCAGCACGGCCGCTTGCAGGCCCAGCTGGCGCACGTTTTGTGCGGCCAGCTGCGCTGCCGGTGCCCAGCCGCTGCGGTCCAGCAGCTCCACGGTATAGGCGGGTGGTGGCTGCCACTCTGGCAGCGCAAGCGCCTGCTGCAAAAACGGCTGCAGCTCCGGTGCGTTGGGCAGATAGGCGGCCGGAAAGTGTGCGTCGCCCTCGTAACGCGTGATCAGCGGCGGGCGCAGCACGCTGCCGCGCAGCTGGCTGCCGTCAAAGCGCACAGCCAGCGGCACAAACTGCAGCACATCGCCCAGCTGCATGTTGGTTTGCACGGCGCTGGCAAACTGGCGGTAGAGGGCGGGCAGGCGCAGCAGCGTGCCGGACTGGTGCAGGCGCGCCACAATCGCGCGCAGCACATCTTGCTGCCGGCGCGAGCGGTCCTGGTCATCGCTGCCGTAGCGCAGGCGCGCATACCATTGCGCGGTGGCGCCATCCATCTTCTGCAAGCCGGGCCGCACCCGAAACTCGGCCCAGTTGCGCGGCTGGGCTGCGTCAAGGCCAGGCGCTTTTAGAATGCGGTCGCTAAAGTCGCATGGCACCGGCACCTCAATGCCACCGAGCGTATCCACAATTTGAATGAAAGCCGGAATGTCGACCCAGACCACATAGTGCGCGGCAAAGCCAAAGTTGTAGAGCACGGTTTGCTGCGCAAGCGCCAGCGCGCCGTCCGGCGCAAAGCGTGCGCTGCCCACGGCGGTGTTGATGGTGCCCATCGAGTTGCCGGGCAGGTATACATACAAGTCGCGCGGCAGCGACACAAGGTTCACCTGCCCGGTAGCCGTGTGCAGCGCAACCAGCACAATCGAGTCAGCGCGCCGGTCGCCGGCCGTCTCCACATCCGTGCCCAGCAGCAGCAGGTTTAGCTGGCCGTTGGCCACGGGCAGCTGCGCAGCGCGCTGCGGGATGGCAACCAGCGGCGTGTGCACCGGCGTGGGGTAATCCGGCTGCAGCTGCGGCAGGCGCGCTTGCGCGGCCGGAGTTGCCGTGGGAATTGGCGCAGGCGTGGGCGCGGCAGGCGGGGCAGCTGCAGCCGGCCGGGCAATATTGGCAAGTGAGTTGGCGGTGGCTGCGGTTGGCTGCGCGGTGCGGCGCAGCGGGTTGAAGGCGTAAGCCATCCCGCCGGCAGCTGCCAGCAGCAAGCACAGGGCCAGCACAGGCAGCGCGCGCACGCGGCGGGCGGGGCGCGGGCGCAGATAAATCTCAGTCATTGGTCGGCCAAAGCGCGCCTGCGCTGCGCGCACCTCAATCTAAAAAGAGCATTCCCCAGGTGGTGGGGTTGGTTAGCTTGCGCGTGCCAATGTTGGAGACCAGTGATTGCTGCAAGCTGGCCGCGGGGTCGTCGTTGTCACTGAGCGACAGCGCAAACCCAAAGCTGGCGCCCGCTGCAGGTTTGGCGCCGAGCGCGCTCCACGGGATGGCGGCTTCGAGGCGGTAGCCGGCGCCATCTGCCTGCGCTGCGACGCTGCCCGCCACTGCGCCGGCATTTGCCTGCGGATACCAGCGGTAAATTTGCGCCGCTACAGTGCGGCCGCTGAGGTCGCCCGGCGAGATGCCAACTTGAAAATCGTCGCTGCCCATGTTCGTGGAGGCGAAGTCTGCTGCAAGGCTGGTGTCGAGCAGCAGCTCAATGCTGTCGCCCTTGAAAATATTGCTGCCGGTCTGGCGCTGGGCGTGCACATCATCCACAACCTGCACCGCAATATACAAGTTGGCTGCATCCCAGGCAATGTTGAAGCTGCCGCTGAGGTCGCCCGCACCGTTCCAGCTGGCTGCCCCAAACGCAATGCTGCCGGCGCTGTAAGGCAGGCTGCCCCAATCAGACAAGTTGCCGTCAATTGCCGGCGCGCCGCGCTGCGCAGCGCGCACTGGCACTCCATTGCTGCGCGCAAGCACAACGGGCGGCACGGCGGTCTTTGTGGGCAGCGCGGTGGCGGTTGGGGTGCGGCTCGGCGGTGCTGTGGCAGTTGCAGTTGGGGTGTGGCTGGGCAGTGCGGTGGCTGTTGGCGTGACGGTTGCGGTGGGCGTTGCGGTGGATGTGGGTGGCGCGGTGGCAGAGGGTGGCGGCGTGCTGCTGGGCAGTGGCGTGGCGCTGGCCGTGGGCACCAGCGTAGCGGTGCGCGTGGCGCTTGGCAGTGGCGTGGCGGTCTTGGTGGGGGTGGGCCCCGGCGGCAAATAGATTGTGAACCCCGCGTAGATTTTTTCCGAGATGATGCAGTTGGTGCGCTGCAACTCTGCAACCGAAATGTTGGAGCGTTCCGCCAGTGCCATCAAAATGTCACCGGCCTGAATGATGTACGGCACCCAAGTGGGCGGGTGTACACAGACCGTGGTGCTGGGCGCCGCCGGGGTGCCGGCCGCCGCCGCGAGCAATGCGGAGGTGGGGGTGGCGCCACTACCCGCTGGTTTGCCGCCGGCCTGCAGTGTGGGCGCTGCGGTTGGCGCGGTGGGAACAATGGTTGTGGCAGTTGCCGTTGCGCTTGGTTGGGGCGTTGCACTTGGTTTTACGGTTGCAGTCGGCTGCGCGGTTGCGCTGGCTTGCGCTACAGCGGTGGCGCTGGCTGGCATTGTTGCGGTGGGCTGCGGGCTGCTGGTGGCGGGTGCGGCGGTTGCGGAAGCCGGCAAATCCGTGGCACTGGGCAGCGCACTGGGCGCAGGCGGCAGCGCAGTGGCGGGCGCGGCCGCCACTGCTGCGGCAAGTACCAAACGCAGCGGCACCGCAGCAAGCTCGTTGTATACCTGCTGCCCGTCGCTCTCGCGCACCGCAAAAATTTGCACTGTGTCTGAGCTGCAAGTGGCGGGCTGCGCAAGCGCGATGCGCGGCGCATCACTGCCGCGCATGCTGCCGCTCTGCGCGCTGGTGGCAGCCGAAGGCACAAAGTTGAGCCGGGCGCGCACCGCCGTGCACTCTGTGGGCCAGACGGTAAACCGGACGCTGCCGTAGCTGCTGCCGGGCGCCAGCTGGTAATCAAAGTTGATGGCAGCTTCAGCGCTGCTGGCCGCCACAATCTCCACGTTGCGCAGGATGGAAACCGGCGCCGCAACCTGGGCGCGCTGCTCGCTGAGCGTGAGCACCAGCCCGCCGATGACGGTGGCCATGCCCGCCAATCCCATTGCGATGCCCGCCAGCAGCGGGCGCGCGGTTCGCGTGCGCATCAATGCTGCTTAAGCCGGTGGCGCGGCGGGCAGCAGTGCCATCACCAATGTGCCGCCGCCAGAGTCCGGCGTTGCCACGAGCCGGCCGTTATGCGCTTCAATTAATTTGGTTGCTATGTGCAGCAGGGCGGGGTTAAGTTCTGCGCGGCCGGGTTCGGCTGCAGCCGTTGTGGCCGGCGCGTTTGCATCGCGAACGGCAAACTGCAGCAGCGGCGCAGCAGCGGGCGCTGCCGGGAGCACCGTTACGGTAAACCAAACATGCCGGCCGGGTTGGCCGGCCAAGCCCGCGCCCAGCAGCAACATGTGCAGCGCAGCGCTCAGGGCGGCAGCGTCTGCCAGCACTTCCGGCAGGTCGGCGGCTATGGCAGATTCAAAAGTGATTGCGCGGTCTGCAAACTGCAGCCGGGCCCATGCCGCAGCCGCCAGCAGCAGCGCGGGCAGCTGCGTGCGCTGCAATACCAGCGCGTGGCCGGCGTGCAGCGCAGCGCAGCGCGCGTGCGCGTCCAGCTGCGCATCAGCGCGCAGCGCTGCGCACTTTATGCGCTCCAAAAACTTGCGCTGCAGCACATCAATTTTTCCGCCGGCGCCATCCAGCATCAGTTCGCTGTAGTCGTTAATGGAGCGCAGCGCAACGGCCACATCGCCGGCGGTGTCTGCGCCGGCAGGCACGGCAGCTGGTTCGGCTGCGGTCTGCGCTTGGGCGGCATGCAGCGCAGCCTGCAGCTGCTGCGCCTCCTGGCGTGCCCCATCCATTGCCTGCGTGTGGCCGGCTTGCAGCTCCGTGTTGGCGTGCTGCGCCGTATCCAAGGCTGCCCGCAGCGCGCTGCGCTCGGCATCGGCGCCGGCAACGGCCGCTTGCGCAGCTTGCAGCTCCGCCAACTGCTGCGCATTGCCGGCTTGCAGTTCCGTGTTGGCGTGCTGCGCTGTGTCCAAGGCTGCTTGCAGCGCGCTGCGCTCGGCATCGGCGCCGGCCGCAGTGGTTCTGGAGTCTGCGGCTTGCGCTTGCAGCTGCTGCAGCGTTTGCTCCGCTGCAAGGCTGCCGGCTTGCAGTGTTTGCAGCTGGGCCTGCAGCGCAGTGCTGTGGTCTGTCAGCTGCGCACGCTCGGAATCAGCGGCTGCTTGTTGCGTCGCCAGTGCGCTGGCTTGCTCCGCCAATTGTGCGTGCGCTTCTGTCAGTTGCTGGTCTAGCATGGTGTTGCGGTGGTTGAGCAGCTCGCGCTCGGCGCCCAGCAGTTCCAGCTGCGTTGCGGACTCTGCCAGCTGCGTGCTGGCCGGCTGCTGGCCGGCTACCTGCGCCCGGATTTCATCCAGTGCTGTCTGCAGCTCGGTTACCTGCGCCTGCAGCTGCGCACGTTCATCATCCGCAAGCGGCACGGCTGGCGCCGCTGCCAGCTGTTTGAATAGTTGGCTGCGCTCCAGCTCCAGGCGCTGCACTTGTTCCTGCAACCCGGGCGCTTGGGCGGTTGCCGCGCTTGCGTCGTCGGGGTCCTTCAGCCAGTTGGGCAGCGCCGCCGTTTTGCCGGCTGGTGCCACAATTGATTCAAGCATGCGCTGATAGTCTTCGCTGTCAGCGAGCGCTTCGGCTGCCGGAATGGCCAGCGCCTTCAGCAGCTCGTCGTCGCCGTCGCGCCAGTTTTGCATGGAGCTGGGCGCATACACCATCAGTGCGCGAACCATATGGCCGTCGCCGGGCAGCGGTGCCAGCAGCGCATTGCGCACGTCCGCAACGCCCAGCAGCTTGGAGAGGGCAGCCAGCTCTGGCGCGTGGCTGCGTGCTTGCAGGCGGCGCGCGCGCCCATCCATTAGCGCCTCGATCGTGGCGGGCACGCCGGTGGCGGCCACCGTGAAGCGTTCAATTGTGCGCTGCTTGGGCACGTAAAATCCGCCGCTGCAGCGCGTGGATCCGGGGTTGGCGCGCGCTGCTTCCCACAGCACGGCACCATCAGCCTGCAACGCAAGTGCTGCGGCCTCGCACACTGCCTGGATGGTTGCGGAGCGGTCTGTGCCGGTGCCCATGGCGCCCAGCGCCTGGGCTACGCGCGGTGAGAGCGCCGTGGATGGCGCCTGCAGCAGCGGCGTAAACGAAGAAGATGCAAGCTCCGCCTCGCGGACGGCTGCCTGCAGCACGCGGCGCTGCACTATGAGCGCAAAGAGCGGCAGCGCGGCCAGCTCCGCCAGGCGCGCCATGCCCGGCACACTGCCGGCTAGCAGCGGCTGCGGCTGCAGCGACTGCTGCAGCTGCCACGCAGTGGCCGCTGCCAGCACGGCAAACATGCCCACGCTGGTGCCCCACTCCGGCGGATGCAGCGCAACCAGCATGATGATGATGAGCGACAGCGTGAACATTTGCGCCGCCTGCCACAGCTGGTCTGGCGGGGAGTTGTTGTAGGCCGCGCCACTGGCAAACAGCTGCTGCCACGCCGGCAGCGCAGCCACCAGCCCGGCCGCCACGCCCACAATCCCAAGCACAAGCACCACGCTGGCCAGTGTTCCGCGCGGCTTTGAGATCAAGCCCCAACCCATAAACATGATGGTGATCAGCAGGCCGGCGCGCTCCAGCGGCGGCAGCAGCAGCGGCAGTTGCAAGACGCCCGCGCTACCCAGCCCGGCCAGAATAGCCAGCCCGAGGCGCACCGCCAGCGCATAGCCCGCAGCCAATGCCAGCCGGATAGCGCCGCCCGCCCGTCCCCGTCCGGGCTGCCCGACCGCAAATGCCAGCGCAGCTTCGAACGAAAACAGGCCTAAAAGGTGGTAGACGAGGCTGCCGGGCGACTCACTTATGAGCGCCAGTGCCTGAGTAAGAAACGCCATTGGCAGGCCAGTATAACATCGGCCTCTACCGGCGCCATGCACGCGCGTGGCGCTGCACAATCAATCGGGCGGCGCTTGCGCCTGTTACAATCAACCACGGCGCGTGAAAACCAGCGCCGTGCAGAACTGCAATCATGAACTTTCAGGGCACGGTCAACATCAAAGCTGCGCAACAGAGCGTGTGGGATTTTCTGACTGACCCGGAAAAAGTGAGCCAGTGTGCGCCGGGCGTCAACGCCTTCGAAGTGGTTGAGCCCGGCAAAAAGTTTCGCGCCGGCGTAGAAGTGGGTTTCGGCAGCATCAAGGCAAAGTTTTTGATGGATGTGGAGTGGACCACACTGGACGAGCCGAATGTGGCGGCATTGCGTGCGCAGGGCCGTGCACCCGCCAGTGCGGTGGAAGCGCGCAGCGAGATGCGCCTCATTGCGCTGCCCGACGGCTCCACCGACCTTAACTGGACCGCCGATGTGGACATCATGGGTACGATTGCCAGCCTTGCCACGCGCCTTGCACCCACCGTCACCAGAAAACTTTCGGCGGACTTCTTTAAGACCGTAAAGAAAAAAATAGAGAAATGAAATTTGGACCTGTGCCGCTGCAGACTGCTGCCGGCTTGATACTGGGGCACAACATTGCGGGCCCGGACGGCCGCCGGGCACTCCGCAAGGGCCGCGCGCTTTCCGCGCTGGATATTGCGCAGCTGTCTGCTTTGGGCCGCAGCACGGTGTATGTGGCGGAGATGGCGGCGGATGATGTGGCCGAAGATGCGGCTGCGCAGCGCGTGGCGGCTGCGCTGGCGGGCAGCAATCTGCGCTGCTCCGGAGCTGCATCCGGGCGTGTGAACTTGGCTGCCCGCGTGCGCGGCGTGCTGCGGGTGGATGCCGATCGGCTGCTGCAGGTGAATGCGCTGCCGGGCATTACGGTAGCCACGCTTGCCAACCATTCACCGGTGCAGGCGCGGCAGCTGGCGGCCACGGTGAAGATTGTGCCGTTCGCCGTGCCGGACGCGCTTGTGTGCGCATGCGAAGCAGTTGCCGCCGCGCAGCCGCTGGTGTGGCTCGACGCAATTCCAGCGCGCAGCGCTGCGATAATTCTTTCCGGCAGTCTAGCGGCCAGTGCGCGCATCATTGCGGATTTTGAGCCGGCACTGCGCGGCCGCCTTGAGGCGCTGGGAGCCAGTGTGAGCGGCGTGCACTTTGTGGCGCTGGAGGATGAGGGCGGCGAGGCGGCGCTGGCTGCAATGCTGCGCCAGCAGCTGGATGCCGGCTGCGACATCATCCTGCTGGCCGGCGAGACCGCCATCATGGACCGCGCAGACATTGCGCCGCGCGCGGTGGAGAGCGCCGGCGGCAGCATTGCCTGCTTTGGCGTGCCGGTGGACCCCGGCAATCTGCTGATGCTGGCTTACGTGGGCAATGTGCCCGTGCTGGGTGCGCCCGGCTGCGCGCGCAGCCGCAAGGCCAACATTGTGGACTGGGTGCTGCCGCGCCTGCTGGCTGGCGACCGCATCACGCAAGCGGATTTGGCAGCGCTGGGGCACGGCGGTTTGCTAGAGGAAATTCCGGAGCGGCCCGCGCCGCGCTTACAGCTGGAGGAACCCCGATGAATTTTTATTGTGATCACCCGCGTGTGCTGCGGAATGCTGCGGTGCTATTGTGCCGGGTGCAGGCATGACGCGCGTCACGGGTGTGGATGCCTGCCGCGCCGGCTGGCTGGCCGTTGCCAAAGACACGCGCAGCGGCGCCGTCAGCTGGGCGCTGTACGCCACCATCCAGGATCTGCTGCGCGCGCAGCCCGCGCCGGCCATCTTTGCCATCAATATCCCCATCGGACTGCTGCGCAGCGGCGTGCGCGAGTGTGATGTGGAGGCGCGCGCCTTGCTGGGCAAGCCGCGTTCCAGCAGCGTGCTTCCGGTGCCGGTGCGCGCGGTGCTGCGGGCGCGCAGCTATCCGGCCGCTTGCGCCGTGAGCATCGGTGTGGAAGGCAAGAAGATCACCAAGCAGGCGTGGAGCATTGTGCCCAACGTGCGCACGGTGGACGCAGCCTTGCGCGCCAACGGTGCGCTGGCCGAGCGTGTGTACGAGGTTCATGCGGAACTGAGCTACATGCAATTGGCTGGCGGCCGGGCGATGAAGGAGAGCAAGGCCAGCGCTGCCGGCCTGGGCGCCCGGCGCCGGCTGCTGGCCAAGCATTTTGCGCCCTGGCTGGCGCAGGTGCTGGCCGAACGCCGCGCACTGGGCAGTGCCGAGGACGATGTGCTTGATGCCTTCGCAGCGTTGTGGACCGCAGAACGCATCGCCGCCAAAAAGCAGCTGCGCGTGCCGGCGCGCCTGCAGCGCGACGAGTACGGGCTGCGCATCCAGATCAGCGCGTAGCGCTGCGGTCAGCGCTGATCACTTCCTAGCGCAGCGAGATGTGCTGCGCACTACGGTGGGAGTGCGCACTAGTAGCATTGTCTTAAATTGTGTTGGGCTGCTAATGCTGGCGCTGCGGCCGGACCTGCGTGCGTGGCAGCTGCAGCCGGCCAGCCCGCAGCAGCTCGCAGTCG
>OFRL01000154.1_pt1 | contig 38063 bp, 32 predicted proteins | sample 1543121 | NCBI WGS metagenome assembly OFRL01 (sample SAMN07774228, study PRJEB24372) | wastewater metagenome | isolation source: Lake Maggiore Cannobio | place: Italy: Cannobio | collected 2016-01
CGGAGTGAAGACACTGTTGGAGACGGCGGCGATCCGGTTTACTGGTTCGCCGCGCATGCTGATCTGCCCTAATTGTCTCTCACTCACGAAACACAAAGTTTTCCAAGAGGCTGACTGCGTCACAGTATTGGGCGTGCCAATTGCACGCCGGCTGCGGCGCGAAGTTTTGGAATGCGAGGATTGTGGCGATACTCACGAAGTGCCCGGAATATTGGCCGCCAGTGGCCTCGAGCGCGCCGGGGCATCGGCGAACGCGGGCGCTGCCACGCGTTCACCAGTCATGCGGGTTTTGGCGATTGCCGGGATCGGCGTGTTGACATTGGCAGCGCTGATCGCCTTAATTTTATTGATCCCCCGTCTGGGTTAGCAAATCCATTGCGTATTCGGTGACGATTCCACAACTGAAACCCTCTTGACCGGCAGAGCTTGAATTGGTTCGTGGCACGGTTGCGCAGTTGAAGGGTGGCTGCGAAATTTAATCTTACCTCCCCTTGATAGCCCTGGCGGAAAATTGAACTGCAAATAGCTGCGGCTAGTGCGTATCGTCCAAATCTGTTAGCTTGATGTTCCCGACAAAACTTAATCTTCTTGCGCAAATGCGCGCAGCTTTGACTGTGCAGCAGCTGGCAGTGCTGCGGGATATCTCCAATCTGGCAGTTGAAAATGGAGTGGGGCTGTACATCGTTGGCGGGTTTGTGCGGGATTTAGTGCTTGGTGGGGCTGGGCGCGAGGTTGACCTTGTGGTGGAGGGTGACGCAATTGGTTTGGCGCAGGCGGTGGCAGCGCAGTGCGGCGGGCGCGTCACGCCGCATCGGCGCTTTGGCACTGCCAAGTGGCGCCTGCCGCCAGACCTTGGCACTGCTTGCGGATGGTCCGACCTGGATTTTGTGATGGCGCGCAGTGAGGTCTATGCGCGGCCGGCAGCGCTGCCCGCTGTCACTCGCGCCGCTATCCGCGAGGACATGCAGCGGCGCGACTTCACAATCAATACGCTGGCACTCTGCCTCGATGGTGAGCGCGCTGGGGAAGTGCTGGATTTTTATGCGGGCAGAGTTGATTTGGATGAGCGGCTGATCAGGGTGCTGCATCCGCGCAGCTTTGAGGATGATCCGACTCGGATGTTTCGCGCGGTGCGCTTCGCGGTGCGATTGAATTGCGCGCTGGAACCCGCCACGCGGCAGCTGATTGCGCCAGCGCACGCACACATTGCTGCACTCAGCAGTGAACGCCTGCGCCGTGAACTGCAGCTGGTGTTTGAGGAGCGCCGGGCCGCCGAGATATTAATACAGTTGAATGATTTGGGTTTATTGAGCGCAATTCATCCGGTGCTGGCCAATACGGCAGATGCTTGGCTTGCGGACAAGCTGGCGGTGGCTGAAACCGGCGCGGAGGCAGCAGATGTCTCTTGGCTGTTGTGGCTCTTCCGGGTGCCGGCCGACGCAGCGCAGGCCGTGGCGCAGCGCCTGCGCTTGCCCGTGCGCCTTACCGCGGCGTTGCGAGAGGCACAGCAGTTGGGCGCAGACCCCGGTTTGCGGCGCGAGCTGAAAGCCAGCGCACTTGTGGCGCTGTTGGCTGGCATTCATGATTCGGCGCTGGCTGTGCTTGATATTGCGGCGCAGGACGAGGGAGTGCGCCACAATGTGAGGCGCTACCGCAGCGAACTGCGCTACATCAAACCGTTGGTCACCGGAAAAGTGCTGCGCGCCCGCGGACTGGCAGCTGGCCCGCGGTACACCAAAGTGCTTGGCCGGCTGCGGGATGCCTGGCTTGACGGCGAGATCTGCGACGCCGCGGGCGAGCTGGCGCTACTCGATTTCTTTTTGTCCCAAAGTTAGTTGACAGTGCCACTGTGCGGCGGTAAGCTGTGTGCATCGTGACCCCCTCCCAGAGGGGGTGGGCTGGAGGATTTATGAAGATGCAGACAAAGCAGAATTTGGTGCACCGCGCCAAAAGTATTGGCGGCCACATGCGCAGTGTGGAGCGCATGCTGGATGAGGATGCCTATTGCATTGACATCATCAAGCAGGTGCAGGCCGTGCAGTCGGCGCTGGCCAAACTGAGCGAGGTGGTGCTGGCCAACCACATGCAATCGTGTGTCACGACCGCAATCCGTGGCACTAAACAATCAGAGCGGGCGCGGGTAATCAAGGAGATTGTCGATGTTTATCGAATGGGTGCACGGTAAAGTGATGCGATTTCACATGTTGCTGGCAGGTGTTGTTTTGGCGGGCTTGGCTGCTGCCTGCAGTGCGCCGCCGCTCGCCTTAACGATCGAGGCCACCGATATGGCTTACTCGGCGCTGGATTTGCGCGCGGTGGTGGGGCAGCCGGTACGGCTGACGTTCGTGAACGCCGGTGCGTTGGAGCACGATTTCAGCATCGGCACAATCAAGGTTGGCGAGTTCAATTATGTGGAAGGCGGAATGGAAATGCACCAGCAGCACGGGCAGGTGCCCGCTGCGGGTGCTCCGCAGTTGCATGTGATGGCGTTGCCCGGTGCGCAGGCGATTGCGGAGTTCACGCCACTGCAGGCGGGGCTGTATGAGTTTTTCTGCACGACGGAGGGCCACAAGGAGGCGGGCATGCACGGGTCACTATTGGTGCAGTAGTGGCAGAGCGGGGTCGGCAAATCTTAGGTTTCAATAATTTACGGAGATAAACATGAACACAAATCAAATGAGCATTCCCGCGATTTCTTGCGGGCACTGCAAGCTGACGGTGGAGCGCGAGGTGTCCGAGCTGGCTGGTATTACCAAGGCGACTGTGGATGTGGAGTTGAAGCAGTTGACAGTGGAGTTTGAAACTCCGGCCACGCTCGTGCAAATTCAGGGATTGCTGCAAGAAATCGGTTATCCAGCTGCTGCCTGACCTGGCGCGGACTGATACCAAGCGCTAGCCATGTCCACCGAGCATCTGGTATTGCCCATCACGGGCATGACGTGTGCGAACTGCGCAGTCACCATTGAGCGCAGCCTCAAGCGTGTCGGTGGGGTGCAGTCTGCCACCGTGAATCTCGCCAGCGAACGCGCGACGTTTGCGTTTGACACGAGCCAGGTGAAAGCGGTTGATCTCATCGCCAAGCTGGAACATATTGGGTACGGCGTGGCCACGACCGTGCAGCAGCTTGGGGTGGAGGGGTTGGTGGACGATAACGATGCGCGGGCGCTAACCCGCGCATTGGAGCAGCTGCCCGGCATGCGCCAGGCGTCGGTTAATGTTGCGGCTGAGAGTGCGCGCGTGGAGTTCATCCCAACGCTGGTGGCACTCGAAGATATGCGCATTGTGGCGCGCCGCCTGGGTTTTAGCGTGGCCGCACGGGATGGCGATGCCGGCGACAGTGAAGACCTGGCGCGGGCTGCAGAGACGGCCCGCCGCACGCGGCGCCTCTTGGTGGGCGCGGTGTTCACCGTGCCATTGTTTTTACTTTCGATGGCCAACGATTTTGCATTGGTGCCGATGGCGATTGGGCACGCGCCATGGTTTGCGCTGCTGCTCGGGGCACTGGCCAGCCCGGTGCAGTTTTATGTGGGCTGGCCGCATTACGTGGCAGCGCTCAAATCTGTGCGCAATGGCGCGGCCAACATGGATGTGTTGATTGTGCTGGGCAGCTCAACGGCGTACCTCTACAGCAGCGTGGTGTTGGCAGGCAAAAGTGCGGGCTGGGCGGGAGTGCCACATCATACTTACTTTGAAACAGCAGCCATGATTATTACGCTGATTGGCTTGGGAAAGCTGCTCGAGGCGCGCGCCAAAGGGCGTGCCTCTGCGGTCATTCGGCGCTTGTTGGCGTTGCAGCCGCGCATGGCGCGCGTGGTGCGGGCTGATGTGGAGGTGGATGTGCCGGCAAGCATGGTTATGATTAATGACGTTGTGCTGGTGCGTCCTGGCGAGCGGATTGCGGTGGATGGTGTGATCGTCGCGGGCAGTTCCAGTGTTGATGAGTCAATGCTCACCGGTGAGGCACTGCCGGCTGAAAAGGGCGTGGGCGCCAGCGTGTTCGGCGCAACACTCAACCGGCAGGGCGCATTTAAATTCCGGGCAACCAAGGTGGGGTCAGAGACTGCGCTGGCAAATATTGTGCGGCTGGTGCAGGCTGCGCAAGACAGCAAGGCACCAGTGCAGGCACTGGTGGATCGCGTTTCCAGTATTTTTGTGCCGGCGGTTGTGGTGCTGGCACTGCTGACATTTATAGGCTGGTACATTGCTGCCGGGGATGTGAGCCGTGCACTAATCAATATGGTGGCGGTGCTGGTGATTGCGTGCCCATGTGCGCTGGGCCTTGCCACGCCTACGGCGATTATGGTTGGGGCGGGCCGCGGTGCGGAGCTTGGCATTTTGTTTCGTAACAGTGAAGCGTTGGAGCATGCCGGCAAGGTGCGCACTGTGGCACTTGATAAAACCGGCACGCTAACGCGCGGGCGGCCAACCGTAACCGACGTTCTGCTTGCGGACGGCGCGCACTGGTCAGAGGCTGATTTTTTGCAGCGCTTGGCGTCCGCAGAGCGGCACAGCGAGCACACACTTGGCGAAGCCATCATGGCCGGCGCCACGGAGCGCGGCTTGAGCTTGTTTGAGCCGGCAGAGTTTGAAGCGCTCGCGGGCCGCGGAATTTCTGCGCTCGTCAATGGCAGCCGCTTGCTGGCCGGCAATCGCCGCTTGATGGCAGATAGCGGTATCGATGTTGAAAATCTTCAGGCGCGCGCTGGTGTGCTTGAGCAGCAGGCCAAGACTGTGGTTTTCGTTTCCATTGATGGAAGTGCTGCCGGATTGGTGGCAGTGGCCGATGCGGCCAAAGCTGAAGCGCAGCTCGCCATCGCTGGCCTGCGCCAAATGGCGATCAGTGTGGTTATGTTGACCGGTGACAACGCGCGCACTGCAAACGCGCTGGCGCGTGAGTTGGGTGTGGACCGGGTGGTGTCAGAGGTGCTGCCGGCGCAAAAGTTGGAAGCCATCCGCAGCTTGCAAGCGCAGCCGCATTGCGCGCCGGTGGCGATGGTCGGTGACGGAATTAACGATGCGCCTGCGCTCTCCCAGGCGGATGTGGGCATGGCGATCGGGGCGGGCACTGATGTGGCGCTGGAGGCGGGGCACATCACATTGATGAGCGGCGACTTGCGCGGCATTGCACGCGCCATCCTGCTCTCGCGGGCGACGATGCGCACCATCCGGCAAAATTTGTTTTGGGCATTTGCGTACAACACGCTTCTAATCCCGGTGGCTGCGGCGGGATTGCTGCAGCCTGTGCTGGCAGCTGCGGCAATGGCCTTCAGCTCGCTCTTTGTGGTGACCAACAGCCTGCGGCTCCGGCGCGTGCGGCTGGCGTAGGCTGCATGCGCGTTCATTGCGCCGGCGCGCTTGTATAATCCCGCGGGATGGAGCACAAACTGCAGCGGCGTGAATTTTTAAAGCTGGCATCACTGGCGGTGGTTGGGATTGCCGCTGCGCCGCCGGTTTTGCGGCGGCCCTTGCCGGCACTCGTGCAGGGCACTGGTGCGCGCTTTGGGCGCGTGGCAATCGATTATGGATTTGTGCGTGCGCGCCCCGGGCAAGATGGGCGCATTGTTGGCAAAGTGCTGCGCGATGATGTAGTGCCGATTGTGCGCGAGGTGGTTGGCAAAGGCCTGCATCCCAGCAACCACATCTGGTTTGAGTTGCCCGACGGCTATATTTATTCGACGGCGATGCAAGTTGTGCGCAACGAGCCAAATGAGTCGCTGCGTTCACTTCCGGCGGACGGATTGTTTGGCGAGGTTTCTGTGCCGTTTGCCGATGCGCGCAGTGAGCCCAATCCGAGCGCGGTTACGCCGTATCGCGTTTACTATTCGGCGGTGTTCCAGGTTTATGGTGTGCAGCAGGCGCCCGACGGCAGCTATTGGCTGCGGGTAAAAGACGATGCCGATGTTAAGCTTTGGCTGCCTGCCCACATCCTGCGTCCATTGACGCAGGCGGACATTGCGCCGATTTCCCCGCATGCGGACGGAAAGTTAATTGTGGTCAATCTGGCGCGCCAGTCCATGTCTGCGTTTGAGGGGGCTAACGAAGTATTCCGCACGCTGGTGTCGACCGGCAAGCACTACGTGAAAGACGGCCAATGGGTTGATGCCCAATCCACGCCCGTGATTACTGCGCCACTCTGGAGCAAGCGCATAACCCGGCACATGCAGGGTGGTTCAGCCACAGCAGGTTGGGACATCCCGGGCGTGCCATTTGTATCCTTTTTTTCCAGCAATGGTGCCGCCGTGCACGGCGCATTCTGGCACAACCATTTTGGCCAGCCGCGCTCCGCCGGTTGCATCAACTGCACGCCAGAGGCAGCGCGCTGGATTTTTCGCTGGACGCTGCCCAAGGTTGATTATCTTCCGGGCTTTGCGGACTCGCCCTGGCCGGGCGGCACACGCGTTCAGATTGAGCACGGAACTCTTTAGCGCTGCAATAAACTCACTGAAGTTTGGCAGGGCGCCCAGGCGGGTTGTTGTGCCTCAAAGCGTGCGGCTTGAGCGGCATCACCAAATTCTGCGCCGGACGGCCGCAAGCCATACAATCCGTGCAAGTGTTTTGTGATTTGAGCGTGACACGCCCAATGCTAGGTTAACGCAGAGGGGCTTGTTCGCGGCTCCAATATTTCAACCGGCAGGCCTCTTTTGGGGCGGAGATAGTTTATGGCTTCTGCAAATTTAACCTACGGCCTAGCGCTTGTCGCCGGCATCGCGTCGTTCCTTTCGCCGTGCGTGCTGTCACTCGTTCCGGTTTACATCACTTATCTTGGCGGGCGTGCAGTCACGGCGGGCGGTGCAGAGCTGCCTGTTGATCGGGCGCAGACCTTTCTGCACGGTGTCGCATTCGTGCTTGGTTTCAGTTTTGTGTTTGTTTCGCTGGGTGCAGCCGCCAGTGCACTGGGCCAGGTGCTGTTCTCCATGCGCGATGTTCTGACAAAGGCGGGCGGAGTAGTTGTGATTGTGCTGGGCTTGCACACGATGGGCGTGGTGCGCATTCCATTTTTGTACCGTGATACGCGCCCGCAGTACGCGCATGCCGCGCAAGGTTTGAACTTTGCAACCTCCGGCTTGATGGGTATTTTCTTTGCCGCCGGCTGGTCGCCGTGCCTCGGGCCAATCCTTGGCGCCATCATGACGCTGGCGTTCTCTGCCGAGAGCGCGCAGCGCGGCACACTTTTATTGTGCGCGTACTCAGCCGGGCTGGGCCTGCCTTTTCTGGCAGCGGCGCTGGCGGTGGGGCGCGTGTCGCAGCTCATCCGGAGCATGGGGCGCTACATGCGCTACATTGAGCTTGCCAATGGTGTGCTGCTGATTGTTATTGGCGGCCTGCTTTTCACGGGTGCACTTAGTTTGATCACAATTCAACTTTCGCAATTGCCGACATTGCTGATGCTACAGGAGCGCATTGACGGCGGATTGCTAAATATCTGGGGCGCGTGGGGGGGTGGATAGCCCGCCTGCGCCCCGCGGCGGATTGCGCGCGCTGCTGGGCGGTGGATTTCTTGTCGGTTTGTTGATGGCTGCTGCGTTGGTGGGCGCCGACTGGTTCAATCGGTTGCGCACCGACGCGCCCGCGGAACGGGCAGCTTCCAGCCTGCCCGTGGCGGCTGCCGGCCCGCTTGTAGGTGATCTGGCGCCAGACTTTGAGCTCATCAATGCCGGGTCCGGCAAGAAGGTGCGCCTGTCTGATTTGCGCGGTCGGCCCGTGCTCGTAAACTTTTGGGCCACATGGTGTGCGCCCTGCCGCACAGAAATGCCTGCGCTGGAAAAAGCTGCCATTACCTACCGTAGCGACGGCCTTGAAATCCTCGCGGTGAACTTCGGTGAATCGCAGGCGGCGGTGCTTGCGTTTGCCGCCGAGCTTGGACTCAAAATTCCTCTGCTGCTCGATTCCGACGGTGCCGTTCAAGCTAGGTATCGCGTGCCCGGCTATCCCTCCAGTTATTTTATTGACCGGCAGGGGCGGGTGGCTGCGCTGCAGCTTGGAATTTTGACCGAGGGCGCGCTGACTGCGCGCCTCGCCACAATTCTGCAGTGATGGTTTCGCACTGCGGAATCACTGCGTGCGCCGTGGGCTGCGAACATTGGCTGAGCCATGCCGCTGACTAGCGAAGCACCGGCTGCGCCTGGCAGGTATGCGCTGCCCGCGGACAGCAAGGCGGGCAAGCGCTTGTTGTATGGAGCTGCAACGCATTGGCTCGCCCTGTGCTGTGCCGTGATCGGCAGTTATGTGGGGCTGGCGGTCTCGCCGGCAGTGCTGCTAAAGCTTGGCTTTGTCCGCACTGCCGCGCTTATGTATCGGTTGTACTGGCCCGTGTGCCACCAGTTTGCCTACCGCTCTTGGTTTTTGTTTGGCGCGCATTTTTACTATGCAGCCGATGAATTCAAGCTGCTCACCGGCATTGATCCATATACTGCTGCCGGCCGTTTGGCCAGCAAGAGTTTTGTGGGCGACGCGGTGCTGGGATACAAGCTGGCACTGTGCGAGCGCGATATTGCGATTTATGGCGGCATGCTGCTGGCCAGCCTGGCCTACGCTGCGCTGCGCTTTTCCGGGCGCGAAGTAGCGCCGCTGCACTGGCTGGGCTACGGCCTGCTGGGAATTGTTCCGATTGCACTTGATGGAGTGAGCCAGCTGCTCTCGCAGCCGCCGTTTGACTTTTTTGGGTTGGCGCTGCGCGAGAGCACTCCGCTGCTGCGCTCGCTGACCGGTGCGCTGTTTGGCATCGCAAATGTTTGGATGGCTTACCCGCACCTTGAAGTGTGGATGCAGGTAGTGCGGGAGGATTTGGAGATTTTTACCGGCGCGTAGGCAGCAAAGCCGGCAAGCGGGCAGCGGTTATGCATGCAGTGTACTGCGGCTTGCATGGTAAACTGACCTATGCAGTTGTGCGAGCAAGGCGCAGTGCGCTTTTATACTTTTACAAGTTTTCCCAATGGGGAGCTGACACATGCAGTGTTTGGGCGGGCAGGTGGCGTCAGTCCGGCGCCGTACGACTCGCTGAACATGAGCATCAGCACGGGCGACAGTTTGGAAAATGTGCGCGAGAACCGGCGGCTCGCGCTGGCCGCGGCGGGGGTGAAGGCGGCCGCGGTGGCCACGTTGTGGCAGGTGCATGGCACGGATGTGGTGGCGGTGAGCACGGAGCCGGGTGATCCGCTGACGCAGGCGGATGCGCTGATCACAAACGCGCGCGGCGTGACGCTGTTCTTGCGCTTTGCGGATTGCGTGCCAATACTTTTGTTTGATCCGGTGCGGCGGGTGACTGGAATTGCGCATGCCGGTTGGCGCGGTACGGTGGCTGGCATGGCACAAAATGTGGTTCGCGCAATGATTGCAAATTACGGCTGCGCTGCGGCGGACATTCTGGCGGGCGTTGGGCCGGCAGTGGGGCCGGCGCGCTATGAAGTGGGCGCTGAAGTGGTGCAGGCAGCGCGTGTCGCTTTTCCGCTTGATGCTGGATTTGTGGAAGTGCGCGGCGGTAAAACATATTTTGATTTGTGGTCTGCAAATGCGGCGGCATTGCGATCGGCTGGCGTGCGTTCGGTGGAGGTTGCAAATCTTTGCACTGCTGAAAACAAGCATGAATTCTTTTCGCATCGCGGGGACGGCGGGCAGTCCGGGCGTTTTGGTGCGCTGATTGGCATGGGCGTCAACTAGCCGCGAGTGCGGGCGTCTTGCCGGATGCCATTGGGCCGGCTGCAATGGTTTTGCACTAATTGGATTTTTGTATATGGATCAGATCCTGAAGAATTATGAGGTGGTGCAAGGCCGCATTGCCGGTGCCGCGCAGCGTGCGGGTCGCAGCGTGGCGGAGATTAAGCTGGTGGCAGTTTGCAAGCAAAGGCCACTGGCGGAGGTGGCGATAGTTTATGCGGCGGGGCAGCGTGATTTCGGGGAGAACCGCGTGGAGGATTGCGCGCCGAAAGCCGCAGCGGCTGGGCGCGAGTTTGAAGTGGCCGGCGACGCAATCTGCTGGCATATGATTGGACATCTGCAGTCGCGCAAGGCGCAGCAGGCGGCAGAAGTTTTTGGGATTGTGCATTCTGTGGATGGCGTCAAGCTGGCTGTGCGGCTGGGGCGCGCCGCGGAGCAGGCGGGCAGGGCGCTGCCAATTTTGTTGGAGTGCAATGTATCCGGCGAGCAGAGCAAAGACGGATTGGCGGCCAGTGACTGCGCTGCGGGCTCGGTGCAGTGGGAGCAGCTGGTGCGCGAAGTTGAGTTGATTGCGGCCACGCCCGGTGTGCAAGTGCGCGGCCTGATGACAATGGCGCCGGTGGTGGCGGAGCCCGCTGCAGCGCGACCGTTCTTTGTGGCGCTGCGTGTGCTGCGGGACCGCCTCGCGGCCCAGTTTGGCGGCTTGGCATTCCCCGAGCTTTCGATGGGGATGACGGATGACTTTGAAGTCGCAATCGCGGAAGGCGCAACCATTGTGCGGGTGGGCCGCGCGATATTTACGAGTTAGCAAATAGTGCCGGGGGAATAACCGTGGATCCTGTAATAAGTTTTATTCAAATGCTTTTTTCTTTGTATTCATTTGCAATTCTTGGGCGCGCGCTGGTGAGCTGGGTGCAGGTTGACCCGTACCATCCTGCGGTGAAGTTTTTGCACGATGTGACCGAACCGGTGATGGCGCCCATTCGCAACTTGATGCCTTCAACCGGTATGCTTGACTTCAGCGCAATAGTGGCGATGGTTCTGGTTCAAACCGCCGGGCAGCTCACGGTTGCCGTCTTGCGCATGGTGTTGTGAATGTCCGCTGCCACAGCTTGCGCACGCCTTATCCTAAAAGTTTCGTTGAGGGCGGCACGCACCGAACTGGCGGGCTGGCGGCCGGATGGTTCTCTGCATCTGCGCCTTGCAGCGCTGCCGGTTAATAGCGCTGCGAAATCTGCTGCGATTGCATTGCTTGCCAAGCGATTGCGGATTGGGCGGCGGCGTATTTCGTTTGTGCGCGGCGCTGCATCATCTACCAAGCTGGTACAGATTGTTGGCATGACGCTGGCTGATGTGCGCGCGTGTCTTGCGCATTGAAGCCGCGCGGGTGGGAGCGATGGCTGGTCGGCAATTATGGGCGGGCGTACTGTGTTGCGGCCTGCTGGCAGCCTGCACCGCGACTCCAATCGCTGCGCCGGTTGCAACCACAACAATGACACCAGCATCTGAAGACAGTGCAACCCAAGCCGTCGCGACGGATAGCGCGCCGCCGCCGACGCCTGAGCCGGCTCCATTGGTGGTGGACTTGGGAAAAATAGAACTGGCGGCACTGCGAGCCGCGCTCTCAAAGAAGCTGCAAGTGAGCGAGAAAGTGATTGTGACCGTTGTGGTGGAGCCGGTGGAGTGGGGCGATGCGAGCTTGGGCTGCCCCGAGCCGGGCATGATGTATGCGCAGGTAATCACCCCCGGCCATCGGGTGGTGCTGGCGGCGGACGGAACGCAATATAACTATCACACTGCGTTGGATGGAAATTTTGTGCTTTGTGAGCAGCCAGGCACTGGCAGCAGCGCAATGCTGATTGATTTGTTGAAGACGGATTTGGCGGCGCGCAGCGGCGCAGCAGTGGCGGACATTGTGATGGTGAGCTCCGACGCCGTGCAGTGGAGCGATGCCGCGCTCGGCTGCCCCCAGCCCGGCAAGGTTTACGCGAAGGTGATTACCCCGGGCTTGCGCGTGAAATTGGAGCTGGATGGAAAATCATATGAGTACCATACTGGTGCGCCTGATGAGTTTGTGCGCTGTGACAGCAACTGACCCTTGTTATCCTGCCTTCAACTTCTATGATGCATACAGGATGCGCCCGCAGTTGCCGCATTTAACCGGATCCGGATTGTTGCGGGCCTCTTGGATGCGCGCAGCCGATGGCGCAATGCCGCACGCTCCGCATGAACCTTCCAGCATGCGCGTGATCGCAATGCCGTGTTTGGCTGTGCGCAGCTGCTCGTACACTTGCAGATGGCTGGCGGCCAACTGCGGGACGAGCAGCGTGCGTTCGCCGGCAATCGTTTCAATGCGCGCCACCGCCGCCGCACGTTCGGCGCGCAAGGTTGCTGCCTCCAGCTGCCAGGCGGCGGCGCACTGATCTTGGGCGATTGCAGCGGCGCTGCGGGCTGCGTCGGCTGCTTCCTCCTCCAACATTCCAGTTAGTTGCCGCTCTTCCAATAATCTCGTGCGCTCAACAAGCGACTCTATCTCGCGCTGCAAGTCTTGCAGCTCCTTTGGAATTTTTACGCTGCCGCTGTACAGGCGCTGTTCGGATGCTGCGCGCTTGGTGTCAAGCGCGGTGTGTTCTTCGCGGATGTGGCTGGCTGCCGCGCGTGCCAGGCTGGCTGCCGCATCTGCGGCTTGCAGCGCTGCCAGCGTCGCGCGCAACTCTGCCGGGCCAGTCAACAGCCCGTCAATAGCTTTTGTGCGGGTGCGCAGCCGGTCGCGTTCGGTGTCCAGCTGCTGCAGCCTAAACAGCGTGGCTATCGCGCTCATGTTTTGATTATAACCAGCGGCATTTTGCGCAGTGTTCGCATGGCGCTGCGACTTGGCTTGGCGGGTGCCATGCTCTCGGCAATGTTTGTGGCCGTGCTGCCGGCGGGTGGTGTGGCAGCGGCCGAGCCGGGCATCTATGTGGTGCAGCCGGGCGACACCTTATTCTCGCTTGCGCGGCGCGCCGGGATGAGCGTGGCGGCCGTGCAGGCTGCAAACGGCTTGCAGGATACGCTGATTGCGGTCGGGCAGCGCCTGCGCCTGCCGGGCGCTGTTGCATCTGGTGCGTATAGAGTGGTGCTGGGTGACACGCTGTTCGATATTGCACTGCGGTATGGCATAAGCGTGAGTGAGCTGCGCGCGGCTAATGGCCTCGTTGGTTCGGATATTTTTGATGGGCAGGTGTTGGTAGTTGATAGTGCGGTTGGTGCTGCAGCGCAGCAGGTACCAGTTGCGGTACCCGCTAATCCGTCGGCGGTGCCGGCAGCAGCGAGTGCACTGCATATGGTTGCCTTTGGCGAGAATATTTATCGCATTGCGCTTGGCTATGGAATCTCGGCAGACGCTCTGCGCGCAGCTAACGGGCTAAGTGGAAATATGATCCGTCCGGGCCAGCAGCTGCGTGTGCCGGCAGGTGCCGTTGCTGCAGAGGTGGCAAGCGCGGGTAGTGCCGCGCCAGAGCTGCGCGCACTGCGAATTCCGCGCGGCAAGTTCGAGCTGGGCGGGCAGGTGACCGAGTTCTCGCTGGTGAGCGGCGCCACACGCATGCGCGATGCTGGCATGACCTGGGTCAAGCGCCAGATAAAGTGGGATACCGGCAGCGAGCCAACACAGGGCAAGCAGTTGATAGATGAGGCCCACGCAGCCGGTTTCAAAGTGCTGCTGAGTGTGGTCGGCCGGCCGGAGCAGAGTGGACCCGCTTATCATGCGGCATACGCAGCCTACTTGCGCGCAATGGCGCAGTTTGGCGCGGATGCGATTGAAGTGTGGAACGAACCCAACTTGGCGCGTGAGTGGGCGGCTGGCACGATCAGCGCCGATGCATATAGTGTGCTGCTGCGCGCTGCGGTTCCGGCCATTCGCGCGGGCAATGCGCGCACGGTGATAATTTCCGGGGGGCCGGCACCGACCGGTTATTACGGTGGCTGCTTTGCCATCGGCTGCGATGATCTGATATTTATTCAGGGCGTGGCGAACAACGGTGCGCTTGATTTGGTGGATTGTGTTGGCATGCATTATCAGAGCGGCGTTGTTTCGCCGGCGCTTGCCAGCGGCGATCCGCGCGCGACAGCTAGCCATTATTCAAACTATTACTCCGCGATGATTGATGCTTATTGGGCTGTGGCCGGTGGCCGCACCCCGTTGTGTTTTACCGGACTCGGTTACTTAAGCGGGGAGGAGTGGGGCTATGTTCCGGCTGGTTACTTGTGGCGGCCGCCATACAACCTGCTGGTGCGCGAGCATGCGGAGTTTTTGGGAGAGGCCACGCGTTTGTCGCGTGTGCAGCAGAAGGTTTGGCTGCAGATGATTTTCAATGTGAATGTGCCAGGCTACGGCGATGATCCGATGGCCGGATATTCGATCATCCGCCCAAACAACAGCTGCCCGGCGTGCCCGCAGCTGGCTGCCGCGATGGCCCCCTGAGTTGATGGGGAAGCGCAAGACCGTACTGCGTGCCCGCAGCGCATCGGGCAGCTGGTTGTGATAGCGCGGTTTGAGGCGTAATGTTCAATCGCATTTTCGATTTACTGCGGTCACGCGGCTACATTTATGTGGCCGTGTTTGCTGCGGGCGTGACAACGCTGGCGATCGAGGTATCTGCGCTGCGTTTGCTCGGCAATGTGTTTGGCACTGCCAACTTTGTGTGGGCCGCCATCATCGGTGCGGTGCTTTTCTATTTGGCGGTTGGCAACTATGCGGGCGGGATGTGGGCGGACCGCGTTCCAAGCGCCGATCGCTTTTACGAGCTGCTGGCGTGGGCTGCAATTGCGACGGGAGTACTGCCGCTTGTTTCGCGGCCAGTGTTGTTGTGGTCCGCTGCATGGGTTGCGCAGCTGAATGGTGCGGTGGCAGCGGGCGCATTTGCGGGGGCACTGCTGCTGTTGGCAGCGCCGCTGGCAATGCTGGGCGCCGTGACGCCCTTTGCCGTGCGCTTGTTGCTGGATGACGCAACCCAGGCGGGCAAGGTGGCGGGGCGCGTGTACGCAGTATCCACTGCGGGTTCGCTGCTCGGCTGCTTCCTGCCGGTGCTGCTTGTGATACCGGCAGTTGGCACACGCCTAACTTTTATATTGTTTGCCGGCTTGCTGGTGGCAGTGGCGCTGGGCGGGCTTGCTGCGCGGCAGCCGCGGCGCGCATTGTGGCTGCTGCTGCTGGCAGTGCTGCTCGGCGGCAGCGCGGCTTGGTTGGCGCGCGCACCCGCCAAGCCGGTTGCGGGCCTGCAGTTTGAAACAGAGAGCGCTTACAACCTGATTCAGGTGGTGCGGCGCAACGGCATTCGTTACCTGTTGTTGAATGAAGGCCAGGGTATCCACTCCATGTTGGATCCCAAGCGGGCGGCAACCGGCGGCACGTGGGACTACTTCCTGACTGCTCCATATTTTGTGGAGCGGCGTGCGGGCGCGTCGCCGGTGGAGCGGGTGGCAATTGTGGGGCTGGCGGCCGGCACAATTGCGCGCCAGTATGCGCTTGCGTTTGGCGCCGTGCCGATTGATGGCATCGAACTGGATGCAGAGATTGTGGCGGTGGGCCGAAACTATTTTGAACTGACGCAGCCCAACTTGAATGTGATTATTGGTGATGGGCGCTGGGTGCTTGCGCACAGCAGCGCGCGCTACTCTGTGGTGCTGGTTGACGCGTACCGGCTGCCGTACATCCCGGCACATTTGACGACCGCAGAGTTTTTCCGGGAAGTGAAAGCGCACCTTGCGCCGGATGGCGCGCTGGCGGTAAACGTGGGGCGTGCGCCGAAGGACCGGCGGCTGGTGGATGCAATTGCCACTACGCTTGCTAGTGTGTTCGCCAGCGTGCACATCATGGATGTGCCGCGCAGCCTGAACAGCGTGCTGGTGGCCACACTGCAGCCCACGCAGAGCACGATGCTGCAGCGCAACCTGGACGCACTGCCCGCGGGTGCGGATCCGCTGCTGCGCGCGGCGCTTGCCGCCGGTGTGCAGGCGCTGCAGCCAGCGGCGGCGCCCGGCATGCTATTTACTGATGACCATGCGCCGATCGAGCAGCTTACTGACTCGATATTGTTGCGCTTCCTTTTGCAAGCCGACGGCGCGGGGCTGGACAGTTAAGTTTTTTTTGCGGAGGTATATTATGTCAGTTCCAAACATCGGACCCGGATGGGCGTTTGCGGTGCGGCTGCTGCTGGTGGCGGCGGTACCCGTCGTGATCATCTTTGTGAGCCTGCGGATTGTGTTGGTGCCTTGGTATCTGCAGTTTGAATACAGCCGCGCAGGTTTCGCCACGGATGCTTCTGGCTTTACGGGTGCCGAGCGCTTGCAGTACGCGCGCACAGCCATCGACTACCTTATGGCTGCAGCGGGTGACACGCGGCTGAAGGATGCCACTGCGGCGAATGGCCAGCCCTTGTATAACGAGCGCGAGTTGAGTCACATGGTGGATGTGCAGGTTGTTGTGCAGTCAGTGTTGCGGGTGGGGCAGCTGGCTGCGCTGGTGCTGGGCGGCGGTGCACTGCTGCTTGGATTTATGCGCCAGTATCATGATCTGCGCACCGGGCTGTTGTGGGGCGCGATTGGGCTTGTGGCCGGCTTGCTTCTGCTGCTGGCCTACATTGGAATTAACTTCGAGAGCTTCTTCACCAATTTTCACCAGGTGTTTTTTGCAAGTGGCACATGGACATTTGAGTACACCGACACATTGATCCGGCTTTTCCCAATTCAGTTTTGGGCGGACGTAAGTGTGCTTGTGGTGGCCGCAGCACTGGCGCAGGGTGCGCTGTTGTGGTGGGCTGCAGCCAGCTGGTTTAGGTAGCTGCCGTCCCGCAGGCCGGCTGTTACGCGCCGTATTTTGCGAGGCGCTGCGCGTGTGCCAATGCCAGCGGCATTACATCCGTGGCAGGCAGCGTGCCCAGGCCGCCGCTGGCGCACTCGCGCTCGCCGAAGCGCGTGCTGCGGTCCGGGCGGTGCGTGGCAGGCGCCCACAGTAAAAACGGAACCGGGTGCCACGAGTGCGACTGCATGCGCGCGGGCGTGGAGTGGTCGCCTGTTACAAGCAGCACATCTGGTTTGAGGTCCAGCAATGCCGGCAGCATGGCGTCCACGGTCTCAATGATTTGCTGCTTGCCGTTGAAATCACCATCCTCGCCATGGCTGTCAGTCGGCTTGATGTGCACAAAAAAGAAATCATGCGCTGCCCAGGCGGAGCGCACGGCATCCAATGCTGCAGCGGCGCTGGCACCTGCCACGTCCTGTACTTGCATGCCTACGAGGCGCGCCACGCCGCGATACATCGGATACATTGCGGCACAGGCAGCGCGTAACTTGTAGGTTTCCGCAAACTTCGGCAGGCGCGGATCGCCGGAGAAGCCGCGCAGCGTAAACATATTGGCCGCGGTCTCTGTGCGCAAGACTGGTTGCGCAGCTGCAATCCACTGGTTATAGAAGCTGGCAGCCCGCGCGCTTCCGGGTGAATGTTCCCGCACGGGCAGCGGCGCCACTCCGTGTATCTGCGGATCCGTGTCGGCAATATCTGCATTCAAATCCACGCCGCGCATCACCATAGCAAAGCGGTACTCTTTCACATGCCGTAGCTCCACCTCCACACCTGGAATGCGCACAGCTTTTAGTTTCTCTACAAGCGGTTCGGCGGCTGCGGTGGAAATGCGGCCGGCGCGCCGGTCAGTTATCAGGCCCGCAGCGTCCACCGTGCAAAAGTTCCCGCGCGCTGCCACATCATGCTCGCCAACTGGCAGGCCAACGCCAAAGGCTTCGATCACGCCGCGGCCGATGGCGTGTTCAATCGGGTCAATTCCAAACAGGGCGAGATGTGCCGGCCCGGAGCCGGGTGTAATACCGGTGCGCACCGGAACGATCTGGCCGAGTGTGCCCTCGGTCGCGAGCCGATCAAGCGTGGGTGTGTGCGCGGCCTCCAGCTCGGTTGGGCCGCCGGGTTGCAGCGGCAGGCCCCCCAAGCCATCCATCACAAGCAGGACAATCTTGGTGTTGTTGGTTGTAACCAGCGATCGGATAAGTTGCAGATTGGACATAGTAGCGTGAAATAAACACGGGCACCGCGCGGCGAGTGCGGCGCGGTGCCCGTTTGGTTCACATGGAGCGGTCTGCGCCTATGTAATCGCCAGCTCAGTGGTGCGGTCGAACAGGTGGATGTTGGCTGTGTTGACCGCCAGCTTCACATCACCGCCGACGCGCGCACTCGTGCGCGGATCCACGCGCGCCACAAAGCTTGTGCCACCGCTGACGAGGTAGACGTAGATCTCGTTCCCCATCATTTCAGTGATGTCCACCTTTGCAGAGATGGGTGCCGATTTGACATCGGGTGGTACAAACTGCGCGTCGTGTATGTCTTCCGGCCGAATGCCAAGTGTGACGGGTTTGCCCACATAAGCGGCATAGGCTTGGCGCTTGCTTTCAGGGATAGGAATTTGCAATGCCTTGGAAGTTACTACCAGCTGGCCGTTGGAGTTTTCCAGCGTGCCCTCAAAAAAATTCATGCTGGGCGAGCCGATGAAGCCGGCCACGAAAATGTTTGCGGGCGTGGAGTAAACGGCCTGCGGTGTGTCGCATTGCTGCAACACGCCATCTTTCATTACCGCAATGCGGGTGGCCATCGTCATGGCTTCCACCTGGTCATGCGTCACATAAATAAACGTGGTCTGGAGCTGCTGGTGCAGCTTGGAAATCTCCGCGCGTGTTTGCACACGCAGCTTTGCGTCCAGATTGGAGAGCGGCTCATCAAAGAGGAAGACCGATGGTTCGCGCACAATGGCGCGCCCGACGGCCACCCGCTGGCGCTGCCCGCCCGAGAGTTGCTTGGGCTTGCGGTCCAGCAGCATCTCGATGCCCAGTGTGGCGGCTGCGCGCCCCACGCGTTCCTTGATCTGGGCCTTGGGAACTTTGCGCAGCTTCAACCCAAACGCCATGTTGTCATACACACTCATGTGCGGGTAGAGCGCGTAAGACTGGAACACCATCGCAATGTCGCGGTCTTTGGGTGGCACATCGTTGACCACCCGCGCCCCAATGCTTACGGTGCCCTCCGTCGTTTCTTCCAGCCCGGCCAGCATGCGCAGAGCTGTCGTCTTGCCGCAGCCCGAAGGTCCGACAAGCACCAGAAATTCTTTGTCAGCAACTTCAAGCGTAAAGTTGTTGACTGCGGCGACGTCGCCAAATCGCTTTGTGACGCCCTCAAAATGTACATTTGCCATTGTCAGTTACCTCCGGGGTAAAAAATATAGTGGGCAAATCGTAACACAGTATTGTGTATCTGTGGAGTGCCGGGAGATTTTTGGGAACTTTCTGGCAGCGCGGTAAATTGGTATGCCGCGCGCACTGGCGGCATCGGCCGGTGCGGCGGGTGGTGTTCGCGCGTATACTTTGCAGGTGCGTGAACCAATGGCGAAGTCTACTGAAATAGCGGCAGTCAAGCACGTGTACCGGAACGCGGCTGATTGGGCGCGCATCAACGCCAAGTTCATCCTCGATCCGATTGCGCGCCTTTTTATCCGGCTGGGTATACGCGCCAACATTCTGACGTTTGCCGGCTTGCTGGGAAACGCAGCCGGCGCGTTTTTTTTGGCGCGCGGCGAGTTCTTGCCCGGCGGGCTGCTTATCTTGGCGATGGGTCCCATCGATGCACTGGACGGGTCAACGGCGCGCTTGCGCGGTGAGACTTCGGACTGGGGTGCGTTTGTGGACTCGACGACGGATCGCTGGTCTGAGGGCGTGATCCTGCTTGGGTTGCTGGCGTACTATGTGCAGCGCACAGATGCGCAGGGTGCGTTGCTTGTGATGCTGGCGCTGTTTGGGTCAATGATGGTGTCTTACACAAAGGCGCGGGCGGAGGGTTTGGGCTTTACGGCGGATGTGGGAATTATGACGCGCTTTGAGCGCTATCTGGTGCTGGCGCCGTCATTGTTGCTGGGCTGGCCGGCAATTGGTTTGTGGGTGATTGCGTCGCTGGCCAACATTACTGCCGTGCAGCGTTTTCTGCACGTGCGCCGGCAGTGGTACGCGCGCGCTGCCAAGCCGCCGTTGTAGATCAACATGTCAATCGACGCGCTTGGTGTTCATCTTGGGCCGCTGTACCTGCGGTTCTATGGCTTGATCCTTGTATCGGGCGCGATGCTGGCTGCGTATCTCGTTGCACTAGAAGCCAGCCGCCAGAATCTCGATCCGAATTTTGCGTGGGACGCGCTGCTGTGGTGCCTTGTGGGCGGCATCATTGGTGCGCGTTTGTACCATGTGCTCACGCCCTCGCCGAGCAATTTGCTGGCGGACGGCTCCAACCCGTACTTTCAAAATCCAATGCGCATCATGTACGTATGGGAGGGTGGCCTGGGAATTCCCGGCGGCGTGGCGGGCGGTGCGCTTGCATTGTGGATATTTGCGCGCCGGCAGGCGCAATCATTTGTGGTGTGGGGTGACCTTGCGGTGGCGGGTCTGCTGCTGGCGCAGGGCATTGGCCGCTGGGGCAACTATGTCAATCAGGAACTGTACGGTGCGCCCAGCCAGCTGCCTTGGGCCATCAGCATCAGCCTCCAAAACCGTTTGCCAGCCTACGCGGCGTTCGAGACATTCCATCCGCTCTTCTTGTACGAGTCGATCCTCAACATTGCCGGCGCCTTCCTGCTGTTGTGGCTGCGCCGGAACTGGAAGCGTGCTGCGCAAGGCGGCAATTTGATTTGTGCGTACTTGTTGATTTATCCAGCGATCAGGTTTTCGCTTGAATTTATCCGCTTGGACAGCAGCCACATTGGCAACTTGAACGCGAACCAGTGGCTGGCGGCAATTGCCTTTGTGGTGGCAGCTGCCGTATTGGTGGCGCGCAGCCGGCAAGTGGCTGCGCTGCCGGCGCGCTGAGCGCTGCGCAGCAACGCACAGCCATGAATGGTAGACTTGCAACTGTGCCAGAGTTAGGACTGCAGGCCGGCGGCCTTCTTTGAAGGTTGGCTGTTTGTTGTGTGCCGGTCCGGATCGCTGGCGCAAATCTCCGCCCCAAGTTTTTGTGAAGGTGTAAATTGAGAAGACGCAAGAAGCCCAGTGCCCAGCAGCGTGAATGGCGGCGCGTCGATTTGCATTTGCACACGCCCGCGTCCGGCGATTACATGGAGCCGACCGTGGCGTATGTGGACATTCTGCGGCAGGCGCATGCGCGCGGCCTGGACATGATTGCGTTTACCGACCACAACACTGTGGCCGGCTATGCGGCCATGCAGCGGGAGCTGGCGCATCTTGAGATGCTCGAGCAGTTGCAGCGACTGGTGCCTGGCGAGCGGGCGCTGCTGGATGAGTACCGTGAACTGCTGGAACAGGTGCTTGTGCTGCCCGGATTCGAGTTCACGGCAACTTTTGGTTTTCACATTCTCGGAATATTTTCGCCGGAAACTCCGCTGCGCAATTTGGAACACGTCTTGCTAAGTTTGAATGTGCCATCGGACCAGCTGGACAAGGGATCTTCAACTGTGGGTGCCACCGCTGATGTGTTGCAGGCGTACCGCCTGATTAATGGTGCGGGCGGGTTGGCGATTGCGTCGCACGCCAATTCCTCCAATGGCGTGGCAATGCGCAGTTCCGGTTACGGCGGGCAGACGCGCATTGCGTACACGCAGGATCCCAGCCTGCACGCGCTGGAGGTGACGGACTTTGATGTGCGCACTGAGCGCACGACGGCGCGCTTCTTCAACGGCTCCAAGCCGGAGTATCCGCGCCGGATGCACTGCATTCAAGGTTCCGATGCGCACCGCTTGTTCCGGGATGCGGACAATCCAAAACATCTGGGTGTTGGGGATCGTGTTACGGAGGTCTTGCTGGAAGAAGTGTCATTTGAGGCGCTCAAGAAACTTTTCCTTGGAACTGACTTTTCGCAGACGCGGCCGTACCATGGCGTCGGGCCCGGTGTGGACTTTTTGCAAAGTGCGCGCACAGAGGGCTCGAGCATCGTGCAGGAGTTTCATGACAAGGTGTCAGAGCGCGGCGGCTTCTTGAACGCAATCATCTGTGATGTTGGCGCACTGGCCAACACCAATGGCGGCGTGATCTATCTGGGTGTGAGCCGTGATCCGCGCGAAAAGCCAGTTGGCATTCAGCAGCCGGAAAAGATGATCGAGGCGCTGCACCGCGAAATCGGCCGGCGCATTACGCCCGAGCTGGTGTGCACGCTAGACACGCTCATGTCACAGGGCAAGCAGGTTGTGCGGATTGCAGTGCCGCGGGCGGGTGATCCGCCGTACGCGATTGATGAGCATCTGATCTATGTGCGGGATGAGGCTGAAACCTCGCTGGCGGTGCGGGATGAAGTGGTGCAGCTGGTTTTGCGCCAGCGCGAAGCTGTGGCGCCACCGGTGGCAGTGCCGGCAGCAGTTGCCAGCCTGACTGCGGATCAGGCGGATGCGCAGCCGGTTGTGGGCAGCCCGGAGCCGGTGAAAGCGCCTGGTACCGGCGTTGAGGTGCTGGAGACTGAAGAGCGTGACGGAATTAAGTATCATGTGATGCGCGACCTGCGCAATGGAAACGTGGTGAAAAATGTGACGCGCAGCTCTGCGCGCCGCTTGTGGCATTATGCCGTTACGTCTTGCGAGAGCGATCCGCAATTAGAGCGCTCGCAGGTGGTGTGGCAGGGAGATCTGGGCCTCGTGAAGAAGACAACCAAAGGCGAAAGCGCGCGCTACGACTTGTGCCAGCGTACGCCGCACGGCTTGCGGATCTATTACGGTGTGAATGAAGACGGGATTCGTGGGGCGTGGAAGCAGGTGGTGGGAGTGGAAGAGTAATGCAGGCAATGTACATGCTGCGCTGCGCAGGCCCGGTCCATTTCGCGATCATTGGTCTAGAATTGTAATTACGGAGCCATCGGAATGAGACGCTTAACGACCGCGCTTTTAATTGGATGCATTTGGGCAGCGGGAATTTGGTCAGTAGTACGCCCGCCGGCGGCAAGTGCCGAGGGCGAGACGGTGTATGTGGTGCAGGTGGGTGATGGCCTGACGGCAATTGCCCGCAAGTTTCGCACCACGGTTCCCAAGTTGGTGGAACTTAATCGCCTGATGACCACTGTACTGCAGCCCGGGCAGTTGCTCAAGGTTCCCAATCCGGCTGGAGTGATGGCAAATGCCACGAGCCCCGCCGTGAGCGCGGGTGCAGGCACGGCAAAGGCCACGGCCTACATGGTGAAGCAAGGGGACACGCTGTTTAGCATTGCCACCCGCGCGGGTGTTAGTGTTGCGGCGCTCCAGGCTGCAAATGGTTTCACGGGCACGAACATTCGGGCCGGACAACGCATGATGATTCCAGGAGTGCCTGTGCCTGGTGTTGTCGCTGCGGCTCCCACGGCAGTTTCTGTGGTGGTACCACCGCCAACTGCGGTTGTGGTGCAGCCCAAGACCGCGGTGCCGGTAGCAACTGCAGCGCCGGTGACCACTGCAGCGCCGGTGACCACTGCAGCGCCGGTGACCACTGCAGTGCCGGTACCCACAACTGCTCCGGTGGCTGCCGCGCATTCCGCCGCAAAGTGGACCTATGTAGGGGAGGACGGCCCCACGTATTGGGGCAGCTTGTCACCAGACTATAAGTTGTGCGACAGTGGCATTCAGCAGTCGCCGATTGACATCGTCAACCCCCTGAAAATGGGTCTCACGGACATCATATTTAAGTATGCGGCCACGCCGGGCAAGATCATTAATAACGGGCACACGATTCAAGTGAACTTTGCCGCTGGATCGGGGAACACAATTGTGGTGGACGGCACTTTATATGAGCTGCTGCAATTCCACTTTCATGCGCCCAGTGAGCACACGGTGGCCGGTGCCAGCTTTGCAATGGAGCTGCATCTGGTGCATAAAAGTGCCGGGGGCGGGCTCGCAGTAGTTGGCGTGCTATTGCAGCAGGGAGCGGCCAGCGCCAGTCTGGCACCCGTCCTCACCAGCATTCCCGTCGACATTAGTGTCGAGCATGATCTGTCTGCACCAATTGACTTGATGCAGCTGCTGCCTGCGGACCGGCGCGTCTATCGGTATCCGGGCTCGCTTACCACGCCGCCTTGCAGTGAAGGCGTCAAATGGATTTTGTTTACGACGCCAATGGATGTGGACACGGCACAGGCTGCCGCGTACACCGCGCTTTACACGGGCACCAACCGGCCGCCGCAGCCGCGTGGCGCGCGCTTCCTCCTGCAAGACATTAATATCACCAAGTAGTTCGCGCGGCGTCAGGTCGGTACGCCGCTCATCAATCCAAGCGCCGATACGGTCGCGAGCTGGCGATGCGCTTCGCGGTGCTTGGGATCCAGCGTTACAGCTTTCTGAAACATAGTGAGCGCCTCGCTATAGTCCTTTAATCCTTTGAGTGCCAGCCCGGCGCGGAAGTAGTTGTCAGGCTGCTGCGGAGCGCATTCGATGGCTTCGGTGAATGATTTGTACGCGCGATCGTATTGGCGGCGCGCTTCAAACACAAGCCCAGCCTCGGTGAGGACGGCTGCCTGTTCCGGGCCGGCTGTTGCCAGGAATTGTGCGCGCTCCAAATTCGTAATGGCTTTGTCCGGTTGGCCGCCGATGCGGCACAGCTGCCCCAGGCGCAGCTGATGGGCGAATGCCAGCGGCATAATTTCGGTGGCATGTTCATACGCTGCAATGCTCTCTGGAAGTTGTTCAGTGCCGGCGTAGAGTTCGCCCGCAAACGCCCACACTTCGGCAGCATTGCAGTCTCCTGCAAGATGCGGCTTCAATAAATCGAGGGCCGCTGCTTGGCGGCCGGTCTGTGCAAGCACGCGCGCCTTGGCAATCTGGATGGGCGCTGACTGCGGGTTGTAGCCAAGCGCCTGGTCGAGAGTCTGCAGCGCGCTGGCGTGTGCGCCGCGGGCAGCGAACAGGCTACCGAGTGCGACCAGGGCTTCTTCATTGGCAGGTGCAAGCTTGATTGCTGTGAGGGCATGGCGTTCTGCTTCAGCAAGATCCCCGAGCGCGAGCATTGCGTGCATGCGGCCCACGTGCGGCGCCGCTGTGTTTGGCTCCAGTGTGCTGGCTTTCTCAAAATCTTGCGCGGCTGCAGCGGCGTCTTGCAAGCCTAGCGCTGCGCTGCCGGATGCCACCCACCAGGCAGCAATATCCGGCTGCAGATTTATTGCGTTTAAGTATTCGCGGCGTGCCGTGACCAAGTCACCGTCAGTGTGCGCTGCTGCTGCAAGGCGCGCGGTGAACGCAGCGAGCCGGCGGGCAGGCAGCTGTTGCTGGCGTCCAAGGTGCACTGCCTGCTGGTAGTGTGCCAGCGCTGCCTGGGTCTCGCCAAACATTTCCTGCTGCACAGCAAGATGGAAGTGCCAGCCCGCATGTTCGGGCGCCAGGCGCAGTGCCTGGTCAAGTTGGGCGATGCATCCGGCACCATCAGCCAGAGTCATTTGCGCGAGCGCGATTCGGAAGTGCGCCAGTGCATTATGGGCGGGGTGGGCAGCTGCGGCGAGAATTTGTTCGGCCGTACCCGCTGTTTCGCCGACATCAGCGGCGCAGCGCGCCAGCAGCATTAGGGCGCGTGCGTGATTGGTAGTTGTGGACAGCACTTGATGCAGCAGTTCAACAGCGGCTTGGTCCGCTCCGGTGGCAAGTTGCGCATGCGCCAGAGCACATGCAACTTCCGGCGAATACCGCGTTTGTAGTTCGCGTTTGAGGTTGGTGATGGCGTTGATGTAATCAGCAGATGCTGATTGCAATCGGCCAAGCACGGCGTGTGTCTGGTTTGAATCTGCGCCAAGCACCTGTGCACGGTTGATTGCGCGTTCGGCAAGCGCAGTCAGCTCCGTCACGTCGGGCTGTTCCATCGGATGCAATCCGCAACACTCATCATGTGCTGATTCCAGATGGGCCACCATGTCAGCTGCTGCGTGCAGCAAGTATGCGCCATCTGTGTCGATGTTGCTGGTTAGAGTTTCGTACGCGCTTAGCGCATCATTCATGTAGCCTGAGCGCAGCATGGCCCCCGCCGTCTTGAGCCGCACAGCAGGCGCAAGGTCTGGCAGTGCAAGCAAGCTGCGCGCGGTTTCGGCGCACTCTGCAAACTCGCCGGCGTCTGCAAGAGCCAAAGCGAGCGTGGCACGGCTGGCAGGATCATCTCCTGCAGCGACACATGCGCGGTGATGGAACGCGAGCGCCTTTTGCGCATCGCCCAGCTGGTGGTGCAGGCGTCCAAGTTGGCCAAGCTCGTCCGGCCGCTCGAGCGGCAGGCTGCCAGCTTGTTGGGCAAAGGTATTGGATGCCGTGCTGTTGCCGGCTGCGAGCGCTGCATGTGCGGCCGCCAGCAAGTGGGATGCTTGGCTGCGCTCCAGTTGGGCAGCGGCCGCATGCGCTGCCTGGCTGGCGGCAGCATTGCCCATGTGCATCAGGGCGTTGCCAAGCTCAGAGTGCAGGGCTGCATCCAGCGGGAACTTTTCTGACGCAGTTGCCCAGGCTTCCAGGGCATGGGCGTCGTCTCCAAGCGCGGTCCATGCTTCTGCAATTCCGCGCAGGCACTTTGCGTGCAGCGCAGCGTGTATACCGGCGTTGCAGGCTGCTGCGGCTTGGTTGAAGCTCTCCAGAGCTGCGGTTGGATTGGCGTTATTTAGATGGGCTTCTGCAAGAACCAGCAATATTTCGGGCGCGTCTGGCGCTGCGAGTGCGGCACGCTCGTACGCTGCCAGAGCAAGTGTTTGCGATCCGGTGCCTAGCCAACTGTCGCCAAGCAGCACAAGCTGCGCCGCATCGTTTGGCGCAAGTTCGGCGGCGCGCAAATATTCTGTGTGTGCGGCTGCTTTTTGGCCAGCTGCAGACAGGCAATCTCCCAGCAGCGATTGGAGTTTTGCGTTCTGCGGCTCTAGCTGGATCGCAAGCTTTAGCAGGTCGATTGCTTGTGGATAGTGGTGCGCGGCCGCTGCGGCTGCAGCCGCCTGCTGGAGCACGCCTGAGTCGTTGGGTGCGCTGCGCAGTGCCTGTTCAAAGGAGAGCAGGGCTTCATCCCATAAACCAGTGGCGGCGTATGCGGCACCGATTGCAGCTTGCAGCGCGGCATCATCCAGATTGTGCTCTGCAGCGGGCGCCAGCACGGCAATGGCGGCGGCGGGCTGGCCGAGGGCGAGGCAGCTTTTTCCGAGGCGCGTGATTAGTTGGCTGTTGTTAGCATTGCCCTGCAATCCAGTGTGATATATCGCGCGGGCAGCCGCCCAGTCTTCATCTTTTTCCAGAGTAGTTCCAAGTGCCAGTATGGTATCGATGGCGTTGTCGCCATCGCTATATGCTTGCTGCAGTGCCGTGCGGGCGAGCGTGTTGTTGCCCAGGCGCTGCGCAGTCTGGCCGATGCGGGTGTGGATGGTCGGCTCTGTAATTCCTGAATCCAGCGCGCGCTGATAGCTGGCAAGTGCCAGTGCGGGCTCAGTTGCATCCTGTGCGCGCGCAAGGTCAAAGTAGATTTGCGGATTGTTTGCGTCGAGGGTTGTGGCTTTGCCCAGTGTGCTGATTGCTTCTGCGCCAAGTCCGAGGTTGAATTGCAGCGTGCCAAGCAAGTGCTGCACGCGGGCGGCGTACGGCAGCTGCTGGTCTGCTTTGGCCAGTGCTTCGAGCGCGAGTTGTGGCTGCCCGTATTCAATGCGCAGCCGGGCGAGTTCCAGCCAGAGCTCTGCGCTTTCCGCCGCGGATACTGTTTTCAACCCCTGCTCGACTATTGTTAGTGCCTGCGGAAGTTCGTTGTTATGCGCGTGGTGCAGGGCAAGAGCCTGCCAGGTGGATGGCAAAGTGGGCGCAGTCTCGGTCGCAGCCACCAATTGGGCCTGAGCTTCTGTTACGCTGCCGGATGCCGCAAATGCTTCGCCAATCACAATCTGCACCGCAGCCCGGCCACTACTGCCGTCCGGCTCATCGGTTGCGGCGTGCAGCGCCAGTGCTCGTTGCGCAATTGAAATAGCGAGTTCAAACTTCCCGCCTTCCAGTGCACAGCGCGCAAAGCTTGCTTGGTAATTTAAGTTCAGCGGGCTGGCCTGTGTGATGCGCTGCCAATGATCCAGTGCGGCGGCGTGATTTGCGGGAGTACCCGGGGCGGTGGAGGCTAATGTGCGGGCATAGAAGGCGCGGGCCTCTAAGTTTGCGGGGTCGGCGGCCAGACCCATGAAGGCGGCTTCACGCGCCTGCTCGATGAACCGGCTGGCAATCAGCGCCTCGGCCAAAGAGATGAGATGGCGCGAGGCGCGGCTGGGCTCCAGCTCCAGCAGGCGCTGGGCTGCGCGTGCCGATAATTCTGGTGAGCAGGCACTGGCAGCAAGTGCGCCAACATCTGTGGCGCAGCCAATGTCCGTGCTCAGGTCCAAAGCTTTACCTGCGCAACTTAATGCAGCGGTGCGGTCACCATCCAGCAAATGCAAGCGTGCCGAAACGACCAGCTCGCGGGCAGTTGGTGTTGGGCTGGACAGCAGCAGCTGTTTGGCGAGCAGCGGCTGTCCGATTGCAATGTGTGCGGCTGCTAGTGGTGCGAGCCAAGCAGCTGGTTCGGCGCCGTGGCTGCGCGCAGCTTCCAGATGCTTGATGGCAGATTCTGGATTGGAAACTACTTGCCTCAGCCCTAGGTCTAGAACCAGATCACGGTAGAGATTTTCTGCCGCTTTTGTTGCGGTTTGGATGTGCTCCGCGTAGATAGTTGTTTCGCCAAACTGTTGCAGCGCGCTGCGTTCCAGATCTTTTGCGAGTTGCCGGGTTGCGGCAATTGCCGGCTCGGAAATTGTTTGCGTTTGGATACTCTGGCTAGCGTGCAAAACTGCGGCGCCTAAATCTTTGTAGCCGTGCGCGGCAATTTCTTTGGCGATGGCCAGCAAAAATCCGGGATGCGTTTCTCGGTGAACTGCTTCACTAAGTTGTTGCGCTGCTGATGCCGGGGTGCTATTGGCAAGTGCAGCGTGCACTATCAACGCTGCCAACTGCCCATTGTCATTTGAGCCACATTGGTCAACCAAAGCGGCTGCCGCATCTTGATTTGCGTAAGTGAAGGTGAATACCGAACGCCAGATTTCTGGCGCACTGCATGCGGCCTCCAAGCTGGGGCCGGCCGAGCCGCTGGCAAGTTTCTGTGCCAATGCGAAGGATGCAAGCAGAGCAGTCTGTGCATTAAATTGTTTTCCGCTGCTCGCGCTCAGCAGGAATTGAAGTGCTTCGTTTATTGCAGCGTTGCCGGCATCCGTGTTTTGCAGCCATTGACTGGCATCGTTTCCGGCAGCCGGGTTGGTGCGGCTGTACAACCAAAGCTGGAAGAGCAGTGGCTGCCAGCTCGCTATCTGGAGAGCAGCGGGGCGCTGCAGCCACGCATGCAGTGTGTCGGTGTCCGAAAGTTCGTGCCATGTTTCTGGCGCGAAGCGCAGGCGGCGGAAGACTTCGCTCCACATTGGTTCAGGCAGCAAGTCTGCAATCTGCCGGGTGATTTCATATGTGGACAGTTTCATTTGCGCTACGGTTCCCTCTAAATTACGCAATCATCAAATACGACGAGCCGAGAAAGATCATTCCCACCAAAACTAGAAATGCGCCTGTGCCGCTGGAGGTGCGCACCATGCGCGTAACTGAATCGCAAAGTTTTGACGCGGCTTGCGCAATCTGGGCCATGTCATCGGTGAGGCTCTTCTGGCTGATTTTTGCGGACTGCGATGCGAGCGTGCGCATGGCCGGGGCATATTCCGCGGCGAGCATTTTGCGCAGGCCGGCAATCAGGAATACCGCGCCAAACAACAAGTTCACGACGGCAACCAGCAGGCGCAATGATTCTGAAACAAATGGCATCCTAGTCTCCAGCAGCCCGATATCTGAAATTTGCGGGCATAGGTGGAGTGATGCAAGATGTGTGCCGCCGCTTGGCGGAAATAACTGTGGCGGTTTTGGGCTACTTGCGGCGGTGAAGCTGCAGCTTGGCAGGTGCGCCAGCCGAAAAAATAGTGGCGCGAGATTTTTGAGGCTATGCGGCCTCGCGCACCTCCTGTGGGAGATGGCCAATTTCAAGTTGATCGCCATCGCAGAATAGCATCGCACGCTCGAGGGCATGCAGTAACTCACGGATGTTGCCAGGCCAGGTGTACGCGCAGAGGGCATCCATCGCGCGGCTCGTAACTCCAAGTGGATTCTCGCCACGCAACTGTGCCAGGCGCGCCAGCATCGCGCCGGTGAGTGCGGGGATGTCTTCTCGCCGGTCGCGCAAGCGCGGCAGCCGGATCTCGACGGTGCGCAGGCGCCAATACAGATCTTCACGGAACGTGCCGTCTGCAACCATCTTGGTCAGTTCGTGGTTGGTGGCGGAGATCAAGCGGAAGTCCACCTTGATTTCAGTGGTGCCACCCACGCGCCGCAGCAGGCGCTCTTCCAGTGCGCGCAGCAGTTTCGCCTGCAGCTCCAGCTTCATGCTTGAGATCTCGTCGAGGAAGAGCGTGTTGCCTTCGGCAGTTTCAATCACGCCGCGCTTGCGTTTTGTTCCGGCGCCGGTGAATGCGTTGGCTTCGTGGCCGAACAATTCGCTTTCCAGCAGCTGCTCAGCAATGGTGGGGCAGTTGAGCACCACGGGAGTTTGGTTGCCGCGCATGCGCGCGCTGTTGCGGTGAATGAGGTCAGCCACCATGTTTTTGCCAGTGCCACTTTCACCAAGGATTAGCACGTTCGCGTCCGTCTTTGCCACACGCTCAATGATGCTCAGCACTTCGCGCATTTGCGGAGAGCTGCTCGGCACCCACTGATGGTTTTCCCAGCGCTCGCGGCGCAAGCGCACCGTCTCGCGTTGCAGTGCCACTTGGTCGGCTGCGCGCCGCAAGGCGTTGACCAGGCGCGTTTCGTCAATCGGCTTGCTGATGAAGTCGGCCGCGCCGGCCTTCATTGCCTCCACAGCCATTTCAATATCGCCGTGTCCTGTGGCGACAATGATCGGCAGGCCCGGTTGTTCGCGCAGTGCACGCTCCATCAAGCTAAGGCCGCTGCCGTCGGGCAGGCGCACATCCAGCAGCACGATATCCGCAGCGTGCTGGTCAAGCAGCTTGCTGGCCGCTGCCAGATTTTCCGCTGCGAGCGTTTCGTATCCGTGCGCTTCCAGAATTCCCTGCAGGAATTTGCGCGCAGGTGCTTCGTCTTCGACGATGAGAACGGTTGGCATGCTGTGGGTGCTGCGCCGCTTTAGGCTGCGGCGGGGTCTTGCTTCGCAGCCGGCAGGGTGATGGTGAACGCCGTGCCAACGCCGATGAAACTTTGGCAGGTGAGTGTGCCCTTGTGCGCCGCCACAAAACGCTGCGCAATAGCCAGGCCAAGGCCGGTGCCTTCGCTCGCCTTCGTGGTGTAGAACGGTTCGAAGATGCGCGCCACCACATCGGGCGGAATTCCGGGTCCGGTATCCGCTACATTGATCTCAACGTGTGCGCCCGGCCGCTCGGGCTTGGGTGGTGCGGTGCGCGCCGTCAGTGTGATGCTGCCGCCACTCTCTGGCAGTGCCTGCATGGCGTTGGCCAGCAAGTTGGTTAGAACGTGTTCCATGCAGCGCAGATCCGCAAGCGCACGGGGAGTGGCTGCAGACACGTCCACCTGGCATAAAATCTTGCGGCGTTGCAGGCGTTCGCCCCAGCGGAATGCAAGCCGGTCAAGCAGCTGGTTCAGGTCTACGGCCTCAAAGCGCAGTTCGCTGGGCTGCACAATCAGCAGTGTGTTTTTTACCAGCTCCGCAATGCGGTGGGCTTCAGGCAGCATCTCGTCCAAAATGCTTTGAGTTGGCGCTTCTGCGCCAAGCTTATGCTTGAGCAGCTGCAAGCCGGTGACAATGTTGTTCAGCGGGTTGCGAATCTCGTGCGCAAACACCGCCGAGAGATCGCCAAGCCACGCGCGTTGCTGCAAGTGGTGCACATGGGCGTCAACCGCTTTGCTTTCGCTGTGGTCAACCAATACCACAAGGCCGCCGTCCGGGATGCCGGCGGAGTCAAAAAAGGGCAGACCGGCAAGTGTGGCACTGGCTTGCGTGCCGTCGCGGCGAATAACACTGACCTCTTCCTGGCGGTAATTTTGGCCGCGGGTGAGGCTGTGCAAGACCTCACTGGCTGCGGGCGTTGACGCCACCAAAATGTCATGTAGTTCCATGCCCGCAACTTCAACGGGCGCGTAGCCCAGCAGGCGCTCGGCAGCCGCGTTCAAGCGCTCCACCACGCCAACCGGGTTTACCCAAATGATGGCTTCAACCGCTTCTTGAAAAATGAGATCAAGCCGGTTTTCCAGCAGCTGCACCACCGGACTTTCCTGGGCCGATAGCGGGACTGTCGGTGTCTGATACATAAACAGCGCTGCCAGCTTGGCAGCTCCCTGCATGAGATCTACTCCGGTGTTATCGGGTGGGGCGATTTTGAATCCGGCGATGATGATACCGGCGGGCATTTCAGCCTGGCGGATTGGGTGACCGTAGATTGCCGTGCAAGCGGAGGTTCTGGAAAATGGAGTGAGAACCGACGGCGGTAGCGTGCCATCAAGCCAAGCCCACGCCGCCAAGTTGCTGGCAATATCTTCGGCCGGCAGATAGGCTGGAAAAATATTAACTGGCTGCGCCGCTTGCAGGGTAAGCACACTGGAGTTTGCGCTGCGCCCATAGATGGCAAGCGCATCAGCGCGCAGTGCATCGCGGCAGTAATCAGCTGCGTGTTGCGCGGATGGTGCCGCGCCTTGCCGCATAGCCGTGAGCAGCGCAAGCAGCGGTTCAAGCGCTGGTGCCGGCGCAATGATTTTTGCAGCGGGTGTTGCGGGCGCTGATGCCGGGCTTGCCCCCATCAGCATCACAAGCAAATGGTCATCGCTCTCAATGCATGTTGCTTGCAAGTCGGCGTTGAGGAGCGCCCCAGCGTTGCCGCGCCACCGCGAATTGCCAAGTGTCAGCGTAGAGCCGGGCGCCAGCGTTTTCAAATCTAGCAGCAGCTGTTCCGCATCTTGGGCCAGCAACTCAGACAGCGGTGCTGCGCATATAGCTTCGTGGCTGCGTCCGAAGAACTTGGCTGCATGCGCATTGGCTGCAACTATGCGGTCGGCGTGCGGCGAGACCAGCAGGATCAGCTGCTGAAGCTGATCTGCAAGGTGCTGGAAGCGGGGATCTGTGGCGCGCGTTTTAGAGCGGGAACCAAATAATGCCAGGGGTGTGCGCAGCTGCGAAAAGGTCATGCAGGGACGCGGGCAGCGGCGCGGCTTCTCATGTTGGCGGGCAGGATCGATTCCATCGAGCGGTATTTGGCAACGGTGCGGCGGGCGACGGAGTAGCCGAACTGCTTGAGCGCCAGCGAAATTTGGTCATCTGTGAGCGCGCGCTGCTCGGATTTAACAATTTCGCGCACGGCATCGCGCACGGCCAGCGAGCGGTCAAAAAATTGGTCCATGCGCACCATGCGGCCGCTGGGCATTTGCACGCGTTTATCGGCCACTGCGCGCGAGATTGTGGATTCGTTGTACTTCAACTCTTTTGCCAGTTCGGCGCGGGTCATGGGTTGATAGTCTGCGTTGGTGCCCACAATGAAATTATACTGCCGCTGTACAACGCTGGTCACAATCAGGCGCATCGCATTGTTGCGCTGGCGCATGCACTTTACGAACAGCTCGGCGCGCTCCAGGTGCTGGCGCCACTCCTGCTTTTGGCTGGGATCGTGCAATTCTTTTGTCATTGTCTTTAGTTCAGGATCCACTTCGAGCCAGCCACTTGCTGCGGAAAATACTTCAACCAAGAGCGGTCCGTCGGGGCGGTGCGGGTCGCGGGTGATCAATACATCCGGCTGATAAAAGCGCTGGTCGCCTGCATCCTGATGTGTCCAGCGTGCGCGCGCGGGATTGGGAGAGAGGCGCTTCTGGATGAACTCGACGGCGGCTTTGACGATTGCGAGCGGTTGGCCGCACGCGCGTGCCAGCGCCACCAAATCCGCAGACGCCAGAATTTCGAAGTGATCAGTCAGGATTGTTTCAGCCAGCGGATCGGCCGTGCCCTCCGCGCCAAGCGCCCGCACTTGCAGCTGCAGGCATTCGCGCACGCCGCTGGCAGCCACCCCAACCGGGTCGGCTTGATTGATTTTCTCAAGCACCAGCTGCACTTCGCTAACCGGAACTTTTAGGTAGTGCGCCACTTCCGCCGGAGTCTCTGGCAGAAAACCGCGATTATCCAAGCGCTCCAAAATGTAAACTGCGATCTCGCGTTGCTTGGCGGAGACCAGCGGCGCCACCTGTTGCATTACGTATTCGGAGAGCGTGAGAGCTTGCTGCACGCGGTCGATCGGAGATTCATCGTATTCGGACTGTGTGACCGTGGAACTGGGCGAGGTGCGCGGGGACACAAACACCAGCGCGTTTTCGGTGGACATTTTGCCGATGCAAGCCGGGCAGGGCAGGGAACGCACGCGCCGCCGGCATTCCGGGCAGCGCAGTTCCTCAACCAGCCGCAGGGCCGGGTTCTCGCTCAACTCGCGTTCAACCTCGGCTTCGAGCTCGCCCACTGGGCATGCCAGCAATTCCATTGTCTTGAGCATGTGCGCAGACGGCATGAGCCGCTGGCTGGCATTGTTTCGATTGGAGAGTGTGGCGTTTAGCATAGTGTGCCTCGAGCGAGAAAAGTTTAACCGATAATTTACGTAGTTGCAAGATGCGTGCCAAATGAGTTTTGGATGAATTAGGCGCCTGCCGTGGTAGACTTTGGCAATGAATGCAGACCTGACCGTAATCGGTGGCGGTTTGGCGGGGTCTGAGGCGGCTTGGCAGGCGGCGCAGCGCGGCTTGCGGGTTTCATTGCATGAAATGCGCCCGGGCCGCCCCACAGGCGCACACACCTCGGATCGGCTCGCGGAGCTGGTTTGCTCCAATTCTCTAGGCTCAAATCTGCCGGATCGGGCTTCTGGTGTGCTTAAAACTGAGCTGCGCGCTATGGGCAGTTTGCTGCTGGCCTGTGCGGAGGAGACCGCGGTTCCAGCGGGTGGGGCGCTTGCCGTTGACCGGGATGCGTTTGCGGCGCTGGTGACGGCCCGGGTTGAGGCGCACCCCGGCATCGAGCTGGTGCGCACTGAGGTGGAGCGGCTGCCGGCGGGACCGGCAATTGTGGCTAGCGGCCCCCTCACATCGCCCGCCTTGGCGGCGGATTTGCAGCAGTTTTTGGGCGGCCCGCATCTTTACTTTTACGATGCGCTGGCGCCGATCGTGGAGTACGACAGCGTGGACCTGACGATTGCGTTTCGCGCCTCGCGCTATGGGCGGGGCGAGGTGCTCGCGGGCGACTATTTGAATTGTCCGCTGACGCGGGATGAGTACGATAATTTTGTGGCGGAGCTGGTGAAGGCCGAGCGCATTGCGCTGCGTGAGTTTGAGGCCGACATTGCAAGCGGAGTGCGGGCCGGGCCGGATAAATTTTTCGAGAGCTGCCTGCCGGTGGAGATCATTGCGGAGCGCGGATTGGAGTCGCTGGCGTACGGGCCGATGCGTGCCGTTGGGTTGCGCGACCCGCACACCGGCCGGCGGCCGCACGCCGTGGTGCAGTTGCGCCAGGACAATCTGGCTGGATCCCTGTACAACTTGGTTGGCTTTCAAACCAACCTCACCTTTAGCGAGCAGCAGCGTGTACTGCGCCTGATCCCCGGTTTGGGCCAGGCGCGATTTGCGCGTTATGGCATGCTGCATCGCAATACGTTTATCAACAGCCCGCGCACGCTGCTGCCCACGCTGCAGTCACAGCAGCGCGCAGATCTTTTTTTTGCGGGCCAGATCACAGGCGTCGAGGGCTACATGGGAAACGTGGCAACCGGCGTCTTGGCGGGCATCAACGTGGCGCGATTGCTTTCGGGAAAGGCGCTGCTGACGCTGCCTGCAACCACAATGTTGGGAGCCTTGTGCCGGTACGTGACCCAGGCCGACGCGGACAACTTTCAACCGATGAAAGCAAACTTCGGCTTGCTGCCGGCACTGGCCCGGGCGGCCAACGGCCGCGATGCCGGCAAACGCGAGCGCTTTGGTGCGTATGCGGCGCGATCGATGGAGGATCTGGGTGCGTATTTGGCTGCGGTTCAGTTTGAGGGTTGTGGTGGATTTTCGAGCGCCGAGCCAACTGAAGCGTCTTCCGGGCGTTCAGTAGTGCCCGCAGTTGCGTGAGCGGCGAATGCACGTGCCGATCAAGTATCGTTTAAATCGTTATGTCTAAAGCAGCCGTTGCTACAGCCGTACCGAAGGAGCGTGCGTTTTTGGTGAGCGTGGAAGTGCGCCACGAGCCGGGCTTGTTCACTCCGCAAGACTCGCTGCTAGAGCTGGAACGGTTGGCTGATACCGCCGGGCTGGTGGTGGTTGGCAGTATCTCGCAGCGCTTGAACAAGCCAGACGCAGCCACGCTGATCGGGTCAGGCAAGGTGGCGGAGCTCAAGGAGCTGGTGGAGGAGCAACGGGCAGACCTGGTTATATTTGACGAGGAACTTTCGCCGCGGCACCAGCGCGAACTTGAAACTGTGTTGGGTGAAGGTGTGCGCCTGCTGGACCGCACGGCGCTGATCCTCGATATTTTTGCGCAGCACGCGCGCACCAGTGAAGGCGCGCTACAGGTGGAGCTGGCGCAGCTTGAGTACCGCCTGCCGCGCCTCACGCGGCAGTGGACGCATCTGGCGCGCCAGGCGGGCGGCGGTGGCGGGCGCGCCGGTGGAGTTGGGGGCGTGGGATTGCGCGGCCCGGGCGAGACGCAGCTTGAGGTTGACCGGCGTGAAATCTCACGGCGCGTATCGCAGCTTAAAGCTGAGATTGAGAAAGTGCGCGCACATCGCGCCCGGCACCGCGTGCAGCGCAAGCGTACCGGCACGCCGGTTGTGGCGCTGGTGGGATACACCAATGCGGGCAAGTCCACATTGCTGCGTGCGCTCACAAGCGCTGATGTCTATATTGCAGATCAGCTTTTCGCAACGCTTGACCCAACCACGCGGCAAATTAGCCTGCCCGATGGACAGACGGCGCTCATCACAGACACGGTGGGCTTCATACAAAAGCTGCCCACCGCATTGGTGGCTGCATTCCGGGCAACGCTCGAAGAGATAGCCGAAGCGGACCTACTGCTGCATGTGGTGGACTGCACCCATCACAATGCTTGCGAGCAAGCTGAGGCGGTGGAGCAAACACTGGGAGACTTGCATATGGACAACTTGCAGGTGCTCACGGTGCTCAACAAGATGGACGGCGTGGTGCCGCCCAAGGTACTTTCTGATCTAAAGGCGGTGTACCCGGAGAGCGTGATGATCTCCGCGCTGGCCCGCAAAGGCCTGGACGAGCTGCTGAACCAAATTCAACACAACCTGAACCGATATATGCAGGATGTGGAATTGTTGCTGCCGCATACGGCCGGGCAGTTGCTGGCTGCGTTCCACCAATACGGCCGCGTGCGTTCGGTCAAACATCTGGCAAAGGGCGTGCGCGTAAGTGGCCAGCTGCCGCGCGAACGACTGGCCGACTTTGTTGATTACGCGACAAAGGCTTCATCTGCCGGGCAGTCACTGCCGGCGCAGGACGACGAATAATGTTTTAGGGCGACTGGGGCTTGCGCTGACTAGCGCTGCGCAGCGCATCCGGCGCTTTAGTCGGGACTGAGGCATGCAGCGCCCTGCGCCGATGCGATGGTGGCAGTTACGGCTTAAAAATCTTTGTCACCTTCACCACGCACGGTGCGGTCGTGTAGGTGAAATTGCCAAAGCGGACGATGCCGAAGATTTTGATGGGTTTGTCCGCTTGGATGATTGTCTTGGTGTTTGTACGCACCACCACTTGGCTCGCTGTGTAGCGAAACTGGGGAAGTTGTTCAACCTGATTTATTCCACGCCCCACATCGACCGCAATTGGAATGAACCGGTCCGGTTTGTCGTTGGGCAATCCAATGCCCAACACGTACACTGTTTCGCGAGTGTAAATGTTTGCTGGCACGCGCATTGTGCCGGTAAGTTCCACGGAGGTTTCGGGGGGCACGAGGCATGTGCGTTCCAGCAGTATCGGAATTGGCGTCGGCGTGGGCAGCGGGGTGGAGGTGGCTTCATTCGCAATCGACCCCACAGACTTGCAACCCGCAGCGACGAACAGCGCAAGGACCGCCAAGTGTACTAACCGCATGCTGCCATTTTACACGCTCGTAGCGTCTGCTGGGCCGCATTGTCTGCGGCAAGATCCATAGTGCGATTGGACCGGTGATATGATTATTGAGATGTTTGCGCGCATGCATTCGATAGTAACAAACGGCAGGGTGCGGTTTTTCTTTTTTGCACTGATTGCGAGCGGCGTGGCGCTGCTTGCCCGTGCCCCAAATCTTCCGGGTGGTCTCGCAATTGCGAGCAGTCGGTTGCATGTATTCTCCACCATCTTCCAGGGAATTTTTATCGAAGCGGTGCCTTTCTTGCTGCTGGGTAC
>OFRL01000160.1_pt1 | contig 37237 bp, 35 predicted proteins | sample 1543121 | NCBI WGS metagenome assembly OFRL01 (sample SAMN07774228, study PRJEB24372) | wastewater metagenome | isolation source: Lake Maggiore Cannobio | place: Italy: Cannobio | collected 2016-01
GCGCGACTTTCTGGCGCAGGGCGCGCGCATAACCGCCGGAGTTGGGGTTGCGGCATTGCTCGGCAATCTCGGAAATTGGGCGTTGTCGTATGCGGCCGATAAGGAACCGATCAAGATCGGGATTCTCCATTCGTTGAGTGGCACAATGGCGATCAGCGAAGTGTCGCTACGCGATACCGTGCTGATGGCGGTTGAAGAAATTAACGCCAAGGGCGGCGTGCTGGGCCGGCAGATTAAACCGGTCATCGTCGATCCGGCCTCGAATTGGGATCTCTTTGCCGAAAAGGCAAAACAATTGCTCCTGCAGGATAAAGTGGCCGTGGTGTTCGGGTGCTGGACCTCCGTCAGCCGGAAATCGGTGCTGCCGGTGTTCGAGAAGAATAACGGATTGCTCTTCTATCCCGTTCAGTATGAAGGGGAAGAGTGCTCGCGCAACGTCTTTTATACTGGCGCGGCCGTGAATCAGCAGGCGGTGCCGGCGGTTGAATATCTGATGAGTAAGGAAGGTGGCGGATTCAAGAAGTTCTATCTGCTCGGAACGGACTATGTGTATCCGCGTACGACGAACAAAATCCTCCGCGCTATGCTGCTCGCCAAAAAAGTGCCAGAAGCGAGCATCATGGAGGAGTACACGCCCTTCCATCATCAGGATTATCAAACCATCGTCGGGAAGATTAAGAAGTTTTCAGCCGGCGGTGGCGCGGCGGTCATCAGCACGATTAACGGCGACAGCAATGTGCCGTTCTACAAGGAGTTTGCGAATCAGGGGCTGCGCGCCGAAGATGCCCCGATCATCGCGTTCAGTGTAGCGGAAGATGAACTGCGGGGCATGGATACCTCAGCCCTCGCCGGCCATCTGGCTGCCTGGAACTACTATCAGAGCGTGGAGACTCCACAGAACAAGCAGTTCGTCGCAAACTTCAAAGCCTACTGCAAGAAGAACAACTTGCCAGACGGCGACAAGCGGGTGACGGATGATCCGATTGAAGCGGCGTATTTTGGTGTTCATATTTGGAAGCAGGCGGTTGAGAAAGCCGGCTCCATCGATGTCGACAAAGTGCGCAAGGCGGTCTATGGTCAGAAGTTCCTCGCGCCGGGCGGAGAGATTATGATGGATCCGGGGAATCAGCATACCCATAAACCGGTTTTGATCGGCGAAATTCTCAAAAACGGTCAGTTTAAGATTGTCTCGCGCTCAAAAGGGCTCGTGAAGCCGGAGCCCTGGAGTGAGTACACCAGCCCCGATAAGGGCTGCGACTGGATCACGCATCAAGGCACGTACTCAAAGAAGGGCTGAGAGCGGTACGCAGTTTCTCCGTCGAGCTAGCCCAGCCGTTCCGGGCCATCCCCGCAAAGGGGATCCGGGGCGGCTGGAGCCTAGTTTGGCCTAAAAATGAACATGATGGATGTAGAGTACTGATGGCACTATCACGGGTTCGTACGGGAATCGTCGCACTGATATTCGCCGTAGGCCTGTGCCAAAGCTTTTCGGTGCAGGCAACCGACCTGGATACCGTAAATTTTTCTTCCGTCGCGAGTGCCACGGAGTTGGAAGACATGCGTGCGCGCGTTGCGCAGCTTGCTGGGGAAGATGCGGCCGTGCAACAGCAGGCGTTGCGCGCGTTGGTCGAGGTGGGTGATGCGGCGACACTCGATCGGTTGGAGCAGGTGCTTGAGAATGCCGATCGCGCCACCCGTGTGGCGGTGAAGCCGATTAAGACCCTGCTGAAGAACAAACTCAGTCTGACCAGCAACGATGAAGCCGTCAGGCGCGCGGCGGCCAGTGACCTTGGCGCATCCGGCCAAGCAGTGGCCGTCCCCTGGCTGGAGGCCGCGGCGGCTAGGGAGCCACAGTATTGGGTCCGCTATGCCATGGAAGAGTCGGCCGCGTTGCTCAGCCTTGTCGGGGAAGATCCCGTAGCGCGGGCGGCGGCGGCCAGAACGCTGGGAGAGCTGAAAAGCCAGAATGCGCTCCCGGCACTGAAAGAACTGGCACAGCAGTTGTCCGGCGGGGCCGGTGCGCTCAACGCTAACAATCTGGTCCGATCCGCCGTCACAACGGCGATCGAGCGGATCGAGGTCTGGAGTGTCTGGGCCGGCGTATTTGAAACCCTCTTTCGTGCCGTGAGCCTCAGCTCTATTCTCTTGATTATGTCACTGGGCCTGGCGATTGTCTTCGGTCTCATGGGGGTCATCAACATGGCTCACGGCGAGCTCATGATGGTGGGGGCCTATGCCACCTTCATGACGCAAGAGCTCTTCAGGGCCTATCTGCCCCCCTCAATCTTCGACGCCTATTTTCTTGCCTCACTACCCATCGCGTTTCTGGTGGCTGGGGCCTTCGGCCTGTTTCTCGAAGCCACCGTGATCCGCTTTCTGTACGGCCATCCCCTAGAAACGATGCTAGCGACTTGGGGCGTCAGCCTGGTGCTTATTCAACTCGCGCGCGTCCTGTTCGGAGATTTGACCGCTGTGACGGCACCGGCCTGGTTGCGCGGTGGCGCGCAAATGCTGGCCGGCGTCTATCTCCCCTACAATCGGCTATTTATCATCGTGCTGTCGATCGTCTGTGTTGTTGGGATTTATACGGTGCTCTTTTGCTCGAACCTCGGGCTGCGGGTCCGGGCGGTCACCCAGAATCGCAATATGAGCGCCTGCTTGGGAATTCCGACCCGAACCGTCGATGCCTACACCTTTGCGTTCGGCTCTGGGTTGGCGGGGCTTGCCGGCTGTGCGCTCACGCTGGTCGGCAACGTCGAACCCGGCCTAGGGCAGAATTACATCGTCGACTCATTCATGGTGGTGGTGACAGGGGGTGTCGGCAAACTAGCCGGCACAATCGTAGCGGCATTAGGTATCGGCAGCCTGAATAAATTTCTTGAGCCAAGTTTTGGCGCGGTCTATGGCAAAGTCCTCATCCTAGGGCTGGTTCTCTTGTTCCTACAACTCCGTCCGTCCGGGCTCTTTGCCGTCAAGGGGCGCCATGCGGATTAGCTGGAGCAATACGAGCCTCCCAGCTAGCGACGGGCAGCCGATCGGAGAACGCCCAAATGGTGTCTTCTGGCTGATCGGACTGTTCCTCCTCGTCATCCTCCCAACGTTTAACGTTCTGCCTGGTGAGGACTCGTGGCTGTATGTTTCGGACTTCACGCTAAACCGGTTCGGGAAGTTTCTCGCCTTTGCCATTCTGGCTCTTGGGCTCGACCTCATCTGGGGCTACACCGGCATTCTGAGCCTCGGGCAGGGCGTTTTTTTCGGCATCGGTGCCTACTGCATCGGAATGCATCTGATGTTGACGATTGGCTCGGAAAGCGTTTATGGCAGCGCGTTGCCCGATTTCATGGTGTGGAATCAGGTCAAGGAACTCCCCGTCTTCTGGGCGCCCTTCCACAGCTTTCTTGCGGCGGTGGGGTTAGGCATTCTCCTGCCGATGCTGAGCGCCTGGATCTTTGGCCTGCTGGCGTTTCGGAGTCGGATCAAGGGCGTGTATTTCGCCATTATCACGCAGGCCGTGGCCTTATCCGCCTGGCTGGTTTTCAACCGCAACGAAACGAACTTGGGTGGGACCAACGGACTGACCGATTTCAAGCAGCTGCTAGGATTTCGTCTGAGCGAGCCAGGGACGCAGCGGATGCTTTATGTAGTGACCGTGCTGGCGTTAGGTGGGGCATATTTTCTCTGCCGGTGGATCATTCAGTCGCGAACGGGCAAGGTGCTACTCGCTATCCGCGACAGCGAGCAGCGCGTCCTGTTCTCCGGATACTCGCCAGCGAACTATAAAGTCTTCGTGTTCGTGGTATCGGCAGGGCTCGCGGGACTCGCCGGGTTGTTGTATGTGCCGCAAGTGGGGATTATCACTCCGGGGCAGATCGGCGTGCTCCCTTCACTCGAAATGGTAATCTGGGTGGCCGTGGGTGGACGAGGCACCTTGGTTGGCGCCATCATTGGCGCAATCAGTGTCAATTTTGGTCGCAGTCTTTTGACGAATTATTTCCCTGAACTCTGGCCCTTCTTTCTGGGAGGGCTCTTCATCGCAGTCGTGCTGCTATTTCCTGATGGCTTAGTTGGGCTGATGCGGTACATGAAGCCCGATGCGATCCGGAGCTTGCTTGTGAAGGCCCCCCGCGCGCAGGACGAGGCACGGCCATGAGCGACAAGGGCTCGATCATCTACCTGGAAGGCGTCGTCGTCGATTACGACGGGTTTAAGGCGCTGAACCATTTGAACTTCATCGTCAACTACAATGAATTGCGCGTCGTCATCGGACCAAACGGAGCGGGCAAGACGACGCTCCTCGATGTGATTTGCGGCAAGACGAAGCCCTCACGCGGCCGTGTCATCTTCAGCAAGGATGTCGATCTAATCGGGAAGCCGGAAGATGAGATTGCGAAGTTGGGGATCGGCCGCAAGTTTCAGGCTCCCTCGATCTACGGCAACCTGACGGTCTGGGAAAATCTCGATTTGTCGTTGAAGCGGGACAGTAAAGGGGTCTTCCCCACGCTTCTCAGCCGATCCACTCCTACCGAGCGCGAGAGGATTGCAACGACGTTGGAAACGATTGGACTGCGGGACCATCCATACCGGCGGGCGGGATCGCTCTCGCATGGACAGAAACAGTGGCTGGAGATTGGCATGGTGATTCTGCAGGATCCTGCGCTGTTACTCGTCGACGAACCGGTCGCCGGCATGACGGACAAAGAAACGGAGCAGACGGGTGTCTTGCTCCAAGCCCTGGCGGAGAAGCACGCAGTGATTGTCATTGAACATGATATGGAATTTGTTAGGCAGATTGCCCGCACGGTTACGGTGTTGCATGAGGGGACTGTGATCTGTGAGGGCTCGGTCGATGTCGTGCAAGCGGACAGTCGGGTTCAGGAAATTTATCTAGGACGTCAGAAGGTTGGCCACTAGCCATGCTGCAGCTGCACCGCATCAACGTCTACTATGGCGAGAGCCATATTCTGCGCGACGTCTCGTTCACGATTGAGGCGGGACAGGTCGCTTGTCTGATGGGGCGCAACGGGGTGGGCAAGACCACTACCTTGAAGGCCATTATGGGCCTGTTACCGGTGCGATCCGGGGCGATTGTGATGGACGGGGCGGATATCACCACAGGAGCGACGGACCGTCGGGCGAGAAAAGGACTGGCCTATGTCCCCCAAGGACGTGAGATTATTCCGCATCTGACCGTACGGGAAAACCTCCAGCTCGGATTCTGGGCGCAAGGCACGAAGAGCGATCGAACTACCGAGAAAGCCGCCTTCGATGAGGTGTATCAGTTGTTCCCGAAGCTCACCCAAGTTCTTGAGCGGCCCGGCGGGGTCTTGAGTGGTGGAGAGCAACAACAATTAGCGATTGGCCGTGCGATCCTCTCCGCCCCTAAAGTCCTCTTGCTCGATGAGCCGACAGAAGGTATTCAGCCCTCCGTCGTCGATCAGATTGAAGACGTCATTATCGGCTTTAAAAAAACTAGGCGTTTCGCTATCCTCCTCGTGGAGCAGGGCCTGCACTTTGCCGCTCGGCTGGCCGATGCCTACGTCATCATGGCCAAGGGAGCGGTGGTAGCCGCGGGCAGGACGAATGAATTGAGCGCCGACGAGGTCAAGCGGCATTTGGTAGTGTGAGCGATCAGGCTGCAGGTGTTTTCTCTTTCCTTGCTGCTTGCGCACACAGAATCCATTAGAGCGCCCGAGGGTGGGCTGTGCTCGCTCAACGCGCGCAGGAGAGAATACCCCCGCAGCCTTAGAGGGTCACGGGCGAGGATGGGAGTGAGGGGATTATGCATTTGACGCCGAGAGAGCAGGAAAAGCTCCTAATTTATGTTGCGGCCAATCTGGCCAAGGAACGCAAGGCACGCGGGTTAAAATTGAATTATCCGGAGACGATGGCGTTTCTCGCTGCGGCAATTCTAGAAGGGATTCGCGACGGACGCTCCGTATCGGATTTAATGAGCTATGGCGCGACGTTATTGAAAAAAAGTGATGTGATGCCCGGCGTGGGAGAGATGATTCCCGAGATTCAAATAGAAGGCACGTTCCCCGACGGAACAAAACTTGTGACGGTTCACGAGCCGATTCGATAGGTGGTGCCACATGAAGAAGAAGACGTCGTCAAAAGCCCACAAAAAGCCGGTGAAGCGGAAAATTGCTGCGAAGCCGGCGAAGAAGGTCTCGCTTCAGCCCGCCCCTGTGACCCCTGGTGAAGTGATTCTCGGGGAAGGCGACATCATCGCATTGAATGGTCGGGAGTGCGCTGAACTGACGGTCTCAAACGTTGGTGACCGACCGATCCAGGTGGGGTCACACTGTCACTTTTTTGAAGTGAATCGGGCGCTACGGTTTGACCGTGAAAGAGCCTATGGCTTCCGCCTAGAAGTGCCAGCTGGAGCGGCCGTGCGATTCGAGCCGGGAGAGGAGAAGCGTGTGACATTAGTGGCGCTCGGTGGCAATCGGGTGGTTTATGGGATCAATGGCCTCGTGAATGGCCGGCTTGACGATCCAACGGTGAAAGTGAAAGCTCTTGCGCTAGCGTATGAGCAAGGATTTATTGTAACTAAAGGTTAATCGATCGGAGCTCCAGCGAAAGGAGAAAGGCTGGTAAAACGGTTTCCGGCAAGACCGTAGAAAATGTCAAAACCAGAGATGTATCTTCTGAGATACGTTATGGGCTTTGACTAGCTGAGAAGAAAACTGGAAACTAGTTTCAACAGTCGTTACCCCATGAAGCTTACCCGGCGGCAATACAACGACCTCTACGGACCGACGGCCAACGATCGCATTCGCTTGGCCGACACCGATCTTCTCATTGAAATTACCCGCGATCTGACAGTACCTGGCGAGGAAGCGAAGTTTGGCGGGGGCAAAGTGATCCGTGACGGGATGGGGCAGTCGCCGGCCGCCACGCGTGCAAAGGGGGCCCTTGATCTCGTCATTACCAACGCCATCATCATCGACTGGTGGGGCATCGTGAAAGCCGACATTGGAATCCGTGACGGCCGCATTGTTGGTATCGGCAAGGCCGGGAATCCAGATTTGATGAGTGGCGTTACGAAAGGAATGGAGATTGGAGCTTGCACTGAGGTGCTCTCAGCAGAAGGCAAGATTATTACCGCGGGCGGCATTGATACACATATCCATTTCATCTGTCCGCAAATTATTACGGAAGCGATTGCGAATGGACTGACCACTTTGATCGGCGGAGGAACCGGCCCCGCGACGGGGACGAATGCGACAACTTGTACGCCGGGTGCGTGGAACCTGCACCGTATGCTGGAAGCGGCCGATGGGTTCCCGATCAACCTCGGATTTCTGGGGAAAGGGAATTCATCGCTGCACGATGGATTGCGGGAGCAAGTCGAGGCGGGTGCAATCGGGCTCAAACTGCATGAAGATTGGGGGACAACTCCGGCAGCGATTTCGACCTGTCTCGATGTGGCGGAGGAGTATGACGTGCAGGTGGCGATCCACACCGACACGTTGAACGAAGCTGGGTTCGTCGAAGACACCATCAAAGCGTTCAAGGGACGCACCATTCACTCCTTTCACACGGAAGGAGCGGGCGGTGGGCATGCACCAGACATCATTAAAGTGTGTGGTGAGCCCAACGTCCTGCCTTCGTCCACAAATCCGACAATGCCGTTTACCGTCAACACGATGGACGAACATCTCGACATGCTCATGGTCTGCCATCATTTGAATCCACGTGTGCCGGAGGATATTGCCTTTGCCGAGTCGCGGATTCGGCGCGAAACGATCGCCGCCGAAGACATTCTGCATGACATGGGTGCCATCAGCATCATGTCCTCTGATTCACAAGCGATGGGGCGTGTGGGCGAGGTAATCATTCGCACCTGGCAGACGGCACATAAGATGAAAGTGCAACGCGGGCATCTGTCGCAAACGGCGGCGGAGAGGCTGCTCGGTAGTAATGATAATTTCCGCGTACGGCGCTATATCGCCAAGTACACGATCAATCCAGCGATTGCGCATGGGATTGCGCACGAAGTGGGATCGGTCGAAGTCGGTAAGCTGGCAGATCTGGTCCTGTGGAAGCCGGCGTTCTTCGGGGTGAAGCCTGACATTGTGCTGAAGGGTGGGTTTCCGATGTCGGCGGCAATGGGCGATCCCAATGCTTCTATTCCCACGCCGCAGCCGGTGCTGACGCGATCAATGTTCGGAAGTTTTGGTCGTGCACCCTTTGCCACAAGCCTGACGTTTCTCTCGAAGTCAGCCATGGACCAAGAGGTCCATAAAAAGCTCGGCTTACAGAAGCGTGTGGCAGCGGTGAAGAAGTGCCGCGGGATTGGCAAGCGGGACATGAAGCTCAACGATGCGCTACCGCACATGGAAGTCGATCCCGAAACTTATATTGTCAAAGCCGACGGTCAAATTCTGACATGCGATCCGGTGGCGGTGTTACCCATGGCGCAACGTTACTTCCTGTTCTAATACGCGGATGGCGCGGGAGGTCATTTTGATGAGCCTTCTGGAAAAATCTGAGTAGGCAATGGATACACGGGCGTTTCTCAAAGGCTTTCGCTTCGTCGATAGTTTTTTCCCTTCTGGAAGCTATGCCTACTCGTCTGGATTGGAGGCGGCGGTGCAGGGGGGCGCCGTCAAGAACTCGGAGGAGTTCTCGCACTTTGTACTAGAAGTACTGACGACTGGGCTGGGGAAGCGGGAAGCGGTTGCGGCAGGATTCGCCCATGACGCCATTGTGTTCGGGGCTCTTGAAATCGCCGTGAAGACCGACTGGGAGCTAGAGGCGATGAAGCTGGGGCGGGAATTGCGGATGGCGAGCCGCCAGATGGGGCGGCAGGTAGTTCGCTCGGCAGCGGAACAGAGCGACCGACACCCATTGATCCAGGATTACTTGGTGGCGGTCGAGGCGGGGCAGTCACCGGGGCATATGGCTGTTGCCATGGGTCTCACGTTAGCGGCCGCTGGCTGGTCGAAAGCGGACTTGATCGCCGTCTTTCTGTATCAGGCCGCTACGGGGTATGTCGCCGCGGCTATGAAGTTACTTCCAATCGGTCAGCGTGAAGGCCAACAGCTACTGGATGGCTGGCTCGATATTATCGAGCGGATAGGTCAGGACGCAGCGCCACAACGGGCCTTGTCCTCCTGGTCGCCGGTTCAGGATATCTACGCCATGCGACATCGCCAGTTGGAGTCACGGTTGTTCCGGTCGTAGAGAAGAAAGCACACGCTATGCATCGTGACGATGAACATTTCTGCGGCACAGGGCGTGTGACGGTGGCACGGGTGCGCCAGATACCGGTCATTGGCGTCGGTGGGCCAGTGGGGTCAGGGAAGACGATGCTGGTGGAAGCGCTCTGCCTGCAGCTGCGCGATCGCTACAGTCTCGCGGTAGTTACGAACGATATTTTCACGAAAGAAGACGCGGAGTTTCTCGCTAAACGAGGCGCACTCCCGCACGACCGAATTCTCGGCGTCGAAACCGGAGGCTGCCCGCACACAGCGATTCGCGAAGATGCATCGCACAATCAGGAAGCACTGGATGATTTGCTCAAGCGCCATCCAGACGTTGAACTGATGTTTGTCGAAAGTGGAGGGGACAATTTAGCCGCCACCTTCAGCCCGGAGCTAGCCGACAAAGTTATCTACGTCATTGATGTGGCCGCTGGTGACAAAATTCCGCGTAAAGGCGGGCCTGGTATCACGCGCTCTGATCTGCTCGTAATCAATAAGATTGACCTTGCGCCACATGTAGGTGCCGAGTTGTCCGTGATGGATCGGGACAGCCGGAAGATGCGTGGCGAGCTGCCGTTTCTCTTCACCAATCTCAAGACTGGGCAGGGCCTCGCTCATGTCGTCGCTTGGATTGAGCAATTTATTCCGCGCCACGCCCACCGTCACTGACAAAAGGCTTACTGTGATCCATCCGGCTGTGCACGATTCGGCTCTGGATACTGTCGGTCGGCACGGGTCGCTGAGCTATACCTTTAAACGCGAGGGGGCGCGTACGGTTCTCACCCACTCTGCCTGTTCGAGCCCCTGGCATTATTTTCCTCCCACTTTTCTCGACGACAGCGGCTGTGCCTATACCTGGCTGGTGAATCCGTCAGGCGGTCTAGTCGGCGGTGATTATCTCACGGTTACCGCGCAACTGCAGGCACACACGCATGTGATGATGACGAGTCCTTCGGCGAACCGTATCTACCGGAGTGAGGGTAAGTCGGCCGAACAGGAGATCCGTCTGACCGTTGGGGCTGGTGCCCGAATGGAATGGCTACCGGAGGTCACGATCCCATTCGCTGGCTCCCAATTTCGTCAGTCGATTCACATCGATCTCGCGCCGGGTGCGACGGTGGTACTGTGGGACGCCATGGCGTCTGGGCGTGTGGCAAGCGGTGAGCGATGGATGTTTGCGAGCTATGAGAACGAGATCGTGATCCGAACGACAGCGGGCGCGGCAGCAGTGGAACGCTTCTTGGTGACACCCGATTCGGTCGGGACTATGGTGAAAAGCTGGGACTATGTCGGGTCGCTCTTTGTGGTCGGGGACTCGGTCGACCTGGATCGGCTGGCTATCTTGGAAAGCAAGCTGGATGAGTTATGCGGTCAACAGCCCCGTGAGTTGCTTGGTGGCGTCTCTAGACCTGCCGTCCCTGGACTGGTGGTGAAAGTGGTGGCACAATCGGCTCCGGTACTGGCCGACTTCCTTGAAGCGGCATGGCAGAACATACGTGAAATTCTGTGGGCATTACCAGTCGCAGCACTGAGACGGTATTAGCGTCCCGTTGAGATGGAGATATCGTCTATGATGCGCCAGACGCGCCTTAGAGGTTCAGCATTGGGAAACGCGGGAGCGCCGTATCGTGGATACCCGAGAGCCTCAGAACAACATCGTACAGCTGTTGCGCGCGCTCTGATTTGACGGGCTCGAACCCGTGGCCGAGGATGGCCTTGTTGGCTGCGTCGAGTAGCGGTTTCATCGTTGGCCACTCACGCAGAAAGGCTTGGCCCATCTGGTCGCCTAACTCAGCCAGCGCGCGGAACTGCGCCTGCATAGGCAGCTTGTACTTACCGTCGAGGTCTTCTAGCCAACACGATCGACAGGTTTCTTGCAGCGCCTGGGGTAACTGCTCCGGCTGTACATCCCAGATTTTGATCGTGTAGTGTTTGAACAGTTGCCGTTGGGCGAACGCTTCAAGGGCACGAATCAATAAAACCATGGCGGTTTCTGAATCATGCGTGCCATGCAGCCGCCGGTCGGCATGAGCCAGCAAGTCCAGCGCCTGCAGGTCTTTGACGGGAGCAGGATCGAGGACGAGCCTTTCTAGAAATCCCGCATTCGCTTTGACTAAGGGCAACACCACCTTGAGCCCTTGAGGTCCACCCCAGATCAACGCCAGATCGAAAGCCTTGACAGCGTTCTTCAACTTCTCCCAGGCCTGCCGATAATGGAACCGCTCCCACAGATCGTAGCCATCGGCCAGATCGGCAAAGGCCCGATATAGAGGCTTTTGCCCGCCGCTTACCCGGGCTTCGATCTCGCGGAACAGCTTTGCAGCGGCGGCAAACATTCCTTGATTAAACAGGTTGCACCCCTCGCGGCGCGAACCAGAGGCCGCTTCGTCCCAGGGGTTCCCCTGCGTCCAAAGGAACGGCTTACCGGCAATATCGATTCGATCGTCATCCTGTCCCTCTCGTGCCGACACGAGCGAGACGATCCGCGAACTATGAGACAGAGTGGCCAAGGTCAGAGCGCTGGCCATGGCCGGCGTGGCCCCCGTCATATCGACGACCAGCTCGCCCGGCTGCACGTCCCAGGTTCGCAACATCTCCGGAAGCGCTTGTGCGAGCACTCGATAACAGTGGAGGAATTCGTCAGGCTCCTCCAGCATTACCCAATCCCACCGTCGAGGCATCTGCTCAATCTTCGGCTGAACCTCCGACTCCACCAACCCCTTCGCCCCTGTTGGCAACACAAAACAGAGCGAATCCGGGTGCAGGCGGTTAATGGAATAGATCGTCGTCGCCGCCGCATCAGTCAGCGCGATCACGAGAGCTTTGACTGGTTGGTCTTGTGCCATTGCGCGCGGACTATACCACAGGGCCACGTAAAAGCCTTTGGCCGGTCTAGTTTGACAGGCGGCAGCTGGTTGCCTAAAATCGCCCCATGAAAGAATTGGTTCTCAGCGCCTTTGCCGAAAGCGCGTCCGTCAAGCAACAGTTTGCGCGCGACCATGCGGATCGTATCGACGAGCTCATGGCGCAGCATGTCCTTCAGCAGATAGGCGCTGGCGCCGGCCTGCAGCGCGCGGACCGCGCGTACGTCACCACGGTAGGTGGTCAGCACGATGATGCGCGCGCGCGGGTCCATCGCGCGGATCCGCACGATCGCTTCCACACCATCCAGCCGTGGCATCTGCAGGTCCATCAGCACCACGTCGGGCTGCAGCCGCTGGTAGCAGGCGATGGCTTCCTCGCCATCGGCGGCTTCGCCGAGCAGGCGCAGATCGGGTTGTGCGCCCAGCAGCGCCGCCAGGCCGTCACGCAGCAGCGGGTGGTCGTCGACCACCAGCACGCCGATCAGGGCAGGGGACTCAGTCATGGTTTGCTTTACTCCAGGGCCAGCGCCAGCGCGATGGGCGGCGGTGATACAGGCGCCGGGCGGGAACCGCCAGCGCGACTTCGGTTCCCAGTCCGGCGCGGGTCCACAGCTGTAGTTCCGCACCGAGGCGCTGCGCGCGCTCACGCATGCCCTGCAGGCCCCAATGACCATGGCCGGCATTGTCGTCGGCGATGCCGACGCCATCGTCGCGCACGTGCAGCAGGAAGCACCGCGTGCCGTAGGACAGCTCCACTTCGATGGCGCTGGCGTTGGCGTGACGCAACGCATTGCGGATCGCCTCACGCCCGATCAGGAACACTTCTTCGGCCGCGTCGGCCTGCAGCGGTGGCGTTGCACCTTCCACGGTCAGGCGCAGTGGGTTGGTGCCATGCCCGGCGTACTCGGCGTGCACATCGGCCAGTGCCGAAGCGAGGTCGCGGCCAGCGAACGGTCCCTCACGCAGGGCATTGACCCGCTCGCGGCCCTCGGCCAGGTTGCGCTCGGCCAGTTGCATCGCCGATTCCAGCTGGCCGCGTACCTGCTCCGGGGTCTGCGGCGACTGGCTGATCGCGTGCAGGCGCAGGATCAGGCCCTGGCTGCCCTGCAGCAGGGTGTCGTGCAGGTCGCGTGCGATGCGTTCGCGTTCGCCATTGCGTTCCTGCAGGCGCGCGCGGAACAGCGCGGCCAGCTGCCCGCTGCGGATGCGCACCGCCATCACCAGCAGTGCGAGGATCGCGGCCGCACACAGCAGCTTGAACCACACCGTCTGCATGAAAGTGGGGGCGATGCGGAAGCTGCGACTGGCCGGTGCAGTGCTCCAGATGCCGTCTTCGTTGGCGGCTTCCACCTCGAACCGGTAGTTGCCCGGAGCGAGGTTGGTGTAATACGCGCGGGTGCTGCTGCCGGCATCCTGCCAGCCGTCGTCGACGCCGGACAGGCGATAGCGGTAGCGGTTGCGCTCCGGGCGCGCCAGCGACAGCGCCACGTAATCGATCTGCAATTGGCTGGTGCCGGCCGGAAGGCGCAGGCCATCGCGCAGTGGCTCGTGCTCACTGCCATACAGCACTTCGCCGATGCGCACGCTGGGCGCCATGGTGTTGACGTGCGAGCGGGTGGTGTCCAGCCAGGCCAGGCCCTGGTTGGTGGCCAGCCACAGCAGTCCGTCATCGGCCAGCGTGGCGGTGGCGATCGGTCCGCTCTGCAGGGCGATGCCCGGCATGCCATCCACTGCATCGAACAGGCGTGGCGTCACCGGCAGCCCGGTCCGCAGCGTCCGTCGCAGCTGATCGCTCCCCAGCCGGACCAGACCACGGCTGCCATTGAACCAGAGGTGTCCGTTCGGATCGGCCACCATGCCGGTGATGCCTTCCAGTACACCGGCCATGTCGGTTCGCACCGGAACGAAACGACCGTTGCCAACGCGCGCAGCCAGACCGGCTTCGCCGGCGACCAGCAGCAGGTCCTGGTGATGCAGCATTGCGGTGATCGGCCCCACCGACAGGCCCTGGCTGGCATCGAAGCTCTCGATGTGGCCCGCGCTCATCCGGCGCAGGCGGCCGTCGGCATAGCCGAGCAGAAGCTGGCCATGGGCATCCAGCGCCAGCGATGAGCAGGCCTGCTCGGGCAGGCGGACCTCGCGCTGCCATTGGCCATGCAGGTAGTGCAGGACGCCGCGTTCACCCGTGCATACCCAGGCCTGCGCGTCGTCGGGGAACAGCAGGGCGTGCAGCGGTTGCCCGGTGAACGGGGCCGGCAGCGGGATCAACGAGGTGTGGCCGGCGACCGTGCGCGCAAGATTGACCCAGTCGAACTGCCAGATCGGCGTGGGTGCCTGGCGCGCGGCGGCCTGCAGCTGCGGGGCACTGCCATCCAGCAGAGTGCGCCGCAGATCGTAGGGTTTGAGGTCTTCGCCATAGCCATACACGCGGCCATCGCTGGCCCGCACCAGCGAGCGGTAGGGATCACTCGGGCCCACTGCCAGGGTGTGCACGCTGCGTGCGCGGAAGCGGTTGAGGCCGAGGTTGGTGCCGACCCAGAGATTGCCTTCGCGATCGACGATGATCGGCACCGCGGAGGTGGCGGTCAGCCCGTGCGGCGAATCGAAACGCTCCATGCGCACGGCGCGGCTGCCGTCGAAGGTGATGCGGGCGACGCCGCCGTGCGGGCTCATCGTGGCCCACAGCGCGCCATCGGCAGTGAACTGCAGGCGTGCAGCAACCAGTTCCGGAAGACGCCGCGCTTCACGTTCGCTGGCCGCCAACAGGCCCTGCGCGTTGGCCAGGGGTGAGGTGCCGCGCACCCGGTCGGCCAACCACACTTCACCCTGCGGGCTTTCGGCCAGCGTTGCCATCTGCGAGACCGCGATGCCGGTGTCCTCGAACGTGGTCTGGCCGGCCGCACGCATCCAGATCTTCAGGTCGGCCAGCACCCAGAACCTGCCCCGGCTGTCGTGCAGCACCCACTGCACACGGCGTTCGGGCAGGCCGGCTGCGGCCGGCAGTGGCTGCCAGCGCTGTCCATCAAAGCGGCGCAGCCCGCCATTGATCGCCGCCCACAGCTGGCCCTGGCGATCCTGGCTGAAGCGTGGGACCACGCCGACCGGCACCCCCTGCTCGCGGCCGTAGTTGTGCAGCCTCCCCTGTGCGAACCGGCTGATGCCGGCCTGGAAGTAGCCGATCCACAGGGCACCGTCGGCGGCATGCGCCAGCGTGACCATGTTGGTGGACGGGAACTGGCTGCCGACGGGCGCTGCCTGCCGTTCGAAGCGACGGCCATCAAAGCGGTACAGGCCCGAGCCGGTGGCCAGCCACAGCAGGCCGTCGCGGTCCTGGGTGATGTCCCAGATATCGCCGGGTGCACCCTGGCCGACCCGCCACGCGGTGTGCTCGTAACCGGGCAGCCCGCCGCTCACCGGCGGGCGCTGCACGGCAAAAGCGGGCAGGGCGGTCAACAGCAGCAGGCACGTCAGCAGCGTCGGCAGGCGACGCAGGAACGTGAAGGGGCGGCCACGCATGGCGCGCATTCTGGCAGGTGCGGGGCAGTCCGGGGTGACCCGAACGGGGTAGGCGGTCGCCGCCGCGGTCGGTTATCACGCCGGCATGCCCTGTGGAGCCTGGCCATGCAGCGCCTGTTCGTGATGTTCCCCGACCGCGGGCCGGGCATCGGCCTGCTGTGGCTGCGGCTGTGCCTGTCCGCCGCACTGTGCACGCCCGGCACGCATGCGGGCGGGTGGTCGGCGCTGTGCCTGCTGGCAGTGCCGATGCTCACGCTGGGTGTGTTGACGCCACTGGCCGTGCTGATGGCGGCCGTGGGCCTGTTCGCGCAGCAGGCGCCGTGGTCACAGGTGGTGCTGCCCTTGGCGCTGTTGATGTTGGGCCCTGGCGCCTATTCACTGGATGCGCGGTTGTTCGGTCGTCGCCTGCTCGGGCGTCGGCCTCCCCCATTCGGGTAGGTGCTGGCCTCGACCGACGGGGGTAGGGCATCGTGCGGCGGCCACGCACCATGGGGCACCCCCTCGCGGCGTCCCGCATGGCCACCGTCTTTTCGCCCGATCCGCCCGCCGTGGCGCTGGCACCGCAGCAGGCCGCCGCATTGCAGCGCGCCCTGCGCTATGTCGATGAGCACCTGTCGCAGCCGCTGCGGGTGACCGAGCTGGCCGCAGCCGCCTGCGTCAGCCGCTTCCATCTGGTGCGCCTGTTCCGGACCGGTACCGGTGCAAGCCCGCTGCGCTACGTGCGCCGTCGTCGCATCGAACGTGCGCGCCAGTTGTTGCCGGTCGCGCAGCTGCCGATGTCCTGCCTGGCGCAGCAGCAGGGCTTCTTCGACCAGAGCCATTTCGTCCGCAGCTTCCGCGCCGAGACCGGCTGCAGCCCCGGCCAGTACCTGGCCGGCGATGCGGCCCTGTTGCTTCCCCCTGATCGTGTTTCCAACGGAGTCCAACCATGAGCCTTGCCACCGCCACGCCCGCCCCGGCCCTGTTGTCGCCCACCGACCATGCCTTGGTGCTGATCGACTTCCAGTCGCAGATGGCATTCGCCACCCACACCATCGATATCTCCGCGCTGCGCAACAACGTGTCTTTGATCAGCAAGGGCGCCAAGGGCTTCAACGTGCCGGTGCTGCTGACCACCGTCGCCGAAGCGTCGTTCTCCGGCCCGATGTTCCCGGAACTGCCGGAGATCTTCCCGGGCCAGACGGTGTTCGACCGCACCTCGATGAACACCTGGGAAGACCAGCCGGTGATCGATGAGATCAACCGCATCGGCAAGCGTCGCCTGGTCGTTGCCGGCCTGTGGACCAGCGTCTGCATCGTCGGCCCGGCGCTGTCGGCGCTGGCGCAGGGTTTCGAGGTGTATGTGATCACCGATGCCTGCGGCGATGTCAGCGAAGAAGCCCACGAGCGTGCGATCACCCGCATGGTGCAGGCCGGTGCAGTGCCGATGACCAGCGTGCAGTACCTGTTGGAGCTGCAGCGTGACTGGGCGCGTGGCGAGACCTACGAGCTGACCACCGGCATCGCCCGCGACCACGCCGGTGGCTATGGCATCGGCATCCAGTACGCCAAGCGCATGTTCGGCGCGCAGGAAGGCGGGCACTGAGCATGCTGGCTGGCCATGGCCTCGACCTGGCCCTGCTGATGCTGCGCGTGGCAGCCGGGGGATTCCTGCTGCCACACGCGCTGGGCAAGCTGTTCGGTTGGTTCGGCGGTCCTGGGCTGGCCGGCTTCGCCACCGAACTGCGCGGTTTCGGCCTGCCAGCGGTGGCACCGCTGCCGCTGCTGCTGGCCCTGCTGCAGGTGCTGTCAGGGCTGGCCGTGCTGCTGGGCTGGCAGACCCGCGTCGCCGCGCTTGCAGCGGCGGCCTTCATCGGCTTCACCGTTCTGTTGGCCCTGCCCAAGGGCTGGTTCTGGATGCGCGGTGGCAGTGAGTACCCGTTGATGTGGACCACGGTACTGCTGGCCCTCGCGCTGACCGGGCCCGGCGCCTGGGCACTGGACGGCCAACGCCTTCCGGGAGATCTCGCATGAGTCACGATCCACTCGATCACGGCCGCCGCAACGTGGTGCTGGCCGGCAGTGCCGCGGTGGCGCTGGGTCTGGCCGGCCGTGCCGGTGCCGCACTCGATTCCACTTCCAAGGAGCGTCGCATGAGCACGCTGGTCATCCGCAATGCCCGCATCACCACCCTTGACCCACAGCAGCCGCATGCACAGGCACTGGCCGTGCAGGAAGGGCGTATTGTCGCCGTCGGCAGCGACGAGGAGATCATGCGTGGCTGGGGCAATGAAGCGACCCTGATCGACGCCCAGGGCCGGCGCCTGCTGCCCGGCCTCAACGACAGCCATACCCACCTGATACGTGGTGGCCTGAACTACAACCTGGAACTGCGCTGGGACGGCCTGCGTTCGCTGGGCGATGCCTTGGACATGCTGAAGGCGCAGGTCGACCGCACGCCTGCACCGCAGTGGGTGCGCGTGGTCGGTGGTTTCACCGCCACCCAGTTCAACGAGAAGCGCCTGCCCACGCTGCAGGAGCTCAACGATATCGCGCCGGACACGCCGGTGTTCCTGCTGCACCTGTACGACCGGGCGCTGCTCAACCGCGCCGCACTGCGTGCCTGTGGCTATACCAAGGACACCCCGGATCCGCCGGGCGGGCAGATCGTGCGTGATTCGCTAGGCAACCCGACCGGGCTGCTGCTGGCCAAGCCCAACGCGCTGATCCTGTACGCGACCCTGGCCAAGGGTCCGAAGCTGCCGATCGAGTACCAGGCCAATTCCACCCGTCATTTCATGCGTGAGTTGAACCGTCTCGGCATCACCTCGGTGATCGACGCCGGCGGTGGTTTCCAGAACTACCCCGAGGACTACCAGGTCATCGAGCAGCTGCACCGCGATGACCAGCTGACCGTGCGCATCGCCTACAACCTGTTCACCCAGAACAAGGGCAAGGAAGTGGATGACTTCCGCGGATGGAGCGAGATGCTGCAGCCGCGGCAGGGTGATGACCTGCTGCGCCACAACGGTGCCGGCGAGATGCTGGTGTTCTCCGCGGCCGACTTCGAGTTGTTCAACGAGCCGCGCCCGGAACTGCCGCCGGAGCTGGAGCCGGAACTGCACGATGTGGTGAAGCTGCTGGTCGAGAAGCGTTGGCCGTTCCGCATCCATGCGACGTACGACGAGAGCATCACCCGCATCCTCGATGTGTACGAACAGGTCAACCGCGAGGTGCCGTTCGATGGCCTGCACTGGTTCATCGATCACGCCGAAACCATCACCCCGCGCAACATCGAGCGCATCCGTGCGCTGGGTGGCGGCATCGCCGTGCAGCATCGCATGGCCTATCAGGGCGAAGCCTTCGTCGAGCGCTACGGCGTGCAGGCCGCGCGGCATACGCCGCCGGTCAAGCGCATGCTGGCCGAAGGCGTGCCGGTCGGTGCTGGAACCGATGCCACCCGTGTGGCCAGCTACAACCCGTGGGTGGCGTTGTCCTGGCTGGTGACCGGGCGCACCGTCGGCGGGCTGGCCCTGTATGGCGATGAGAACCTGCTCGAACGTGAGCAGGCACTGCGCCTGTGGACCCAGGGCAGTGCCTGGTTCTCCGGCGACGAAGCAGTGAAGGGTACGTTGAAGGTCGGCCAGTTGGCCGATTTCATCCTGCTCTCGGCCGATTTCTTCCGCGTGGATGATGCGCAGATTGCCGACATCACCAGCGTGTTGACCGTGGTCGGTGGCCGCATCGTGCATGCCGACGCCGACTATGCAGGGCTTGCGCCGCAGCTGCCGCCGGCGATGCCCAACTGGTCGCCGGTCAACCGGTTCGGCGGCTACCACGTCGGCGGTACCGCCAGCGGGTTGGCCGCCGCCCATCGTCACCATCACGGCGTAGCCTGCAGCACTCACGGTGCTCATGGTCATGCGGCCCGGCACGCGGCGCCCACCGATGACCTGACCGCGTTCTGGGGCGCGATGGGATGCTCGTGCTTCGCGTTCTGAGCCTGGCATTGCTGGCCGCACCGTCGCTGGTGCAGGCCTGCGACGGCGGTCATTGCAGCGACGCCGGTGACGGCCAACTGCAATGGGATGCGTCGCTGCGTGTGCGTGGGCTGTACTACGACCCGACCCGGTTCGGCATTGGCGGCAGCGAGGATGGCTATGGCCTGCTGCGTGCCTTGGCATCGGCCACCTATGTGGAAGACACCTGGCAGGCGAAGTTGCAGCTGGGTGTGCATGGTGAGAGTGGCAAGGCCGACGGCCCGGGTCGCACCGACCGCAGCGCGCTGGACGTGCAGCAGGCGTACTGGCGCTGGCAGCGCGATGGCTTCCATCTGCAACTCGGCCGGCAGGAAGCCGGCTATGGCAGTTCACGGCTGCTGTCGGTGCGCGACGGGCCGAACATTCGCCTGGCGTTCGACGGTGCGCGTGTGGGTTGGAAAGGCCGCCTGGGTACGCTTGATCTGATGGCATTGCGGCCAGTGGAAAACCGACCGGGTGCCTTTGATGATCGCGGCGAGCACGGTGCCCACCTGTGGGGTGCCTATGCCACCACGGTGCGGGGACAGGGCGCGGGACAGTGGGATCTGCATCTGCTGGACAACCGCCGCGAAGGCGCGCGCTTCGCCGCAGGCAGCGGTACCGAACGTCGACAGACCCTGGGCGCGCGCTGGTTCGGCCATGCCGGTGCACTGGACTGGAACAGCGAGCTGGTGGCGCAGGGCGGTGAACTGCGGACGACCGCCGGCACCCTCGATATCCGCGCCTGGACGCTGGCGACCGATACGGGGTGGCGCTGGACGAACCTGCCGCTGCAGCCGCGGTTGGGGTTGAAGGCCGACATCGCCAGTGGCGATGGCAACCTGCATGACGGCCGCCTGGGAACCTTCAACGCCTTGTTCCCGAAATCGGCCTACTTCAGCGAGGCCAGCCTGCTGGCCCCGGCCAACCTGATGGACCTCCAGCCGACCCTGACCCTGCGCCTGCACGACGCGGTGACGACGGAACTGGGCGTACAGATGGCCTGGAAGCATCGTCGTGCCGATGCGGTCTACACCACGCCGGCACCGCTGGTGGCGTTGCCAGGCAGCGCCGGTGGCGCGCGCCGCATCGGTAATCAATACAAATCCGAAACACGCTGGCAGGCCAGCGAACACTGGCAATGGCAGCTGCAGCTGGCCTGGGTCGATGCCGGTCCTGCACTGAAGCAGGCCGGAGGCCAGGACACGCTGTTCGCCTCGATCGTTGGAGCATGGCAATGGTGAACGCAACCGCGTCGCAACCCCCCGCACAGGCCGCAGGTGCCTGGTCCCCGCTGAAAATCCGGATGTTCCGCTCGATCTGGCTGGCGATCCTGGCCAGCAACATCGGCACCTGGGTCAACGATGTGGCCGCCGCCTGGGTAATGGCCGAGCGCACCGGCTCACCACTGATGGTGGCGCTGGTGCAGTCGGCCACCACGGTGCCGATCGTGCTGCTGGCGCTGGCCGCCGGCACCCTGGCCGACATCGTCGACCGCCGAAAGTACCTGCTGGCCACCCAGGGCTGGATGCTGCTGGTCGCCGCGGTAATGGCGGCCCTGACCGCGATGGACATGCTGACGCCGCAGCTGCTGGTGCTGCTGACCTTCTGCATGGGCTGCGGTGCGGCGATGGCGATGCCGGCACAGGCGGCGATCGTTTCCGAGTTGGTGCCGCAGCCGATGCTGGCCTCGGCGGTGGCGCTGAACTCGATCGGCATCAACATCGCACGCTCGATCGGCCCGGCCATCGGTGGCGTAATCGTGGCCCAGCTCGGTGCGGTCTGGGCCTTCGGTTTCAACGCCATCACCTTTGCCGCGATGCTGTTCGTGGTGTGGGGCTGGAAGCGCGACCCGAAACAGTCCAGCCTGCCGCCGGAAGGCTTCGGTGCCGGCCTGAAGGCGGGCCTGCGCTATGCCAGCCGCGCCGGGCGCCTGCAGGCGGTGTTGATCAAGTCGGTCGGCTTCTTCTTCTTTGCTGCAGCAATGAATGCACTGCTGCCGGTGGTGGTACGCGGCCAGATGCAGGGTGGGGCGGGGCAGTACGGCATGCTGCTCGGCTGCATCGGGATCGGTGCCGTGGGTGGTGCGTTGTTGCTGCCGAAGCTGCGCGCGCAGATGGATCGCGACCTGCTGGTGCTGCTGGCCACGCTGTCGCTGGCACTCAGCCTGGTCGGGCTGGCGCTGACCCGCAGCTGGTACGTGCTGCCATTGGTGATGCTGATCAATGGCTTTGCCTGGATCACCGTGCTGTCGTCGCTGCAGATTGCCGCGCAGACCGCAGTGCCAGCGTGGGTACGGGCGCGTGCACTGGCGCTGTACATCATGGTGTTCTCCGCTGGCATGGCGGCCGGTGGCCTGAGCTGGGGTGCACTGGCGCAGCGCACCTCGCCGGAGCTGGCCTTGCTGGTGGCTGCCGCGGGTGCGGTGATCGGCGGATTGCTGGTGTGGCGCGTGCGCATTGCCGGTACTGAAGACCTGAACCTGCGCCCGGCGGGACACTGGCCGGCACCGGAACTGTCGGTGCCGGTATCCAACGATCGCGGCCCGGTGCTGGTGACCATCGAGTACCGCATTGACGATGCTGATCGCGCCGCATTCCAGGCGCAGATGCGCGCACTGGGCACGATCCGCCGCCGCGATGGCGCGGTGGTCTGGGGCGTGGTGGAGGATGTGGCCAGCCCGGGCATCCACCTTGAGTATTTCGTGACCCCGTCGTGGCTGGAGCATCTGCGCCAGCACGAACGCATCACCGCCGATGACAAGGCGATCCAGGAAGTGCTGCGCGGGCTGCATCGCGGTGAGCGTGCACCGGTGGTGCGCCACTTCGTGGGCGGGCATGACCCGCTGCCGAAGACCGGGGTCCCGCACCACCACAGCGATATCTGACAAAAAAGGGGACGGAGGGGATTAAGTCGTTTGTGCACAAACGACTTAATCCCCTCCGTCCCCTTTTTGCGCGATCAATCCATCCCGATCCTGCGCAGCCGGCCAGCGGTCGGCTCTACCACAGGGGCGGCGGCGCTGGGTGGCGCCGCCGCAGTGCATCACCCGCGTGCGAACGCCAGCAGGTCGGCGTTGAACCGGTCGGCGTGGGTGACGGTCAGGCCGTGCGGCGCACCGGCGTACACCTTCAACTCGGCGTCCTTGATGATCTGCGAGGACAGCTTGGCTGAGGCATCGAATGGCACGATCTGGTCGTCATCGCCATGCACCACCAGCGCTGGCACATCGATCTTCTTCAGGTCCTCGGTGTAATCCACTTCCGAGAATTCGTGCACGCAGTCGTACTGGCCCTTGACGCCACCGAGCATGCCCTGCAGCCAGAACGAATCACGCATGCCCTGGGTAACGCTGTTGCCGTCGCGGTTGGCGCCGAAGAACGGCGTGGTCAGGTCCTTGAAGAACTGCGAGCGGTCACCGCCGGTGCCCTTGCGGATGCCGTCGAAGACCTCCAGCGGGGTACCGGCCGGATTGGCATCGGTCTTCAGCATCAGCGGCGGCACGGCGCCGACCAGCACCACCTTGGCCACGCGCTTGCTGCCGTGGCGCCCGATGTAATGGGCCACTTCGCCGCCACCGGTGGAGTGGCCGACCAGGATCGCGTCCTTCAGGTCCAGCGCCTCGAGCACGGCGGCCAGGTCGTCGGCGTAGGTGTCCATGTTGTTGCCGTCCCAGGTCTGGCTGGAGCGGCCGTGGCTGCGACGGTCGTGAGCGATCACGCGGAAGCCGTTCTGGCCCATGAACAGCATCTGCGGGTCCCAGGCATCGGACGACAGCGGCCAGCCGTGCGCGAACACGATCGGCTGGCCGGTACCCCAATCCTTGTAGAAGATGCGCGCGCCGTCGGCGACGGTGACGAAGTTGCTCATTGTGGTTTCCTTGACGGAAGGGAGGGAAGGCGCTGGCGTGGATGCCGGTGCCTTCGGCAGTACAGCGCAGCGCCAGACCGACGACTTGCACGGCTGTGCTGGATTACGCCGGATGTGACGTGTATCGCTCTGGCACGAAGCCGTGCCGGCATCGAGGATGGCGGCAGCCCTGACGAGGAGCCTGCAATGTCGAACGCGTGTTGGAGCCCGCTGTTGTACCTGCTGCTGGCCACGGGGGCGCATGCTCAGACCAACGTCTACAAATGTGTGGACGGGCCGCACCCGGTCTACCAGCAGACGCCGTGCCAGGGGCGCGCGGAATGGCGCTGGGAGGTGCCGGCGGAGCCGCCCTCGACAGGTGCGAGCGCGGCCAAGGCAGCGAGCCCAGCTTCATTGCGTCCGCGTGTGGTGCAGCAGCGGCGTGCGCGGGCTGCACTGATACCGATCAGCGCGGATCCCGCCGCCTGTGAGCGCGCGCGGCAGCATCGTGGGAAGGTGCTGGCCAATGGCAAGCGCATGGACTTCGTGCAGCGCCGGCAACTGGACGATGCCGTGCATGAGGCGTGCCGTTGAAATGGAATGGTGCCGGAAACGACAACGGCGCCCGTAGGCGCCGTTGGACGGCACGCCAGGCGCTGGACCTCAGCGACCGTCGCTGGCGGCCGCCGGTGCCGGCGAGGGCACGCTGTCCGGCTTGGGCAGGCTCAGCTCCGGGTTGCCCTGTTCGGCCTGCAGGATCTGGATGCGGCGCTGCAGGGAATCCAGCTGGCTGTTGGTGCTCTGCACGTCGCTGCTCAGGCTGACCGCCTGCTGCTGGGCCTGCTGCAGGGCAGCGCTGACCTGGGCCGACTGTGCCTGCTGCTGTTCCATTTCCTGCTGCAGGGTGCGCAGGCGCTCCTCGTTGTAGGCCACCAGGCGCTCGGTATAGCGCTTGCCGGCTTCCAGTCGGGTGGTGTCGATGTAGACCTGGGCCAGCTGCTCTGACTGCTGCGCGAAGGTGCGGTAGACACGCTCGGCGTTGTCGACGGCATCGGTCTTGATCACCCGCCAGAAGTTCTTCTCCTGGAACAGGGCGACGTAGTAGGTCAGGGTGTTGGCATTGAACAGCAGGCTGGCGCCGTAGTTGCCGTTGTAGGTGGTGCGCAGCTCGGTCAGCTGGCGGGCATCCATCAGCTGCTTGAGCTCGTCAACGGTGTTGCGCACCACCGGTGCGGTACGTGCGGCCGGCTCTGCGGCTGCTTCGCGGTCGCCACGGGCAGCCATCGCCGCCGGTGCCACCAGCATCATGGCCACGGCCAGCAGTGCCGCGCCGCGCGCGTGCCGGGCGAAGACCGCGCCCCCTGAAGTTTCTCGCATGTCTAGACCATCCACGGATGAGTGTGGGTTGAGATGAAGGTGGTTCCCCGCCGGGAGTCTAGCATGTGCGCGGGCGCCGCCAAGGGCGCCCGTCACGGGTCAGTAGACCAGCTGTGCGGGCGTGCACTGGATGGACTGGACATGCACATCCGTACGGCCCAGTTCCAGGCCCAGCACCTGCGCCAGCAGCGAGCGCAGCAGGGAGCCGACGCTGTTGAGCAGCGGCTTCAGGACGTCCAGGGCGGGCTTCAGCAGCAAGCACAGCAGGCCCGAACAACTGACCGGGCCATTGCCGGGGGCGGTGACGCCGTCGCCGGCGAACTGGTCCAGGAAGCCGGCATCGGCGGTCTGCAGGTAGGAAGTCAGGTTGTACTTCATGCAGTTGTTGTAGGTGGTGTCATCCAGCGCGCCAATCAGGCTGTTGCACTGCTTGACCAGCAGCCCACCCACAAGCGCTCCCAGTACGCCATCGAGGAGCCCCGAGCCAACCCCGGTCACTGCGTTGCGGAATCCTTGCCAGACCTTGCCGTCGACCATGCAGGTCACCAGCACACAGCTGGTAGGTACCCCCTTGGTGATGTCCCAGTTTCCAAGTGGTTTCAATCCCTGCGTGCTGTCTCCGAATTCCAGCAGCTTGATGGTTGCGTCAACATCGTATCGCTTGCGACCAACGTTGGCTGCTTTCAGGTAGCGATCGGCCAACTGCGCTGCGGTCGAGCCCTGGCTCATGCCATCGTCGCGCGGATCGAGCATGCCGGACAGTACGCGCAGCAGTTCGCTGACCAGCTCGGACACGGCGGTGCCCACCTCCAGGGAGTTGACCTGGGTTGAACCGGTCGCGCCGGCGGGGAGGGTGAGGCTTTGCGTGTCGGTCAGCGTATTGACCTTGATGCTGTCATTGATCAACGGGGCGCCGAGCAGTGTGAGCATCTGTTCCTTCTGCAGGGTGTCGCCACAGACATTCTGCTTGGAGAACCGCTCGCTGTCGGCCACCTTGCCGACGCAGGCGCGCAGTACGGAAGACTCTACCTTGATCGTCGCCGTGGGAGGCGTGCTGCCACATTGCAGGCTGGTCAGGGTCGCCATTGCATTGGTCACGTCCGCATGGACCGGCAGCTTCAGGCGGATGCCCAGCAGTGAAAGCACGCCGCCTGCAACGGGAATGTTGTTGGTGTCGATGTCGAGGAAGACACGGATCTGCGCGTTGTAAGCGCGCGAGCCAATGCCACCGATGGCGATGGACGGCGGTTCCACCACGGCGGCTTTGGCATTGACCAGGCCCAGCAGGTTGAGTTCATCGACCGAGACCGCACGGCCGCCATTGGCGATGCTGATGCTGGTGCCGATCAGGTCCAGCACATTGACATCGGCCTGCAGCGCGCTGGAAATCGTTCCATCCGGCGCGACCACGCGTGCGAACAGGCCGCCACCGCTGTCATCGGAGCCGAGTTTCACCTCCAGCTGCTTGAGGTCGATGCCCTTCACGACCAGGGCATTCTCCAGTGCACTCAGGTCCACGTGGGCAACGCCCTGCTGGGTGAGCAGGTCAACGGTCGCCTGAAGGATCTTGCCCAGCTTGACCTTGCGGCCGGCCAGCAGATTGTTGAACTCCGCCACGCCCATGTTGACGTCGATCGGAATGCCCAGTGCCTGCAGCAGTCCATTCGGGGTGATATGCGCCTGTGCAAGGCCGTCGTAGCCGAGCAGGGTGGTCTTGTCGAGGTCGGCGCCCACCAGTTTCAGGACATTTCCCAGTGGCGTGTTGCCATTGATGCGCAGCAGTTGCGAGCCGACACTGAAAACCGCCGCCGGTTCTGCACGGCGCGCCACCGCCTGGGCGGTCACGGTCGGCAGGCTGCTGTTCTGCCCGAAGAAGGGAAGCACCGCGCGGCGGGTGATGACACGGACGGCGTTGCGTTGATTCGCTGCATCGACGACCGGGCTGAAGTGCCCTTCGGTGGCGCGGGTCACGTTCCAGTTTCCGCAGCGGATTTCCAGGCTTCCTGCGAAGGTGTTCTGGGTGAGTGCGCTCTGCCGCGCAGCACTGTTGTCGCTGTTGTCCGAGGTGCACAGTTCCAGTCGCTGCGCTCCGGCCAGTGCGGCCAGATCAGCGACTTTCTGTGCATCGCGCTTGGCCCAGAACAGGTAACCGATCTCGATCAGGCCCAGCATCGCCAGCAGTGCCAGCATGACCAGCATCATGGTGATCGACATGCCGCCCCGTGGGCGGCTGAAACTGAACTGGCGTGGGCGTTTCATGGCCTACCTCAGCGTCCGGATGAGGATGATCCCTTGGACTTGGCGACATCGGCTTCAAAGAAGTCCGGGATCTCGTGTTCGAAACTCTTCATGTAGCGGGCGTAGCTCAGCGTCGCCTGGTCGCCGAGGATCGGCAGGTGCTGTCCGGCTTGTTGCCCCGATGCCTGCAGGCGGAACAGGTTGCGCGTGGTATCGCCGATCTGGCTGCGGCCGGGCCGCGGGGCTGCAGTGCTGCCGTCGGTGTTGGCCACTGCTGCAGGCGCCGCCTGCGGCACCGGTGCTGGCGGGGCCGCCAGGTCCACGGTGGGCAGTGACTCGGACTGCAGCGGCTGCGAAGACGACGCAGCCGGCGTGCTGCCGCCAAGCATCTGCCCGGTCAGCGGCTGTTGCTGCGCCTGCACGGCGGCGGCTGGCAGCAGGCAGATCAGAACGGGCAGCAGGCGTCGGGTCAGGGGCGTCGCGGTCATGGTGTGTTCCCGTTCGGGTGGTCGGAGGCGCTGAAGCGTTCCAGCATCGAGGGCGGCAGGCGCTGCGGATCGCGTTCATCGCGGCTGTCGCGGCGCGGTTCCGCCGCCAGTCGCGTGGCGCCGGGCGGGTTGCCGGCGGCATCGCTGGCGAGAGCACGGGCAGTGGCCGGCACGACTGCGGCGGCTGCCGCTGCGGCCTGGCGCTGCTGCAGGCGGGTACGGATCTGCGCCGCCTGTTGCTGGATGCTGAGCCGGGTCTCGTCGTTGAGGTTCGCTTGCTGGGCGAGGCGTTCGGCAGTGGCGGTGTCGCCCCGCAGTACCGCCCAGAGGGCGAGGTTGGCGGTGGCCTTGGCATTGCCCGGCGACAGCTCCAGCGCCTTGGCCAGGGGTTCGCGCGCGCGCTCGAACTGCCCGGCGCGCAGCCGCGCATAGCCCAGGTCGCCGAGATAACTTGTATTCAATGGCTGCAGTTCGGTCGCCCGCGCCAACGCCTGCTCACTGCCGGCGTCGTCGTCGCGGCGCGCGGCAATCAGGCCCAGGCCATGGGCGGCCGCGGCGGCCTGGGGGCCACTGGAAAGATCGCGGTACAGGGTGACCGCGGCATCGGCCTGGCCGGTCTCGCGCAGCGCGTCGGCCTGCAGCAGGCGCAACGCCGGCGGATCGCCGTAGCGCTGGCGGAAGGCGTCGACGTGGGCGAGCGAGGCATACCATGCGCCTTGCTGCTGCATGCGCTCGATCAGCTCCAGGTAGGCATTGCGGCTGTCCTGCGGTGCCGGTTCGGGCGCGGCCAGGCTGGGCGCGCGCAGGTACTTCGGCGTGGTCGATGCACAGCCGCTGGCGCCGGCAACGGCAGCCAGGGCAACAATCAGGCAGGAAGTGCGCAGGGCAGGCATCAGGGGGACCCCATCTTGGACATGGTGGTGGCCAGCGCGACCAGCGCCGGACCGGCAAGGACCAGCATCAACGCTGGCAGCAGGGTCAGCATCATCACCACGGTCATCTTCACCGAGAGCTTGCCGACCTTTTCCTTCAGCGTGTTGCGACGCTGTTCGCGCAGGCGGACGCTGAACTGCCGCAGGGGCTCCTGCACCGCGCCGCCATGGGCGTGCACCTGCAGGATCAGCTGCATCAGGCTGGTCAGGTCATCGTCGGCATAGACCTCGCTCAGCCGGCGCAGGGATTGTGCGCGCGTGCGGCCGTGGGTATAGGCGATGTTGGCCTCCTGCAGCTCGCCGCCGAGGACCGGCAATGCATCGCGCAGCTTGTCGCCGAGCGTCTGCAGGCTCTGGTCCATGCTGAAGCCCACGCCTTGCAGCAGACGCAGCAGGTCGATCAGCAGCGGCAGCTCGTTGTCGACCGCTCGTCGGCGCCGTTTCACCCAGGAGGAGAGAACGAACTTGGGCAGCAGCAGGCCGGCGGCGAGGGCGCCGATGATCACCATTATCCTGGCCAGCCCGGTGACGCTGCTGAATGTCAGCACCAGTACCAGCACCAGCACGGCCAGCAGCAGGCGCAGGCCGAGGTAGATGGCCGTACCGCGGCGGGTGTTCCACCCGGCCAGATCCAACAGCAGCCGGTCTTCATTGGCCAGCAACGCCGTTTCCAGCCGGCCGCCGCTGAGGGCACGGCCGAAGCGTTCCAGCCAGCCCAGCGAATCGTGCCGCGCAGGCTCGGTGTCACGGGACGCCTCGCGCGGCTGCAGGGCGGTCTTCAAGGTGGCCGTTGTACGTTGCTCACGATGGCTGCGTACCCAGCCGCCGATACCGAGCAGGGCGATACCGGCGGCCAGCACGAGCAGGGAGAGGGCGAACCAGGCGCTGGCGCTCATCGGTTGTCTCCGGCGGGGCGAAGGGGGTTCATAGCGACTTGGCCAAGCGATACAGCAGGAAGCCACCGACAAGTTCCATGCCCAGTGCAAGCAGCAGGATCTTGTGGCCGAGCGGATCGTGCAGCACCGGCTGGAAGAAGTCCGGGCTGGTGATCGCCATCAATACCGCGCAGGCCGGTGGCAACAGGCCCAGCACCCACGCTGACATCCTCGTCTCCGAGGTGGTCGCTGCAAGCTCCTGCTGGGCCTGTTCCAGATCGCGCATGAAATCGCCCATGCGCTGCAGGATCTGGTCGGAGCGCCCGCCGATGCGCACGTTGACACCGATCACCACCGACAACACCTTCAGCACATCCATGCGATAGGGATGCGAGGCCTGTGCGAGTGCACGGTCCAGCTCCATGCCGCTGCGTGCAAAGCGCACCGTGGTGTCCAGCAGCCCGCGCAACGGCGCGCTCGTCTGCATCGACGCAACCTGGAACGCGGCCTGCAGGCTGTTGCCCAGTGCGGTCAGCCGCACCAGGTTGTCGAGGAAGTCCGGCAGCTGATGCAGCAGTTGCGCACGCAGCTTCGTGGTCCGCCGCATCACCCACAGCCAGCAGCCAAGCAGGTACAGCAGCAGGGTCAGCGGAAACATCCATGCGGTGCCCAGCCGCAGCATCGCCACCACCGACAGTACCAGCCCCGGTACCAGCAGCATGATGGGAATTTTCCAGCCGGTCGGCAGCCCTGCGCGCTGCAGCAGGCCATCCAGCGGCAGCACGCGGCGCCCGGCGCTGGCGGGCCGCGCCGGGTCGTTGGCAGCGGTGACGGACGGCCCGGCGGGTGCTCCGCCCGTGGCGCTTCCGCGCGAAAGCTGCTGCTCGGCGTGCCGCATTGAAACCTGGCGCTGCTCACGGCTGCTGGCCGTGCCCCACAGCCAGGCTGCCAGCGCCAGCAGCACCGCGATGATGCTCAGCATGCCCAGCAGCGCGCCGGTTCCCATGCTCAGAAGTCTCCGTAGAGCGATTCGCGCAGCTGCTGGCGGAACGGCTCCAGCTTGTGCGAGTGCGGATGGAAGCCCAGCCCGACCCAGCGATCGATCTCTTTGCCGTTGCCGTCGATCTGCAGCTCGTGGCGGAACATTTCCTGGGTGGTGATCAGGTTGTCGCTGACCCCGGTGATCTCGGTGATCGAGACCAGCACGCGGCGCCCGCTGCCCAGGCGCGAGATCTGCACGATGAAGTCGATGGCACTGGCAATCTGCCGGCGCAGGCTGTCCTCGCTGCCCTGGAAGCCGGCAAAGCCGGCCAGCATCTCGATCCGGTACAGGCAGTCGCGGGGCGAATTGGCGTGGATGGTGGCCATCGAGCCGTCGTGGCCGGTGTTCATCGCCTGCAGCATTTCCAGCACCTCGGCACCGCGTACCTCGCCGACGACGATGCGGTCGGGGCGCATGCGCAGGCTGTTGCGGACCAGATCGCGGATGCTGACCGCACCGTGGCCTTCGGCGCCGCCGATACGGCTTTCCAGGCGAACTACATGCGGGTGGTTGAGCGAGAGCTCGGCGGTGTCTTCGACGGTGATCACGCGCTCGTTCGCGGGGACGTAGCTGGCCAGGGCGTTCAGCAGCGAGGTCTTGCCCGAGCTGGTTCCGCCGGACACCAGGATGTTGCAGCGCCCCAGTACCATCGCCTTCAGCAAGGCCTGCATCGGCGCATCGAAGGTGCCCTTGGCCAGCAGTTCATCGGGGGTGAACGGATCCTTGCGGAACTTGCGGATGGACACCATCGGTCCATCCACCGCCAGCGGCGAGATGATCGCGTTGAGACGGCCGCCGTTGGGCAGGCGCGCATCGACCATCGGATTGGAGTCATCCAGGCGGCGCCCAAGCGGGGCGAGGATGCGGCGCAGGATGCGCAGCAGATGCGTATCGTCGGTGAAGCGCTGGGTGGCCCGCTTGAGCTGGCCGCCCTGGGACACGTGCACATCCTTGAAACCGTTGATCAGGATGTCTTCGATGGACGGGTCGTGCAGCAGGTCGTCCAGCGGGCCGAAGCCGGTCAGCTCCTTGACCAGGCCGTCGGCAACCACCTGCATCTCCTCTTCGTTGATCGGGATGCGCCACTCCTGGATGAAGCCCACCGTCTGCACCTGCACCCAGCGGGCGATGGTGTCGGGGGCCCAGGAATCGATGTCGATGCGCTCGTCCTCGATGCTGTTGAGCAGGTGCTCATGCGCGGCCGACAGCACCTTCTGGTACTGCTCGGTCTGCGCGAACGGCTGATGGCCCGGCGAGCTTTCGGGCAGCACCGGCCGGGCAACGGCATGCGGGAACGGGGTTACCTTGTCTTCCATTGCGATCCACCCAGGGCAAGGGAGAGTCTTTCCCGCAGGCCCTGCGCCTGGACCGGGCAGGCAGCCGGATCCAGGCGCGAAACCAGCGGGGCGAGGGCACGCAGGTAGGGGTCGCGCGGCGCATCCTGCAGCAGCAGGTGGCCCTGGCTGGCAGCCAGGCGCACGCGCGGTCGTTCGGGAAGCGTGGCCAGCAGGGGAACCTCGAAGCGGCGCGCGATCTGCTCCGGGCTCATGCCGCTGCTGTCATCGTGGCGGTTGATCACCAGCTGCAGGCGCTTCTCGCGTTCGCGCTGCCCGGCAAGATGCTTCAGTGCCTGGTCGAGCGACACCAGCGTGGCAATGGAGGCATCGGTGACCAGCCAGATCTCGTCGGCCTGGTCCAGCAGCAGCGGCGGCAGCTGACGCAGCGGGCAGCCACCGGCATCACACAGCACGCTGGCGAACACGGTGCGCAGGCGCTGCAGCAGCGCACCCGGATCGGACGGCGGTACCGCATCGCTGCCGCTGGCGCGGTCCAGCAGCACCAGTCCGGAATCGTGACGGGCCATGGCCGTACGGGCGAGGGTGGCGTCGATGCGGCTGGCATTGCGCAGCGCGTCTTCGTAGTGGAAGCGGCTGTCCAGGTTGAGGTACAGGGCGAGGTCGCCCGAAGGCTGGGCCAGCTCCATCAGCAGGCCATCCTGCTGCAGTGCCTCGCCCTGTGCCAGTGCACGGGTCTGCTGTGCCAGCACCGAAAGATGCGCGGCCAGCGTACTGGTGCCGACCCCGGCGCGCACGCCCAGCAGGACGATCAGGCGGGCCTTGTGCGCCTGCTGCGCGGCGGCGGCCGGTCGTGGTGACAGGGCGCGACGCAGCGCGGCCTCGATGCCGACGTTGTCGCTGTCCAGGTCCAGCACATCACGCAGGCCCGCCCGCAATGCGATGACAACGCCTTCCACCTGGCCGGCACTGGTGGCACCGACTGCAACCAATGCCAGATCCGGCTCGGTCTGCTGCAGTTGCTGCGCCAGCACGCTGGAGGCGGCCGCATGTTCCGGGCGGAAGTCGAGCAGCACAAGGCTCTGCGGCCCGCGTTGCAGGTCCTGGGCGGAGGTCGGCGTGCTGCTGTCCTGCCAGTGCAGGGTGGTGGTTGGCGGCAGTTTGGCCGCCAGCCGGGGCAGCAGTTCGCGATCCATTCCGTACAGGACCAGGTTCATCGGCGGTCCTTGCGGATGCAGCGGCTGGGCAGTGGCGTAGGGCATGGGCGTGGTATCGCAGGCATCATGGAATCAGCGTGAGAAGCCGGGCACCGGGTCCTGGCTGATAGGACCCAGCAGCCAGGCACCCCATTCGGGCATGTGCGGCTTGGCCTCGCGGTCGCCGGGCAGCGGCAGCTCGGTGTTGCGTGCCAGCGGCTTCACCAGGCGTGGCGTGACGATGATCACCAGTTCCTTGTCCTGGCGCTTGTAGTCGAAGTTGCGGAAGAACGAGCCGATGATCGGCAGGTCACCCAGCAGCGGGATCTTGCCGACGCTGGAAACCACGTTGGAACTGACCAGGCCACCGATCACGAAGCTCTCGCCATCGCCCAGTTCGACCGTGGTATCGGCGCGGCGGGTGGTGATGGAGGGAATCTGCACGCCGTTGAGCGCGATGGCGTTGCTGTAGTCCAGGTCGCTGGCTTCCGGTGCGACTTTGAGGGCGATGCGGTTCGGTGCCAGTACCGTCGGTGTCACGGTCAGGCCGATGCCGAAGGGCTTGTAGGTGATGGTGGTGGTGCCCAGCCCCTGCGGTTCCAGGATCGGCAGCTCGCCGCCGGCCAGGAAACTGGCGCTCTGCCCGGACAGCGCGACCAGTGTCGGCTCGGCCAGCACACGCGCCATGCCATTGCTCTGCAGCAGGTCGACGTCGGCATTCCACAGGCCCTTGGTCGAGCCGAACACCAGGCGGAAGGCCGAAGAAATGGGCGATTCGGCTTCGTTGCCGGAGTTGCCTTCCTTCATGCCGGGCAGGATGCCGGTATTGCCCGGCAGCTGGCCGCCCGGGCGGGCGAAGCCGTAGGCGAAGTTGCCATTGCGGTTCTGGAAGCTGATGCCGATCTGCTTCAGTGCGGTCTTGTTGAACTCGACCACCTTGACTTCGACCTGGACCACGCCGCCGCTGCTCACTGTGGATGCGTCGGCAAGCAGGCCATCCTTGCCCAGGGCCATGGCGGCAGTCTTCTGCGCCTGCATGTGCGACAGCACGCTCTCGGTGCTTCCCTGCAGCAGGCCCTGATTGTCCTGCTGGGTGAATACCAGCCCGTTCGCGCCGGCGTCGGCCGCACCCTGCACCGCACTTTGTACCCGCACCTGCAGGCGCTGTGGTTCGGTCTGCTTGCGGTGCCAGAGCAGGAGCGTGGTGGTGCCCGGCGCCTTGCCGACCAGCAGGGCCTGGCGCTGGCCGCGCAGCATCACGATATCGGCCACGCCAGGATCGGCAATGGCGACCCGCTCCAGATCACCCGGCAGGGTCCAGGGGCGCTGCTCACGCGCCTGCAGCACCAGGTCGTCGGCGGCCACGCTTGTCGCCGGTGCCAGCAGCACCAGCAGCAGGGCCAGCCAGCGCTGGCGGGGGGAAGGGCGTGGACTGCGGCGACGTTCGGTCATGGATGCGCTCGATGCAGGTCAAAGGGAACCACGGGGGGCGGAGCTGTCACCTCGGATGATTTCGATGCCCGATGCGCGTGGGGCACTGCGCCGTGGTGCGGGTGCGCGTGCCGGGGCATCCTGGGTGCTGCGCGCGGGCGCGTTGCTGCGGCCGGCCAATGCATCGCCGTCGATGCCGGCGAAGGCGTGATTCTCTGGCCGCTGCAGCGCAAGCTGCTGTTCCGCATCCAGGCCACGCAGTGGATCAATCACCCCGCGTGCCTGCGGGAACAGCGCCAGATCGGGCTGGCCGGAATCGGCAGGGTTGCGCAGGGCGAGGAACAGCTTGCCCTGCTGTGCACCCAGCAGCAGCCGGTTGGCATCGGCCACCGGCACCGCCAGTACCGCGCTGCGTGCCGGCTGGGCGGTCCCGCTGCCCGTGCTCTGGGTGCTGCTGCTTCCGGTGATGTCGGCGGCGCGTGGATCGTTGCGGCCATCGGCCTCGTTGCTGGCAACAGCGTCATGGTTGGCCGGGGCGATGTCCTGCTGGCCATAGCTGAGCACGCGCAGGCGCGACAGCAGCAGGCGCGTCTGTGCTGCGTCGGCCGGGCCGCCGGCAGTGGATTGGGCAGTGCGCAGGTTGAGGAACACGTCGACGAAATCACCGGGCAGGATGCGGTTGCCGGCCCCCACCAGCTCGTCGACCGGGACCGCCAGTGCGCGTTCCCCGGGGCGCAGCTGCAGCGAGAATCCCTGCGCGAGTGCGTTGCTGCTGATCGCCGTGCCTTCGGCGATGTCCTGCACCGGCACCTTTCCGACCACGGCGGAAATGCTGGTGGCGGCGCCGGCAACCGGGGCGCTGCGCTGTGCGAGACGCAGTCCGTTGGCAGAGATCGGTTCGCCGGCCGGCAGTCGCGCCACCGCTTCCACCACGGTGATCGCCTGGGCTTCGCTCTGCGCTACCGGGGCAACCGTGGCCGGTGCGGCCGGCTTGCGCCCGATCATCAAGGCGATCACCGCCAGCAGCACGGCCAGCCCGATCAGGGCGACGGCAGCAATGCGGGTCAACTTGAGCATGGAACCGTCTCCTGTACCGAACGTCAGTTGCCGCTGCCGAGGTCGAGCTGAGCGACCGCGACGCTGCGGATGGGAGCCCGCATCACCCACTTGTAAAGCGTGGCGGTGCCGGGCAGGAAGGGATGGCTTGCGTAGTCGTAGCTGACCGTCACGGTCATGCACTGGGCGCTGGCCAGTCCGGCGCAGGGGGCCTGCGCGGAGACCAGAATGGCGTTGTTTCCGCCATTGCTGCAGTCGACCGGCTGACCCGAGAAGTTCAGCAGCCACTGCATCGAACTACGCGCCGCAACGCAGGCGGCGGTACGGCGTTCGTTGGCGCTGCCATAGCGCAGCGATGCACGTGCACCCTCGGCTGAGGCGGTTGCCAACGTCTGCTGGGCCGCCATGATCATCACGCCGGAGAACGTGAACAGCAGCAGCGGCAGCAGGCCCAGCATCAACATCAGCGCGAACTCGATGCTGGCCGCGCCACGTTGCCGGCGTCGGTTGTGGATGTTCATGCCACACCTCCGTACGTGCTGATGAAGACCCAGGCGATGGCGGATACCGCCAGGTAGGCGGCGTAGGGAATGCCTTGGCGTCCCTGGCGGGCGCTCTGCATCCCGCGCAGCGCCGGGTGCGAATGCCATTGCGAACTTGCCCGATGCATATGGGCTTGAAGGCCGATGGGCAGTACTGGGCCCAACCGGCGCGATACCAGCACCAGTGCGGCATGTGCGCCCGCTGCCAGGCTGGCCGCGATCCAGATCGGCAGCAGTGCCTGCCAGCCCAGCATCAATCCCAGTACCGAAAAGAATTTGACATCGCCGGCGCCCATCCAGCGCACTGCGTGGAAAGGCAGCAATGCGACCAGGCCGAGCGCCGCGCCGGCAACGTGGGAAGCCCACGGCAGGCGCGGCGCGTTGAACTGTCCGGCGATGAGCACGACAACGGTGATCGCGCATGCGGACAGCAGCCAGGCGTTGGGCACCCGACGGGCGTACAGATCGCTGATCGCGATCCGCAGGCACACACCGATGGCCAGCAATCCCAGCAGTGTCATCGCACCCTCCATTGTCCGTCAGTGGACGGTCAGCCGCCGCCTTCTGCAATGAGCCGCAAGCGCAGCCGACGGCTGCGCGGTCCCGGTCAGTTCCCGCCGGCAGGCGGTGCTGCACTACCGGAGGCCTTGGTGGCCAATGCGGAGAGATTGGTGAACAGGGTCTCGAAGAAGGACTTGATCTGCGCATTGCCGACCGCGATCAGGATGCCGGCAATCACAGCCGCCAGCAGGCCGTACTCGAGTGCGGTAACGCCATCTTCTTCCTTCAGGAACTTGCGGATCGATGCGTTCATGACGTTTGTCTCCCTCTACCTGTCTGCTACAGGACACCTGTTGGGCGGTGGCCCGGCTCCGCCGGGATCGTCCGTGGACCTCCGCACGTCCTGGCGGAGGAGGCACGGCGGGATGGACCCGCTGTGCTCAAGCAGGGTGATCGTTTCCAGGCGGGACGCCGTTCGCGCAACCGCGACCGCGCGGCGCGGGGCCGGTGGTCGACGTGTCGAGCGATACGTGCATGGTCATGCTGTCCCCCTGGGTGCGGTCATTATCAAAGACCGGATCACCGTGTTATCGACTTTGCCTGAATGGCGGCCGGCTGCAACCGGAACCTATATGCAAATTCGGCAGAATCCCATTGGTCCTTAATTTTCAAGCCGGGTTCTGTGACGGAAATCCGTTCGCCCGCACAACGATTCATCGACGTGCAGATAATGTGAGGCAGGCTTCAGGTCGCATGCGAAAACTGTGCCAAACGCGACAATCTGATTTTCACCTCTGTATCCATCTTATTCAACGCGGTGCAGAT